>PVBE010504941.1_pt1 | contig 189274 bp, 171 predicted proteins | sample 1631181 | NCBI WGS metagenome assembly PVBE01 (sample SAMN08397723, study PRJNA350692) | Marine metagenome, whole genome shotgun sequencing project. | isolation source: water | place: Pacific Ocean | collected 2012-04 | reverse complement strand
TGTATTAGTTCAGACTTGATCTGACACAGGTCTTGAAAAAGAAGAAGTTACCGATTTTGATTAAAGGTGTCGAATCTCAATCAATAAAGGTAACTTCTCATGTTGCATACTAACAATCAAATCATCAAACACAAAGTCGGTCTGCTGAATTTAGCAGAAGAACTCCAGAACGTATCCAAAGCTTGTAAAGTCATGGGAGTATCTAGAGATACCTTCTATCGCTATCAAGAACTTGCCAGTACAGGCAATATGGATGCACTCATCAATCAGAGTCGCAGAACTCCAAATTTTAAAAACCGAGTAGATGAGCAAACAGAACAAGCTGTTGTTGATTTTGCAATCCAATATCCAGCTTATGGTCAGCATAGGACCAGTAATGAGCTACGTCAGATTGGCATCTTCGTATCTGGCAGCGGTGTACGCTCTATCTGGCTTAGACACAATCTTGAGAATTTCAAAAAGCGATTAAAGGCACTTGAAATGAAAGTTGCTCAAGAAGGTATTCAGTTGAATGATCAGCAGATTGCTGCATTAGAACGTAAGCATGAAGATGATGTTGCTTGTGGTGAAATTGAAACGCATCATCCAGGATACCTTGGAGCGCAAGATACTTTTTATGTCGGAAATCTAAAAGGCGTTGGTCGTATTTATCAGCAAACTTTTATTGATACCTATAGCAAAGTGGTTCATTGCAAGCTGTACACAACCAAGATGCCAATCACAGCCGCAGATTTATTGAATGACCGAGTGTTGCCATTCTATGAGTCCCAAGGATTACCAATGCTTCGTATTCTGACTGACAGGGGGACAGAATATTGCGGTAAAGTTGAACATCATGATTATGAGCTTTATTTAGCGCTGAATGATATTGATCATACTAAAACGAAAGCAGCCTCACCACAAACAAATGGGATCTGCGAGCGCTTCCATAAGACGATCTTGCAGGAGTTTTATCAGATTACTTTTCGAAAGAAGCTTTATAGCTCATTAGAAGAGTTGCAACTTGATCTAGACGGCTGGCTGAAATTCTATAATACTGAACGAACCCATCAGGGCAAGGTGTGCAATGGTAGAACACCATTTGCAACATTACTTGATGGAAAACGTATTTGGGCTGAAAAGAATTTAGCTCAAATTTAACCTGACAGTCTTAAGCAAATATCGGTAACTGTCAGATCAGGTTTGAGCTAGTACACATTAAGCCTTTTCGATATAATAAAAAAGCGTACTGTAGTACGCTTTTTTTATGCAATTAACTTAAGTGAGCTGGCTGCTCATCCAGCACTTCTGCTTGCCATTGATTCATTTGTTTTTCCAACAAACCAAATAAAGCAGCCTGAATCATATGCTGAGCAACTGATGGAGTTTGATCTCCTAAGATTTCTTTAACTTCATCGCTAAACTGAATTTTCACCAATGGCTCTTTTTCAGAGTCAGCATTACGCAAAGCAAGCTCACCACCTTCGAGTTGAACAAGCTCCAAAACGGCTTCTTGATTACCAAACAATTCTTTTAACTGTTGCATTGACATATATTCTCTCCATGTTTCAACATGGTGGCAAAGCACGTTTGTACTTTGCGATCTCACGTCTTATTTATATGTGTACTGCTTGCTTAAATTTCAAGTCGTTGAATTGTTCAACTTAGAACTCGACCATTTCATTACGGAAACCATCAATCAGATGGCTCAATTCACGATGCCATTCACGTAGAATTTTGGCATCTGGCAACCACGCTTGTGGACTCTGAGTAACCTTAATAATGAGATTTGAAGAAGTTTCACTTTCTGGTTCAGGTGCAGTCGGCTCAGGTGCATATTGACACATACGATAAGCGCGTTTCAACTCTGCCACAAATCCATCTTTCGCTAACTGCTGTAAAACAACGATTTCAGGCGAAACCTGTCCTTTATCTGCCATATGCTCTTCAACCGATTTAAACGTCGGTTGTAAGTCATTTAAGCGGTAATAACGAACTAACTCCTGCAAGAACGCTAAGATTGCACCATGCAAATGAAATACAGCGGCTTCACGGTATGCTTGAGCCTGTTGAATATGCTCAGTCTGCTCGGCTTGTTGACATGCGAGTCGAGCAAAATAGAGTTTTTGATTGGTACGATCGGCATGGTAGCGAGCAACACGAGACATAACAAATCCCTTTTTTCATTTCATTTAAATCATGATTGATTGTAAAGCGAATTAACGATGAAACAAATAGTACTTAGAGCTTCAATTCAAGACGATAAAGTTTTCTTTTCGCTATGGTTTCGATTGGCTGTGAAAATGGTCGTACATTGCTGATCACCCAAGCAAAATATCCCACTGCCCAAGATGAAGCACATGCTGCATTCACTTCATCTTTTGTCCAAAGATGTACGGACTCAATATCCACCAAAGCAACAGCTCGACCGATTTCCTCTTCACCATCTGCGAGCAAGAAACTCTGATTTTCTACAATCACAAGATTTTTAAGCGGCAGATACTCAGGTTGCCATGAGCGAATTTCAAGCGTCTTTAAACCTTGTGCAATTCGCCCACCATTTGGCTCAACTATCGATAAAGCTTGATATTGCTTTAACATAAAAAATTAGGCTTTATCTTCCGCAATTTTTACACGGATACCAGCGCCTTTAACTTTCAAAGTATTTAAACCTTTTACAGCCTTAACCGCCTCACGCGGATTCGACATTTCAACAAAGCCAAAACCTTTAGACTTACCCGTATCAGCATCTTTTACGACAACGCAAGAATCAACTTTCCCATAGGTCTTAAATAAGTCGAGCACTTCTGCTTCGGTCACGCTACGATCTAAATTACGAACTAAAATTTTCATACTAAAACCTAAAAAGGATTCACGAACTCGTCAGTGAATCAACAACGATTGAATTGAGCTAGTTTAATCGAAATCTATCCCAAAACCTAAATTGATTGTCATCGAACGAGAACGATTGGCTTGTCCATAAGCTCGAGGAATATCTCGATGAATCTGAACATCAACCAAATGCTGAGGCAAATTATTTAAAAAATAACTTTCTATTTTTCGCCCTAACTCATCGTATTGATCCTGTGACCATAAATTCAGATTCTGCTTGGTCAAAATTAATTCATTTTCAGCGCGAGTTAATGCAACATAAAGGACGCGCCGCTCCTCCTCTACGTCATCAAAATCACCTTGCGCTCTGGCATGTGGGTACTGATTTGGAGAGACATGAGGAACATAGCAAACTTTCTGCTCCGCACCTTTGGCTGAATGAATGGTAATCAGTGTGACAAGGTCTTGATCAGGTGTTTTATCAATTTCCGAAATAGAAATTGGATCAAGTACATACTCTTCTAAAAATTCACCTAAAGCACTATGTTTACGCGCCAATTGTTTGACCAAGTCAAAGTCTTTAACACGACGAGACCAATCTTTGGTTTTATAATTATTTTCCAATTGCTCAGCCAATGCATCCAAGGCCAAGCCAATACAAGCTTCGACATGCTGTTGTAACACATTCAGTTGCATCAAGATCAAAATGGCTTGTTGTGGTACTTTGCCATGTCGTTCTAAACGCTGACAACGCGCCTCTATATCAGGTAGCTGAATTAATTCTTGTGCTAACTTACTTGCACCGACATCCCCCACCCCATCCCAAAGCGTGAGAAAACGCATCCAAGCCAAATCATCCTGTGGATTAACACTAACGCGTAATAAACTCAAAACATCTTTAACATGCGCCGACTCAAGTAGTTTCACACCACCAATGAAGCGATAGGGAATATTTGCTGCAATCAGCGCACCTTCCAAATATCGCCCACTAAAGCCTGAACGCAATAACACCATGTGTTCAGCCCAAGCTGCCCCTTGTAGGTGACGACGATTTAAATCTTGAATAATCCAATTTGCCTCTTCAAACTCATTACTCAAGATATGCAGTTGAGGTTTTAAGCCTTTGCCTCGATAGGCTTGTAAATGTTTGTCATAACCAATTTGGCTTTGATCAAGCAACCAATTGGATAAGTCTAAAATACCTTGAGTTGAGCGATAGTTCATTTCCAATGTAAGCACTTCGGCATCAGGAACACGCGCTTTGAAATGATGAATATTTTCAAAGTCAGCACCACGAAACCCATAGATTGACTGTGCATCATCACCTACACAAAACAATTTAACCTTCCCGACTAAAGGCTGTAACAATGCCCATTGCAACGGATTGGTATCCTGCATTTCATCGACTAAAAGTGCTGAACAGAAACCAGTGACCCATTTCACTAACTCAGGTGAATTTAGTAGGTGTACGGCAACGATCGCTAAGATATCATCATAATCTAGAAAATTACGCTCTTGCTTACGCTGCTCATAAGCTTTCATCAGTTCAGTAATTTGCACTTTATACTCTACTGCCTGTGGCAGTTGTTCAACTAAAGCATCCGAGAGTTTGGTTTTAGTGTTACGTGCATACGAATACAAATCACATAGCTCTGCTGCTTTAGGCAGCACATTACCTTTATCTTTACCACGTAATAATCGGAACATCAGCAATTGATCATCACGATCAATGATACTAAATTGTGTAAGACCAAAAGCGCGTGGATTACGACGTAGCAGATACATACAAAAAGTATGAAAAGTGGATGCACGTAAGCCCTTAGCCTGCTCACCCATATGTTGCTCAACACGCGTAATGATTTCACTCGCTGCGCGGCGGGTAAATGTCAGAATTTGAATCTGTTGCGCAGGTAGTCCCTGATCAATTAAATACGCTGCTCTTGCCACAATCGTTTTGGTTTTACCACAACCGGCTCCTGCTAAGACTAAGCAGTTTTGCGCAGTGGTTATTGCAGCCTGTTTCTGTTGTGGATTCAGTTCATCAATTAGCTTGGCAAGCGTCATAAAATCGATCAGTTATAAACGAAACGTTATTTTAACAGACTCAGGCACTCGATATGTTTCTGATGACTTAAAAACAAAAAGAGCATGTAAACACATGCTCTAAGATGACCTTGATATTTAAATAGTAGTAGAACTATGAGGAAGCTGCTTAATGGCACTAGCAAAGGTCAAATAATTAATCCCTTGGAATAAAATATCAATCGCAAGAAACATACCCAATACCCAAAAAGGTGAATCAGGCGATGACAGAATTAAAATACCTGTTAGTAGCGTCAAGATACCTGAAAATAACACCCACCCCCATCCAGAAATCGGTCTGAGAATAAAAGCATTAACAGTACGAATGATACCCGCGATAATCAAAGCAACTGCCAAAAAGCTGGTAAGTACGACCGCGGTAATCACAGGCGTAGTAAACGCAAAATAACCTGCCACGATGTATAAAACACCAAACAAGGCCCATAACCAACGTGTACCGCCTTTAAACACCATAAATGCAGCGACAAAATGTAAAATACCACCCAACATCATCAGTACACCGAATAAAAGTACTGCAGATAATGTTGCAAATGGCAGCGCCGCTAAAAGAACCAAACCAAAAACGACCAATAAGACACCTAATAACAGATACCACTTACGATCAGCATGTAGCTGATTACGAATGAGGTCATTACCCACAGTTTTCATCATTATTTACTCTTTTATCATCAATGTTATATTTATATATTGAGCGCCTTTTACGGTGAATTCTGTATAAGGCATGTTGAGAATTAATGACGGAATGTCAGAAAAATCTGTGTTTTATTTCAGTTTTTTTATTTTGTAGCAATCATTTTAAATAATATGGATAAGTCCAGATTTATCCACAGTTCATTTAATCCAGCCTACTTCTTGTGCAGTTATTACGCTGATCACGGTCTGCTCTAAGTTCTGCGGCATTTTGCTTTTTTGCGCCGATAAAGGAATACGTCCACCCATGATTTCAGCTTCAGTCTGCGGATACAAAGGCTGTTTATCCGCTTGAGCATAGCCAATTGGAAAAACAGGTTCACCCGTATTTAAATTATATTTATCCGTTGCGCCAAAACCATGTAGCAGCTCATGTACCAAAACGACGTTGTTCTGCTCGACTTGTTTCCGTGATGCGAACAAATTGACTGATCCAATTCGTCCTCTTTCTAATGCCGTAGAGTGTTTTAATTCCCTTGTTTGCTTCGGATCATAATAATTGAGATATAAGGTTAAACTCGGCGATCCATCAATAGATTGATGTTGCTTCCAAGCATAATAGCGAAACTTGAGACTCCATAAGATATTTTTCAAAATACTTGGTTGTTCGGACATTCGTGGGGGCACTGTGTGTAGCTCTCGCCCAATTTGAATCATGAAATAACTACTTTGCCCACGATACTGTCGACTATTTTCTTCTAAATATTGTTTTACATCAGCAAAATCAGCCGACTGTAGTTGTTGAATATATTGTTGTGTTGAAGCCAAACCATCTGCATTGATCGGGTGTAAAAGAATATTAATGGGTTGATTCCAGTTTTGATTTTGATCGCGATATGCATTTACTGCAACGATCAAAAGCACGACCAATAGACATGCTACTCGGATATTTTTCCACATTTTTCTAATTCCCCACCCAATACTTTATTTTTTAATTTGTTCTATAAAAAATGCTAGCAAGTTGCTAGCATTTTTTGAATATTTCTACTTTAAGCTTCTACCCATTTTCCATCTTGGAAAACTAAGCTCCACTTGGTTTGCTTACCTTCTGCTGTTTCAGAACCTACATATTGTGCTTGGTTCTTACGGCTAAATTTCACAACAGTCGCATTCCCTTCAGGATCAACATCAGGTGCTTGCAATAAGAACTGATATTTAGGATCAAGCTGATCTGCAACACTTCGCAGCTCCGCAACTTTTGGTGCGCGTGTCTCACGAATTTTCGGGAATTTACTTGCCGCCAAAAATAGACCCGCTGCGCCATCACGTAATACGAAGAAATCATCATGCTTGGTTGAGCGCAGGTGTTCCATTTTGATTGGGTCAACACGCGGCGGCGCAGGCTGACCATTTTTCAATACTTTACGTGTGTTATCACAGCTAGAACAAGCGAAGTATGGGCCAAAACGACCAGTTTTCAACTGCATCTCACCATCACATTTATCACATGGAATAGTTGGACCATCATAACCCTTGATTTTGAATTCGCCTTCTTCAAGCTCGTAACCATCACAATCAGGGTTATTACCACAGACATGAAGTTTACGACCACCATCAACCACATAGCTATCCATTGCCGTCCCACACTTAGGACAACGATGTTTAGACATTAAGTCTGCAGTTTCTGCACCATCATCATCTGATAATGCTGCTAAAGATTCTACAGGCGTTAAATTGAGCGTGCCTTTACAACGTTCTTTTGGTGGCAAGTTATAACCAGAACATCCTAAAAACACACCTGTCGTTCCTGTACGGACTTGCATTGGACGCGAACATTCAGGACATGGCACATCTGCAACTTCAACAGGCTGATTACGGCGCATACCGTTTTCACCCTGTGCATTGGTCAAACGCTTTTTAAAATCACCGTAGAATGTATCGAGTAACTCTTTCCAATTACGTTCACCTGTCGCAACGCGGTCTAACTGTCCTTCTAAATCTGCTGTAAAAGCATAATTCATCAGGTTGTTAAAACTTTCATCCAAACGATCAGTAACGATCTCACCCATCTTTTCTGCAAACAGACGACGGTTTTCAAGCTTCACATAACCCCGTTCTTGAATCGTCGAGATAATCGCAGCGTAAGTCGATGGACGACCAATGCCTTTTTTCTCTAACTCTTTAACCAAAGATGCTTCAGTAAAGCGTGCAGGTGGTTTAGTAAAATGTTGACTCGGATCAAGCTTCTCTAGCTTAAGCACTTCACCCACTTTTACCGCAGGCAATAAAATATCATCATCAGATTTATTGGCACCACGAACGCGGGTAAAGCCATCAAACACCAAAGTACGACCTTTGGCTTTCAACTCAACATTTGCCGCTTCAACCGTTAAAGTTGATGATAAATATTCAGCTGGTGTCATTTGACACGCAACGAATTGACGCCAAATCAAATCATATAAACGCTGAGCATCACGTTCTACGCCTGCAAGCTTGTCACCCGTCAAAACTACATCTGATGGACGGATTGCTTCGTGGGCTTCTTGTGCGCCTGCTTTATTGCCATAACGATTTGGTTTCGCTGGTAGGTATTTGTCACCAAAGCTTTGTTGAATATGATTACGTACCATATTCACAGCGTCATCACTCAAAAAGGTTGAGTCAGTACGCATATAAGTAATAAAACCGCCTTCATACAAGCGTTGCGCAAGCATCATAGTTTTCTTTACAGAGAAACCTAAGCGTGTACTGGCTGCTTGTTGTAAGGTTGAAGTGATATAAGGTGCGCTTGGGTTTACCTTAGTCGGTTTATCTTCGCGTAACGCAACTTTATATTCTGCGTCTTTTAATACATTGAGTAATGCATCAGTTTCAGCTTTATTTTTAAGCTTAAGCGTTTTACCTGCTTGTCGAACGGCTTCTAAACGAATGTCATCTTTTTTAGACAAGGTATCTGCAAAGACTTGCCAATATTCTTCTGGGATAAATGCACGAATTTCACGTTCACGCTCAACAACCAGTTTTACCGCAACAGATTGAACACGCCCTGCAGAAAGTCCACGCGCAATTTTTTCCCACAAAAGTGGTGACACCATAAAGCCAACAACACGGTCAAGGAATCGACGTGCTTGTTGTGCATTTACACGGTTTAAATCAAGACGTGTTGGCTGTTTAAACGCTTCTTGAATCGCATTTTTGGTAATTTCGTTAAATACAACACGATGGTAACGACTGTCATCACCGCCAATCACTTCACGCAAATGCCAAGCGATTGCTTCCCCTTCTCTATCCAAATCCGTTGCGAGATAGATGGCATCAGCATCTTTAGCGAGCTTTTTTAATTCAGCAACAACATTTTCTTTACCTGGAAGCACTTCATAATGTGCAATCCAATCATGTTCAGGATCAACACCCATACGGTTGATCAATGCACTTTGAGCTTTTTCAGCTTTTTGTTCTTCTGTCAGCTTGGTTCGTGTAGCTGGCTTCTTTTCTGTTGATTTTGCACCGCCACCTGTAGGTAAATCACGTACGTGACCGACCGATGACTTCACAACAAATTGTGAGCCTAAATATTTATTAATGGTTTTCGCTTTTGCAGGCGACTCCACAATCACTAAGGCACGTTTATTTGCAGCAGATGTTGAAGCTGCTGTGCTTTTTGAAGCAGAGCGTGGGGTATTCGCCATAATTAAAAAAAATTCCTATGATCAATCAAAGAATTAGCGCTTCGCTAATTCATGTAAATAAGCTTTCATATCTTCAAGCTGTGTCGCTCTCAGGTCTGTTTCTTCATCCCAATAAAGCCCGACACAGTTAGCCTGCATATCAATAGCATAAACTCCTGTTAATGCAATGGGTAAATCATTAAATTTCTGATCACCTTGCACCACTTCTAGCTTGCCATCAACTACTCTTGCTCGCATCAGCGCTAAGCGTGCATCTGGAATAAGCACACTATAATAAGCCACCATGCTGGCACGTTTTTCTGAAGCCATTGGAACTTTTGTCCATTCTGGAGCAACAATTAAACGTGGATGTAGTCCCATTTTTCGTGCTTGATCACGCATTAATCCAAGTGCTTTTTCTCTCGGACTTACACGCAAGCCAAAAATTGAACCCAGTACAAAAAGTACTATCGCAACCGTTATCCAAATTCCAATATTACTCATAATGTCGCCCAAAACATCCTTTTATTAGCGTTACATAAGTTGAATAAAAAAGGCAAGTTACAACCTAAAAATATTACTCAATTCATTTATAAACTAGAAATCGATCTATTTATATAAAATGATGCGGCATCATCTATAACTGCTTAGATTTATTTTATTCAATTGAAGCGATTTTACCGAACTGATCAATGTGGGTATCTCCCCAACTTTTTAAAGCCAATAAAATATGCTCTAAACTATGGCCAAAATCAGTTAAACAATATTCAACTTTAGGGGGAACCTGAGGATAGACCTCACGGTGAATAATGCCATCTTGCTCTAATTCACGAAGTTGATTGGTCAACATTCTCTGTGTAATAGAAGGAATACGTTTTCGAATTTCGTTAAACCGTAATGTACCTTCATTTAATAAATGCCAGAGAATAACGCATTTCCACTTTCCATCAATCAAGCTAATGGCAGCTTCAACAGAACAACCAGGTGAGCAATCAAAACTCGAATGTCGCACTTTTGCCATACAACAGTATCCTTTTTGACACTATGAGCGTTATTTGTATGTAGTCACACATTTCAAGCTTACGCTAAGCTTAAATTCCGAACAAGAGGAATCACCATCATGAAAGCTGTGGCATATCAAAAGGCAAGTCCTATCACGTCTAAAAATGCATTGATTGATATTGAAATTGATGCACCAACGGCACAAGGTCATGACTTACTCATCCGCGTTCAAGCAGTTTCTGTAAATCCAGTTGATACCAAAATTCGTCACAATGTAAATCCTGAACAAGATCAATGGAAAATTTTAGGGTGGGATGCTGTCGGTATCGTCGAAGCTATCGGCGAGGAGGTAACATTATTTAAAGTTGGCGATATTGTTTGGTATGCAGGCGCACTGAATCGTCAAGGCAGCAACAGCGAATTGCATTTAGTAGATGAGCGCATAGTGGGGCATAAACCAAAGTCGATCGATACTATTGAAGCCGCTGCCTTACCTCTGACGGCAATCACTGCATGGGAAATGTTGTTTGATCGTTTAAAAGTACCAACTTCATCACCTTTAAATACCACTATCTTGGTGATTGGAGGTGCTGGTGGTGTAGGCTCAATTACTATCCAACTGCTCAAGCAATTAACTAATTTAACAATTATCAGTACTGCCTCTCGTCCTGAAACAGCCGAATGGGTCAAACAGCTCGGTGCAGATTTTGTTTTAGACCATCGTCAACCCTTAGCAGAGCAAATAACCAAGCTCGGTCTAAATGCACCAACGTATGTATTTTCAACTACCCAAACCGATCAACATTTACCTGATATTGCACAACTGATCGCCCCTCAAGGGCATTTCGGCTTGATTGATGACCCTGAGCAATTAGACATTAAGCCCTTTAAATCAAAGTCAGTATCGATTCATTGGGAATTTATGTTCACACGCTCAATGTATCAAACTGAAGATATGATCAAACAAAGTGAGCTGCTTGATCAAATTTCAATGCTTGTAGATGCTGGTAAAATTAAAACAACAGTAACCCAAGTTTTATCTCCGATTAATGCAGAGAACCTCAAACAAGCACATCTACAAATCGAAAGTGGTTCAACGAAAGGTAAAATCGTAATGCATGGTTTTTAATATTAAACTGTCAAATAAAAGACAAAATATGGCAAGTTTCACGCTTGCCATATATTAATAATGCGGTGGTTTATTACTCATCGGATCAAAAGGTGCAATTCCTTCAGATAAATCGGATGCTTCAACACGTTGATACAAAATTTGCATTTGTTTTTTTAAATCAGCGATTTCTTTGGTCTGAATTGCCAATTGTTGATTTAACTGTTCAACTAAATCATCTAAAAATGCAATTCGGACTTGCAAATCTTCAATGGGTGCGGAAAATGACGCGTGATCATCAAAATTATGTTGTTTAGTCATTTCAGACCTCATCTGAACTTTTAGGAAACATTATGGCCTATATTACTTTAAGGGATGTCCATCTCGCATTTGGCGGACCTGCCCTACTCGACGGCGCGCACTTTAATCTAGAACGTGGCGAGCGAGTCTGTTTGATTGGCCGTAATGGTGAGGGTAAGTCTACTTTATTAAAACTGATTGAGGGAAGTTTATTGCCCGATACGGGTGAAGTTTCGATTCAAAATGGGTTAACTGTTTCTATGTTAGCCCAAGATGTGCCGATGGATTCAGGCAAAGTGGCTGATATTGTTGCTGATGGTGCAGGCGAAGCTGCAACAGTTCTCAAAGAATACCATGAAGCAAGTGATGCCTGCGTAATCGGCGATATGGAAGCCTGCGATCGTATGGGTATGTTGCAACATAAACTCGATCAGCTTGATGGTTGGGCACTTGAAAACAAAGTGAATACCATCTTAGGTAAAATGGGACTTGACCCAAATGCCGATTTGGCCGACCTTTCAGGTGGTCGTAAGCGCCGTGTACTACTTGCACGCGCCCTGTTGACTCAACCAGATGTCTTACTACTCGATGAGCCAACCAACCATTTAGACGTTGAAAGTATCGAATGGTTAGAGAAATTCTTACTCGATCAAAACAATCTCACATTACTATTCATTTCGCATGACCGTTCATTTGTTGACAGTATCGCAACACGTATTGTGGAGCTTGACCGAGGTATTTTGCGTGGTTACGAAGGTAACTATTCGCGCTATCTCGAACTTAAAGCACAACAAATGGAAGCAGAAGAAAAACAAAATGCTTTATTTGATAAAAAGCTAGCAGAAGAGGAAGCTTGGATTCGTCAAGGCATTAAAGCGCGCCGTACTCGTAATGAGGGACGTGTTCGCGCATTAAAAGACCTACGTGAACAATCTAAAGCACGTCGTTCGCAGCAAGGCAAAGTAACGATGGCGGCACAAGAAGCCAATCGTTCAGGAAAACTCGTTTTTGAAATCGAGCACTTAAGTATCAGCTATGATCATAAGCCATTGATTAAAGACTTCTCGGCAATCGTGTTGCGTGGCGATCGTATTGGCTTAGTTGGTGACAACGGTGTTGGTAAAACCACCTTGATCAAAGCAATCTTAGGTGAAATTGAGCACGGTGGATCAGTAAAAACAGGCACACAACTTGAAGTCGCCTATTTCGATCAATTACGTAATGCACTTGACCTTGAAAAAAGTGTCATGGCAAACGTTTCGGAAGGTTCTGATTACGTTGATGTGAATGGAAACCGCCGCCATATTTACAGTTATTTGCAAGACTTTCTATTCTCACCTGAGCGTGCGCGTACACCTGTTAAAGCACTTTCAGGTGGCGAACGAAATCGTATTTTATTGGCGAAACTGTTACTTAAACCATCAAACTTAATCGTGATGGATGAGCCAACCAATGATCTCGACATGGTGACTTTAGAGCTGCTTGAAGAATTACTTTCAGAATACAAAGGTACGCTATTACTGATCTCGCATGACCGTGCATTTATGGATAATGTCGTGACTTCAACATGGGTATTCGATGGTAAAGGCAACATTGACGAGTACATCGGTGGTTACCAAGATTACTTGGAGCAACGCCCAGATCAGAAAGTCGTAGATCAAAAAAGTGATGTAAAAAAAGCACAAGCCAAAGCTGAAGCTGCGGCAACAACAGCTGCACCGAAAAAAGTAAAACTCAGTTATAAGGATCAGCGTGAGCTCGAACAACTTCCAGCTGAGATTGAAAAACTAGAAACTGAACAAACTGAACTATCAGAAAAATTAGCAGATGGTTCATGGTTTGTTTCGGATGCCAATGCCGCAACTTCAGCAAGTCAACGTTTAGCAGAAATCGAAGAATTATTGCTAGAAAAATTAGAGCGTTGGGATGAGTTAGAAAACGCATCTAAAGGATAATTAAATCATCGGGCACCTATCATCGAGATAGGTGCTCGATTTAAATGACGACAATATCTTCTAATTTAAGCTCATCCTTGACTACTTGATAAATATTAAAATTCTCATCATCAAAACAGACAAATACAACCTCTTTTACACTTCGCCCATTTCTAAGCTCATCAGCAATGCTTGTAAATGCAATCTGTGCGGCAAGCTGTTTAGGAAAGTGATATATCCCTGTTGAGATATTTGGAAAAGCGATAGATTTAAGTTCCAAGCTTTCAGCCAATCTAAAACTATTCAGATAAGCATTTTCCAATAATAAAGCCTCATCGTGCTGTCCATCGCCCCAAGTGGGTCCAACGGTATGAATGACATATTTCGCACGCAAATTTCCCGCTGTCGTCATCACCGCTTCACCAACAGCACAACCACCCTGTTTTGCTCTTATTTTTTGACAATCTGCCAAAATCGCTGCGCCGCCTTTTCGGTGAATTGCACCATCTACACCACCTCCACCTAAGAGAGAAGTATTGGCTGCATTCACAATCGCATCCGTAGCAATTTGAGTAATATCACCTTTGATTATTTTTATCGTTTTCAAGATTTGCTCCCATTTTGTAGTCATTGATATATCGACAAAAAGCATGTGCTTTATCTTTTTAGATTTAAAAAGTGTAAGTACAACTTGATCTCAGATTCAATTTGCAAAAGATAAATCCTCACAGAGAGTTAGATTATTCAAAGCCAAGCGAACTTTGATTATCGCGTTGCAGAATAAAAAAATAGGGCTGAGCTTGCTGTTTTAGATCCATCCAGCCTAATACGGTATTCTCATCTATTTTTCGAAACACATCGTGAATGGGCTTTTCATCATAAATCATTGTTGCCGATATTGTCCCTCGAAACTCAGTCATCCTTAAACGTGCTTTACTGTCTTTGGTTTTTAATAGTTTCAAAGCACCAGCTAGATACTTACTGGCATATTATCAGGCTTACTTCATGCTACACTGCTGCAAAATTTAACATCATCCACGCATCTAAGTTTATGAGTCAAAAACAGCCTTATATTCCTGGCGAATTTCAATGGGAGTTTTTACTTCCTAAGTATTGGAAAATTTGGATCGCCATTACTGTTCTTATGTTATTGGCAATTTTGCCATGGGCTATTCAATGGCGCTTGGCACATGGTTTAGCAGCATTGTGTTGGCATTTACTTAAATCGCGCCGCAAAACGACACTACGAAATTTAGAGCTTTGCTTTCCTGAATGGTCAACTGCTGAAGTTGAAGCCCAAGCAAAGCAAGTCTTTGTCGATATGATGTTGGGTGTATTTGAAACCTTAAATGCTTGGTATTGTCCAAAATGGTTTAAAGGACGGCATAGCATTGAAGGTTTGGAACATATCACTCAAGCCAAAGCACAAGGCAAAGGCATATTACTGTTAGGGACACACAGTACGCTGCTCGATGCAGGGGGTTATATATGCGCACAATATTTTGACCCTGATGTGGTTTATCGTCCGCAAAATAATCCGACGTTGGATATGCTGATTTATCGTTGTCGTGCCACGATATACCAACAACAAATTGATCACGATGATATGCGTGGCTTAGTCCGTCGTTTAAAAGATGGTGGCGCGATTTGGTATAGTCCAGATCAAGACTTTGGTTTGAAACAAGGAGTGATGGCTCCATTTTTTGGTGTCCCTGCGGCAACCGTTACCGCACATCGCCGTTTATTAAAAATCTCAAAAGCCGTTGCGATCCCACTGTATTTTTATCGATATGGTGATATTCGCAATCCAAAATACAAAGTACTGATTGAGCCTATGGTTGAGAACATGCCAAGCGAAGATGAGGTTGAAGATGCCATTCGCGTCAATAAAATCATTGAAGCGCAGTTACGTATCGCACCAACACAATGGATGTGGTTTCACCGTCGTTTTAAAACGCGACCTGCAGGTTATGAAAAGATCTATTAAAAAATTAAAACCCGAGTTTCGCATCCTACGAAACTCGGGCAAATGAGGTTGTGCTTTCACATTTTTTATTATCTTGCGTCCATCGCATGCATCATATCCATAATGCTTTTCCATCTCAGCGCTAGCTATCCTTAGATCGGAATTCCATTCCTGCTTCCCTGTGCTGATGTATTTAGAATAAACCTTTTGGTCTTACTGGACTATTCGCTGTAGGACTAAATCCATGTACGATATTGCTTACATCAAGGCCGTTTAATCAACCAGCTTATTTATAAGGCTGTGCTAGCTCATCAACAACCATTTTTTCTTCCTTTTCGGCCTTTTCAATTCCCTCCTGAATCGCATCTTCGGCTTCTTCAGCGTCAGATGGTGTTTCGTCTAGTGATTGCTGTTGTTGTTCAAACACCTTACCTGTTTGCAGTACCACATAAATCGGAAAGTGATCTGAACCAATATGAGACAAGCGTTTCATTTCAACCAAACCAAAATCGGTACTATGAAAAATATGATCTAAAGACCATCTTAATAATGGATAGTCGGCATGAAAGGTATTCATAAAATACCGACCAACACGTGGGTCAAGTAAGCCGCTGATGCGTTGAAATAATCGCGTCGTCCTAGACCAAGCCACGTCATTCAAATCCCCCATCACGATACAACTTTCATCTAAATCTTTAATTTGATCCCCAACGATTAATAATTCAGCATCTCGCAAAGTTGAATCTTTCGCTTCAGTGGGACTCGGTGGTTTAGGATGTAAACAATAAAGTTGAACTTGTACACCTGAACGCAACTCTAAGCAGGCATGTATTGACGGAATTTCATCGCTTAAAATAAATTTAATTTCTGATTCCAACAAAGGAAGCCGACTATATAAATGCATTCCATATAAATTATTTAATGGGACTGCAACTTTATAGCGATACTCTTGTTCTATAGGCTGCAATGCTTTCTGCCACAATTCATCTGATTCAAGCGTTAATACAATATCTGGTTGTAACTGGTAAATATGCTGGAGCAGCAATTCATACTTGTCATTTGGTGTAAGCACATTCGCAACCAACAATGAAATCTGCTGTGATTCATTTAACTGCTGTCTAGCAACGTGTTTAACTTGTTTCTTCCAGATCGGCGTATAAGGCAAGACCATTTTTAATTGGTAAGCAACAGCCGCAATTAACCCAACTAATAATAGCTCTCTGAATAATGTCCACTCGGACTTAATCAACAACAAGCCAAGTAATGTGACCAAACCCACTGCTAATATTTGTAATCTTGGAAAATCAGCTCCTCGAAACCACCATTCATCTCTAGGAATCAGTGACCATAAACTCAGCCAAATAACTACTACTGCACAAATCTCAATCCATATCATGTTAATTTTACTCTTGAGGATAGAGGGAATTTATTAATAAAGTTATGGCTTTATCAATTTTGTATCTAATACAAACAAGTTATTCCACTCAATTAAATTATCGTTTTATTTACGTAAAGCTTGCAGTTGTGGTCGCTTTTGATACACTCAAACCCCTTTAAAGTTTTTTACATACCGAGGCACAATGACATGAAAGTAGGTCTGGTCGGTTGGCGTGGGATGGTTGGTTCTGTCCTTATGCAACGTATGGTTGAAGAGAATGATTTTGCTCATATTGAGCCATTCTATTTTTCTACCAGTAATGCAGGTGGCGAAGCACCTTCATTTGGTGGTAAGACTGCCCCAGCACTTATGGATGCAACAGATATTAAAAGTCTGAAGCAAATGGATGTCATTTTAACCTGTCAAGGTGGCGATTACACATCTGAAGTTTTTCCAAAACTTAAAGCAGAAGGTTGGGATGGTTACTGGATCGATGCAGCATCTACATTACGTATGGATGATGAAGCAATTATCGTTCTTGACCCAGTCAACTTAAATGTCATCAAAGATGGTTTAGTGAATGGCACTAAAACTTTTGTTGGTGGTAACTGCACAGTTTCATTGATGCTGATGGGCTTAGGCTCTCTATTCCAAAACAATTTAGTGGAATGGGCAACCTCGATGACATATCAAGCAGCTTCTGGTGCAGGTGCGCAAAACATGCGTGAACTCATCACAGGTATGGGCTACTTGTACAACAATACTAAAGAATTACTAGATGATCCAAAGTCTGCAATTCTTGATATTGACCGTCAAATCGCAGATTTGCAACGCGGTGAAGGCTTCCCTAAAGCGAACTTTGGTGTACCACTCGCTGGCTCGTTGATTCCTTATATCGACAAGCAACTCGAAAGCGGTCAGTCTAAGGAAGAATGGAAAGGTCAAGTTGAAACCAATAAAATTTTGGGCAATCAACAGATCGTTCCTATTGATGGTCACTGTGTTCGAATCGGTGCAATGCGCTGTCACTCTCAAGCAATTACATTAAAATTGAAAAAAGATGTAGCACTTGATGAAATCGAAGACATGATTCGTAGCTCTAGCCAATGGGCTAAAGTTGTTCCAAATACACGTGAAGCATCGATGACTGATCTTACTCCAGTTGCCGTTACTGGCACTTTAACTGTACCTGTAGGGCGTCTGCGCAAGTTAAATATGGGTAAAGAATATTTAGGTGCATTCACAGTGGGTGACCAACTGCTTTGGGGCGCTGCAGAACCTTTACGCCGTATGCTACGCATTTTGGTTGAATACAAGAACGCGTAAGCAAAAAATGATAGAAATCAAAAGCCGATCACATTTGATCGGCTTTTTTTATGTAATCAAACATGAAGAATTTACAATTCATTTACATCACGGTAATGTATACTTTTGAACTGACTATAACATCACTTTTTCATGGATCGAGATGACTGTTTATAACAAATTAAAAATTGCCATTTTAACCATATTATCTTCGCAACATCTTTATGCAATTACGCTCGATCCTTTACAAATCCAGTCTGCACCTGGCGAATTACTCTATGCTGAAATGAGTTTTCATCAGGCAGATCCAAATGCAAAATTAGAAGTCAGCCTAGCAACACCAGAAGACCTCGTTATGATAGGTGCAGCTCACCAGCCACCATCAGCACTGAATTTCTTTACCCGTCGAAATAACCGAGGCGAAGGTGTCATCGTCATTACCTCTTCTCGTCCTATGACAGATGCTGAACTCAATATTATTATTAAAATACAAGAAGATGGTGCATCACATTTAAAGCACATTAGACAACCAATTCGATCAAACATACAAAAAGTTCAAGCAGCGACAGTAAGTAATGAAAAAACGTTAACACCTAAGTTTATTGTGAGTGAAAAAGATATTGCTCTAGATTTACCTGAAAGTACTCGCTTTAACACAGCATCTATATCCAAAGAGCCAACTCTAAAACAAGAGAAACTTTTAAATGCTCCGTATGAACTCCCGCCAGCTTTAGATATTGCAACTGATAAAGTATCTGTTTCTGCAGCTATCTCAGTTGTACCATCTCAAGTAGAACAAAGTGTCAGCGCTCCTGTTGCAAACAACGATACACAGCCAATAACTGCTAAAACAGCAACAGCTGGACAAAATTCTACAATCCCAACAGCCAAAACAGAAATTAAAGAAACTGCTATTGTAAAAACACTCAGCACCACTCAACCTACGACCAATACAACTATAACTTCAACAATTAAACAAGAAAATCAACATGCAGTCGTTGCACAGACCGTAAATAAAAATCTTCGTGGTAAAGATCAAGATAATTCAGAAAAACTTATTGAAAATAAAGAAGATACTATTGCTGCATATCGCGCTAAAAATAAAGAGCAACCTGTTAAGCAAAAAGCACCTCAAAACACTACACCCTCAGTTTCAGGTGAAAATACTCAACAACAGCATGTCGTAGCACGTAATGAATCTTTGTGGAGTATCGCTCATCGTATTGCGAGTCAAACACATAAACCTGTGTCGCAAGTGATGAACCAAATTAAGGCACAGAATGAACATGCATTTATTGGTGGAAATGCAAACCGACTTAGACAAGGTTCTCAATTAAATTTCAATCTAGGTAATATCCCGAGTCGTCAAAATCAAAATGTGAATCAGATTGCAGCGCAAACACCTCAACCTGCATCTGGAAAAACAAAATATCGCCTACAACAAGCTGAGATGTCTCTTGTTGCTGAAAGCAATCAAGATTCAAGTACAGGAAGTGCGAAAAAAGACACATTACAGCAAAAAACCAGTACTGACTTATCATTAAAAGTTATGACAGCTCGGGAAAAAACCGTTACATTACAACGAAACGTAACACAGTTAGAGTTGGCACTACGTCAGAAGGAACAGCGAATTCAACTCCTAAATGCTCGACTTGCCGAGCTACAAGAACGGTTGAAAGCGCAGCAGGAAACTAAAAAGCCAACACACTGAATTACGAGAAGATTCTCATAAATTTGCAAAAGCGGCTCTATCTTTAAGGGGTATAGATCATGTCAACTATAATAATTGTACTACTCGTCATCGTATTGGTAGTCGCAATCGTTTTAAAAAAACGTGGTGACAATCAGAATGCAGCAGCACCTAAGAAAGGGACTGCTGGAAAAGCAACAAAAAAGGCAACTGCAAAAAAGACCTCGCGCACAACCTTAGCACGTGAAGAGCAAGAAGCCGCTCCACAAGTAACAACTGCTATATCTGACAGTTTACGTGAAAAAATTGAACAACAGATTCAAGAACGAAACTTTCAAGCTGCAGAGGCTCAAATTAACCAAGCGTTAAAACAAGATAACTCTCAACATGAATTATATTTATTTCTTTTAGATATCCATCTAGCCCAAAAAGATGATTTTGCAATTGATCAATTAATCAAGCATGTCCATGCTTTAAAGCTTGAAGATATTGCTCATGCAGCTGAAGCTAAAAAAAGTGAATACGAAAAAAATAAACAACCAGACTCAAATGATTTTCATTCGAACAGCAGCAACCTTAATCAACGTCCAACAACGACGGAAGCAACTGCTCCGCAAAATAATACAGCAGACTTTGATGCCTTAGTTCAAGCTCCATCAAATCAATCTTTTGATGACTTACAAACTGAATACGTCGCGCCAGTCGAAGAAGGAAAACCTGCTGAACCTACACCAGAGGTTCAACCTTTAGACTTTAATTTCTCTTTTGAACAGAAAGAAACGCAAGTTCCTGAGGCATCTCCTACCCCTGTAGAATCTGAAACTACAGAAATTAAAGAACAAACCCCTCTTGAATTTTCTTTCAGTCTAGAGCCAAATACAGCCACTCCAGAAGAAACCATAGTTGAAGAAGAAGCTAAGACTGAATCAGATTTCAACTTTTCTTTAGAAACCGTAGCTGAGCCAGCAGAAGCATCTAAAGTAGACGAAGCTCCTAGTCTAGACTTTAGTTTTGAACCAACGACTCAAACACCAGTAGACCAACCAGAAACCATTGCAGAGAAAACAGAATTTTCGTTTGACCTTGCTGAACCAACACCAGTTGCTACGGAACAGACTACAGAGCTCACAACATCAGAACCCGCAACACAAGTCTCGTCTATTATTAGTAACGATCCGCTTGTCCAGTCATTCCCTGATTTGCAACAACTGAATGAAGCTCAACTTAATTTAGATTTAGCTGAGCAATATATCGAGTTAGGTGCTTACGAATCTGCTCGTACTTTATTACAAAACAGTCAGTCTATTTTTGATGCTGATCAACAACAAAGCTCAGAAAAGTTACTGAATAAAATAGCTTCCTGAATTTGATCAGTCTAATATAAGCAGTCTCTAAGACTGCTTTTTTTATGATGAAAAAAATCGCTTTAATCTACATGGGTGGAACTTTTGGCTGTGTTGGCGAACCACTCATGCCAATGCCTGAACAGCATTTTTTACCTTTACTCGAAAAGGTTATTCCGCCACATTTAAATGTAGACTGCTTTGCAGCACCAAGTATCAAAGATAGTAGTGCATGTACAGCTGTAGATTGGCTTCCTCTCATACAACAAATACAACAACTGCAATTGCAGGATTATCAACATTTTGTGATTATTCACGGTACAGATACGCTCAGTTATGCAGCAGCCACCCTTGCGCGCTTCTTAGGTCAATCTTGCCATGCCATCATCACAGGTAGCCAATATCCTCTACTTAATATCGATGGTAACGACACCAGAGAGTTCACTGATGCAACTAGCAACCTATATTTAGCATTAGAACAGGTGCAAGTACTTCCAGCAGGAGTATATCTTGGATTCAATAACCAAGTTTTCCATGCTCAAACCACGCTTAAAGTTCATACTACCGATTTAAATGCCTTTGCTGGAGTTGATGCAAACCTAGATTGTAAGACTGCGACCGAAACGCTCGTTGTACAGAATGAACATATTGAAAAAGCCGCTCATTTAAGTGTATTCAATCTAATGCTTCAACCGATTGGGCAACCCCAATTAGAACAACAACTTGAAAATATCTTATCCAATCCTCCTCACTTTTTAATCTTACAAGGATTTGGTACAGGCAATATTGCAATCAATGATCAACTCATTACATTATTCGAGGCTCTATTTAGCAAAGGATGTATTTGTATCATTAGTTCTCAAGTGACTTTTGGACAATTAGATCAACGTTATGCGATTAGTTCTTGGATAAATACAGCGAAAGTTTTGGTCAATGATTGTCTAAGCCATGCTGATTTATATGCAAAAGCGCTGCAAATGTATTTAAAATACCCATCCCCTGATCAACGTTTTGATCAATGGAATCAGCATTCATCTTGAGGTTCAAATATGCAACGTTATGCAATCGGTATTGAATTTTGCGGTACTCAATACCGTGGTTGGCAAACTCAACAAGCTGGCGTTGTAAGTGTCCAAGAAACCCTTGAGAAAGTCCTCAGCAAAATTGCCAATGAACCGATTATTGTTCATGCTGCTGGACGTACCGATGCAGGGGTTCATGCAACCAACATGATCGCTCATTTTGATACAGAAGCCATTCGACCAGAGCGTGGCTGGATGATGGGCGCGAACAGTCAGTTACCGAAAGATATTTCAATCCAATGGATCAAATGCATGGATGAAAATTTCCATGCCAGATTTAAAGCAACTGCTCGACGTTATCGATACATTGTTTATAACGCACCTCATCGCCCTGCTCTGCTACATAAACAGGTCACACACATCTATTCTGAACTTGATGTTGATAAAATGATTGCAGCCGCATCCAAGTTTGAAGGTACACATAACTTCGAGTCATTCAGAGCTGCTGCATGTCAATCAAATCAGCCCGTTCGCCATGTTAAACACTGTCGCTTATTCCAACATGGTCGTTATTTGGTCTTAGACATACAAGCAGATGGCTTCTTACATCATATGGTTCGCAATATCATGGGTTGTTTGCTTGAAATTGGGCAAGGCATGTATGAAATTGAACATATTGATACTATGTTTGCAGCGCAAGATCGTAAAGCTGCTGGCATTACTGCACCACCAGATGGCTTATATTTCATTCAGTGTTATTACCCAGATCAGTTTGAACTACCTCAACCACCCCTTGGGCCACAATGGTTAAATTTACCGGAATAAAAAAAGCCTTATCAATAACGATAAAGCTTTAGAATTCCTCATACTCTTATTAGCGTTGCTTTCGTTTACGGTATTCAACTGGTGTTTCATTCGTCCAACGTTTAAACGCTCGGTAGAACGTACTTGGTTCAGAGAAACCCGTTAAATACACAATACGCTCTACGCTTTCATTGGTATTTGCCAATAATTTTTTCGCTAAACGACAACGATAGTCCGATAGAATTTGCTGAAAGCTTGTATTTGCTTCGCTTAACTGCGTTCTTAAACGGCGAGGTGTGATGTTGAGCTGAGCAGCAACCGTTTCTAGCGTTGTCTCACCACTTTCAAGTGTTGAGCCAATGGCACGTCTCACCTCACCCACTAAATCATAACGAGCCAGTTCTTGTAGCTTTTCAATTGCAAGCTGCTCATGCAATTGTAATAACTCTGGTTCAGCCTGCCATAAAGGATAATCTAAAACTGCCATATCGAAATATAAGCGCGTTTCTCTCTGACCTAAACTAACTGGACATCCATAAACACGGAAATACTCGTCATCATCCGCACCCTCATTGAAATTAAAATCAATAAAAATTGGTTGAAACTGACCTTCCGTAATAAATTTAAAAAAACGTAAGATTCCTGACATCGCACATTCAGAAAAATGACGATTTACTAAATTATCAGGCCAATACTGTTCGCCATTACTTAAATAACAACGTCCATCTTCGATCACTAACTTAGCGTCAAAAGCATCACTAATTAACCGCTGATAAGCCAAAGCTCGCTTGAGTCCCTCACCAAAAGTTTCACTACTGATAAACAAATGCTCAATCACTTGACCACGATAAAGTGGTAAATGCTCACCTAAATGCAAACCGATATCTGGGTCATTGCTCACTTCCTGTGCCGCAATCCAGAATGCATTTTGTGCACTCAGTGGGGTTCTTGCATTTGTATCAACTTGATTTAGTGCAACACCTGCTTTTGTTAGAATCTCTTCAGTTGGTAATCCTGCTTTACGAATTGCCTGATAACCAAAGCGCAATACAACCGATGCATCTGTTAACTGACCCACGCAGTGCCCTTCCCTGTAGATACGTTATTGTGACAATAAACAATAATTTTAGATTAACGTTGATTGACCAAACTGACAACACTATTCTGCTTCTTTTGTTAAAAAAAATTGTGGATTGTCTGACAGTTTTTTCCAATTCATCTGTACAAGCTTTGCTAAGCAACCGTCTTGTAAATTTCAAATAAATTGACTATAATTTGCGCCTTTCCAATTTGATCATCAGGTAGGCTATGGCCAATAAAGAGGAACTCATTGAGTTCGAAGGCGTTGTCACCGAAACGCTTCCTAATACGATGTTCCGTGTACGTTTAGAAAACGGTCACGAAGTTATTGCACACATTTCTGGTAAAATGCGTAAACACTATATCCGTATTTTGACAGGTGACAGTGTTAAAGTTGAAATGACACCTTATGACTTAACTAAGGGTCGTATCACTTATCGTGCGCGCTAAGTCAGATTAGTGAATGCAAAAAAGCCACATGATTGTGGCTTTTTTTACGCTTAGTTATAGATTTACTCACTCAATCGAGTGGTCTTACATCCTACTGTTTGACACTCACGTAGACGCTCTAATAGCCAATGATTACGCTCCTGAGTAGTACTCAACCGACACTGTACATCTACGCTGTTTTGTCGATCATCAGAACATTGCTCATCTCGATAATGAATCCAAGCCAGCTGTGATTTTTTAAGAATCTTCTGTTGAGTTTCATTTAATAAATGACGTAACTGTTGGTAATTTTTATTTAGATCGGCATCAGCACTGGCATAAATTTTATTAGTACAGTAAATATCATCATAAGTATTACGGGTTTTATCACAATTATCTGCATAGCTTAATGTCGCAACGACATAACACAAAAGACCAAGCATTATCTTATGCATCAAATTTTCTCGATAACTTAATTATGCGACATATCTAATCACATTTTGCTATGCTTGAACATTGCACAAGAATAGACAAGTTTGTATATTTTTGTTTCCCGATTAGGATAGTGATCGATTATAATAAATTCAAAGATTTATTTTAGAAATAAAGGAATATTTATGCGAAATTATAAATTTTATATATTATCTATAATGCTGATTTTACAAGGCTGTGCAACCCCTGGTTGGCGTTCGGTTCAACTGCAAGATTACTTACAACCCTATATCGGTCAATCAGCAGATAATATCCAACAGAATCTTAATCTCAAGAGTCTAGGTTTCCAAACACTGAAACAACCAACAAAAACTGACCAACAGTTAGTTTTTACTGTACTTCGCCCAATTAATATACCCGTACCTATCGTACAAACTTATCCGGGAGCAGGTCCAACAATGATAGGTACACGTTTAGGTGCTACGACAACAAGCCAACAATCTTACGATGTCAATTTCTATTGCCATATTATTTTTGATCTTGATCAGCAACAAATTGCTCGTTCTATTCGTTATGAAGGAAAGGCATGCTAGCGACAAAAAAATGCAGCACACGCTGCATTTTTTTATTCATCAGAACTTAGCCTAACACAGCAACAACAGCATCACCCATTGCATCTGTACCGACTTTGCTCATTCCCTCTGACATAATATCTGCTGTACGCAAACCTTGATCTAAGACCTGACCTACTGCATCTTCAATCGCTTTTGCCGCAGCTTCTTCACGGAAGGTATAACGCAACATCATCGCAACAGATAAAATCGTTGCAAGTGGGTTTGCAACATTTTTCCCAGCGATATCTGGTGCTGAACCATGGCAAGGTTCATACATACCTTTACCATTTTCATCTAAAGATGCTGAAGGCAACATGCCAATTGAACCTGTCAACATCGCTGCTTCGTCAGACAAAATATCGCCAAATAAGTTACCTGTTACGATAACATCAAATTGTTTTGGTGCACGAACAAGTTGCATTGCCGCATTATCGACATACATATGTGAAAGCTGAATATTTGAATACTGTGCTTGCTGTAAGTCAGTCACTGTTTGCTTCCAAAGCTCAGTAACTTCCAATACATTTGCTTTATCGACAGAACAAACTTTTCCACCACGTAAGCCAGCTAATTCAAAAGCAACTTTGGCAATACGTTTAATTTCACTTTCTGAATAAACGTCAGTGTTATAACCTTGTTTCTCACCGTTTTCTAATTCTCGGATACCACGTGGTTGACCAAAGTAAATACCACCTGTCAACTCACGAACAATGAGAATATCTAAACCTGCAACAACTTCTGGTTTTAAGCTCGAAGCATCTGCCAATTGAGGATAAAGAATCGCTGGACGTAAATTTGCGAATAAATTTAATTCACTACGGATTTTCAACAATCCGCGTTCTGGACGAATTGAACGTTCAATCGTGTCCCATTTAGGCCCGCCTACCGCACCCAACAAAATCGCATCTGCTTTTTGAGCTTGTGCACTTGTCACTGCTGGATATGGTTCACCATGGGCATCAATTGCTGAACCACCCAATAAGCCATGTTCCCATGTCAAACCTAAATTAAATTTATCATTGACCTTTGTCAGTACTTTCTCAGCAGCACCAACAATTTCAGGACCAATTCCATCACCCGCTAAAATTAAAATATGTTTTGACATTTACTTTTCCAATTTCATCCACACAGCATTCAAGCTGCTATTTGATTAAATCTTTTTTTCAACAAATTCGCCTAAACCTGTCTTCACATCATACGGACGGCAGAATCGACGAATCATGCGCTCTTCTTGCAATAGATCAACACACAAAGGATCTGGAGCTGATGCATTGAGCAAGTTTTCTACACGATTTGCTCTATCTCGGTACATTTTAAAGGTATAGCGCGTATGAGGTTTAAACGCATGGATGATATGAAAAGTTTCAGCACGATCTGGGGAAATTGGATAAAAACGAATAACAACTTCATATTGCTTAGCAGGCACACTTAAGTAAACCTGTTGATTTCGGCTTAAAATCGAACCATGTAACCGAACAATGCCTTTTTCTATGGCTTGTTGGCTTACACGATGCGATTTAGCATCAATCACACCAATATCATTAATTCTTTCGAATTCACAATTATCCACGCCTGAACAATATAAAGTCGCATTGTTCGCTTTGTCTTCTAATGTATTTTGTGCAATACGAACTTGGTCAACCACAGTCGTTGTGTTTTGACACGCAGTTAACGTTGTACCCACACTTAAACACAGCAAAATACTGCGAGCGAATTTTGTTTTCATTATTCAAGCCCAGTCCTCATATCATGCAAGCAAATCTTCTTCGCTAGCATGTTAACAAGAGTTCAATCTCTGCGCTACGGCTATGTTTAAAATGTCCCTCGACATTTAGTCATGTTTACATTTAAAAAATGTAAGTAAGACTTAAGCTTTAATGTCCTTAAATACCCAAGGACGTGCTTGTTTTGCTTTTTCCTCAAAAGCACGAATGTCATCCGCAGCTTGCAACGTCAAACCAATATCATCCAAACCATTGAGTAAACAGTGTTTACGGAATGGATCAATTTCAAATTTAAATGCTTCACCTTTTGGTGTACGCACTTCTTGCGCATCTAAATCAATCGTAAGCTGATAGCCTTCTTCTTCACATTCTTTAAATAACTGATCAACAATCTCTTCTGACAAGATCACAGGTAACATGCCATTCTTAAAGCAGTTATTAAAGAAAATATCAGCAAAGCTAGGTGCGATCACGGTCCGGAAACCATATTCATTGAGTGCCCAAGGTGCATGTTCACGACTTGAACCACAACCAAAGTTGGTGCGTGCCAACAAAATAGTTGAGCCTTGATAACGTGGTTTATTCAAAACAAAGTCAGGATTCTTTGGACGCTTACTAATATCTTGTCCTAAATAACCCTCATCTAAATAACGTAACTCATCAAATAAGTTATCACCAAATCCCGTGCGTTTAATTGATTTCAAAAACTGCTTCGGAATAATTAAATCCGTATCGACATTGGCACGGTCTAAAGGCGCAACAATACCTTGTTCTACAGTATATTTTTCCATGACTTTGCTCCCTTAGAATGAACGAACATCAACAAAATGACCTGCAATCGCCGCCGCCGCCGCCATCGCTGGACTCACTAAATGTGTACGCCCACCATTACCCTGACGACCTTCAAAGTTACGATTTGAAGTCGATGCACAATGCTCACCCGGTTGTAATTTATCTGCATTCATCGCCAAACACATTGAACAACCTGGTTCACGCCATTCAAAACCTGCCTCTAAGAAGATTTGGTCTAAACCTTCATTCTCAGCTTGTTGTTTTACTAATCCTGAACCCGGCACGATCATCGCTTGTTTAATACTTGACGCGACTTTACGACCTTTCACAACTTCAGCCGCAGCACGAATGTCTTCAATACGAGAATTGGTACATGAACCAATAAACACGCGATCTAATTGGATATCTGTCAATGCCTGACCTGCAGTTAAGCCCATGTATTGGTAAGCACGCGTCCAATCATTACGCTGCACATCATCTTTTGCTTGTTCTAAGGTCGGAACAGCTTGAGAAACAGGAATCACCATTTCTGGAGACGTTCCCCAAGACACTTGTGGTTCGATCTCTGCACCATTCAATACAACAACCGCATCGAATACGGCATCTTCATCTGAATGCAACGTATTCCAGTACTCGACTGCTTGATTCCACTCTTCGCCTTGTGGTGCGTAGTTGCGGTCTTTGACATAAGCAATCGTTTTATCATCTACAGCGACCATGCCCACACGTGCACCCGCTTCGATTGCCATATTACATACTGTCATACGCCCTTCAATCGACATATCACGGAAGACTTGACCACCAAACTCAATCGCATAACCAGTACCACCCGCTGTACCAATCTTGCCAATGATTGCCAAAACAACATCTTTTGACGTGACACCTGTACCCAATACGCCATCAACACGCACTAACATGTTTTTAGATTTCTTTTGTACTAAGCATTGTGTTGCCAATACATGTTCAACTTCAGATGTACCGATACCATGTGCTAAACAGCCAAAAGCGCCATGTGTTGCTGTATGTGAGTCGCCGCAAACAACAGTCATACCAGGTAAGGTCAAACCTTGCTCTGGCCCAACTACATGCGCAATCCCTTGACGAATATCGTTGATACCAAACTCAGTGATATTAAAAGTTTTACAGTTATCATCTAAGGTTTGAACTTGGATACGCGAGGTATCATCTTCAATCCCTGCAATACCTTGTTCACGTTCCTTTTTAGAGGTAGGAACGTTATGATCTGGGGTTGCGACGTTTGCGTTTAAGCGCCATGGTTGACGATTGGCAAGCTGTAAGCCTTCAAATGCCTGAGGACTTGTGACTTCATGTAATAAGTGACGATCAATATAAATCAAGCTCGAACCATCGTCGCGCTGCTTTACTAAATGGTCATCCCATAATTTATCATACAATGTCTTGCCTGCCATGTCATCGCTCTCCATCGTGCTTGTCATTGGACTGGGTATTCTTAATCTTAAATTGATTATAGCAATCGTTTCACATAAATCTAATTTATCATTTTTATTAATTAAAAAACTTTTAGGAATGATTTAATTCCACCAAAGCCTTGAATGGATAATAATGTTTTGTTCTTTATGAATAGGTAAATTAAGCCATTGGACAATACTCCGATAACTTTGAAAAAAATGATCAAATTGCATTCTGGCCTCTGATTCGTTTACACACTGCACTGAAGCAATACGCCCTGTATCCATTTCTGGCCCATCTTCTGATTTCATTAATTCTAATGCAATCAGAATAATAGGCTTATATTTTCCCCTTCGATCATATAAAGGATAACAATGAATCGCACAACGTACATATCCTACACCTATCATCTCCTTCTTTTTATTATTGAACTCCATAGAAATCTTTCGATGAATGTCTTGTTTTAGTTTCACTCTCACTACTTTTTGGGAGTTAAAACATGCAAAAATAATCGTAAAAAATGCAAGCAGAATTGGTACTAAAATCATTAATGCTGCGCCTAATGATGAGTTTAGATTTAATTTCTGAGTTAGCCACACCATAAATACAAAATATATAATTGGCCCGATAAAAATCATAGCCATTAGAGCTGACGAAATACTTGTTTCATTAAGTAAATATTCCTTTTTTGTTCTATAAGAAAGTATGTTACCCCTAGAGGCTTCTATGTGTGATATGTATTGGTTCACTCTATTTTCCTTATTTATTAGGTAACAATTTGATATCTATGACATATTCTTTCATTCGATACCAATATTTTTCTTTTCCAATCCTTTTATAATCAATATTTTGTAGCATAGGCATCTTAAATAATTCACTACGTAATTGATAAGCATCATAATCGCCTTGCCAAGTTTTCACATAAACCATCCAACCTAATGCAATACATACAAGCACAAAAAAGGCAAATACCATCCCTAGGAAAAAACCTGCAATAGAATGTAAGCCCAACCAAGTTACAGTCATTACCAGTCCTGATACATTCAAAACCCATCTCGGGATGTCTTGGTTTTCATTTATCCGAGGTGCTTTCGGATGTAAAAATGGTGCAATATGTAAAATATTTTTTGAGCTTAACAGTGCTAAAACCTCGTAGCACTTTTCATCTTGTTTTTTTAAGATCACTACTTCAACAATATCATTTTCATAGAAAGTACAATCTGTAAAACCACCTTTCAATGGATATCCATCTATGTATGCTAAAAAATGACTAACTTCAAAATAATAAGATTGATTTATTAAACTAGAATTCGCCTTATACCAATGAAAAGGTTTTTTCCCCATATGTCGAATATCGCTAATCTTTCCTTTTATTTGTAATAATTCTGAATCAAATTTCATTGAATAAACTCATCATTTATCATCCTATATTTCTAATATATAACCCCTAGGATTACCATTTATAAATCCAATCATCATCAATTGAAATTTCTTTTTTACTTTTTAAATGATAATGATTATTATTTATATAAATAAGATTTGAGATGGTGATAGCGATGGCAAATATTCAGCAATTCGTGATTAACAATCAACGAACTTTAAAAAAAACGTTAAGTTACTACTTCATGCATATCACAGTAGCAATGCTGGTTGCCTATGTTGTAACAGGAAATCTGATCATGGCAGTGACTTTGAGCTTGCTTGAACCCACAGTACAAGCCTTTGCATTCTTCTTCCATGAAAAAATTTGGAATAGAAATGAACAAAAAGCCTAACTTTTAATTATACATATACAGCTTAAACTATATTTGTTCAGCGCTTTTACCTAAAATAGTCAGCTATATATGTCTCAGAACAAACATCTAAATTTTAATGATTTTCGAGTCTAAACTATGAATCTTGCCGCTTTTGAAGCATTTGTTAAAGTGATGGAAACGGGTTCAATTTCCATTGCTGCCGAACAGCTATTCATTACTCAGCCAGCGGTAACGAAACGGATTCATAGTCTAGAAGATTATTTTGGTGTGAAATTATTTGAATCTGCAGGTCGAGGTATTCAACCAACTCATGCAGCGCATTCTTTGCTTCCAAAAGTAAAAACTTGGCTCAATGAGCTCGGTGAAATCCACCACACACTAAGTCATGAACAAGCACAGGTACAAGGTCGTTTAAAGATTGGTACAAGTCACCATATTGGTTTGCACCATCTCGCAGAGCCACTAAAAGCTTTCGTACAGCTCTTTCCTCAAGTCACTTTAGATGTACATTTTGTTGATTCAGAACAAGCACATGAACAGGTACTTGCAGGTGAATTAGAACTCGCTTTCCTGACGCTCCCACCGACGGGAGATGATCGACTTAATTATTTAACCATTTGGAATGATCCTTTAGTTTTTGTTGCATCACCATTTCATCCACTCTCGCAACAAAGCAACCTTATACTAGAAGACCTAATTGCTTATCCGAGTTTATTGCCATCAGCGCACACCTATACCAGTCAAATCACCTTAGCTGAATTTGAAAATAAAGGGCTAAAGCCTAAAATCACCATGAGTAACAATCCTTTAGAATCAATTCGCATGTTGGTTTCGATTGGTCTGGGATGGTCAGTTCTACCAAAAACGTTACTCAATCAGGATTTGAAACAGCTCGATTTACAATTAAATATGAATCGCCAACTGGGTATGGTTTGGCACCCTGCACGTATTCAATCTAAAGCAGCAGAAGAACTCATTCAAATGATGCAAAAAGATTAATCCCCTCCGCAACTACTGCAACTACTTCCACAACTTGAAGAAGACTGGGCTTGTTGGTATTTAGAATAGTCTTTGCTCATTTCATCCAAGTCAAAGTATTGACCATCAATCCAACCTAAGGCTTGATCTATCACAAACAAACGAGGTATGACAGCACTATGCTTGGGTTCGAACCCATGTAATTTACAGCTTATTTTCCATGATTCGAATAACTGTTTTTGCTGTTGTTCTGGTTCAGTATTTAAATGATATGGATTGTGATTGAGGACTCGGCCAAGTGTTGCGCGACATAAATGCTGATACTGCTGAGGGAATTCCAACATGACATGCCAAAGTGCATCAACCGCATTTGATGGCATTGCATAAGCTTGCTTTTGCATAACATGCAGCGCCAAATAATCCTTAAAACCCACTTCTATTAATTGTCGTTGTTTCAAAGTCAGCTCAGGATGAGACTGGCGAAGTTTATTCCAAAAAATCGGCTCTATTTTTAGTTGTTCAATCGTCTGTAATCGAGCGCGTTGAGATCGGGTAAGCAATGAAATATTGATAACAAGCACACACCAAAGTATTGGAATAATCACCCAAGCTGTCCAAAATTGCTGCTGCCACGCATACATCAATCCGAATATGATAAAAGGTAAAATGATCCAACGTGTTTTTATAATCGGCTGTTGTCTTTTTAATCTCAGCAATTCGCTGAGTTGATTGGAAGTTTGTGCTTCTTGATTTATTTTTATTTTCATACTGACATCTTAAAATTTAAAAGTGACATTTATATGACAAAAAAACCTCCCTGACGAAAGGGAGGTTTTAATAATTCATTCAAATTATGCTGACTCAGTTAGATTGACCAATCTTGAATTTCCCAGCCCTGTTCTTGCGCGAGTTTTTCCAAACGGTCATCTGGGTTCACCGCAATCGCATGGGTCGCGTATTCAAGTAAAAAGCGATCATTGATTGAATCTGAATAAGCCCAAGACTCCTCAACGGTACGGCCAGCTAGCCATTGATCTAATCGCGTCAATTTGCCTTGTTGATAGCAAGGCACACCTGTGACTTTTCCCGTGTATTGCCCATCAATCACTTCTGCACTAGTCGCAATAATTTCAGTAATCCCAAACTCACGGAAAATAGGTGCTGTAATAAAGTCACTCGTCGCAGTAATCCCGACAATCGCATGACCTAAGTCTTGATGTTTTTTAATTGCATCAAAACCTTTAGGTCTCATTTTCGGGCGAATGACTTTTTGCATAAACAGTTGATGTAACTCAGTTAAGTACTGATTGTCATGCTTGGTTAAAAACTCAAAAACAAATTCATTATACGCAATTGGGTCAAGTTGCCCTGCTTTATAATCTTCATAAAACTTGTCATTCATTTGACGATGATGAACTGGATCAACCAAACCCTCATTGACCAAAAATTCACCCCATGAATGGTCAGAGTCAGTATTTAACAGCGTATGATCTAAATCAAACAAAGCCAATTGCATAGAATTTCTCGTTTAAACTGAAAATTAAGAAAAAAAATGTAAATCTATCTCCGCTAGTCGATAGAAATTCGTTAAGATCATAGCAATTTTAAACATTTTACTTTGACCTTTTTCGAGTTGGACGTGAAGAGTGACTGTCCCCGAGATCAAAGTCAACGATATAGACAAAATTTAGGTAGCCAAATGATCGACTCAGAAGGTTTCCGACCCAACGTCGGGATCATTTTGGCAAACGATGACGGACAAGTCTTATGGGCAAAGCGCATTGGTCACAATGCTTGGCAATTTCCACAAGGAGGTATCCAGTTTGGAGAAACCCCTGAACAGGCACTTTATCGTGAACTGAGAGAAGAAGTCGGCTTATTGCCCGAACACGTCCAAATTATAGCGCAAACAAAAGGTTGGCTGCGTTATCGTTTGCCACATCGATACATTCGGTCAGATTCAGATCCGGTATGTATTGGACAAAAGCAAAAGTGGTTTTTACTGAAGTTAACGGCATCGCCTCATCATATTCAGTTAAACCTATCAGACCCACCCGAATTCGATGAATGGCAATGGGTGAGTTATTGGTACCCATTGGGTCAAGTGGTCAATTTCAAACGAGATGTTTACCGCAAAGCCATGATGGAGTTGTGTTTACAATTACCTCAGCGTTAATTGTCGTAGAATCATCATTTTAAGCAATGATTTTTGACATTAGAGCTGTTATAACTAGGCCTATAACGATTCAATAAATTGGAGTAAACATCCATGTCAAACATGCAACTCGACACGCTTAGACGCATCGTACAAGAAATTAATGCGTCCGTCAGTTTGCATGAATCTTTGGACATTATGGTCAATCATGTGGCTGAAGCAATGCATGTTGATGTCTGCTCTATTTATTTATTGGATGAACGAAATCGCCGCTATGTGCTTATGGCTTCGAAAGGTTTAAAACCAGAAGCGGTCGGCAATGTCTCCTTAAATGTTGGTGAAGGTCTGGTTGGTTTAGTCGGTCAACGAGAAGAAATTGTCAACTTAGACAATGCGCCAAAGCATGAACGCTTTGCTTATTTACCCGAGACAGGTGAAGAACTATATAACTCATTCCTTGGCGTTCCTGTGATGTATCGCCGTAAAGTAATGGGCGTTTTAGTCGTTCAAAATAAAGAGTCACAAGACTTTAGCGAAGCCGCGGAATCATTTCTTGTTACCCTTTGCGCACAACTATCTGGTGTGATCGCACATGCTCATGCAGTCGGGAATATTGATGTATTTCGTAAACCGAGTAATGGATCAACCTATAAAACATTCCAAGGGGTTTCGGGTGCTGGCGGTATCGCGCTAGGTCGAGCAATTGTGCTATATCCCCCAGCCGATCTAACTGCAATTCCTGATCGTGAAGCTGAAGATATCAGCGATGAATTAGAACTTTTGGATCAAGCGATCGCTTCTGTTCGTCTTGAAATTCAATCTTTAGATGAAAAAATGCAAGACTCTCTCATGTCAGAAGAACGTGCATTGTTTAGCGTGTTCTTACGAATGTTAGATGAAAATGTCTTGCCGAGTGAAATCAAGGAACATATTCGAGCAGGAAGCTGGGCGCAAGGTGCTGTACGTAAAGTCATCGATAAACATATTGCGCTATTTGCGCAAATGGAAGATGACTATTTACGTGAGCGTGTTTCCGACTTAAAAGACCTTGGTCGTCGCATTCTCGCATGTTTGCAAGAAGCCGATTCTAGTCACCGAGAACTGAGTCCAGATAGTATCCTGATCGGCGAAGAAATCAGTACTGCTGCGTTGGTCGAGCTTCCTGTCGATAATATTGCTGCAATTGTAACTTCTGAAGGTGCTGCCAATTCACATATGGTGATCGTGGCGCGCGCTCTCGGTATTCCAACGGTTGTTGGTGTGACTGAGCTCCCAATCACGACGCTTGATGATATTGAAATGATTGTGGATGCGTATCAAGGACGTGTCTTTGTCAATCCACCACGTCGTTTACGTCAACGTTATAAAGAAGTTCAAAAAGAAGAAGAACAAATTGCAAAAGATTTAAAGCAGTACGAAACTAAAGATGCTGTAACGCCTGATGGTGTTGCTATTCCGTTATTCGTCAATACGGGTTTAATGATCGATGTTGTGCGCGGCGTACAACGTGGTGCAAAAGGTGTTGGTTTATATCGTAGTGAAATTCCATTTATGCTACGTGAACGCTTCCCTGGTGAAGAAGAACAACGCGCCATTTACCGCCAACAGCTCAGCCATTTTGCCAATAAACCTGTGATTATGCGTACACTGGATATTGGCGCGGACAAAGACCTTCCTTATTTCAGCATTGAAGAGGAAAATTCTGCTTTAGGTTGGCGTGGTTTACGTTTTACTTTAGACCATCCTGAGATTTTTTCTGCACAGATTCGCGCGATGCTCAAAGCCAGTATTGGTTTGAATAATTTACATATTCTTCTTCCGATGGTGACCAGTGTCAGTGAAGTAGAAGAAGTGTTGTATTTACTCGAGCGTGACTGGATTGCGGTTCAAGAAGAAGAGCAAGTCAAAATCACACGTCCTAAAATCGGAATTATGGTTGAAGTACCAAGCGTGCTATTACAAATTGGTGAGTTTGCCGAACTGGTTGATTTCTTCTCGGTGGGTTCAAATGATTTGACACAATATTTACTTGCCGTAGATCGTAATAATCCGCATGTTGCTAACGTATATTCGCACTTCCACCCTTCTGTGTTACGTGCCTTAAAACGTTTAGTTGAAGAATGTCATATTCATGAAAAACCTGTAAGCGTCTGCGGTGAGATGGCTGGTGATCCATTATCAGCAATTTTATTAATGGCGATGGGCTTTAATACGCTCTCTATGAGTTCGAGTAACATCTTGCGTGTACGCAAAGCAATTTGTCATGTGCCTATGACAGATGCTCAAAGATTATTAGATGATGTTCTACAAATGAATAACCCTCTGGTCGTGAAAAGTTGGTTAGAGCATTACTTTAAGACACATGGGCTTGGCGACATGGTTAAATCCAACCGTTTAGTCGGTGCTTAACGCATTTTTAAAAATAAAGAAAAAGAGCGATTATTCTTAGAATATCGCTCTTTTTTATATCAGTATTTAAATTTTACTTAGTTTCACGTAAGTAGATTTGCTGCTTACTCCCATTCAATGTCACTCGTGGAAACTTACGATCATAATCAATCACAATTGCATCTTTACCTGAGAGATTCTTCATATCAGACTCCCATGTCACGTAATAAGTAACTTCCGCATCACTTCTTACTGGTGGTCGAATCAACTTCAGATGATCCGTAGGTAAGCTCAATTCAACACGAAAAGGGACTTGTGATACTTGAACTTTCTTTTGTTGAATCAGGGTTGCTGGGACATCCGCCATACGGCTTTCGACAGCATATAGACTTACTGTGCCCTGTTGTGGTTGAACGCTGTAATTTCCTTGCCCAACAAATTCTACCGTTACGGCGCTAGAGTGATTTGCTTTGATATGATCTGTTTGTGGCATAGAGCTACAACCCGTTAAAGCTGTCAAAGATAGACCAAGACTCAGTGCTATTTTTTTCATTTTTGAAATCTCTTCATTAATCAAACAAAAATACCATAACCAACTCCAAAAACTGCTCCACTTACACATCTTCAACTCAAAGCATCATCAACAATTAAAATAACAACTCAGCAGACTATTTGTAACGAATCACTTGAGATAATGGAATTAAGTTACTTGCTCGATGAAAATAGCTGACTTTTACATAACTGCAACAGATGACAGCCATTATTATTTTAAAAGACCAAATATTTTTAAAGCATTCTCGGCTTAGCTTCGACGGATACTCGACGAAAGTAAAATAATTCAATAATTCTTTATTTTTCATTATGTTTTATCTTTTTTTAACAATTTATACATCCACAACAACACAGTTCATGTTTAAGATTTATGCAACTTCAATCGAATAAAGCATTTAAGACATCAACTTTAATCCATTGGAAAAAAAGGTTTCATAAACCTAGAGTAAAAGTACAAAGAATGTGAACTGATTCATGTGAAACCAAATTTAGGCATCTCTTAACTCGATACCCAATTTGCAGGATGAATCACTAAAACATTCATAATTTTGAACGGTAAATAGTTGAAGTGACTTCGCTCACAAGTCATTTTGATGGAGAAAGATCATGAGCCAAGACGATAAAGTACAAGCAAATACAACGTCCTCAGGACAATGCCCTGTTCTCCACGGCGGCAATACGGAAATGAGCGGTGGCCCAATGGCATGGTGGCCGAATGCTTTAAACCTCGACATTTTACATCAACACGATAAAAAAACTGATCCAATGGATCCAGATTTTGATTACGCCAAAGCATTTGCTGAGCTTGACTTAGAAGCGGTTAAACAAGACCTACGTGAATTAATTAATACTAGCCAAGATTGGTGGCCAGCGGATTGGGGCAGTTATGTCGGGATGATGGTCCGTACCGCATGGCACCTTGCAGGAAGCTATCGTAAACAAGATGGTCGCGGTGGTGCAAATACAGGTAATCAACGTTTCGCGCCATTAAACAGCTGGCCTGATAACGTCAATACAGATAAAGGCCGCCGTTTGTTATGGCCAATCAAGAGAAAATACGGCAACAAAATCTCATGGGGCGATTTAATCGTACTCGCAGGTACAGTGGCATATGACGTTGCTGGATTAAAAACCTTTGGTTTCGCAGGCGGCCGTGTCGATATTTGGGCACCTGAAAAAGATGTGTACTGGGGCAGTGAGAAAAAATGGTTAGATGCAACTAAAAACCGTTATGACAACGATCAAGATCGTGCATCCCTTGAAAATCCACTCGCAGCAGTACAAATGGGTTTAATCTATGTCAACCCAGAAGGTGTAGATGGTATACCTGATCCATTGCGTACTGCACAAGATATGCGGACCACATTTGACCGTATGGGGATGGATGACGAAGAAACGGTTGCTTTAACTGCGGGTGGTCATACTGTTGGTAAGGCACATGGTAATGGTAAAGCAGAAAACTTAGGCGCTGATGTGGAAGGTGCTGATGTTGAATTCCAAGGCTTAGGTTGGCATAACTCAGAAGGCACAGGCAATGCTGGTAATACCATGGTCAGTGGTATTGAAGGTGCTTGGACGACTCATCCAACCAAATGGGATAATGAATTCTTCTACTTACTTTTCACTTATGATTGGGAATTGCGTAAAAGCCCTGCGGGTGCGCATCAGTGGGAACCAATCAATATTAAAGAAGAAGATAAACCAGTTGATGCCCACAATCCGAATGTTCGTCGTAACCCGATCATGACTGATGCGGATATGGCACTTAAAATTGACCCAGAATACCGTAAGATTTCTGAACGTTTCTATCGTGACCCAGCTTATCTTGCAGAAGTTTTCTCTCGTGCTTGGTTCAAACTGACGCATCGTGATATGGGGCCAAAAAGTCGTTATTTAGGTGCGGATGTACCATCAGAAGATTTAATTTGGCAAGATCCGATTCCAACAGTAGATTACACCTTAACTGATGGTGAAGTCGCGGAACTCAAAGCGAAGTTACTTGCAAGTGGTCTATCGGCTAGTGACCTCATCACAACCGCTTGGGATAGTGCACGCACTTACCGTGGCTCGGATTTCCGTGGTGGTGCAAATGGTGCACGTATCCGCTTAGCGCCACAGAAAGACTGGGTAGCTAATGAACCTGAACGCTTACAAAAAGTCTTGGCAGTGTTGGAGTCAATCCAAGCCAGCTTAAGCAAGAAAGTAAGTATTGCTGATCTCATCGTACTTGGTGGTACAGCGGCTGTTGAACAAGCAGCACATAAAGCTGGTGTTCAAATTACCGTGCCATTTGCAGCAGGTCGTGGCGATGCAACTGCCGAACAAACAGATGTTTATTCATTTGAACCTTTAGAGCCGTTACATGATGGTTTCCGTAACTGGCAGAAACAACACTATGCAACGACACCAGAAGAGCTATTGCTAGACCAAGCTCAACTTTTGGGATTAACTGCACCTGAAATGACCGTTTTAGTTGGTGGCTTACGTGTACTTGGTGCGAACTACGGCGACAACCCTCAAGGTGTACTCACAGATCGCGTTGGTGTGCTCAGCAACGATTTCTTCGTAAACTTGACAGATATGCAGTACAACTGGAAACCAACTGGCCGTAACAGCTACAACATCGTTGAGCGTGACAGCGGCACAGTAAAATGGACAGCAAGTCGTGTGGACTTAGTATTTGGTTCAAACTCCATTCTACGTGCTTATGCTGAAGTCTATGCACAAGATGACAACAAAGAGAAATTCGTAAAAGACTTTGTTAAAGCTTGGGTCAAAGTGATGAATGCAGATCGTTTTGATCTCGCCTAATCCATGTGATATTTTAAGTGAAAGAAAATAAAGAACCCTCGTGGTTCTTTATTTTTATATAAAACTCAAAATATTAGTAGAAAAATAATCATGCCAAATCAAATCGAACAATTGATTCAAGAACACGACATGATCCTATTCGATGCGCAGTGTGTGCTCTGCTCCGCTTGGGCTGACTTCATGATCAAACATGACCATCAAACTCAATTCAAATTAGTCTCTGTCCAGTCTCAACTAGGACAACAAATTCTTAGAAAATATCAATTTCCAACTGACCATTTTGAAACCATGATTTTGCTAGAAAAAGGTCAGCTCTACACCGAATCAACTGCTTTTTTGCGGACCATGCAGCGTCTCGATTTCCCTTATTCCAGTTTAAAATACGGCAAACTGCTTCCAAAAAAGTTACGCGACTTTGCCTATCGTCGCATCGCATTAAATCGTTATCGGCTATTTGGCAAAACTGAGCACTGCTATGTTGTTGGTTCAGATGTGGAATCGCACTTTTTATTAGATGAGAAATTAAAATGAAGAATGCTGAAATGGCGCTTCATCGTATCTTAAAATTTTGTCAGTTGATGATTGCGCTACTTTGGATTTATCAAGGGTTATTTCCCAAATTCATCTTTCAAGTCGCTGATGAAAAGGTATTATGGCAGTTCATACATATCCCGACATCCTATATCACCGATATGATTGTTTTATCAGGGATTGCAGAAATTATTTTTGGAAGTCTATTCTTATTTATCAAACATCAGTATTTACATGATCTGAATTTATTGGGTTTGACACTCTTATTGCTTTGCGTTCTATTGATCTATCCGGACAGGATTTATCAAGCATTCAATCCTGTCGTTATGAATTTGGGGTTAGGTTGTCTCTCAGTCATCGCACTTTGGTGCATTGATGCTCAAAAAATTAAGCCCGAATAAAATGACCTTCACGGATACAATAAAAAGGATTAACCAATTTTGAAGAAGACTTCATCGCTTGCTGTAGTTCATGCTCTGGCGCATCGCGCTTTTCATCCGTAAGCTGAAAAGTTCGATAATGAATCGCCAAGGAACGATGTGCGTGTAAATCCAAATGTGCATGGAACGCATCTTGCGGGTTCATATGTACATAACGCATCAATTTTCGTGGCTCATACGCCCCGATTGGTAGTAGCGCAACTCGTGCATCTCCATAACGCTCATGGATCTGTTTAAAGTGGCCTGCATAACCTGTATCACCAGCAAAGAAACAGTGTCCAGTTTTTGCCAATAACGAAAATCCCCCCCAAAGTGCTCTATTTTGATCTCGGATTCCACGTCCTGAGGCATGTTGCGCTGGTGTGTATGCAATCTTCAACTCATCATGGAACGGAATTTCTTGCCACCAATCCATTTCAATCACATGCAAATGTTTGGGCATATAGTGACTATTGCCTAAGCCTGTGTAGATTGGCATCTCGAATTTTTCATGCAACCATTCTAAAGTCGCAAGATCCATATGATCGTAGTGATTGTGGCTCAATAGTACGCCATGAATCGTAGGTAAATGCTCAAGTGCGATTCCAGCAGGACAAGCACGCTGCGGCCCTTGCCCTTGTTTAGGACTCACATATTCACACCAAACTGGATCAGTCAAAAAGTTATATGGCCCAATTTGAATCAAGACTGTGGCATGACCAACAAACCAGATTTGCCAGTTATTGAGGTCTGCTTCGGGTCGATTTTGCGGAAGCTCCAACATATGGTTACGCATGTTCCATTCATGCGAACGGTCAACATTCCACGTATAAGATTTACGTGTTGCTAGCCAAGTCAGTAATCCTTTTCGATCAAAAGGCGTTAGACGCTTTTCCAAATTATAAAAGCGATCAACCCCACAATGATCAGATGTTTCATGTGGAAATGGAGGTTTCCCAAAAGTATGGCTCAAGCAAGATTGGGTCGGCAATTGATAGGTTAATGTCGGCTTATCTTTCATGTACTTCTTCTATAATGAAATCTGATCATCTTTAGCATCAATGAATAAGCTTAAAATGATAACGGACTATCACTCTAACTTTTTTCAAATCAATCTATTGTATGAGTTTTGAGAGGGTTTGATTACAGTCAAACGATCAAATTTGATCCTAACATAACGTTTTTAGTTATGCTGATTTTCTTCACTTGAGTCAACACAAATTTAAGTTATTGCTAAGCTTCATCATCTAGATTGCTCCTATCGAATGCTTAATTTTTTAATACATTTTTTATATTTTAAAATGAAGCATATTGTATAAAAAAGCAGCTACTATATAATCCGCCACACAGAACGACTTTCGAATACCCATACTTTTAAAAATAACAGTAAGACATACTTGGATCAGTCTTATGGAATTACGACATTTACGCTATTTCATCACCGTTGCAGAAGAACTTAGTTTCAGCAAAGCTGCAATCAAACTTCACACCGCTCAACCATCTTTAAGCCAGCAAATTAAAGATCTGGAAGATGATGTTGGTGTGCAGTTGTTTCACCGTACCAAACGCAAAGTAGAGCTGACCGAAGAGGGTCATGTATTTTTGGAACAAGCTCGCTTAACCTTAAATCAAGCGGATAAAGCTGTGACAATGGCTCGCCAAGTCGCAGCGGCAAAAGTACAATTTCTTCGCATCGGTTTTGTGCCATCGGCTGAAATACGGATTTTTCCTTATATTATCCCTCGCTTGAGAGTCAAAATTCCTAAGCTTCAAATCCGAACACTTAACTTAAAAGAAAGCGATCAAATTAATGAATTAAAGAAAGGCGATTTAGACATTATTTTTATAAATCAAGACTTTCAAAATGATACCTTTGCAAGTCAGCTTGTCCTGAAAGAGCCTTTGATTTTTATGCTCCCCAAACGACATCCTCTAGCGAATGTAGATGAAATCACAACGGATCAACTCAACGGCTTAGACCTTACGATTCTTTCACACAAACTATCTCAACCACTCGCGAAAACGATTTTGCAGTTTATCGATCAGCATCAAATTAAGTTCAAAACCATCCATGAAGCCAACGGTATTGCGGAAAGCATCGAAGCCGTGGATTCAGGGCAAAGTTGTGCTATTTTGCCATCATATATGCAAGCATTGGCAACCGAGAAGGTCGTAGTGAAAGCCTTAAATCATGCATTGCCTTGCTTAGATGTATTTATGAGCTTCAATAAGATCTCATCGAACGAAACGACTGAACAATTCTTAGAAGAAATTCGGCTCGTTTTTGATTTGGATCAATTTCCACTTTATGCAAGTTAAAAAAAGCCGACTTAGTCGGCTTTTGACTGATGATCACTTAAACATTGCTAAAAACCGCAGCAAACTTTTGGAAACCTGGTCGTTTGGAAATGTTTTCTAAATAACGTTCAATCGCTGGATGTGATTGCACTTCATTCATTTTTAATTGCCAAAATAGCATTGCCGCTACCGAAACATCTGCTGCGGTAAATTGCTCACCGCATAAATAAGGACTCGCCTCACCCAGTCCCTGTACAAAAGCATTATAGGCATCTTCATAGTCACCATAACCGACAGACATTTTTTGCTCTGCTTTCACATCAATGCCCAGCATTTTATTGGTAGATGCGGCCTCCCAAGGACCAGAGATAAAGAATAACCAACGATAATACAGCCCACGTTTTGGATCATTTAATGCTGGAGCTAAGCCTTTTTCTGCAAATTTATCTGCTAAATAAGCGCAAATTGCATCAAGCTCATACACCACCACATCGCCATCGACCAAAACAGGGACTTTGCCAAATGGATTGATTTTTAGATATTCAGGTGATTTCATTTCTGTCTGATAAGCCACCTCAATGCGTTCACACTCAACACCTAATTCAATGAGTAACCAGTCTACAACTACACCGCGAGACATATTATTGGTATAAAGTTTAAGTGCCATTTTGATATTTCCTTGTTTGTTGGTTTTATCTAAATTTAATGGCTGTGATTGTCAGTTTTTGTCAGTAGTCGCACGACAAACTTCTTGTGTCCACCATTGTTGAAATAATTGTTGTTTAAATTGTGGGTAAAGTTCTTGGCCGAGGCTCAATTGCTGGATGCGATCAATTCGAAAGTGCCTAAAACCATCACGCAGTTCACACCATGCTGCAAGCACGATGCGATCATTAAAATAACCTAAAGCAAAAGGCCACAAAACTCTAGAGCTGATTCTTTGCTGTTCATCAGCATAATCCACGGTGATTTTAACTTGTTGTCGAATCGCTAAACGAACTTGTTCCACCAGCATTTCATTGACAGGTAGCCATGCTGTAATTGATCTCAATGTGGTTTGCTCTAATAAATGCTGACAGTGCTCAGGCAGAACTGCATTTAACTTCGCAAGAACGGCTTTGGAAGCAGATTTTAAGGCTTGATCTGGAATATCATTTAGCCAATTTAAAGCTAGAAAAATGGCCTCAATTTCGGTTTCATTCAAGGTCATTGGCGGTAACAAAAAATCTTCTTTAAGCTGAAAGCCTAAACCCGCCGCCGCATCAATATTCACACCTTGATCACGTAAGGTCTCAATATCTCTATACACACTGCGCTGACTGATCTGCAATCGCTCTGCTAACACCTGTGCTGTGACTGGATAACGATATTCTCTTAAAAGTTGCAGCAGATTGAGCAAGCGAATTGAGCGTGACATGAAATTCCTATTGTTATTATTCAAAAGCTGAAAATGGAAGTTCCTCTCCATCGTTATTATTTTTTAGGCTTGTTCCATCATAAATGACTTATAAAATGATGAAACAAGCCTCATATCGAATATATTAGGCTTCAGTTAATACTGCAGCCTGTATAGTCGTTTGTAAATAACGATGTAACTCAGACACATTATTTGCAATTGTTAAGGGTTGATACTGCTCTAAGATTGAAATGCTATGCACACCATAGCTCACGCCAATACGTGGCATATTTAGATTTTGTGCCATCTCGAGGTCATAACTGGTATCCCCCACCATAATCGCACGTTCAACAGCCACATCTAATTCCGCTAAGATTTGCTCTAACATCAATGGATCAGGTTTCGACTTGGTTTCACTCGCAGCACGAGTAATGTCAAAAATGTCATGGCTATTCGTTTGAGTTAACACACGATCTAAACCTTTACGACTTTTTCCAGTAGCAACTGCAAGCTTTAAACCACGCTGCTTAAGCTCAGCAAGTAATTCAGCCACACCAGCAAACCATGCATCGCCTTTAGAATTGGCAACATAATGATCGGCATAACATTGCAAAATATCTTGCTGCAAATGTGGTACTTGCGGAAATAATGTTTGCATTACTTCAGGTAAACCTAGACCAATAATACTTTTAGCAGCTTCATTCGTAAGTGGTTGTTGAAATTGTTGTGCTGCATATTGCAGACTTGCCACAATTTGCCCTACCGAATCGAATAAGGTTCCGTCCCAATCGAAAATCACCAGTTCGATTTTTTGACTCATTTCTGCTTTCTCAACTCATCGACCACTTGCTGCATATCTTCAGGCATTGGTGCTTCAATCACAGGATAATTTGGGATTTCTAAACGCAATGCATGTAAGCATAAACGTCTTGCTTCTGGCCCTGTATAGACACTGTTATGTCCATATTTATCGTCACCCACTAATGGATGACCAATACTTAAACCATGCACACGAATTTGATGTGTACGTCCTGATAATGGTGAAGCATGTACTAAGGTTGCTGCCTTATAACGTTCAATGACCTTCCATTCCGTTTTACTTGGCTTACCGTCTTTGCTGACACGCACACGACGTTCGCCATTGGCCAGCTCATAACGCAACAGAGGTGCATCAATCAACTGCTGATCTAAGCTGACCTGACCTTTAACAATTGCAGCATAGGTTTTCTTAATTTTATGTTCACGAAGTAAATCTTGCAGTAATTTCAGCGTACTACGCTTTTTACTGATCATCACCAAACCAGAAGTATCACGGTCAATACGATGGATCAGTTCTAAATACTTTTTCCCTGTTGCAGCGCGTAAAGCCTCAATCAAACCGTAAGCCACGCCACTACCACCATGCACAGCAATCCCTGAAGGCTTGTTCACGACTAATAGGCCTTCATCCTCATACACGACTCGGCTGAGTAGGCTTTGTGCCACACTATCACTCACAGGTGCGGCTGTTTCATCTTTTTGTTCATAACGGATCGGTGCGACACGGATTTGGTCACCAATACTTAAACGAGTCTCTGCTTTTATTCTTTTTTTATTAACGCGTACTTGTCCTTCACGAATCAAACGATAGATTCGACTTTTGGGAACACCTTTTAATCGGGTAAATAAAAAGTTATCTATTCGCTGCCCGTCTTGATGCTCATCCACGTCAAACCAAGTGACACTTTGCCATTGTTGTGTAGAATTCATACGCTCGATTAATCCAAGATTTGCTAAATATGATTAAAAAATGATCATTTAGCTAAGTTATTTCACAAGAAACCTAAACTTAGCCCATAGGCAGATGCTGCAAGGTTTGGTATATTCAGCGCACGGATACCACCGTAAGTGAGCATCAAATCGGAAATTTTATTTTAGATAAAATTTTAAATCGAAGAGATATTCACCAACAACTCGGATAGGTCCTAAAGAATTATGCCGACGCCGAAGGCTTATTATATCGGCAAAATGGCAAACTGTTGCGTTTAATTGTGCATCTGCACATACAGTTTGTTCAGAAAAAATATGTCGCCAGCAATTTGCTGGTTATTAAACGTAAACTGATCCACATCAGACAATTTGCTCCCTGATGTCGCATTCAGGCTAAAGCGTTGATGCATTGGAACTGCCAGGCAGAGATACGATGATCATTCCGTATCGAGACTTCCAGATGGATCGACTTCAATGCTTAATGACAGTGAAAGTCACCATCCAATGCACCGCTCACCCGCCAGTGAAGCGTACAGGAAACTTTGGTTATGTCGGGTTGAGTGATATTTCACAGATGCAAAACATGGATGAAATATCAATTACCCTAAGATTGAAGCAATATTGCTAACATCGAAATAACGGTATCAAAGCCCAAACTGGATACTAACAGTCAGTGGTTTCAGAGCATCGTACATAAAGTTGCTTCTGAGTCTTGATCGCGCCAATTTGATGTTTGTTCAAACGTAATGAGCCCGTTGTTTGTGTGCATCACTATTAGGTGTCACACCCATGAAACGTATGTTGATTAATGCAACTCACGCCGAAGAAGTTCGCGTTGCACTTATCACTGGTAATCGTCTTTACGATTTCGATTTAGAGAATCGTACTCGTGAACAAAAAAAATCAAATATCTATAAAGGCCATGTCACTCGCGTTGAACCATCTTTAGAAGCGGTTTTCGTTGAGTACGGCGCACAGCGTCAAGGCTTTTTATCAATGCGAGAAATCGCAAACTCATATTTCAAAGCTGATCCTCGTCAAACATCAAACATTCGTGAATTGATCACTGAAGGGACTGAGCTACTGGTTCAAGTTGAAAAAGAAGAACGTGGCAACAAAGGTGCTGCGCTTTCGACGTTCATTTCACTTGCTGGTCGTTATCTCGTTTTGATGCCAAACAATCCGAAAGGTGGCGGTATCAGCCGTCAAATTTCAGGTTCAGTACGCGAAGAGTTAAAAGAAATTTTAGCATCACTCAATGTTCCTCGTGGCATGAGTGTGATCGTTCGTACTGCTGGTATCGGCCGTACACAAGAAGAGTTACAACTCGACTTACAACATTTGTTAGACCTTTGGGCTCAAATTCAAAGTTCTGCAAGTTCTGGCCCTTCTCCGATGTTGGTTCATCAAGAAGCAGGTGTAGTGACACGTGCTATTCGTGATTACTTACGTGATGACGTTGCAGAAATTTTAATTGACAGCGAGCAAGCCTATAACGAAGCTTATAACTTTGTAAAAGCAGTGATGCCTCGTCAGCTCGACAAATTAAAAACTTATACCTTGAATGAGCCTTTATTTGCTCATTTTGGTATCGAAAGCCAAATCCAGACTGCGTATGAGCGTGAAGTAAAACTTCCATCTGGCGGTTCAATCGTGATTGATCAAACCGAAGCACTGGTATCAATTGATATCAACTCGGCAAAATCAACACGCGGACACGATGTTGAAGAGACTGCATTAAATACCAACTTAGAAGCAGCCGAAGAAATCGCACGTCAACTTCGTTTACGTGATATTGGCGGTTTAGTCGTAATCGATTTCATCGATATGACCAAAGATCGTAATCAGCGTATGGTTGAAGCGAAACTTCGTGAAGCAACACAAAGTGATCGTGCACGTATCCAGTTTGGTCAACTTTCACGTTTTGGCCTCATGGAAATGAGTCGTCAACGTTTGCGTCCATCTTTGGAAGAAGCAACAGGTTATGTATGCCCACGCTGCCATGGTACAGGTATGGTTCGTGACTTACGTTCGTTGTCACTTTCAATTATGCGTAAAGTGGAAGAAATCGCATTACGTGAGCGTCAAGGTGAAGTGCAAGTTGAAGTGCCTGTAGAGATTGCTGCATTCTTATTGAATGAAAAGCGTCACAGCCTTGTTTACTTAGAACAAACTTCTAATGTTCGAGTAACGGTACTCCCTCATCCGCATTTAGAAACGCCACACTACGAAATTCAATACAACCCAGCAGGCTTTGCACCATCTAGCTATGAACGTACTGAAGCGACTCGTTCAAGCGAAAAAGAATTGGGGTATGAATCTTCTGAATGGCATTTAGAAGATGCTGAGCATAACCACGCTGCACCTGCTCAAAACAATGCAGCACCACAAAAGAAAGCTGCTCAACAACAGCAAACAGCTCAGCCTAAACAAAACCAAGCGGCAGCTCAAAAATCAGCTAGTCCTTGTGCATGGTTAGAGAATTTGTTTGTTCAAAAGCAAGCTCAAACAACTGACCAATCACGTTCTGCGCAAAATGCAGCAGCAGCGATTGAGCAAATGATCAACAACGGCGCAGTAAGCCGTGGTCAATTTGGTCAAGTCAACACACCTGCAACAGTAGAAACTACTGCTCAAGCAGGTAACAACAATGCTTACATGTCTCAAGCACCAGCGAAACAAGAAACGCGTGAGCAATTTGAAAAGGATGAAAAACCGCATCGTCCAAATCAAAACCAGAAAAAACGTAAGCACAAAGAGCAGCGTGAACAACATTCACAAGCACATGAGCAACAAAATCAAGTTCATGAAGAAGTTGTTCAGCTTTCACGCCAAGAACAGCGTCAAGAGCAACGTGAATTAAAACGTCAGCAAAAACGTCAACAACAGCACGAACCGCAAAACCAGCAACAGCATCATGAAGCTGCAAACGGTAATGATGCTGCGCCAGTGCCACGTCGTGATCGTAATAATCAGCAACGACCAAATCGTCCAAACCGTCATCGCGATCAAAGTGTCTTAAATGAGACACCTGCTCAAGCAGAATCAACAAACAATCCTCAACAAGTAAAAGTTAATGTTGTTGATGCGCCACGTGCAGAGTCAATGAACACTGCCTTGATCGTGAATATTGACCAAGGTCAAAGTGAAATTGTGGCAATTAACCCACAACAACCAGCTGTGGAAAAAGCTGCACCAAAAGCTGAGTCCGTTGCTCCTGCCGTAGTCGAGACCGTTGAGACTGCACCTGTTCAAGAAGAACAAGTTGTCGTTGAAACAACGCCTGCTCCTGAAGAAGCACAAGCGCCTGCAAAACGTGCAAGTAACGATCCACGCTCTCGTCGCCGTCAACGTGGCGCTCAAACTGAGCAAAAAGCCGCTGCGAAAGTTGCGCCATCGCAAATTCCTACGCTGGGTCAATTCACACTTGGTAGCTTGATTCGTCATGTCTATGGTGAAGATTGCACAATTTTGATTGAGCAATTTGGTCTTGTTACAACCTTCAACCGTGCTTTACAAAAGTTCTCTGAACAATATGCAAGTACGCTAGTTGCTGAAACAACAGTAGTTGAAGAAAAACGTCCTGTAACTCGTGATGCTGAGCTTCCTAGTCAAAAACCGACTGAGGACGTTGAGCCTGCACCAGTGCTTGCATTAACACCTCCTGAAGCTCCAGCTGCTCGTGTTGCGAATGATCCACGCGAACGTCGTCGTTTGGCAAAACTCGCTGCGGAACAAGCCAAAGAAGCTCATATCGCTTCAAATGCTACACCTACAACAGTCGAAAGCACTGAGACTAAGGAAGAAGCACCTGCGCCAGTAGTAGTTGAAACTGAAGTGGTTGCAGAGCCAGCAGCACCAGAGCAACAGCCTCTTGAGTTAGCAACAACTGATGCTGAAAAAGTACCAGAAACTGAGGTTGCAACAACGAAAGAAGAGACGGCTAAAGAAGCCGTTGTCGTTGAAGAAACTGTGGTTGTGGAAGCAGCACCCAAAAAAGTAAAAGCTGAAGAGAAATCTGAAGCCGTTACTGAAAAGGTGGATGCTGAAGACGAAGCTGCTCAAATCGAGAAAGAAAAATCGAGCCGCCCTCGCCGCCCGCGTGGTCGTCCACCGAAAAAGAGCACAGCTAGCAATGAGTAATTTGCTAAATTGCACACAATAAGCAAAAGCCTAGTCATTTCGATGACTAGGCTTTTTTGTTATTTTGTCAAATTAGGTTGATTGCTCTAGGGACTTACCATTAAAAACAGCATCAACAACAATGATGTTAAATGGTTGTGTTCCATACAGATAGCCATTTTTGGATTGATCGAAAAATAAATAGGATTGATATGAGCCAAACTACGCAGACCGATATTATTACTCTTGGTGATGTCGCAACTCGACTTCCCAACTTCATCACTAAAGTACCTCATATCCTGAATGGTCTTAAACAAGCATACTTGCGAACACCAACATCTCCAGCAGGTTTGGGGATTGCCTTTGAAAAAGCAGTAAAACGCAATCCACAAGGCATCGCACTGTTATTTGAAGATCAAAGCTACAGCTATCAAGCGTTAAATGAATGGGCAAACCAAATTGCGCATTACTATTTATCTATTGGTGCTAAAAAAGGTGATGTCGTTGCAGTGATGGTTGAAAACCGTCCTGAGCTAATTGCATCAATCGTGGCTTTAGCCAAAATCGGCGTCACAATCGCATTAGTCAACACATCACAAGTTGGCAAAGTACTGGCTCACAGCATTAACTTGGTCAATCCAATTGCAGTCATTGCGGGTGAAGAAGTTCGTGCAGCGATAGACGAAACCCGTGCAGACTTAAATGTTGCTCCAGATCGTTTTCATTGGTTTGCAGATCAAGAAACGCGTAAAAATTCAGGTACTGCCCCTCAAGGCTATATCAACCTTGCTCAACAAATTGATCAATTTCCAAAGTTCAATCCATCAACCACACGTACTGTTACGGGTAAAGATGGCTTATTCTATATTTACACCTCTGGTACGACAGGCTTACCAAAAGCAGTGATCTTTACGCACAGCCGTTGGACATTGGCATATGGAACTTATGGCCATATCTTGAATCTAGGTAAAGATGATGTAATGTATGTAACACTACCACTTTATCATGCAACAGGTGTTGTTGTGTGCTGGTGTGGTGTGATTGCGGGCAGTGCAACACTTGCTGTACGTCGTAAATACTCGACTAGCGCATTCTGGAAAGATGTTCAAAAATTCAATGCTTCTGCGATTGGTTATGTAGGCGAACTTTGCCGATACTTGATTGATGCGCCTGAAACAGAATTAGATCGTGCTCACCGTGTAACCAAAATGATTGGTAATGGGATGCGTCCAAATATCTGGGGCAAATTCAAGGACCGTTTTGGTGTTCAAGAAGTACTAGAACTCTATGCATCAAGTGAAGGTAACGTTGGCTTCAGTAATATTTTCAACTTTGATAATACTGTAGGTTTTTCTCCAACCCCTTATGCAATCGTTGAATTTGATAAAGAGAAAAATGAACTTGTACGTGACAAAAAAGGTTACTGCAAGAAAGTGAAAACAGGCGAAGTTGGTTTACTTATCGGTAAGATCACTAGCCGCTCTCCTTTTGATGGCTATACAGACCCTGAGAAAAATAAATCTGTGATTTTGAAAGATGTGTTCACTAAAGGTGATTCATATTTCAATACAGGTGATTTGGTACGTGATATCGGTTTCCGCCATGCACAATTTGTAGACCGTCTTGGCGACACTTTCCGTTGGAAAGGTGAAAATGTTTCTACAACCGAAGTTGAAAACATGGTTTGTGAATATGACAAGATCGCTGAGGCTGTCGTATACGGTGTAGAAATCCCAAATACCAATGGTCGTGCTGGTATGGCAGCAATCACGCTTGTTGACGGTGTAGAGCTCAATGAAACAGATTTAGCAGAGATGGTGAACGTATTTAAAAAATGCTTACCGTCATACGCAATTCCTGTTTTCTTGCGTATACAAGCAAAAGTTGAAACAACAGGTACATTCAAATACCAAAAGAATAAACTCAAAGAAGAAGCGTTTAATCCAAGCAAAACTTCTGAACGCTTATTGGTTTTATTACCTGGTGCAACAAGTTATTGTGATGTAAGTACTGAGATTTTTGACAATATTCAAAGTTATCAATACCGTTTCTAGTTTATTTTTTAGCTAAACAAGAGGAAATCGTGCTTTTTATAAACAATCATGCACATGTTTTTAAATTTCCTCTTGTGTTAGTTGAATAAGTTGCTAGAATACGCAACATCAAAACGAGATGGGTCGTTAGCTCAGTTGGTAGAGCAGCGGACTTTTAATCCGTTGGTCCCGCGTTCGAGTCGCGGACGACCCACCATTTAATGTTTTGTTAGTTTGTAAAATGTATTTTACAAATGCCTGTAAGAGGTTTAACGTCATAGAAAATCATAGATTTTCCTTTATGACAAAGTAAAAAATATTTTACTTATCCTCGTTCAGGGTCGTTAGCTCAGTTGGTAGAGCAGCGGACTTTTAATCCGTTGGTCCCGCGTTCGAGTCGCGGACGACCCACCATATTCTAAAAAGCCTCATCATAAATGATGAGGCTTTTTATTTTGTCTAAACTATTTTTCCAAATGATGACAAATAAATTTAAATTGCTTTAAGCATCCTTGCTCAAAGCATTCATATCATTACATTATAAAAATGCTTCTAAGACTGAGTTTAAGAATATATGCCCTTGAGCTGTGCAAGCTAAGATAGCAGAGTCTTCAAGCAATAATTTTTTGTCACGTAATTGCGTTAAAACATCATCCAAATCACTCAACGCTAAGCCTGTACGTTGTTCATAAAGTTCAGCTGGCACACCGTCATTTAAGCGTAGTGCATTCATCATAAACTCAAAGGGTAATTCGTCTGCTTCAATTCGTTTCATTTGCACATGATCAGCAGGAACTTTTGCTAAGTAATCTTTGGGCAAGCGTGTCTTCTGAAAGCGGTAAATCCCATCAGAACGCGTCACTTTACCATGTGCCCCAGCCCCAATTGCCAAATAGTCTCCAAACTGCCAATAATTTAGATTGTGTGTAGATGGCTTTTCCTTTCGCCATGCAGAGACTTCATAATTCACGTAGCCATTTGCAATAAGATAGGCCTCACCTTTCTCCTGAATATGCTCTAAAACTTCATCTTGTGGCAATATAGGCTGAGTTCTAAAGAAAACAGTATTTGGCTCAATGGTTAACTGATACCAGCTAATATGCGTCGCGCCATGCGTTACAGCTAACTTTAGATCTGTGAGCGCCTGTTCTTCTGTCTGCTCTGGTAAGCCATGCATTAAATCGACATTGACACGCTCGAAGCCTGCCTGACGCGCCTGCTGAATTGCATCCAAAGCATTATCTGCTGAATGAATCCGCCCTAAGCGCTGTAAATGATCAGCATCAAAACTTTGTACACCGAGCGATAAACGATTAATTCCAGTCGCAAGATAATCTGCAAAAGGATCATGCTCAACTGTTCCCGGATTAGCTTCCAGTGTAATCTCACAATCGGCTTCAAAATCCAATCGCGCTTTAAGTTGATCAAATAACCACTGATAGCCTTGTGCTGAGATTAAAGACGGCGTTCCACCACCAATAAACACACTATGAATTGCACGACCTTGAGCCATTTCTATCTGTGTTTCAAAATCAGCCACCAAAGCCGCAAGATATTGTTGCTCCAAATCCATAGATAACTGCCCATCAGGAACAGCATGCGAATTGAAATCACAATAAGGACATTTACGCACACACCAAGGCATATGGATATACAGAGAAAGTGGAATATTTGCTGGATTTAAATGACTCAAAGTAAAAGCTCAATAACAGAACTTTTCTATTTTAACATGACTCTCTCAATCAGCTTATTATCATCACTTCACGATTCAGTTAGACTGTGATTACAAAGAACAATTAGATTGATAATATGATGAAAATCTCTAGCCAATTGCTATTTATACTCCCCCTTGCGTTAGGTGTTGGAATTGCAATGGCATTTCAAACAGCAATCAATGCTCAATTCCGAGAACATTTACATTCTCCGCTTCAGGCCGCATTTCTTTCATTTCTTGTTGGCACAGTTATTTTGGCTTTTTTAGTCTATTTTCAGGATGTATCCAAACCAAATTTAAGTGAACTTTCAAATATTCCGTGGTATTTATGGATCGGCGGTTGCCTTGGGGTTTATGCCATTAGTATGAGCATTTATACTGCGCCTAAGCTTGGTTTTTTGACTTTTTCTGGTTTAGTCATTTTTGGGCAACTGGTGATTTCAATGTTACTTGATCATTTTGGCTGGATAGGTACGGACAAAACGCCTATAAATTGGCAACGTTTGCTTGGCGGTATTATCATTTTTATCGGTGTGTTACTCACCTTACAGCGTTAGGGCCGTAGCCCCTAACTCTCCTTTATTTTTATAAGAGTATTTTTTGTGTCTCACACTTCCACGACGCGCTATGAATTGAAGCAATTATTCCATTTGATGCTTCCTATTCTGATTACTCAATTTGCTCAAGCTGGTTTAGGCCTGATTGATACCATTATGGCAGGGCATCTTTCCGCTGCTGACCTTGCAGCGATTGCTGTAGGTGTCGGCTTATGGATTCCTGTTATGTTGTTGTTTGCAGGAATTATGATTGCTGCTACGCCACTCGTTGCGGAAGCACGTGGTGCGAAAACACCTGAAAAAATTCCAACGATTGCTCGCCAATCTTTGTGGGTCGCTTTCATCCTCGGTATTTTGGCAATGCTGATCTTGCAAGCAATGCCAATGCTACTGCCACTTTTCGGCGTACCAGAAGCCTTATTACCTAAAGCGAGCTTATTCTTGCATGCGATTGGCTTTGGTATGCCCGCGGTAATGATGTATGCAGCATTACGCAGTTACTCCGAGGCCTTAGGCCATCCACGTCCTGTTACGGCAATTAGCCTAATCGCGTTACTTGTCCTCATCCCGCTGAACTTTATCTTTATGTATGGATTTGGACCAATTCCTGCATTGGGGAGTGCTGGGTGTGGTTTTGCTACAGCAATTCTACAATGGTTAATGTTCATCACTTTGGCGATCTACATCTCTAAAGCAAAAGCATATAAACAAGCACCTATTTTCACTCAATGGGAAAAAATTGATCCGTATTGGGTAAAAAGAATACTCAAGCTTGGTTTTCCAATCGGACTCGCAGTTTTCTTCGAAGTTAGTATTTTCAGTACAGGCGCATTGGTCCTCAGCCCATTAGGCGAAAATGCAATTGCTGCACATCAAATTGCCATTTCCGTGACTTCTCAATTGTTCATGATTCCATTGTCTCTAGCTATTGCACTCACCATTCGTGTGGGAATGTATTATGGTGAAAAGAACTGGCTTGCCATGCGACAAGTTCAAAAAGTAGGGTTATTGAGCGCAACATTCTTTGCAGCCTGTACGATGACATTGATCGCGGTTGCACGCCCATACATCGTGGCAATTTACACAGATGACCTTCAAGTGATTCCTGTTGCTATGTATTTACTTTGGTTTGCCATGGCATATCAACTCATGGATGCTTGGCAAGTCAGTGCCGCAGGGTGCTTGCGTGGTATGCAAGATACACAAGCACCGATGTGGATTACGTTGATGGCGTATTGGGTGATCGCCTTTCCAATCGGGCTGTATTTAGCACGCTATACCGTTTGGGGTGTCGCAGGTGTTTGGTTAGGATTGATTATTGGTTTAACCATCGCATGTGTATTACTTATTGGGCGATTGTATTTAAACAATAAACGCTTAGCCAACCTCCTTTAGATATTTTTTCTAGTGAAGCTGTAAGTCTCACTACAGCTCTCAAGAGATTTAAAATATCAAGAAGAATAAAAATAAAAGGCACTCAACAACCTAAAATCACCTTAGATACTCAAGCACTCCCCTCTTTTAAAGATAATTTAGGGGAGATTTTTAAATTACATCACTTAACATTTTGTTATAGGCAATTTAAGTTTTGTCGCCTATGATCAAAGTATCAATTTAAAACTGGATCCTATGAGGTCAAGCGAAATGGCGAAGCATGCAAGTTCACCCAGTAAACGTTTTCTAAAACTCGCTGGTATGACCGCAAGTATTGCGACCAAAAGCGTCGCCAACTCCATTCGTAACCTCAATGCAGATGAAGAACAAAAAAATGCTGCGCGAAGCCAACTTTTCCAAGACATCGGATTACAAATTGCTGACACCTTAGGTGAAATGAAAGGCGCGGTGATGAAAGTAGGTCAAATCGCCTCACAGTACAAAGATATTTTCCCACCTGAAGTCGCTAAAGCAATTGCCAAACTACAACGCCAAGCGCCAGCAATGCCTTTCACTGCAATTAAACAGCAAGTTGAAAAAGAGCTAGGTAAACCCTTAACTGAAGTATTTAGCTCTTTTGAAGCAGAGCCTTTTGCTGCTGCATCGATTGGACAAGTACACCGTGCAGTGCTACCGAATGGTCAATCAGTTGTGGTAAAAGTACAATATCCAGGGGTCGACGATGCATGTGAAAGTGATTTAAAACAAGTCCGCCTTGCACTTCGTCTCATGGGTGTTTTAAAAATTGATAAAAAATTACAAGACCAACTTTTTAAAGAAATCCAAGATAGTTTATCTGCTGAACTTAATTATGAAATTGAGGCACAAAACCTCGAAGTCTTTAAAACATTTCATGAAAAACTCGATGACCAAGTCATTATACCGACGGTCTATAAAGAATATTCTTCTCGTCGCGTTCTTACACTCAGCTTAGAACAAGGCGAGTCCATTGAAACGGCAAGTACATGGTCAGTCGAAACACGCAATCAAATTGGTCGACGTTTAATTCGTGCTTTGGGGCAAGAAATGTTTTTCTTAAAACGTTTTCACTGTGACCCCCATCCAGGGAATTTTGCATTCCGAGAAGATGGCAGTATCATCATTTATGACTACGGCAGTGTAAAAACCCTTTCACCTGAAATCATTCAGCATTTTAAAGCATTGGTAAATGCAGCTCGCCAAGAAGATATTAATCAGGTTGAAAATCTACTGGTTGAGCTACATTCAATCGCTGAAAAGCAAAAATTTCCAAGCGAGCTTTATGTCCAGTGGATCGAAATCCTACTGCGTCCATTAAGCACACATTACGATTTTGCTGAAAACTCATCTCATCACGATGGCATGAGACTGGTGAAGAAATCATTAAAATATTGGGATGTCTTTAAACCATCACCTGATACGCTGATGGTGAATCGAACGATTTCAGGACATTACTGGAATCTCATTCATCTGAAGGTGCATGACAATTTGAATGATCTTTTTGAAGAACTGGTACCGAATTATTAAACCCATCCTACTTTTCATCGGCGAATTTAAAAGAAGCTGTATTATTTAAATGTATAAATAATACAGCTTGAAGTTTCATGAATTGACTCCATGTATTGTTATGTTATAACATTTCTATATAAATTAGGAGTATTTGAAAATGCGTAAAGATATCCACCCTACATACCAACAAGTTCTATTTCATGACACCAATGCGGATGCTTATTTCTTAATTGGGAGTACGCTTCAAACCAAGCAAACGAAAGAATATCAAGGTAAAGTTTATCCATACGTTACGCTGGATATTTCAAGTGCATCACACCCCTTTTATACAGGTGAGCAACGTCAGGCGAGCAATGAAGGTCGTGTTGCAAGCTTTAATAAACGCTTTGGTCGTTTTAACCGCAAGGGTTAATCTTATTTTAAGTTTCACCCATTAGGCTGTAATTATTCGAAGTCTAAGGCAATCTCCTCCGCTTAGACTTCTTTTTTTATGCCTAAAATTCAAATCTCGTTTTCAGATTGTCCAACGAAACCAAACTCAATGGGTGCTTTGACATAAAACAAAGAGATTTCTTTGCTATTCAAATAATCTAACAATTCCTTTGCTTGATCCTCTGTCACAGCAAACTGAACTTGTACTGGGCGATCCGCAAGTTCAAAGAAATGTCCAGAATGCAATTGACCGTGATGGTCTAAACCTTCGACGGCACTTAACATCGTTGCACCTCGTAGATTCATTTTCTTCGCGACACTAAACAACCACTCATTCATTGGCTGCCCCTGATAAGTTCGATTTTGGGCAGTATAAAAAGTAATTAAAAATCCATTCATTTTGACTATTCCCCCAACTAAGCCGCGCTTAACCACTGATGTAAACTCATTCCTAAAATCGTAAATAACAATGAGCCTAAAACATGAATCGCAATTGCGGCACATGCATAACCCAATTTACCACTTTGTAATAAGGTCACGATCTCAGCTGAAAAGGTTGAAAATGTTGTAAGCGCGCCACAAAAGCCTGTAATCACAAAAAGTTTATAATTGGGACTGAGTGAACTTTGAGAAAAATATGAAATTGCAAATCCGATGATAAAACCACCAACAAAATTTACGGCGACTGTTCCCAGTGGAATATTAGGAAAAATTGGATTGAGTTTGAGTCCAATAAACCAGCGCAACCAAGCACCGAATATTGAACCTAATGCGATTGAAATTAAAGGATAATACATGATTCACTCCAAACACAGATTTGGAGCTAAATAAACATTCAGCATGGGTTTATTTTTCTGAGGACTGATCATCTGCGAACTCCAAATTAAAGAACAGAGCACGCACAAACCTACGCCCCTGTTCAGGGAAACGTAGGCATCATTAGCTCTCATCTAGTAAAAAATGGAGCGGTTTGTGATAGGAGGAATGCCATCTCCTTTGCTCTAAAATAACATAATTTTTAGACAACTCAACACTGTGTATAAACATAAAGTTATCCACAATCTAGTTCGATTTTTCTAAAATCCGTTCACCGAGTACATGAAAATCTAAAGCAGGGACAACAAATGCAAAAGCATCTGTGTCACTTTCCACGCCAAATTTCTTTAATAATGCAGGCGCGTTAAGAGACAAGATTTGAGCAGCCCGTATATCTTCATACTGAACAGGCATCTCAATATCACCCTGCGAAATGCATTCAGGTCGATCAACCCATTCTGCCCAAGCGTGATCTTGATCCACCAAAAATTGTACCGCCTCATCCCATGAATCAAACATCTGTTGCCATGTTGGTGTGAGTGTTTTTTCCTGTGTCATTTTTACATCACTGTTAAATGAATAGTCTGTATCAACAAAAACATCTGTCTGAATACTTTGCTGCTGTGGATTAAACTGATGCTGAAATACAGGCGCATATTGTGCAGGCATCACATCACTGGCTAGTCGTCCACCCATCACATAGAGATACTGATCTAAAAGCACTTGCTCAAAAATCACGGTCTTCGGATAAGTATGATCTAGATAAAATCGCCAATTACTTTGCTGTGGCGACGGCATCCATTGACGTAACCCACCTAAGAAGCGAAAACCGAAATGCTGATGTTGATAGGTTAAAATCGTAAAAATTGTTTTACCTTGCTTCTCCCAAAGTGGTACTTCCGAGGGATAATGCTGACGTACCTGCTCCACATCTACCAGCCAAGATAAATAGACAATATCTTTGACCTGACTTTCTAAACGCATAAATGGAATACAACGCATCAACAGTCGGCGCAACTGCAAAATCAAACGACAACTCAAAAATTTGGCAAGCAATTGAAAAAGTGTATTTTGTTTAGGTGGCTTAAAACGATGTCTATTCATTGTTGTCATATCACTCATCATTGCGATGAGCATAATCATCTTCAATCAATACGTCCAGTTTGGTCACATCGACTCATCAATTTCAACCATTCAATGCTATGATTCTTGCATTCAGTGAAGTGAACATGGAATTTAAAATGGCTAAAAGCTTATTGGCATAACTCCCAGACACTAGACTATTCACTCTGAATACTTAAAACCAGATGGATTAATAGAAATTCTTATTTTTACAGAGAAATCTAAATCATATTAAAAGAATAGCCAGATAAAATAGCTTTGAACGATTGGGAAACTAGATATGGTAGCAAGTAATAGAAAATATCTCGAAGAAATTTTTCCACAGATTCCTTTGGGTGAATCTTATTCTTTATTAGAATGTGATTTTTATGATACACATCATAGATATTTCAACCAGATTGATGATAATTATTTATCTGCAATTAATATGACTGCTGAAGATTTAATCCTCAAATATAACTTTCAATGGCCTGAGTTTTATACAAATGCTGCTTTAAAGGCGGCCTCTACAAGAAGTAGACCTCAAGAAGGAATCAATACGTGGAAAGATGTTAATTATGAATATTTATATTACTTTGGCAATTCATGTAGTTTTCTAGACACAAATGGTTTTAAATTCTTTTTGACAGCTGCTATGTATCAATATTTGACATTCCCTGAAAAGAATTACAGCTTTATAGATTCATTTATTTATAGACTTGATTCGCAATTGGGAAAGGATCACTATGTTTTTAATGCTCCCCAAAAAAAATTTATTGAATTGTTCTTGAAAGATAATACTTAACCTAAAACAAATACTAAGACATTAATTCTTATTCACTTTAACACTGATTTATTATGTTTTTATTGAAAACAGTTCATTTTAACTCAGTAAGTGAACATTAGATTTTGTTTCATCCAATACGTCTAGTTTGGTCACATCGACTCATCAATTTCAGCCATTCAGTGCTATGATTCTTGCATTCAGTGAAGTGAACATGGAATTTAAAATGGCTCAAAGCTTATTGGCTCAACTTAAAGATGGTTCTGCAAAGTTTGCAGATGTATTGGCGTTTATTGAAGCACGTTACCAACATACCCCTACGGCTTTTCAGAATGGTGCACAATTCAATGCAGCAACCGAGAATCAAGGCAGCGCTAAAGTACTCACTTTTGCAAAGCTAGAAGGTTTAAATCAACAAGATACGCTGAGCTTATTTGCAGAACATTATGCATCTGTTCTCGCGACACCAGAAGCAACAGACCATCAAAACATTCGTCAGTTTATGCAAAATGGCTGGGATGGCGTAAAGTTTGAAGGCGAAGCTTTAACTGCAAAATAATGATCTTATTGGCTCAAGACAGCCATGACGCTAGGGGGCGAACACTGTTCGCCTGCTTTGCTTTGATGCTCCCTTGAGCATTTATATTGTCCACTGCATAATTTTAAAAATAATCTGAGAAAAATAATGCTGATCAATCAAAACAATGTATTACAACAACTCAGGAACATCACTTTAGCAGCACAAGGCCTTCATCAAAAGTCAGCCTTTGGAACAGGTAAGACAGCCGTGATTCAAACACTGACACAATTGGGTTATGTGCAAATTGATACCTTATCCATGGTGGCTAGAGCACATCATCACACTTTTTGGACACGTATTCCTGACTATCAACCGCAATGGCTCGACCAATTGGTTGCAGAGGGTCAGATTTTTGAATATTGGTTTCATGCAGCATCTTATTTGCCGATACAAGATTTTAGATACGCGCTGCCCAAAATGCACAGCATCAAAAATCGAGAATCACGTTATTATCAAGCAGATGTACAAGTCATGCGTCATGTTTATGATCGAATCCGCATTGAAGGCGCTCAAAAAGCGAGAGACTTTGAAAGCTTAAGCAAAAAGCAAGGCAGCTGGTGGAATTGGAAACCAACCAAAATGGCGCTTGAGCAGCTTTTTATGCAAGGTGACTTGATGATTAGTGCTCGAAACGGCATCGAGAAAGTCTATGATTTGAGCGAAAGAGTGTTGCCCAATCATATTAATACTACATGTCCAGACCCGCTTGAATATGCTGAATACTTGGTTAAGACCTATTTACGCGCTTATGGCTTTACGACGATCAAACAAATCACCCATTTAAAAACCGAGCCGACCCTGCGGAAAAATGTTGTATCGGTTTTACAACACATGCTTGAAGAAGGTGTGATCCAAAAATTAAATATTGCTGAATTTCCTACAATCTACGTGCTGACTGGTTTGCAAGATCAAATCGAAAATACACCACATAGCAACCTGTCACTGCTCTCGCCTTTTGACAACGCCATCATTCATCGTGAACGAATCAAAACCCATTTTGACTTTGATTTTCGTCTTGAGTGCTACACACCACAAGCCAAACGTAAGTATGGATATTTTTGTTTGCCGATCTTATTTGGCGATATTTTCATTGGTCGAGTAGATTGCAAAGCACATCGTAAAAATGGTCAATTTGAACTTATTCATTTGCATATCGAAAATACACAGATTGACATGCCATCTTGGTTGCCGCCATTTCTTGATACTTTACAACGCTTTGCTCAGTTTAATCAGTGCCAATCTATTGAAATCACGCAGATTAGCCCGCCAGCACTATCCAGTGTAGTTCGTGAATTTCTGACAATTGGCTGAGAAAAAGTAAACTTTGAAGGTAATGCTTTAACTGCAAAATAATCATTTAAGAGGGATTATTTCCTGCTTTATTAACTCTGAAATTGAGTTTTATGGTCTAGATAACTTATGCAATTCATTGGTTAAGCTATAAAAATCCCCACCCATTTTCCCAACGCTGTGTAAATTCTGTTGATCGATCATTGTGCCATCCCAAAGATGATCAGCCACATAAATTGCCTTTACATCTAACAATGCAACTGTACCGCCAGAAGCTAAACTACTCAGTTGTAAAACTTCTCTTAATTGGCATTCATATCGAATCGGTGCGTCTTTTACAGCCAGTGGTTGAACAGAATGACTCTCACAAGATTCAATCTTAGCGAATTCAAATTCACTCTGTTCTGGTGGCAACAGTGCACAGGATAAATTCATCTTTTCCAATAATTCAGTATTGGCAATATGAATCACACATTGCTTCGTTGCGATTAAATTTCTCAAAGTATCTTTATCTTGACCACTTTGTGGATTGACTTGTGAATACCACAGAATCGGAGGATTACAGCTTGCAACATTGAAAAAAGAATAAGGGGCAATATTGGCTACACCCTCAGTAGATAAGGTACTAATCCACGCAATGGGTCTTGGTGTGATGCCTCCAACCAATAACCGATAAACCTCTGTTGGCGAAAGTGATGCCGTATCAAAAATCATATTTATACCCAAAACAAGGACCAAGAAATCAAATACATTGCCGAATCATCAAAAAGCAATGCTTGCTTTATGGACGCTCCTCAAACTGAGGTAAATCATCTGCAATACAGTCCCATTCTGCTTTAGAGCCAACAAAAATATGCATCTGAGGCTTTTGCTGCAAAGGTGTATCCAAGGTCCCTATTCTTAAACGATATAACTCAGGTTGTGCATCTCGAGAACTAATCAATGGAGAACCACACTCACCACAAAACCAACGATATACACCTGATGCTGCAAATTTTTTAACTAAATTTTCGCCTTGAGTAATTTTAAATGCTGTGCTGCTGATCGGTGCATTGGTCGCAAAAGCTGTGCCATTAGCTTTACGACAGCGCTGGCAATGGCACTGTATAACATCACCGATCTCCCCGTGGATTTCATAATGAATACCACCACACAAAGAGCTTCCTTGAAAAATCGGCGCAGCTAAAGACATAGTTATTATCCCAATCAAAGTTCTCTAAAAATTAGCATTAATAAAATAGAAATAACAAGCAAATGGTAAAAACAAAAGTATTGAAAATTTGAATGCTATGCTTAGAACTTTGAAAAGCATTACGTTTTAAATTAATTCACTAATGCTGCAAATAAACCACCAATCGTAATGTAGAAAACGACAGGCATGCCCAAGAACCAAAACTTAGCCCAAGCATTGGTGTTAAAAACCTGTGTCGCTCCACGATAACTTACCCAACATGAAAGCAATAAAAATGGAATTGTTATCACAGCTAAAAACGTCGAATTATTATAGGCATCGACATAATTTTTATAGAGAAATGTTTGAATCAAAGTGACAACAATGATCGGCAATACATAAACTAATGCCTGCAAAACAAATACATGTCTAGCCAGTTGCGGATCCGCATCCCGAACACCAGAAAATTGCAGACGTGTTTTATACCACCAGCCTTGTATGACCCAAGCCAATGCAGCCGACAAAATGCCCATTCCCAGCACCCAAAGCCAGTAGGCGAACCATGTCTCTGTTAGGGAATCTGTAAAAAATGAAGATTGACCAAGCTCAGAACTTAACAGCTTCTGATCAATGCGATCCATTACAGCGACAACACCAATCAAATAAGCCATCAGCATAATACTTTTATGGTGATAGTGATTCGATTGAGAAAAAAATGTCTTCGGTTTAAAAAATAAATTGAATAAATTTTTTGGCTGAAATGGTTGAATAATTTCTATGTTTTGCTCTTCTAAAGTGTGTTCAGTATTCATATCGGCTCGTCATAAATTAGAATATTTTTAGTCAAAATAATATCGGATATAGCGTAAAAAAGTGAGCTGTTTTAGTCACTCAAAAGTTGATGAACACCTTGTCCTGCTGCCCGTCCTGTTGCAAAACAAGCTGTCAGTAAATAACCACCTGTGGGTGCATCCCAATCCAACATTTCACCACAACAAAAGATATAAGGATTAGATCGCAATTGTAACCGCGGAGACAGTGCCGCTTGCTTTACGCCGCCTGCACAACTAATGGCTTCTTCAATAGGACGAAATCCATCCAAAGGAATACATAACTGTTTAATATGTTGCGCCATTCGTCTAGCATCAGACCATTGTGCTTTAGCAACGACTTCACGAATTAAATTGATTTTGACTTGATCTAAGCCCGCTTTACGCCAAATATTGGTTAAAGACTGCTTTTTATTACCTTGTAACTTATTTTCTAACTGCTCCAGACTGACATCAGGCAGCAAATCCAAATAAAGTTGTAAGACTTGATGGTTAGCATTTAAGACTCTTAAATCACGCCCTAACTTATAGATCACACCACTTTCCAAACCATAGTGTGTAATCACAATATCGCCATGCGTTTTGTTTTCTGCATTCACCCATGCATCAACGCGTTTGAGTGGTTGCCCAAAACAATCTTGCATAAATGGCGACCATGTTTTCAGTACTCCAACATTGCTGGGTTGAAAAGTTTCAATTTCGTCCTGTGCTAACCAATCTTGCCATAAGCCATCACTACCCAACTGAGTCCAAGACACCGCACCACATGCCAAAACTATCGCATCATAACTTGCCGTAAAACGCTGAGTCTGATTTTCAATCGTGAGTTCATTTTTAGATAATTCTACACAGCGATGGCGATAGTGAAATTTTACCTTCGCTGTCATCAAACGTTTTAGCCAAGCGCGAAGTAAAGGCGCTGCTTTCATTTCAACGGGGAAAACACGTCCAGAGCTGCCAATATAGGATTCGATGCCTAAACCATACATCCAATTTTGAATCCACGCTGCATCCCACTGTTTGATCCAAGGCGTAAGCCATTCCGCGTGATCATAGCGTTGAATAAAATCCGCGACAGGCTCATTGTGGGAAATATTCAGTCCTGTTTTCCCTGCCATCAAAAATTTACGTGCAGCAGAAGGTTTTTGCTCAAACACATCAATCGTATAGTCATATTGACTGAGCACTTCGGCTGCCATCAAACCTGCTGGGCCAGCGCCAATAATGGCAATGCGCTTATTCGGCATCACTGCTCTCAGACATGATCTGCCCTTGTAATGGCATGAAATCATCAAAACGCGTGACATATTCCTGAGGCTTAGTGATTAGCAATTGCTGGCATAATTCACCGCGTTCTAAGTACTTAATTTCAAAATGTGTACGTGCCGAATCGCTAGCAATTTTTTGTTTTTCATACGGCAGCTTCCACAATTCAATTAGTTGCTGTTCCGCTTCATCAATATATTCGGGAATGTTACTGGCAAGTGTAATCGTGCCATTCGGCTTTAAGCGCGAAATTAGAAACTCAAAAAAAGGCATATTTAACCAGCGTTGTGCTGGATTATGAGGTTCTGGGTTGGGATAGAGAATAAAGAAATGTTCAACTTGTGCTGGAAATAAAGCATGGACGATCCACGGTAATGCATCCGCATGAATCGGGTTTAAATATTCACGCACTTCAAGTTGATGCTGTTTTTGCATCGCCAAAAATTTTTCTTTAGTCCGCTCAATTGCATATAACGTGGTTTGAGGATTTTGTCCTGTAAAAAGTAAGGCATGCTTACCTTTACCAGCACCAATTTCAACGCAAATTGGTGTATTTGGAATTTGCTGAAAATCTCGTGGAGCTTGCATTCTATGCGCTTGAAATTGACGAATCGACATAATCACATCAAACTATCTATAAATCGGGCATAAGTCTAACAAGTCACTTTGCTTTTGCCTAATGTATTTAGTTTTGCTGTAGGAATTTTCTATGCCTCGTACATTTCCATGTCCACGTTGTGGTGAAGCTAGCACTTGGGAAGGCAATGAATTTCGCCCATTTTGTTCTGAGCGCTGCAAATTAATCGATCTAGGTGCTTGGGCAAGTGAAGAATATAAATTGCCTACTCAAGATGCACCTCAAGCAGGCTTACAGCGTCACGAAGATGACTATGAGGATTAACCCGCTTTGCTCGCAACAAACGGGTTAAATTGCTTTTCATAACCGATGGTACTGATTGGGCCATGACCTGAAATAAACTGCGTTTCATCAGGCAAGCTAAAGCACTCACGTTGAATCGAATCAAGTAACTGTTGATGATTACCTTTCGGAAAATCTGTACGTCCAATCGAACCCTTAAACAGTACATCTCCTGTCCAAAGCAAACCATGTTGAGCGTTATAGAACATCACATGACCAGGAGTATGCCCCGGTGCAAAGCGAACCTCAAATTCATCATCCCCCAGTTTAAGGACTTCTCCCCCCTCCAACCACTGATCAACTTTGACAGGTTGAGGAATCGGAAAGCCATAACGTGCCGACACTTCTTGGATCATGTCTAACCAAAACTGATCTTCTTTATGCGGCCCAATCACAGGGATTTTCCATGTCTCAGCCAGCTCACCCACCGCACCTGCATGATCAAGATGCCCATGTGTTAGCCAAAGTGCCTTGACCTTTAAACCTAATGCTTCCACCTCTTTTTTGAGTACCGCTGCATCACCGCCCGCATCAATCAAAACAGCTTCTTTACTCTCACTATCCCAAACAATGGAACAGTTTTGAGCAAATGCAGTTACGGGCACAATTTTGACTTGCAGCATAAAAACCTCTGGCGAAATAAGCGTCGATTTAACGATGGGCTAAGGTATGAGTAAGAGCATCAAGATTAGCTTGAACTAGACTCGCAAGCAAATCTATATGCGACTGTTGCGCATTCAAGGCAGGAATGTATGCATATTCTCCACCACCTGCATGTTGGAAAATTTCTTTATTCTGCATGGCTAATTCTTCAAGTGTTTCTAAACAATCTGCTGAGAATGCTGGACTAAGTACCTGTACAGATTTTACTTTTTGCTCACCCCATTGTTGCAGCAATTGATCTGTATAAGGTTTTACCCACTCTTGCTTACCAAATCGCGATTGGAAGCTAATCGCCCACTCATCATCATTTAAATGCAACGCTTCAGCGACTAAACGTGCTGTAGTTCGACAACGATCCGCATACGGGTCGCCTTTATCAGCATAAGGCTGAGGAATACCATGAAAAGACATGAGTAGTTTCTGTGCTTTGCCATGATGCGTTTGATATTCAAGAACACTTTCAGCAAGTGCCTGAATAAATAGTGGATGCTGATAATAATCTTTAATCAACGTCAAACCAGGTAAATGGCGTTGATTAGGAATCCATTTTGCAAAAGCATCATAAAGTGGTGCTGTCGACGTTGCTGAATATTGCGGAAATAATGGTAATAAAATGACATGTTCTTGTGGGTCTTTTTCTAATTGATCCAGTACGTCATAAATACTCGGTTGACCATAAGTCATAGCAGGTACAACCGTTAAATCAAACTGATGATTTTCATCTTGTAAGCGTTGTTTGACCAACTGCGCTTGCTCAAGCACAATTTCCCGCATCGGTGAATCTTTTGACCATACTGAGGCGTAGGCTTCAGCCACTCGCTTTGGGCGAAACGTCAGAACGAATAAATGCAAGATCACCCACCAAATTGGTTTGGGGATTTCGATCACTCGCGTATCAGATAAGAATTGTTTTAAGAAACGACGCACTGCTGGCACAGTGGCTTCATCTGGCGTACCTAAATTAGCCAAAACCACAGTGACTTTTGGTTTTTGTATCGCTGACATTAACCGCTTCCGCTATAAGTAAATTTCTCTCATTACTTTAGCAGTTTTAGGATTTTTTTTTAAATGGGTTTAATGCATAGTCTTAAACTGAAAAACCCGATTACTATCCAACATATTACTTTCCAATAGCTTCTGGCCTTTGTGCGTCAGCTGCCATAACATCCGTTGACGATCATCACGCCCAGCAGGAACAATCCACTCATTTTGTCGCATCTGCAATTTGATCTCATGCAAAGCACGGATATTAATCTGCGCACGAGATACAGCATGCGCTCGTGGCATCTCTTTACGTGCATCCTCTAGACCAGTTTCATTTAAATATTCATTCATACGCTTTGAAAAATATTCTTCTGGTGTTGGAATAATAAATGATGCACCTAAGACATTAAGTAATTGTGCCCAAGTTATTTTACGAAAGGTTTTTATTTCTTTGAAATTACCATCTTGATAAGCATGCATACGATATTCAAATGAATATAACTCGTGCATAGAAACTTTTGGGACAGAGGCAATTGGATCAGCTTCACGCCCCCCCATCTCTGCTTCGAGTTGTTTTACTTTGGTACGTAATGCGTCAATTTCATCTTGTAAGACTTGAGTATTTTGAGGACGAACCCAGCCCACAACAGGATAGCGCTCCAACATTTGTGGCATACTCGAACGCACAGCGAGCTCTAAATCTCTCAATGTCCGATAACAGAAAACTTGATCAACCTCATGCTGAAGTTGTTTTCTAAACTCTTTAAATTTTTCTTTCAGCTCAGGTTTATTATCATGCAAACTAGTTTCACGTGAATCAGGATCTTCATGCATGAAAACAATCACTGGTTTTTGTTTGGTCATTGCATAGATATATTCTAGATGCATATAGCCCACACCAGAGACTGATTGCTCACCGTACTGACTACCCAGCAGGATCACGACATAATCACAGTCATCAATCTGACGACGTGCAATCGAGGTACTTAAAGGTGTGCGCTGTTCCAAGCCCCACGAAAAGAACCCCATTCCAACCAAAGTTTGAGTTAATACTGCCCGCTCTGGTTGCATTTCATTGCCAGACGTAGAAATAAAAACTTGATAACGAGTATCTTGCATAGGCTGAGCCTCATTTTACTTATCTATAAACCCAAGCCCTTGAGCCTGTAATTTATGAACAGATAACCCCATAAAATCTTAAATATGGTTAGAAATTCAGAATCAAAAACTAAACTTCAACCAGATCTTGAATCGTCCATGTCAGTTGTTCTGGTATCAAGTGTCGGAGTACTGGTTCCAACTCAACCGCATTTTGACCGCTAACAAAACATTCAATACGTGTAATATTATGACTTATTTTGTCACATAATAACCTATTTTTTATCAAAATATATGCTGTTTGTCGCGCAACTGCCTGTCCTGAATCAATTAATTTCAGCTTTTCAGCAAAAATTTGATGAATAGCATCTTTCAAGAATGGATAGTGCGTACAACCAAGTACGAGAAAATCTGCGCCTTGGTCTACAACAGGTTGTAATATCTGTCGTAATACGCTTAAACAACCATCACTCATCTGCTGCCCAGCTTCTACAAATGGAACAAGCTCCAAACTGGTCACGGTTAACACCTTTACACCCGCAGGTTCAGCAAACTTGGTCATCACATCTTTGATCAATCGACCACGAAACGTTGCAGGGGTTGCTAACACAGCGACAACCTTAGATTGTGTTTGCAGCACAGCTGGCTTTAGCGCTGGTACTAATCCAACAATAGGAAAATTTTCCCCATAGTGTTCCCGCAAATAATCCAAACTAAACGCAGATGCAGTATTACAAGCAACTACAGCAATCTTACAGCCTTGCCGATATAACCATTCAATTGCATGTGCCGTTAATTCACGAATTTCTTGGTCAGAACGTGCACCATAAGGAACGTGCGCCGTATCTGCATAATAAATGATGCGCTCATTTGGCAGATGTCGTGCAATTTCCTGTGCTATCGAAAGCCCTCCTATTCCTGAATCAAAAACCCCAATTGGTGCATCTGATGATGCATGTGGCATAGGATGAAGTACTTCAGCAATAGGTTGAACGGCAGTCATACAGATATATTGACACAATGATTAATTCACTCTTTTAAGCTTAAACCTCAGGTGCTCAAATGCAATACCAAATCACCACTTTTTAACGTTAAAACAGCTTCACCATTTTCAGTTTCTGACAGACAGCCATAATTCACGAGATGATAAAAACTTTGTCGTTGAATTAATGCATTTATACCAAAGCGTACATGCACATATGGACGCAATTCCCCCTGATATTCCCGCATAAAAATCGGATGTTCCTCATCTACGATCACGACATCTTGATTGGTTGTGGTCAACTGTAAATAAAGCTTACCCTCAATCTCAACTTGATCAGCCTGATTGATCAATAAAGGTTCATCCTCTACCTCAATTTCGATCTGCTCAACAGGGGTTTTTAAGTAGAATTTTCCATCTTCTTTCCAAAGCACTTTGCTAAACAGATCTAACAGTGCTTGGCGTTTTACCAATTGACCTTCGTGCCACCATTCTCCGTTAGCTTTTACGCGTAGATCCATTTTGCCACAATGCTTTGGATGCCATTGGTCTAAAGGTGGAATTGACCTTTTGTGACTTTGCTGTACATCTTTTAAGTATTGTGTAATGTTCATTAAGTTTTTATCATCAGACAACACGGTTTTTCCCTGATTTTCTAAAGAGTTTTGTGGAGAATCATTTTCATTTATCATAGTTTATGCCTTGCTGACGAGAAAATATGACCGCTCAGCCAATTGGCGAGATCAAGGTTTAAAACTATACTATCCCAAACGTTTGCAAGCGCAATAGCTAGTTTTTGTGCTTGGCAATTAAGAACACTCATGGCAGCACCGAATAGCAATGATTACGGTTGCCACCCTTAAAATATGAGGAGTCCTACATGGAACACATCGAACGCGAAGCGATGGAGTTTGACGTAGTGATCGTAGGCGCTGGACCTGCGGGTTTATCTGCTGCGATTAAAATTCGTCAATTAGCGATTGAAAACAACCTACCAGATCTTTCTGTTTGTGTGGTTGAAAAAGGCTCTGAAGTTGGTGCGCATATCCTTTCTGGTGCTGTACTTGAACCGCGTGCCATGAATGAATTGTTCCCGAACTGGAAAGAAGAAGGCGCTCCGCTGAATGTTCCTGTTACGGGCGACGAAACTTATTTCTTATTGTCTGATACCAAAGCACAAAAGATGCCGTATTGGATGGTTCCTAAATCAATGCACAACGAAGGGAACTATGTCATTTCTCTTGGTAATGTCGTGCGTTGGTTAGGTCAAAAGGCTGAAGAATTAGAAGTTTCGATCTTCCCGGGCTTTGCTGCTGCTGAAGTGCTTTACCATGAAGATGGTACCGTTAAAGGCATTCAAACAGGTGATATGGGGATTGGCAAAAATGGTGAGCCAACACACAACTTCACGCCGGGTTATGAACTTCACGCTAAATATACATTGTTCGCTGAAGGCTGCCGTGGTCACCTTGGTAAACGCCTGATTGCAAAATACAATCTTGATAAAGATGCTGATCCTCAGCACTACGGTATCGGGATTAAAGAACTTTGGGAAATCGATCCTGCTAAACATAAACCAGGCTTAGTGATGCATGGTGCTGGCTGGCCATTATCTGAAACAGGTTCATCTGGTGGCTGGTGGTTATACCACGCTGAAAACAATCAGGTGACTTTGGGTATGATCGTGGATTTATCATATGAAAATCCGCACATGTATCCATTCATGGAAATGCAACGCTGGAAAACACACCCAACCATCAAGCAATTCCTTGAAGGTGGTAAACGTATTTCTTACGGCGCACGTGCTGTTGTGAAAGGTGGCTTTAATGCTTTGCCTAAACTGACTTTCCCAGGCGGTTGCTTGATTGGTGATGATGCTGGCTTCTTGAACTTCTCAAAAATCAAAGGCTCACACACTGCAATGAAGTCAGGTATGTTGTGTGGTGAGGCAGTATTCGAAGCGATTGCTGCGGGTGTTGCCAAAGGTGGTGATCTTGCGATTGCTCGTGTTCTTGAAGGCGAAGACCACTTCGACAAAGAATTAACTGCTTATACTGACAAATATAACAACTCTTGGTTAAAAGAAGAGTTATATAACTCACGCAACTTTGGCCCTGCAATGCACAAGTTTGGTCAGTGGATTGGTGGTGCGTTTAACTTTATCGATCAAAACATCCTTAAAGTACCATTTACTTTGCATGACCTTAAACAAGATTTTGCAGCACTGAAAACTGTGGATGCGTCAACGTTTAAACCAAACTATCCAAAACCAGATGGCAAGTTGACCTTTGACCGTTTATCTTCTGTATTCGTATCGAATACCGTACATGAAGAAAATCAGCCAGCGCATTTGAAACTGACTGATGCATCAATTCCTGTCAACGTAAACCTTCCAAAATGGGATGAGCCAGCTCAACGCTATTGCCCTGCTGGTGTTTATGAAGTGATGGAAAATGATGACGGTTCTAAGCGTTTCCAAATCAATGCTGCGAACTGTGTTCACTGTAAGACATGTGACATTAAAGATCCGTCACAAAATATCACTTGGGTAACGCCTGAAGGCGGTGGTGGTCCTAACTATCCGAATATGTAATATTCGGATAGTTCTTGCGAAGCTTTAGTCGCTTCTCATACCCTAACATGTAATTTTTAGATCATGTGGTAATGCCGAATGCCTGCCACATAATCAAATAAAAAGCCTCAATTCATTGAGGCTTTTTATTTTAGTCTTTCTGCTCTTCATCAAATCGCTTATATGCTTTAGACAATACACTCAGCGTTTTCATTTGCTTACCAAAACGTCGACATGAACGACACATCATCAAATGAAATTGTAAACCACTCTGTTCTTTCAACAACAGTTGTCGATCTTGTTGTTCAGAAAGTAACTGCGTTGCTTGTCGACAGGTCAACATGAGCAATCCTCCTGAAGTAACCATTTATTTTCCAAACACTCACGTAATCGTGCTCGGCTGCGATACATTAAAACATTGAGATTAGAAACCGTAAGTTCCAGCTTTTCACATATTTCATCAGAGCTGAGTTCTATCATTTCCCGCAACATAAAAACTTGTGCATACTTTGCAGGTAAATGATTCAAACAAGCATCGAAAATCATCCAAAAATCTTGTTGCTCCATCATTTCTTCAGGATTTTGCCATGCTTTTGGCATCTCTGATTTTTGCCAATGTCCAGCAGCATCAAACAGCGCATCCACGCTTAACTCGCTGTCATCATCATGAAATAGCTCACTCATGCTAACCAGACGTGTTTTTTGTCGAATCGAATCAACGATCTTATTTTTCAGAATCGCAAACACCCACGTTTTAAATGCTGCACGCCCTGAAAATGATTCAACATGCTGCAAAGCACTCACTAAAGCCTCTTGCACCACGTCTTCCGCTTGATGAAATGAGGAAAGCTGCAATACTGCAAACTTCATCATTTGCTGCCTTAGATCATGCAAAAAAACAGGATTTTGTAGTTGTTGAGTGAACTCGTCATTGTTTGTAGCAGCCTGAGCCATCTCCTGACCTCATTCTATTGTTCTGGGATATACAATAAATCTAACTCAGTTAATCGTTCAGATAATAGCTTCAGTTGTTGCTCTACTTCTGGTGCAGATAAGTCTGGCAACGTCGTGTCTATCAACTGCTTAAGCTCTGGTTTAGTCAAGGCTCTCTGATTGAGTTGTTCAATCAAATAAGCGAATAATGGAGATAATGGTTCAACACAAACCTGATGATGATGATTTCGCCAAACCATCACTGCGCTCGGTGAATACTCAAAGTCTTGGTGTTCAATTGTCCAAAGATAAACTGGATATTGATAAACCAAAATCCAAATGTGTGTGTTCAATTGCCAAGCTGACGCTGATGAGAAAGTTTTCTCTTCGATTTCAACCGTATCTAAATAGAGTTCCAGCCATTCAAATTGTAATAACTCCGCTAACCACGGATATTCTTGTAAGATTGGATGTTGTTGCTCATCAAGATATTCTCTGAATTGCAGTGAAATATCATTATAAAATGGTGATTGATTTTGAGCATTTTGAAAGAAATCTTGCAGCAAAGCCTGCCATTTCGTCTCAGATAATAGCGTTCGGGCAATCGGATACACCAAGTTAATAAATGAACTGACATTATTGAACAATAAGGTTCGATAAACCTGCATTCGCTCTGTTGCAAATTCTGCTGGAAGATCTGATCGAGGGTCACGAACCCATGCACAAAATGCCTGCTGAGTTTGCTGCAGAGGACTTTTATTCATCTTCATGCTTTTACCTCACTTGAGGTATTTAAGGTATTGGTATGAAGTGATTGTGGATAGCTAAATTGATGTTGTAAGTCCTTGATTATATCTAGCTCATGCTGAAGTTGCTGCCACGTCGGAATATTAAAATCACGTTCTAACAAGGTCGGCTTTACACCACCAGTTTGGTAGGTATATGCCAACAATTCCCACACAGGATCACAGACATTTTCCCCATGCGTATCAATCAACAAATCATCGCTCACTTGTTCATGACCAGCAATATGTAGATATCGAATCCGATCTTTCGGCATCGCATCAATAAAAGCATATGCATCTGTTTGATGGTTCTTACTATTCACATAGACATTATTTACATCAAGCAATAATTCACAGTCTGCGCGTGTAATCACTTCATGAACAAAATCACTTTCGCTCATTTCTGCATTCGGCATGAGATACGTTGAAACATTCTCCAGAACTAAACGTTGACCTAAAATATCTTGTACACGCAAGACCCGTTCAACCACATAGTCCACGGCTTCTTCCGTCATCGGAATCGGCAATAGATCATATAAATAACCACCATCATTGGTATAACTCAAATGTTCCGAATAAGTCAGTACCTGATGTTGTTTTAAAAAATCTCGTACTTGGTGCACAAACTCAAGATTAAGTGGATGCGGCCCACCGATAGATAAGGAAAGCCCATGACAAACTAATGGCGACTTTTCCAAACATTGCGCCAATAACTTTGCATGTCGCCCACCAAAACCCATCCAGTTCTCAGGTGCAACTTCTATAAAATCAGGATGTTGGTCTGCTTGTAAAAACGTATCAATAAAATCACGTCTTAAACCCAGTCCAGCACCATTGAAAGCAACCATTTGCATTCCTTTTCAATGATGACAACAACGTTATAAAGTTGTTGTCATCACCGATCATTTAATTGATTAGTGTGCGCCGCATTTTGCATCAGCCATTTTTTTATCTGCGCCGCATTTCGCATCAGCCATTTTTTTGTCAGCACCACATTTCGCATCAGCCGCTTTTTTGTTAGCGCCACATTTTGCTTCAGTTGTTTTATGCTGTTGTTTGGCTTTATTTGCACCACATTTTGCTTCACCACATTTACCATCAGCAGCTTTGGTCACATGGGTTTCAGTTGTCGTTGAAGCCGCAGAGACATGTGTTGTTGCACCAACCATAGACAGTGCAACTAAAGCAGCGACTGATGTCATCGAATTTAACTTATTCATTTTGAAGTTCCTTTTAAATCAATTTGGAGTTTTGTACTTAGGTACATGTTATTAGACGAGCGACCACTCAATTTATTACAGTTAAAAAATAATTTTTTTCTTGTAAGAAACTAAATCCTCAACCGACTAATGACTATTCAATACGAGTCGGTGTGAAATCCTCATGAATAAATTTATTTATCCTTTATTGTTACGCTATCAGAATTTTTGTTCGCATTTAAAACATTTCGACGGAATTGCAGCACTTTCGTTGAGGTTGTTTCTTATCCCAGTGTTTTGGATGGCAGGTTCTAACAAGCTTGCTCATTTTGCAGATACAGTTGAATGGTTTGGCAATCCCGATTGGGGCTTAGGGTTACCCTTTCCAACACTGATGGCAACACTAGCAACGTCTGCTGAGCTGGGTGGTGCCATTTTATTAGCACTGGGTTTGGCAACTCGGTGGATCAGTATTCCGTTGATGATCACAATGCTCGTCGCGATATTTACTGTACACCTACCGAATGGTTGGCAAGCGATTGCCGATCCACAAGCACCTTTTGCCAATATGCAAGTGATGGCGTCCGCTGAAAAATTAGAGAAAGCAAGAGAGATTTTAATGACTTATGGCAATTATGACTGGCTCACATCGAATGGCTCATTTGTTATTTTAAATAATGGAATTGAGTTTGCAGCAACCTATTTTGTGATGTTACTTGCGTTAATTGTGTTAGGTGGTGGTCGTTATGTGAGTGTGGATTATTGGTTAAATCACTGGATTGAAAAGTTTCATGGTAAAAAATAACTACTGTTTGTAATATGATTTTGCATATACCTCCCAATACGGGAGGTAAGTAATATTAAAAAAGAGAATTAGCCTTTTTGCACCAAATAACGATATTCAGTATTGCTATTTTCATCAAGGCTCTCTTCTTTGAGCAAAAGCTCATGCCCTAAATGCATACAAAATTTTGGAATATCCCAAGATGTAGAAGGGTCAGTTGCCAATACTTCCACAATGTCACCCGCTTTGGCTTTTCGGATTGCTTGATGCAACATCATAACAGGCTCAGGACAACGTAAACCTCTGGTATTTAGCTGAACACTAGGAACTTTTGCTGCTTCAGACATCATTAAACTCAAATATTCTAATTTTCATATTTTAACATAAAGTGACTATATAAAAATCACCAACAATATTTTGAAAAACTGTACGTTTTTTGCATCGTTTTATTGATGCATATCCGCTTTATCTTCGGTATGATGAAAATCATCTAATTGATATAGAGAGTCTTTAGGAAAGATCATGGTCGAGGAATCCAGTCCGTCGTGGGGTATGCGTGGCTTAAGAAAATGGTTAGGTACCGCACCTGAAACCCGCGATGAATTACTCAAGTTAGTTCAAAATTCGCGTCGCTTTTTAGAGCCAGATACTGTTGCTATGCTTGAGGGTGTTCTAGATCTACCAGCAACAAAAATTCGAGAAGTGATGACCCCGCGTACAGCAATTATTAGCTTACAAGAGGATGATCAACTCTTTGATATTTTAGATGTCTTAATTGAATCAGCACATTCACGCTTCCCTGTGTTTTCGGCTGATCAAAGTGACAACGTGGTTGGTATTCTACTAGCAAAAGACCTTTTACCATTTCTCACTGAACGTAATGTCAATGTTGATATTCGTGCATTGATGCGCCAACCTGTTTTCGTACCCGAGAGTGCGCGTTCGGATCAAGTGTTGCGTATGCTTAAAAATACGCAAACACATATCGCAATCGTCATTGATGAATATGGGTCAACCTCTGGTTTAGTCACACTCGAAGATATTCTTGAAGAAATCGTCGGTGAAATCGAGGATGAACATGATATTGCAGATGAAGAAGCGCTCTATATTGTTCCAGACAATGACCCAACGACTGCAAATACGTGGATTGTTCAAGCACTTACACCAATCGAACATTTCAACACTATTTTAGATGCAGATTTTTCTGACGATGAAGTTGAAACTATGGGCGGTCTGCTTTTACAAGAAATTGGTCTCGTCAGCGATCTACAAGGACAAACGATTGAACTTGGCGATTGGCAATTCACCATTATCGAAGCAGATGCACGCACTATTCATCTGATTCGAGCTGTACGTCAATGAGAAGCTATTTTGAAAAGCTGTTAAATCCATCCCAATCACAAAAACAGCTCCCTTTTATTTTTCCACTTTTGATTGCACTCATTTCGGGTGCAATCTTTAGCTTGGCGCTCGCACCTTATTATTTTTGGTGGCTTGCGATTTTATCACCAGCATTATTGTATGCGGTTTTACGCCAGCGAGGGCCTAGACAAGCCCTTGTTTTAGGTTGGGCTTATGGCTTTGGTTTATGGTTTGTCGGCGCGTTTTGGCTCTATACCTCCATTCATACCTACGGTGATACCAATGCGTTCTTAAGCATTTTGATGATTGTCTTTATGGCAACAGCAATGGGCTTATTTACAGCGTTTCAAACATGGCTCTATCGTCGGTTCTTTCCAGAAACACCTTTGACCTTTGCGCCACTTTGGGTACTCTTTGAATGGGCGAAGACATGGGTATTTACTGGTTTCCCTTGGTTATTTGCAGGTTATGCATTTACTGAGCGATTACTCGATGGCTATGCACCTTTATTTGGGGTGTATGCAGTTTCCTTCGTTGTGATCGTACTTGCATGTGCTTTAGTTGAAATCTTAAATAAACGTTTCTTCTGGGCTATTCCCTCTGCTCTACTAGTTTTAGGTGCTTGGGGATCTGGATTTATTCAATTCGTGCAGCCCAAAGCAGCAAAACCACTGAGTGTTTCGTTAATTCAGGGCAATATTCCTCAAGACCTTAAATGGTTAACGGAATATCAAGTTAAGACTTTAGAGATTTATGCCGGATTGAGTCGAGCTGAATGGGGACGTGATCTGATTGTATGGCCAGAATCGTCTATTCCACTCTTCCAAACTGATATTCCAGAGTTTTTAAAAGCAATGGATGTTCAAGCGAAAAAATCAGATACGGCTTGGGTGACAGGTATTCCCTATTGGGATATGGCAAAATCGCAACAAGTTGGCGAACCACTGTATTACAACAGTATCATGGCATCAGGCAGTGATTCCTATGGTTTATATAAAAAGCAACGCTTAGTTCCATTTGGTGAGTACATTCCATTGTCAGGTTTACTGAAATGGGTGCTTCCAGCAATGCAAAATGACGTGAGTATGAGTGGTTTTTCACGCGGTGAAGCCAATCAAAAAACGTTAATGGTTAAAGGACACGCCTTGGCAGCCGCGATTTGCTATGAAGTTGCTTATCCTAATTTAACTCGTCGTAATGCATCAGATAGTGATTTCTTAATTACCGTATCCAATGATGCTTGGTTTACAGGAACAGCTGGACCTTGGCAGCATCTACAGATGGTACAAATGCGTGCGAAAGAGAATGGTCGCTGGTTTATTCGTGCCACCAATACAGGTGTGACTGCATTTATTGATCAGAATGGTCATATCGTCAAACAAGCACCGATGGATGAAGAGTTTGTGTTACGCGGTGAATTACCTGCTATACAAGGGCAAACACTTTACAACCGACTCAGTGATTATCCGATTTTAATCTTCTCACTGTTATTACTGATGATGGGTTGGATTTATCGCCCGAAGAAAGTAGATATTTCATTCAAATCTCGTCGACAAAATAAAAAGAGCGTTTTTTAAATAAAACGCTCTTTTTTGATGAATGAAAATTTTTTTGTTGTTTAGACTATAAAGCAAGTGATAATTGAACTGACAAATAAGCCACTAAACTTGATAAAAACAGCATTGGTACATAACCATAGGCTTTAAATAATATTTGCTCATATTTTGAGATCATTTCCTCGTTATGCCAAACACTTGTTTTTAAAGCACTCAAGAAACAAAGTACAAACCATGCACTTAACATCGTCAACGCGAAGAACCCTATCATAATCTGACTACTGCCTTCAGCCGCTTGCCATAAACTTAATGCAGCTTGACTCATTGGTAATAAACTGAAAATAAGGGCGACAGATTTGAGCATTGCCCAATGAAACTGATTCAGTTCATTCAACACAAAAAATGCTTTCATCCGACTCCCCCATACCTGATTTAAATGGTCTGAATTTATTATGCAAAGCTTTGATATAAAGAAAAAGTCTATTTTTCTTCTTATTATCTGTTTCTTGTAACTATTAAATATGGGAATAATTCTTATTATAAATCCCACATATCAATTATTATAATAAATATATATTTTTTAAGGCCTTAAACACATTTATCGAATCAAGAAACATTATCACTTCACTCTCAATTTATTTAATTAAAAATGAAGTGATTGTTTTAATCAAATATTAGGGTTGATAATAAATATCAGCGTCATTCCCTTCGCCGCCTTCTTTACCATCAGCGCCAAAAGAATATAAATCAAATGAGCGCCCATCTCGACCTGGGATAACATACTGTAAATCATTTTCCCAACTATCTTTAGGATAACCACCTTTGACATAACCACCCGGTAACCAATTCTTTGCAGAAGCAGGTTGATTGACCAATGCATCCAAACCACCATCTTGCATCGATGGGTAACGTCCATTATCTAATTTATATTGATCTAATGCGCCAGCAACACCTTTTAAAGTAATGCTTGTGGTATCTACTTTTGCTTTTTCACCACGTCCCATTACATTCGGTACGATCAGTGCAGCTAAAACGCCTAAAATCACAATCACCACCATCACCTCGATTAGGGTGAATCCTGAGACCCGAGTATTGCTCGGTCGGGTCGCAAGACGAGCAACTGTGTTGTGAGTGCGAGGATCATCAGCGCAAGATGAGAAGCTATGCTTCGAGTGGCAAGATACCGCAAGTCGAGAAGCTATGCTTCGAGTGGCAGGATTAAGATTATTCTCAGCATGCTGTTCATTGATTGAATTCTTCATTTTCATCTCAAACATCAAATTTCCTAGATCATATTGTTCATATTAATAATTGGCAACATTACCGCAATCACAATCACCAACACAATCGCAGCCATAAAAATCAGCATCAAAGGTTCTAGCAACGCCAACAATGTCGAAATAAAAGCTGTGACTTCGCGATCTTGCATCGTCGATGCTCGGTCTAGCATCCGATCTAGCTCACCCGATGCCTCACCGCTTCGAATCATTTGTACCATCATTGGGGGGAAATAACCGCAACGTTCTAACTGTGTTGCCAAATTACCACCTTCTGTTACACGCTCCATGGCAACTTCGATGGAATCCCGAATTACCCAGTTATTACTTACCTCTGCACCGATTCGTAATGCTTCAACTAAAGGAACACCTGAACGCGTCAAAATAGAGAGCGTACTAGCAAAACGTGCAGCGTTTATACCACGCGAAAGTTTACCAAATAGTGGCAATTTGAGTGTTAATCGGTCAAATGCGTAATGTCCTGCTGTTGTTCTCAAAAATCGCGTAAATACAATCATCGCAACCACAGCAAGAATCAGCATCGCAATCCATGCCTGCCGAATGAATGCACTTGCTTTCATTAAAACCACAGTGATCCATGGCAATGCTTCCTTGCTTTGTTCAAAAGTTTTGACGATCTCAGGGACAACATAAGTCATTAATCCCATCACAATTCCAAATGACATGAGCATTAAGATAATCGGATAGATCATTGCACCTTGGATCTTCTTCTGCATGGCAAAACGGTTTTCAGTATAGTCAGAAAGTTGGTCTAGAATTAGATCCAAATGTCCCGAACGTTCCCCTGCTGCCACCGTTGCAATATACAGCTCAGGGAAGCGACCTGACTGTTGCATACTTTGTGCCAGTGAATGACCTTCCAGTACCTTCGAGCGCACAGCAATGAGAAGATTTTGAACATGGGATTTTTCACTTTGCTTGCTCACTGCTCTGAGTGCTTCTTCCAGTGGAATACCTGCTGCGACAAGCACTGAAAGCTGACGAGTCATTAAAGCAAGATCATAGGCACTAAAACTCTTTCTAAACCAAGCCCGTTGTTGTTGCTTATCTTTTTGCTCAACGGCGTCAACTGAAATGGGTGTCCATTCTTTGTCACGCAACTGTTGGCGAATCTGGCGTGCAGAATCCCCTTCGAGTACGCCTTTATGTTGCTTTCCAGAAGCATCTAATGCAGTAAATTGATAAGCAGGCATGGTTCTGTTCTAATTGTCCCAAAATAGTTGTTGTTACCGTTGTATCCGTATTGCGGATGAGGAACGAGAGTTCCACAAGAAATTCATCGACATAACCAGCAGCACTTTAGCATAATTCTATGACATGAAGTCATGCGATTTTAAACATGAATGAAGCCTATATGCCTACCGAAAATTCTAACGCGACGCTCTACCGTATTCGAGTTGCAATACCCGTATATGTCTATGACACCTTTGACTATACAGTCAACGCGGAGCAATATGCCCAAGCGCAAATCGGCGCGCGTGTAGCAATCTCTTTCGGAAGACAAAATCTAGTTGGCATCATTACCGAAAAGGTCGATCCTAACGAAGCTTTTACAGGACAGTTCAAGTTAAAAGCCATCACTGAATTACTTGACAAGGAAGCCATCTTAGACCAACAAGTTTTAACTTTATTGACATGGTCTGCACAGTATTATCAATTTCCAATTGGCGAAGTCATGCAAAGTGCCTTACCCAGTTTACTGAGGCAAGGTCGCGCGCTGGATATTTTATTTCATCAATGGCAAATCCTGCCCCACGATGACCCGAATGCTTTATTGAAACGCTCTCAAAAACAATATGATGCTTATCAAGTCTTAAAATTACACCCACATGGTACAACCGAGAATGTACTTAACCTGAGTGGTGTCGAAACTGCTACATTAAAAGCATTAGAAAAGAAGCAACTGGTTGAATGTCGTTTAGAACCACATGATTTTACGCCGATGCCTGTGCAACTGGCGCAAATGCCGTTGACACCAAATGAAGATCAGAAAAAAGCGATCCAACAGATCGTGAAAGCACAGCATCATTATCAAGCGTTTTTACTCGATGGTTTGACGGGAAGTGGTAAAACTGAAGTCTACTTACAAGTTATGCATGAGGTACTAAAACAAGGCAAGCAAGTTCTCGTACTCGTTCCTGAAATCGGCTTGACGCCACAAACTGTTGCTCGATTTAAATCACGATTTCATTGTGATGTGGCCTTACTCCATTCAGGGTTAAATGACTCGAAACGATTACAAGCATGGCAACATGCACAGACCGGCAAAGCATCGATTGTGATCGGTACACGTTCCGCAATTTATACACCGATGCCAAATCTTGGCTTGATTATTTTGGATGAGGAACATGACCTCTCCTTTAAACAGCAAGAGGGCTTCCGCTATCACACACGAGATGTCGCATTATATCGAGGACATTTACAAGGTTGCCCTGTGATTTTAGGTTCAGCAACCCCAAGCTTAGATAGCTACCATCTCGTAGAATCAGGCAAATTACATTTGCTTGAGCTGAATCAGCGTGCAGGTATTGCGGTATTACCCAAAATGCATGTGATTGATTTAAAAATCGCAAAAAAGCAGCACGGCATCAGCCAAAACTTGATTGATCAAATCAAACTGACGCTAGAAAAAAAAGAACAAGTGCTGATTTTTTTAAATCGACGTGGCTATGCGCCGATCTTGATGTGTGAAAGTTGTGGTTGGCAAGCAAACTGTCCACATTGTGATGCACATTTTACATTGCATTCTCAGCCTTATCATTATTTGCATTGCCATCATTGCGGTACGATTCATCGCCTACCTGATCATTGCCCTGAATGCCAAAAACAAACCTTAAAAAGTATCGGTGCAGGCACAGCAAAACTGGAAGAACATTTACAGGAGCTGTTTCCACATCATGATGTGATTCGTGTGGATCGAGACAGCACCAGTCGGGTCGGCAGTTGGCAGAAGATTTACGATCGTATCCAACAAAATAAGCCGAGTATTTTATTGGGCACACAAATGCTAGCGAAAGGGCATCATTTTCCACATGTCACTTTAGTTGCGATTTTAGATATTGATGCAGGTTTACTGAGTGTTGACCCTCGCGCACCTGAACGTACAGCACAGTTAATTGTCCAAGTCGCGGGGCGTGCAGGTCGTGGAGAACATAAAGGTAATGTTTATCTACAAAGCTTACGTCCAGATCACCCGATGCTGAATACATTGATTGAGCATGATTATCGAACTGTGGCAAAGCAAATGCTGGCTGAACGTAAAATTGCCATGCTGCCGCCTTATCGATATGCAGCATTGGTGCGAGTCGAATCAAAAAATCGAGAATATAGCCAACAATTCTTGAGTGAAGCAGCACAACAACTTAGAACAATGGCCGCTGAAATTGTCGATATTTGGGGCCCTATCCCTGCACCAATGGAGCGTAAAGCAGGACGTTATCGTGCGCATATGGTGATTTTATCTGCCGATCGAGCAAAACTGCATTTTTATTTGCGTCAATGGTGGCAACAAGTGGTACATTTACCTCGTCAGCATCAGCTCAGGCTATCGATTGACGTTGATCCACAAGAGTTTAGTTAAATTCTCTATTTAAAAACATAAAAATTTGAGGCAATAAATGTCTTTACTGCTACAAATCATTTTTTTACTGATTGCGACTTTAATTCTTGTTCCGCTCGCAAAACGCTATAGCTCAACCACCGTTTTAGGTTATCTAATTGCAGGGCTGTTGCTTGGTTCTCAAGGATTAGGGTTCATCGACGACCAACAGCTTATTCAGCCAATCATGTATCTTGGAATGATCATGTTGATGTTTTTTGCTGGCTTTGCTTTTCGTCCACAAAAACTATGGATAGAGCGTCGTAGTATCATTAAAAATAGCGGTTTAGCACTTGCTGTTTTATCCGTCCTATTCAGCAGTATAAGTTTTGCGCTCACTCATGATTTATTCAGCAGTATTCTGATTGGATGTATGTTGACATTTGCCTCCACCAATATCGTCCAACAATTATTACAGCAAAAGCAACAACTCAATACATCCTTTGGGCAGGCATCGTTAGCTTCGCTACAATTTCAAATATTTGTGACCGTGGTTTTGATCGCTCTGTTTCCTCTGCTTGAAGACACAGCCTCAACACGTCATGGAATCGCTTATTTTGCAGCAATTATTGCCACAATCTCGGGCTTATTTCTCGCCAGTCGCTACATTGTTCGTCCTGCATTTCGTTATTTAGTTCGTCGTAAAAGCATTGAATTGATTCCTGCACTCGGCTTATTTGTGGTTTTGTCGGTGATTCTGCTCATGGGGGTTTTAAATATCCATGTGTTGATTGGTACATTTCTTGCGGGATTACTTTTGGCTGAAACTGAGTTTAAAGCCGAAGTTGCAAGGGTTATTGAACCCTTTAAAGACATTGCCATTGGCTTATTTTTTCTTGCGATTGGTTTAAGTATTTCATTGGTTCCGCTATATCAATCGCCTATTTTTATCTTCGTTGCAATCCTTGTTCTGGTTTTGGTCAAAGCACTCATCATTGGTACAATTCATTATTATCAACATCGCCGAATAGAGAACAGTCTGCTTGTTGCCGTCGCTTTGGCACAGTGTGGTGAACTTTCACTCATTTTGTTCAAACTTGCAGAAGATGAGCAGCTTCTCTCCAAAGATCTGCTACAACCTATGTTCTTAATCGTGGTAGGCTCTATGTTGCTAACGCCACTCCTTTACTGGCTCATGCATAGCAAAATATTACCCACCATTCAGAAAAAAGCACCTATCACAGCAGCAGAAGTTCCTCAGCATCCTATAGTCATTGTTGGCTTTGGTCGATTTGGGCAAGTGATCGGGCGGGCGCTGCATGCTCAAGGTCTAAAATTTAGCGTCATTGACAGTAACCAACCTGATGCCGAATTTATTGAGCAATATGGGCATTATTTTTTAGATGCTGATGTCACTCAAGTTGAGAACTTACGCGCAGCTGGAATTGAATATTGTAAACTTCTGATTTTAGCAATCGATGATGTCGAAGATTGCATGAATCTGGCAAGACATTTACGTCTTAACTACCCTGATCTGAATCTTTTTGTACGAGCACGCGATCGCCATCATGCTCATCTATTAGATAGCTTAGGTATTCAACACGTATGGCGTGAAACTTATGCATCATCACTTGAAATGGCAGCACAAGCTTTAATTGAAACCGGCTTATCTGCAACTGATGCACATACGCAAATCGAATGTTTCCGCGTAGAAGATCAAAGGTTACTGGAGCAGCAACATGGATCACATCAAGATGATGATTCGGTTGAGACTTATCCAAATGCAATCGCTGAACTTGAGTATTTGTTTGAAAATACAAAAACTTTGTCTCAGGATCGTTTGAACAGTAACCAAAACAAACAAAGTGATGCAAATTCATCCAATGAAACAACTTGAGTTTTGCTAAACAGACACCATTATTGACTGCATAACCATTCACCTTATTATAAAGCTGAAAGAGCTTTTCAAAGCAAAGCGTTGCTTTGTTTTCCCTATACGGGGTATTGGAGAAAAATATGTCTGATTTACGCCAACGCTTTTATATCGAAGACTGCCCTGTTCGCGGTGAAGTGGTTCATTTAGAAGAAACACTACAAACTATTCTTGCACAACGAGACTATATGCCTGCGGTACAAAGCCTGTTAGGTGAAATGCTCAGCGCAACCGCATTACTCGCAAGTACGCTTAAAATTCGTGGCCGAATTAGCTTACAAATTCAGGCAAATGGCACATTCAAGTGGGCAATGGCTGAGTGTAATCATCTCGGTGAAGTTCGTGCACTTGCTGATTATGAAGAAGATCCACGGTTTTTAGAGGGTAGCGATAGCAGAACTGTACTTGCTGCACTTTCAAATCCTGTGCTGTTCATCAATATTGAACCTGAACACGGCGAACGCTATCAAGGGATCGTACCACTTGACCAACCAACATTGGCGGGTTGTTTGATGCAATATTATGATTTGTCTGCACAAATCCCGACTCGTATTGTATTGGCAACCAATGCTCAACGTTCAGGTGGTTTACTGATTCAGCTATTACCTCGTAATGATGAAGAAGAGCAAAAGCTTGTTGATGAAGATCTATGGCCGCGTTTGACCATGCTGACTGAAACACTGAAACCAGAAGAACTGACTGATCTTTCAGCGAATGAAATTCTGTATCGTCTCTACAATGAAGAAGAAGTTCGTCTCCCAGAGATTGAACAATTAAAGTTTGGCTGTACTTGTTCTAAAGAGCGTTGCGCCAATGCCTTGATCCAAATTGGTGTCGATGCAGTACATGAAACTTTAGAAGCGCAAAATCCAATTCAAATGGATTGTCAGTTCTGTAATACCCGTTATGAATTCACTGCTGAAGAAGCATTAGGTTTATTTGGTGAACATCTGAGTTAATCAATTATGGTGGAGAAAGTACATTTTGCTTTCTCCATCGCTTCAATCCTTTATCAATATTAAAAATAATACATGCAATGGCATTATAAATTATCCATCTTTTTAAATTGTTCAACTAAAAAATCTATAAACACACGGATCTTGGGTGCTAAGTGTTGTCTTGATGGATAAATTGCATATTGTGTGACCTCCGTTGTTGACCAGTCCTGTAATACCTCCTGCAAAACGCCAGTCTGTAAATCCTGTTGTACATACGGCCGTGGAATTAAACTGACCCCAAACCCCGCCCTTAACGCATCTCGAACCGCTAAACTGGAGGTCACAGAATAACGCGCTTTCACTACAACCTCTTCAATTTGCTCATTTTTACGAAATGTCCATACATCGGCTTGGTGTCCATAGGGAAAACGGATGTGTTCCAAATCCCGTAACTCCATAGGCGTTTGCGGTGTACCGTGTATTTCAAAAAAATTGGGTGTCGCACATAACACCAATGGCATAACCGTCAGCTTTCTTGCAACCAAACGAGAGTCATCCAACTGACCATAACCTCGAATTGCAAGATCAAAACCCTCCTGTACGAGATCAACTCGCCGATCATCCAAATGCATCTCAAGCTTTAAGTCAGGATAAGCAGATAAAAAATCAGGAATGGCTTCAGAAAGATAAATTAAGGTCGTGGTCATAGGTGCGCTGACTTTAAGCACGCCATGCGGTGATGCTTTGGCATTAAAAATCATCTCTTCAGCTTCAATCAAAGCATCAAGCCCACGAACTAAGTGTTCTAGATAGATTTTACCTTCCTCCGTTAAAGACATGCGACGCGTCGTTCGATGAATTAAACGAACACCCAAATGCGCTTCTAACTCGGCCACGCTTTTACTAATTGTTGGAGCGGATAGGCCTAACTGACGACCTGCTGCTGCAAAACTTCCCTGTTCCGCAACCTGCCGAAACACTTGAAATAATGTATATCGATCCACTCTATTATTTCCAATGAGTAAATAGTGAATTTCAAAACTATCCAATTGTTCACTAATGAGCAAGTACCTATACTTTTTTTATTCTTTTGAATTGAGTAAATCACTATGCAGCAAGCTCTCCAACTCATTGAACAACGTGTTTCTATCAACCGCTTTGACCCAGACCACACCTTATCGCAGCAAGAAATTGAACAACTTGTTCGATTGGCGACTCGAGCACCGACCGCATTTAACCTACAAAATTGGCGTTTCATCGCAGTTCAAAGTACAACGCTCAAACAACAACTATTTACCTTGAGTTATGGGCAAAGAAAAGTCATGGATGCAGCTGTCACATTTATCATTTGTGGTCAGCTTCCGAATGCGGAGCATCTATCTAAACGCTTAGAGCCATTTCTAGAAACGGGCCTCATGCCTAAAACCATGGCAAATGATTGGCAAGAGAATGCCCAAGCACTTTACAGTCATCCTGAAACTGCAAGAGATGAAGCAATACGTTCAGCAACTTTAGGAACAGCAACGCTGATGTATGCAGCAGAAGCGATGGGCTGGAGTTCAGGCCCTATGATTGGATTTGATCACCAAGCAGTCAGCAACCTATTTTCACTTGGAGCAGATGAAATTCCAGTACTGATGCTCCCAGTCGGACGCTCAGTAGATGGTAATTGGCCGCAAAAACCACGCCGCCCAATCAGTGAGGTGTTAGATATCCTATGAAAACGCATCATGCCAATCTTTTAATCACAGCAATTGCCCCATTGATATGGGGCAGTACCTATATTGTTACGACAGTGACTTTAGCTAACTTCTCACCGATGGTCGTTGCTATGTTGCGTGCTTTGCCTGCGGGATTGTTGCTCCTACTACTGACTCGGCAGCTTCCAACAGGTCGTTGGTGGTTATATACATTTATTCTCGGTGCTTTGAATATCACACTTTTTCTTAGCTTGTTATTTGTTGCTACCTATCGTTTGCCTGGTGGTGTCGCAGGTACTGTGCTGTCATCACAACCTTTGATCATTATTATGCTCTCGGCTGTTTTGCTCTCCAGCAAAATTCGACCTTTGGCTATTTTTGCTGCACTAATCGGAATGAGTGGTGTTTCACTGCTCGTTCTTACAGCAGACACCATACTTGACCCAATCGGTATTGTTGCAGGTCTTGCAGGGGCGACCTCTATGGCACTCGGTATAATTTTAACTCAGAAATGGCAAGCACCCGTTTCAGCCTTAACCCTTAGCGCATGGCAACTTACTGCGGGTGGCCTACTGCTATTACCGCTGATTTGGTTATTTGATCAGCCCATTCCTATGCCTTCTTCCCTTAATCTCCTAGGATTAACATGGCTTAGTCTCATGGGAGCTGCATTTAGTTATAGTCTATGGTTTAGAGGTCTTCAATTTTTAAATGCCAATGTGATTTCCTCACTCTCACTGCTTAGCCCATTCACAGCAGTTTTACTCGGTTGGTGGTTCTTAGACCAGTCGCTTACAACATTACAGATCATCGGAATCATACTGGTTTTAGTAAGTATTTGGTTTAGCCAATACGCCAACAATCAACATCGCTAAACAACAAGTCTTATACAATCGTAGCTATTGAAATTGCTCGGATTCGTTTCATAATGAAGGAAACACATAATTATCTTAATTAAATATCATGGCAAAAAATTATTATGAAGAGCTAGGTGTTTCCAGAGATGCCTCAGCAGATGAAATTAAAAAATCGTATCGGAAACTGGCCCGTAAATATCATCCAGACGTGAGTAAAGAAGCCGATGCTGAAGCAAAAATGCAAGCGATTAATGTTGCCTATGACACGCTAAGCGATGCCACTAAAAAGGCTGAATATGATCAAATGCTGGATCATCCACAAGGTTTTAGTGGCTTTGGACAAGGCGCAGGAGGATTCAACCAAGGCGGAGGCGGATTTGATGGTTCTCAGTTCTATCGCCAAAGTTCTGGTGATGGTGCTGATTTCAGTGGATTTGAAGATTTATTTGGCCGTTTTGGTTCTGGCTTTGGTGGCGGTCAACAACGTTCTCAACGCCAGCAACGTAGTTACAAGGGTGAAGACCAACATGCCAGTATTCAGGTTGATTTAGACATCGCCTATCATGGTTCAACTCAACAAATCACCTTACAAATCCCAACCTATAATGTATATGGTGAACCTGAAGTCCAGCGTAAAACTTTAGAAGTTAAAATTCCAAAAGGAATGAAAGAAGGTCAGCAAATCCGCTTAAATGGACAAGGTCAAAGTGGAATCAACGGCGGTGAAAATGGTGATCTCTATATTGAAATCCAATATAAGGATACCGATCGCATCCGTGTAGAAGGCGCTGATGTTTATCAAACCATTGATGTAAGTCCGTGGGAAGCAGGACTAGGACAAAGTATTGAAGTAAATACACCTGCTGGGCATTTAAAAGTAAATTTACCGAAAAATGCCAAAAATGGACAACAATTACGTTTAAAAGATAAAGGGATTCCGAATAAAACAGCTGGCCACCTCTATCTGATTATTAATATTGTTCTACCGCCAGCGCACAGTGAACAAGAGCAACAAGCTTATCAACAATTTGCCAATGCCTTTGCTTCATTTAGACCACGTGCCTCATAAGGAGTAAGATCATGACAACCATTCAATACAAAGAAATTCAATATGACGGTCACTGCCAAGTTGAAATCATTGATGAACAATTGGCACTTGATCTTGAGCACTTCGCAGAAGCTTGCGGTCAAAGTACTGACTGGGTGTTGAAGTTAATTGATTATGATATTTTGCAGATCAAAGTTGATCCACAAAATTATCAATTCATTGGTGAAGATGTCAGTCGCGCAAGACGTGCCTATCGTTTACAACGTGACTTTGATGCGAGTTTATCTGCTGTCGCGGTGATGTTGGATTTAATTGATGAAGTACAGCAGCTCCGTAAACAACTGAAGCATTTTCATTAAACTCATATCAATGACTAAGTGATATCTATTTCAACTTAGTCATTTTCTCCACTTCTTTTAAGGTTTGCTTGATCGGTTCATAATCTAAAAACCAAAGTAGGTTTAAATTACGCTGCTTATGTTGTTGCGCTAGCAGATCAATCACACTACGCTCTCCTCGTCCAACCAGATGTTGCTGATAAAAATAGTAAAGCAATAACACCGTACTCAGAAGCATCACAGCCAACATAATCCAAAACCCAACAGGTGATTTTAATCCAGGAATAAACTCAAAGTTCATTCCATAAATACCCGTGAGTAAAGTTAGCGGAGCAAAGACAGCGGTAATAATCGCCAAAATACGCATATTCTCATTGGTTTGATTGGCGATGGCAGAAAAGTGTAAATCTATAGCAGACTGAATCGCATTTCTCAGCCGTAAAGTATGTTTTTGCACACGCTCCACATGACTCATTAAATCATTTAAACGTACCAATAAAATGTCTTGGGATTTGTGCTTATGCTCACCCACGACATGATGATAATTATCAACCAACTCATCCCGAAACTCTTGTAAGGTTTCAATTTGCTCTTCGCATAAATTTTCAATTTGTTGGAATGCCATATCCTCATGGAATAATTGATGCCATTGTTTAAAACGACGATTTCCTTGCAATAATTGTTGTTGCCAATGTTCAACACGTCGCGTCAATGGCGTGCGTAAATTCAAATAACCATCAATCATGCTATTTAATAACCGTAGGCACAGATCAGCGGGCGTATTCGGTAACTTTCTTGGTTTGTTTTGCTCAGCTGTCGGACGCTCCATAATCGTTTGGATTCGTTGAATATAATTTTCGACTGCTCTGTTACCTTGCTCTCTGAGACTAATTAAAATATTTTGACTGAGTACAAAACTCATCGGTGTCGTCGCTAAACCAAAAACACTTTCATGCGACTCTACTGAATTATCATTTTCATAGATTTGGTCATCAGGACTGATCAGTTTCCTAAAAACCAATAGATCATATTCTTCTACCGTATCAAATGCGCATGGATGTTCAATATTGAGTAGATCACGCATATGGAATTCATTTAACGTCAAACCTGTATGTTCATAAATATTCTGCTGCCAAGTCTCAGTATGATTGACAAGATCTTGCCTTAAACTATCAACCCAAAGAAACTCAAGGCTATGCTCTGTTTGTTGTTCTGCACTAATAAAAATTGTGTTTTCACTGTTATGACGATAAAAATAATAAAGCTGCATAACGATAATATTCAATATTTTAATTAAAATAATAATGCCATAAAAAAAGCCCTGAGCAAGCCAAAGCAATTGCTTTGGCGATGCGCAAGGCGGGCTTTTTGTATATCGAAACGATTAAGCTTGTTCGATGTCTTTCATTGTTAATTTGATACGACCACGGTTGTCGACATCCGCAACTTGTACTTTTACTTCTTGACCTTCTTTTAATACGTCAGTCACGTTGGCAATACGCTCATTTGAGATTTGCGAAATGTGAAGTAAGCCATCAGTACCCGGTAGGATATTTACAAATGCACCGAACTCGACGATACGAATTACTTTACCTGCATAAATCGTTCCTGGCTCAACTTCAGCAGTAATCGCTTGGATTTTTGCAATTGCAGCTTTAGCCGCTGCTTTAGTTTCACCAAATACGCGAACTGTACCGTTGTCTTCGATGTCAATCGCAGCTTTAGTCTCTTCTGTAATTTGACGGATTGTTGCACCGCCTTTACCAATTACATCGCGGATCTTGTCTGGATTGATGTTGATTACTTCGAATGTTGGCGCGTGAGCACTGATTTCAGCACGAGCACGTGAAATGACTTTGTTCATTTCATTTAAGATGTGCATACGACCAGCAAATGCTTGGTTTAATGCAACTTCCATGATCTCTTCAGTAATACCTTCGATCTTGATATCCATTTGAAGTGCAGTAATACCGTTTGCAGAACCTGCTACTTTAAAGTCCATATCACCAAGATGGTCTTCGTCACCTAAGATATCAGAAAGAACTGCAAAACGTTCGCCTTCTTTTACTAGACCCATTGCAATACCAGCAACTGGTGCTTTAAGTGGAACACCTGCATCCATAAGCGCAAGAGATGCACCACAAACAGACGCCATAGAAGATGAACCATTTGATTCAGTAATATCAGATACAATACGAAGTACGTAAGGGAAACGATCAACTGGTGGAAGAACCGCTTGAACACCACGACGCGCTAAACGACCATGACCGATTTCACGACGCTTAGGACCTGATTCACGACCAGTTTCACCTACTGAGTACGCAGGGAAGTTATAATGCAACATGAAGTTATCAGTTTTCGTACCCGCTAAGGTATCAACCATCAAGGCATCACGTGTGTTACCTAAAGTTGCAGTTACAAGTGCTTGTGTTTCGCCACGTGTAAACAATGCTGAACCATGAGCACGACCTAATACACCCACTTGAACGTCAATACCACGAACGGTTTTAGTATCACGACCATCGATACGAGGCTTACCAGACAAAATGTTGTCACGTACGGTACGGTATTTAAGATCTTCGAATAAGAAATCAACTTCGTCTGCGATGCCATCAACATCTTCTTCAGGAACGAATTGAGTTTTTGCTTCTGTATAAAGTGCATCTAAAGCTGCATAACGATCTTGTTTTACTGCGATCGTGTACGCTTCAGAAATTTTTGCTTCAAAAGCTTCTTTTAATTTTGCACGTAATTCTTCGTTATGTGTTGGAGCAACCCACTCAGATTCTTTCGCACCAACAGCTGCAGCAAACTCTTTGATTGCTTGTACAGCAATTTGCATTTCGTCATGACCGAAAAGTACAGCACCTAACATTTGGTCTTCTGAAAGTTCTTTCGCTTCAGACTCAACCATAAGTACTGCTGATTCTGTACCGGCAACGACAAGGTCAAGATCAGATTGTGCAAGTTGTTCAAGCGTTGGGTTAAGAACATATTCACCATTGATCAAACCAACACGTGCGCCACCAATTGGACCACGGAAAGGCGTACCTGCAATAGACAATGCAGCAGATGTACCTAGCATTGCAGCAATGTCAGCATCCATGGTTTTGTCAGAAGAAACAACGGTTGCTGTTACTTGGATTTCGTTGAAATAACCTTCTGGGAATAATGGACGGATCGGACGGTCGATCAAACGTGAAATTAAAGTTTCAGCTTCAGATGCACGACCTTCACGCTTGCCATAACCACCAGGGATACGACCCGCTGCATATTGTTTTTCTTGATAGTTAACAGTTAATGGGAAGAAGTCTTGACCCGCTTTTGCTTTTGGTTGTGCAACAACAGCAACCAGAACAGTTACACCACCCATTGTGATTAAAACTGTATTTGCTTGACGTGCAACGCGACCCGTTTCTAAAACAACTTGATGTTGACCAAATTGGAATTCTTTACGAACGATATTAAACATTGACATGTATTGTATTTTCCTAGTTTCTTTTAAAACGTTATTCTAGTGAGACCCCTAAGGTTTGGCATTCAGACTACAACAATATAGATAAATGACAAAGCTTAGAAGCCATCACACTAGACCAAATATTTTAAAAATATTAAACGCAAAGAAGGAGCGAACAAGCGCCCCTTCTAAAGTCATCTAAAGTAAATTAGATGAGACTCTCTTTTCAGCAATAAAGCATAGCAACATGCGAAATACCGAAAACAAAGTAAAATCGAATTAACGACGTAAACCTAATGCGCCGATCAAAGCAACATAACGACCGTGATCTTTACCGTTTAAGTAGTCAAGTAATTTACGACGTTGGTTAACCATACGAATCAAACCACGACGGCTGTGGTGGTCGTGTTTGTGAGCTTTAAAGTGACCTTGTAAATCATTGATTTGAGCAGTCAATAAAGCAACTTGTACTTCTGGTGAACCAGTGTCGTTTTCAGCACGAGCAAATTTAGCGATGATCTCTGCGCGATCTGCGTTAGTTAAAGCCATTCGATTTCTCCGAGATGCTTAAAAAATAAAAATGATAATAATCAGTTGAAGTCAACTGACTGCCGTGCATCACTACAGCAAGTCGCCTATTTTAAGTGATCTATCGTTATATTGCAAAAATGTTTTGTGTTTGCTGGCAATTCGGCAGCTGACAGCATTGAACAAAATAGGCACACTATCATGAGTCTGTTTTCAATTTATGACAGATACGAAAGAAAACGAAAAATATTGCGAGGGAATCGTGAAAATTTTATCAACAAATACCTGTTATGTACCACATGACCTCAATCAAGTGATTCGCTCAAAAGATGAAGTTGCGGCAGCATTAGGTGGGATGACTGAAAGACAAGTTCAAAAAATTTGGAATAGTGTGGAATGTTTATATAAAACAGGAAACTATCCACTCATCACACTATGTTTACGTCGTCAGGGGCAAGTCGTTTTAAATCGCAGTATTGGCTATGCACAAGGAAACTCTCCTGATGGCTTAGCATCTGATGCCAAAATTGCAACGCCAGACACGCCTGTATGCCTATTTTCAGCATCAAAAATGGTTACAGCGATGTTGATTCATATGCTAGATGAACGAGGTGATCTGAATTTACTTGATCCGATTAGCTATTACATTCCTGAATACGGTGTAAATGGTAAACGTCGCGCCACTATTTTCCATTTACTCTCTCATCGTGGTGGCATTCCACGTATAGAAGGCGAAGTCACGCCTGAACTTTTATTCGATCAAAATGAAATTTTAAAACGTCTTTGTGCAGCTAAACCCGTTTCTCCCTCAGGTACTCACCTTGCCTACCATGCTATTACAGCAGGATATATCTTAGGTGAGATCGTTCATCGTGTTACAGGGCAAAGCGTTCGTGAGTTTTTAGCAGAACAAATTGAAAAACCAATGGGATTGGATTATTTCAACTATGGTTTAAAACCTGAATATCGTGCAGATGTTGCAATGAATTATGCAACTGGTGTACATCCAAGTTTAGGTACAGATCAATATCTCAATCATGTACTCGGTGGTGGTTTACAACTGGCAGTTGATGTGACCAATGACAACCGTTTTATGGATACTATTTGCCCAGCAGGGAACATTTATACCAGTGCTGATCAGGTTGGTCGTTTCTTTGAAATGCTGCTCAGTGGTGGTGAATATCAAGGTAAGCAAATCATGAGTGCCAAAACTGTGTTCCGCTCTACGCTGCCAACCTCTGGTATTAGCTTAGATCGCACACTCCTTGCACCGATGCGCTACGCACTTGGCCCAATGTTAGGGAGTAATCCTGTTGGTTTATTCGGGCCAATGACTGGGCAAGCATTTGGTCATATTGGTTTCTCGAATATTTTATGTTGGGCAGATCCAGAGCGTGATATCAGCGTATCACTGCTGACGACAGGAAAATCAGTCGTCGGTACACATTTACCTGCTTTAGCCAAAACGCTATATCAGATCTCAACCAACTGTCCAAAAATCCCAAAAAATCAACGTCGTTCATTGTTTGCAACTGACCGTACCGAAGCCGATTTAGTTTAATCATATTTGCAAACACGCACAAAAAAGCCCAAGTTTTCGCTTGGGCTTTTGCGCTTAGTTTTTATCGTTATAATTTTAGTTTATTTTTATTTTTTGTCTTTTTATTTAACAACACTCGAACCCTCTGGATGCTTCTCACACATCATTATCTTTTTACTTTATGTTGTTGTAGAGCTTGTTCCCCTCTCTATAGTTGCTATTCTGTCAGAATCAATTGTGGAGAAAAATAGCATTTTTCTTATCTCTCTGTAAGCAAAAACGTACAGATCTGTATAACATTTAACTTAATAATGAAAAAAAACTGTCTGACAATAGCCTTATAACTTTTGAAGATTCTGATACATTTCCACTGAATAGCAGATCAATACCAGTAAATCTTTGTCGAAATATGGATCAATTTTTTAAAGTGAAATCAGATTAAAATGGTTAAAATTAATACGATGAATATCAGCATGTTGTGATTAAAATTTATGACAAATAAAAAAGCCCTGTAGTCTCTCCCAAAACTACAAGGCTTAGCGGCTGTAAGTTTCCTCTTTTATCACTCACTTCACTGTAAGTTCGCTGTCTACTGACTTTATTATTATATTTTTGCGATTTACCTAACTTTCCTTGCTAGGCTCTTTGTGTGTACATAATCTCAAAAACACCTGACTCACTCTAGCGACAATATCTCGAATCCATGTAAGCTTTTACTTACAAAACAGTGAATTTTAAAGAATAAGTTTACAATCTATCCAAATTGATCTTTTGCACTAAACCACTGCGTCGAACAGTGCGGATTGTCAGCGCTTGTTGTAGCGCCTTTTGATCAGCCAAAAGTGTAACCACTTTTTTCGCACGCGTAATGGCGGTGTAAATTAATTCTTGGCTCAATAATTTCTCCGCATGTGCATCTAACACAATTGCGGTATGGGTAAATTCTGAACCTTGTGATTTATGAATCGTCAGTGAAAAAGCCGTTTGCATATGACGAGGCAAACGATGTGCTGCAATCCATTTATTCAGACTAGGAAAGAAAACTTCAAACTGTTGAGCTTGCGTTCTGTGCTTAAAACAAATCCCAATGTCACCATTTGAAATTCCTAACTGATAGTCGTTATACGTCATCATCACAGGACGACCAATATACCAATCCCCAACTGCGATTTGTTTGAGTTGCTGATTCAGCCATTGTTCAGCATAACGATTCAGTTGCTCTAGCCCTAACGGCCCATGTCGAACAGCAGTGAGAATTCGATAATCATCAAATGCCTGTATCACCGTCATCATGTTTTGTTCAGTATCATCGGCTTTTAGATACGCCTTTAAGGCATCTACATAGCCCTGAAAACCATACATCAACTTTTGTTGATATTGTTCAGCATCGCCCTCTAGCTGCTCAGGTAAATATTCTAATTGAATCTGATCAGGCATCCCTAGCGTTAATGTGATGCCTTGGAGTTCAGTTGGCGTGAGGATGTCACGTTCGAGTTTTTCCAACACCGCATGATGCTCAGTCGAATCTTGCTGATCTTGGATAAATCTTGCAAATTGTCCAATCTTGGCATCCCCTGAAAATCGACGGCTGGTCATCAGCTGCACACGGTTTTCAGCCAAAGCCTCAACGTGTTGTAAATCTGCCAATACAGACCCCACATCTACAGAGGCTAACTGATTGGCATCCCCCAATAAAATAATTCGACAATGTTCTGGAACCGCTTCAAATAATAATGTCGCTAGATTCAAATCGAGCATTGAAGCTTCATCAACCACGATCACATCATAAGGCAACGGTTGTTTTTGATTAAAACATGGTATGGGGCGATTCCCAATCCCTAATAAACGATGCAAAGTCTGCGTATTTTGATGACGAAGCTCATCCGTGATCAGACCTGATTGTAAAAGCTTTGGATCATTGAATGAGTTTTGCAGTGCTTCTTGCATGCGCTGTGCAGCTTTACCTGTCGGCGCTGCCATTGCAATTCGAATATCTGGAATCGTTTGATTCAGCGCAGTGATAATCCTTGCCAGCGTATAGGTTTTTCCAGTCCCAGGCCCGCCCGTAATAATACTAAGCCATTGCTGCATGACCATAGTTAAAGCGGCTTGTTGATGTTGATCACTGAGTAAGGTTTGAAAAATAGAAACATCAATATGAGGCACCATTTGTCGCTTTAATCGACAAATCTGATGAGCAAGGCGTTGCTCTAGCTGCCAATATCGGTATAATGCCAAGCCCTGCTGATCATAGACGCATGGAGCAACTTGGGTTGTTGCGATATCACTAGAAATCGCCAAATCACCCAGCGCTTCAAGCTGTGTTGAATCAACATCAATACAACTATTACCTTGCAGGCTCGCTTCAACCAATTGTTGCAACATCTGTGCTGCGGTTTCTGGTTGAGCAGATTGAGTAAATGGTGCTTGTGTGAGGTAATGACTCCACATATTTAACCAAGTCATTTGCTCCGATTGAGCATTACTTTTATTGTCCACAGAGTTATCCTCAAACTTACCCACACGCTTGTCCACAAGGTTATAAACATACTTATTCACAAGATAAGCTTTTGTTTAATTTAAAATCATACACTTTATCTACACCACTTTTCCTGATTTATCTTCAGAGAAATACCCAAGAATTGCGTCTAAACGCAGAATAAACTCATCCTCAGGTTTCCAGTAAAAATAGCCTTGCTGAGCTTGACCATTCATACCACGCAAATAGAGATAAGATGCGCCACCCAAATGTTGCTCAATCTTATAATCTTGCAACTTAATGCTGAGATATCGATGCAACGCCACTAGATATAAAGCGGCCTGCAACCAATAACTCGAAAGCGACATACTTTCTGCAATCTGTGTTGATTGATAATCAAGTTGAGATGCACCTAGATAATTACTTTTATAATCGGCAATGTGATAACGCTGCCCGTCAAAATAAACTAAGTCAATTGAACCATTGAGATAACGCGCAGACTTTGCCTCAAGTAATTCAGGCATTTCGATTCCATATTCCTCAAACAGCGTTTGCACCCGCTGCATTGCGAGAACACGATCGGAGAGTGCCAAATAGAATGGGCACTCGGATAGGTATTGCCCTGTACTGAGTTGCTGCAACAAAAAACCTTGATTCAATGGTGTCTGTACAACTTCAGCGATCCAATCCGCAATCCACTGATATAGCTGTTGTTCACTATTTTGCTGATCTGGAAAATGTTGCTGATAGGTTTCCAACAAGGCCGTCCATAAACTTTGATAGGTATTTTTAAAACGGCGACGAATTTCCTCACCCCAAGTTTGAGGTTGTTGAAAATCAATTTGTTCAAAGATTTCATGTAGGAAATTACCAGCTAGAGTCCCTTTCGGGAAATGCTGCTTAATCCATGCGATTGATTCCGTTTGGGCTATCTCTTGTACAGCGAAAATATCCAGTTCATCTTCAGCCTGCTCAACCGTTGCATCCATATTTGCCAATACATCAGTCCGATTGACCTTATGTTTTAAATGCTGTGCCAAATAACTAAAACTGGTTTTGCCACGTGCATAAAAGCGTTGTTCTGGTAAGGGTTGAGCATTCAATATCATGTGCTGTTGCTCTTGCTGTGTTCGAACTGCGAGAGGTCGCTCTAAAATTAAAGCTTCATCGGCACTATAGGTATGTTGAAAATGCTCACCTTGATTTTTCCAAAAAGCGAGGCCTGAGAACTTATTTTTCTCACCTTTTTCAGGCTCAAATACGGCATAAACACGATGACTGGCGCGGGTCAAAGCCACATACCACAAGCGATTTTGTTCTGCTAAAGCTCGTTGTTGATGCTGATCAATCTCAGTTTGCTGTAGAAAATTTTTATCCGCGACAGCAACAACACGTTGCGTTCGTATTTGACCTGTTTCAGGCATTTGAACATCTGTGGTGGAAAAATTTAGGGTCTTTTGTTGTTCCGAATAAGGCTTATTTGCGCCTAACAAAAACACAATTTTAAACTCTAAACCTTTGGACTGATGGATCGTCATCAGTTGCACACCTGCATCACTGGAAAGCTTATGTTCCAGTTCCCAATCACGATCACTCGGTGAGTGCAGTTGTTTTAAATACCAATGATAAAGATTTTGAATGCCTTGTACATGTTCACTATGTTGACTCAAAACATCAGTGAGATGACGTAGATTCACCACGGCTCGCTCATTGTCTCGGCTTTGTGTCGCAACCAATTGCTGCCAAATACCAAACTGATTAAGACAACGTTGCCATGCAGATAAAAATCCCTGATTGAGCCAAATTTCACGAATCTCATCGAACTGCTGAATATAGTGACTTAGCCCTTCAGGACTTTGTTCAAGTGCTATCAATCGTGTGAGATCGAAGCCAAACAGACGACTCAGTAAAGCACGTTTCAACTTCGCCTCATCATAAGGATGCAACAACGCAGTGAGTAATGCACCCACATCTTGCGCAATAGCGGAATCAAATACACTGCGTTTAGCAGGTCGATTGACGCGAATCCCCATACGTTGCAACACATATTGCACTTCATCCAGTTGGCGATGACTCCGTGACAACACCGCAATATCATCTTCAGCGATGGCTGTTTGTATATCACCCTCTAAATACAGTTGTTTTAAATGCGCTTGATTCAATAAGTGCTGAATTTGCCAAGCAACTTGGGTGGCTTGTTCATTCCCCTCTTGCAACTGCAACCAACGTAAAGGCTTTGGATTGGATTGCTGTTGTTCAATCAAAGCAGGATGAGGTCGTGAACCTGCTTGAATCGGGTCATACATGACCTGCTCACCAAAATCCATCTGCCGCTGAAATAAGACATCGACCACTTCCACCAGCTCTTTGACCGAACGATGATTATGAATCAGTTTATATTCATGCCCTTGCTTCGCCATAATATCTTGGTAGGCATTCAGGAAGGTCAGCATATCGCCACCACGGAAACCATAAATCGCCTGTTTACGATCACCGACCATAATCATGCAGCCTTTCTGATAACGCTGTGGATGTCGCCAAATACCGGCAAGCATATCATCCTGATCTTGGTTGGTATCTTGAAATTCATCGACCAAAATTAAGGGATAACGTGCTTGCACAAACACTGCAAAACGTTGTCCTTGCTCCCCTTTTAAAGCATCAGATAAAGTTTTGATTTGTTGGGCAAAGGTGGTTTCGCCTTTTTGCTGTAACACTTGCGGCAAGCGCTTTTTCACTTCAATGCACAAATAAGCTTTTAAATACACATCCAACTGTTCAAACTGTTGTTGTATTTGTAGCACAGATTGAAATAACGACTGAATCTGCAATACCGTTGCATGTTGATAAAAAGTATCGCTAATTTCTGATGGACATTTTTTAAAGATTTTTTGCTGTTCAAGCTTATCTAAAAACTTAAATACCGCATCTCGTGCGTTGGCAAAATACGCATCAAATACCTGCACATTTTCAACACTTGATAATGCATCTAATAGTAATGGTAAAGATTCTGCAAAGAGTTTGTGAAAGGCATGATTACGGAAAGAGGTCCCATTAATATGTGAATAATATGCGCCATCCAATGAGAAATAATCAGACAAAGTACTCAAATCAATGTGTTGCGCCTGCTGCTGCCAAGCTTGCAATTGAGTTAGCTCAATTTCAGGTAGATCAGGTAATTTAAATTGCGCAGAACTAAAGTTCAGCGAGCTTTCCACCATCCCCACAAAATGATCAACACTTTTTAAACTGCCGACACTATAAAGTGTATCAATCACTTGCTGCGGTTGCGTTTGAATCCATTCACGCAATACATCATGAATCAATTGTCGTGTGTAAGTTTTCGCATCTTCTGTGATTTGCGCTCTTTCAATTTTGCCACTTTCAAAAGCAAACTCTCGCAATAACTTTTGACTAAAACTATCCAGTGTCCCTACAAATAACTCATCGAGTTGATCAATCACCAACTTGAGCCGCTCACAGGCATAGGCAATCCGTGGCGCAAAATGCTGTAGCACATGCTGTTTCAAAGGGTCAGACTCTTGTACTGCCTGAACTTGAATATCTCGCTCGAGTACATCTCGGAAAGGTTCTAAATAATCTAAAGTTTCAACGAGACGTAGTCGGATTCTCGTTTTTAACTCAGCAGCAGCAGCACGCGTAAATGTGGTTGCAATCACCTGATTCGGTAAATATTTTTCTAAAAAAATGCGTACCATCAAACTGGACAAAGTATAGGTTTTACCTGTTCCTGCCGATGCCTCAATCAAATGCAACCCTTGAAACTGAATATCACAAATCGGTTGATAAGACACTGGATATTGAGAGCTCATGCCTTACTCCACACGTAAAAATTCAAAAATCGGTTGATACAAGGCAAATGAATACTGATCACAAGCATAGTTCAATAAAGCAGTGGCATCTTGTTCTTGTAAAATAAACTGCCAATCTCGATGTAATTTACACGCTTCATTTTGTGTCATGTCAAAACCTGAAAAATCGCCCGTGTCATTCCAATCTTTTAACACTTGTTTTTGACTATTTTCATCCAAAATCTGTCGAGCATCTTGCTCAATCCATTCATAAGGTTTGGCTTTTTCCAAAGGTTTTAATAATAATGCTGCTGGCAAAACCACGGGTTGTTGTTGCCCATTTTGCCAAAGCTGTAACCATGCTTGTAAATAATCTTTGGCTTGGGTTGAACTGACGCCTTCACAAATCACCGTTTGATTACTGAACACCACGATACGGCGTTTCTCAGTGGCTTGGCCCTGATTCGAAACAACCAGCCAGAGCAAATATTCCAACCACACTTTAGCCAAACGTTTGGCGCGCGCACTAGAAGCATCTAAGCTGACCCAATCCTGCACATCTTGCTTGGGGGTGATACAACTCATTTGCAAATGTTTAGAAACTCGCCAAATACGTTGTGTGGTTTGCGTTGGCGCGGCTGCATATTGCTGTAAACGTTCCATTAAACGTTGTTGTTCTAAACGGCTTTGCTGCCATGCACTGTGCTGTACCTTGCCGACAGGCAACTGATCTTGCAAGATGCTGGGTGACACTTTTTCATCGTGCAGTTGTAAAAAATGTCGAATCGCATATTTGCCTAGACCATCTAATAACAAAGGCTCGGATTGATCGACCAATTCAGTGGCACTTAAATTTTCCACCCCTAACGTTTTTAAATATAGCCGTGCTGGAAAGGTCACATCTTGAATCCATTGCTGACACTCCAAAATGGTCATTTCACTCTGTTCAACTGGATAAGCTGCATTCACCCATGCCTGTCGTTCACCTTTCGCCTTCTGAATCTGTGAAGCAACCTTAAACCATTGATCTTGGAAACGTACAGGTCGATCCGTCGTAAAGCCGAGCGGATCAAAAGGTTGCAAACGGTGCACATGATAGAGAGGATAAAGTTGAGGTGGACAAATCTCACCTAACCCCTCTTTGATAAAGAGGGGAACTTCCCCACTCTCTTCCCTTTCATTCAGGGGCGCTGAGGGGGATTTAACAATCAACGCCAAATGATCTCGAAAGCCTTGCAACACACTTGAAGGCTCTCTCACTTCACCATCATTGATATCAAAACCATTATAGAACAGCCACAATTGCTCCTGCGCTAACAATACTGCATCTAAAAATGCGCCTTGATCATCCTCTAAACGAGAGCGATCACCCAATTGCTGACGCAATGCATCCATTAAGTCAAAAGGAATATGGCTGTCTCGATTTGGGAACTTACCTGTATCTAAATTTAATAGCACAATCAAACGATAAGGAATTGGACGGATTTGCCCGATCTGACTAAAGGTGATTTGTCCTGTTGGCTCGACTTGTGCAGACTGACTTTCTAAAGTTCGTTGGATTTCTTCAATGATATAAGGCAATGGCAATGAAATTTGGCGCAGCTCAGTTTCAGCATCTTCATAATAACTGGCCAAAGTCAGCATACGCTCTTGTTTTTGGATGATTTCACGTACAGCTTTTAACGCGACAATCTCCGCTTGCTCAAACTCCTGCACATCATCTTTCAATCGTTTTAACCATGCCTCAACAGGCAAACGCTGACCGTGTTCATGTGCCATCAGCCAATATCGTCTTGCAGATAAATCTTGATAAATCTGAATCAAAATTCCAATCAGCTCAAAATCACTAGACTGAACCATTGCATAACTAAGCGTCTGTTGCACCATCACATGCGCAGGTACTGCAATACCTAGCGCCAAACGATCTAAGGCGAATTTAAAACTATAACGATAGTCTTGATCGGTTTCACTCAAACTTTGTTGCAGATGCTCTGCATCCAAACCACGCTTAAAACCCGCATCATTGAGTAAGTCCAACATCCGTTGCGCTTGGCTATAATCCAAACCATAGCGCTGTTGCGTTGCAGATAAATTTAACCAGTCCGCGAAATCATCTTGAGTAAAGCGACCTTGCGTTAATTGCAAACGCCCAAGCACAGCACGCCAAGCATTCAAAGCATCAAGCTGGGCGACACCTGCAATTTTGACAGGTAAAAAAACGTCCTGATCATTGGCAATCGAAGGAAATACACTACGAATCAATGGTTCTAGCTCAGCGAGATTTGGCGTTAAAACCAACACATCACTTGGACGACGCGGTATTGCATCAGACTGAGACAGCCAATTGACCAATTGCTCTTTAAGTACCTCAAGTTGTCTAAGACTCGAATGGCAAACATGCAATTGAATCGATTGATCATCAATGGCAAGTTCATATTGCGCAGCTTGAGGTTCAGCGAGATAGAAAATATCAGACTGGACTTTTCCAAGTAGTGTTTCGGGAAAATAATCAACAAAGAGATCTTCCCAGATACCCTCTTCCCCTCCTGCAAGCTGTGACAATAAAGAGAAATGATCCCGTGCTTGCTTCCCTAAGCGAGTCAGCAAAGGATGGCGTGATTCACGACTTAAAGCATTAAATTCTAAATTAAACTGTTCAAAAAACGCCGTGATTTCCTCATCCGTTGCTTTGGGATTTTTGGCAATAAAACGCTCTTTCACCCCTAAATCGTAGCGTTGTTTCCATAATGGATCGACACTATCCGCCCAATACTCTTGAGATGGGTTATAGTGCAAAATCACCACATCTAAATATTGACCCAAACGGCGTAAAAACTGCAATTGGCTTGGTGGCAAATCCAAAATGGTAAATACAATCAGCTGATTTGGCAGTTGCGCTAAAGCCTGCTCACGCTGCTGCGGTTGATCGAGAATATGCCAAAAGTCTGCATCAATACTCTGCATCTCGACAAAGTCATCATGGAAATAGTTTTGCCACAGCCAACGTTGCCATGCCTCGAGCTTTTCTGTTTGATCTAAGGTAAATGCCGAGGTTTGTTGATCTGTGGTTGAGATGAGTTGTTCGATATTCAAGGCTTGGTTTCTGCCCCAAGCCGACAACCAATTATCTGAACAGGTACACTCGCCCTCACATGCACGTTGGCAAGTCCCACGATAAATCATGTAGTTGTTAAATAGCTGTGAAACTTGCTCAGCCACCCAATACAACATACTTTGTTTTTTTAGCTGTTTCTCTCTACCCTGTTTTAATTGATCGGCACTATCGTAAATACGCTGTACGATTGAATATAAAGGATGATCTTCAGCCAGACTGATTTGATCTGCTTGAATAAAGGGTTGTAAGGCTTGATGAATGCGCCATTTTAAAATCAATCGAGGAATATTGGCTTTACGTACTTTTTCTTTATTTTCTAAGACTTGCTGATAAGCGTACCATTGAAAACCGCGAATACGTTGATGAAATTGATAATTGGCAGTCATGCCTTGTTGTTCAGCAATTTTCTGCGTGAGCCATTGCTCCTGCGCGGGACTCGGTACAATAAAATGCTGCGTTTTAAAGACTTGAAATGGCGAGTTGCTCGGCTGATTAATTGATGCCATCACACCTTGCAATAACACATCAAGGCGTTGACTTTGAATAACATGAATCCCCATGCGTAAATACAACCTCGTCAATAAATCAGCATTGTGTTGCACGAAACCGTACACAATCATCACTATACAACTTCATCGAACTATGTCACGTTAAACACACAAGGAAATAAAAAAATTGTTTTGAAATTCACCACTCAGTACGATTGAATGTACTATCGAGGGATAGACTTTAGGTATAACTTTATGAAAATTGAAAAAATTCCTGACTCAATTGATCCGAGCTTGAACTTGGATCAAATCCGCGAAGAATGTTTAGAGCTTACAAAAAAGCGTGCGTATTGGTCAGCAGGTGCAGCAATTGTCCCTATTCCATTTTTTGATGTTGTAGTCGATTTAGGCATGCTGACTCAGATCATTCCTTATGTGAATGCTCGCTTTGGCTTAGCGCCTGAACATATCAGTGTCTATGACCCAGAAACCAAGAAAGTACATTGGGATGAATTACGTAAACGTGGCTTTGAGTTTTCAGGTTTTGTAGTAGCACGTACCGCGATGAAAAAATCGTTTAATGGTTTTTTTACCAAGATTGCGACCAAACAAGTGACCAAGTTTATTCCTCTCGGTGGTCAACTTGTGGCAGCAAGCCTTGGTTATTTCATGATGCGTAAAATTACCGAAGCACATATTCAAGATTGCTATAACTTGGCAAAACGTATTCAGCAGAAAAGCCGTAATACCATTGTGGCTTAATCATTTTAAGAACTATCCTTGTTTACAGCTCAGTTGAAAGCTTAATCCGCTTTCAACTGTTTTAAAATCGCCTTAAGCACTTCGATCCTTGCACTATTTTTATCATCAGTCGCAATCACATACCACGGCGCATAATCAGTATCAGTTCGTTCGAACATATCCGCAGCCGCATTTAAATAATCATCCCATTTTTCACGGTTGCGCCAATCTTCTTCAGTAATTTTAAAGCGTTTATGTGGCGTTTGTTCACGCGCTTTAAAACGCGCTGCTTGCTCATCTTTACTAATGGCGAGCCAAATTTTCACAAGTACGGTTTGGCTATCGACAACACTTTGTTCAAAACGATTAATTTCGTCATAAGCACGTTGCCATTCGACAGCACTAGCAAAGCCCTCAATTCTTTCAACTAAAACACGTCCATACCATGTACGATCGAAAATTGTGATCTTGCCACTATCATTTAACTTACTCCAAAAGCGCCATAAATAAGGACGACGTAACTCATAACGCTCAGGTGCAGCAATACTATGAATTTCATATTCACGAGGATCGAGTTTTTTTACGATGCGCTTAATCGCACCACCCTTTCCAGCCGCATCCATTCCCTCAAAAGCCACCACCACTTTACGTTCGTCATAACGCAACGCATCAGCTACTTTTTTGGTTAGTTTGTTTAGCTCTTCCTTATATTCATCTTTATCTAAACTGTCTTTGGAAGGTTCAAGTAAGGTTTTCGGAACTTTAGCTTGTTGCCACTTTTCTGTAATTTTGGTTTGGTGATCAGGTAGCTCACGCAACGTTTGCAACACATATTGTGCAAAGCATTGATCTCTTACTTTTTCATCCTCACCATCAATCACAAACCAATCATCTGTAAATTTTTGACTTAAACTCGCCAAGGTATCGTATTGTTTTTTATTGCGCCAATCTAAACCATGTAATTTATGCCAATGCTGTTCTGAAGCATCAATTTGATCTAAACGTTTCTGTAATGATTTCCATGACAAGTCAAACCAAACTTTAATTACATGCACATTGTTGTGTTGTAAGTCATGCTCAAAAGCTCTCATCTGCTCAACATAGGCATCAAACAACTCTTCATTTAAAGGTTTTGATACATGCATCGCAGTTGAAAGTAGGTCGCTGTACCAATTACCAAACATCACCACGATCTGCCCTTCGGCAGGAATAAATCGGGTATACGGCTGCCAAAATACTTGGTTCGATGAAAGCAGCGTTGGAGCATCCGCCTTCACTTTTAAATATCGCGGATCGAGCCATTCTCGCAATTGCTTGACTGACTCGCCCTTGCCCGCCATTTCAATGCCACTGACCAAAATCAGAACACTTTTGGCATTCTTCTTATCTCGACTATCTTTTAAAGCGTATTGTGCTTCAATCAGTTCTAAAGACAGTTCATCTTCATCTCGTATTTCAAATTTTGGTTGTTGTGCGCTCATCTTTAATTCTAAATGGCTAATTATTAAGAATAAGTATAATGAAATCGATTTAGAGCTTTAGAGAACCCTTGTACAGTTTATGTAGAGTTAAATCAATGAATGACAACAGTGACCAATTGTTAAACATTTTCGGTTTATGCTGTCATGGTTCTTCGTTATTATGCAGCCTATGATTTTATGGTTTTATTTTCTTTGAGTTCAAACATGTCAAAACTCGCTGCATTTGATCAACTTTTATTACAATACCAATCTTTGAACTATCACCAAAACCCAGCGATTGCCCAACGTCTGCACGAAGTACAAGCATGGATGAAAGAGCGTATTGCTCAAACGCATGAAGAATTTTTTGCCCGTCCAGAAAATCAACTTATGGCGCAATATTTTCTCAATCGTTTATACGGCGGCCCTGATTTTGATGCTATGGCTCAGCAAATCGAACGCCTATTAAAGTATGCTCATAAAGCAGAAAGCTTACTCCCTGAAAATGCAATTAAAACGGGTACCAAGTCTGTCAGCCTTGCAGTCCTCGCAACTCAACTGGATGAGCAAGTTGCAATGCAACTTTTGGAAGATTATCCATTAGAAACGGCATTGACTGATGACATCATGCGTCAAACCCTTGTGAAACTTGATCAAGGTGAGGCTCGTTATGAACAGCTTCACTTACTGGATGAACTGGGTCAAACACTTGATAAATACATGCGTTCAACCATGATGTTTGCCGCCTTTAAAATGTGTAAAGGTATTGCACATAAATATCAATTCGATCAAATGTATGAATTCATCCAAGAAGGCTTTGCAGCAATGAAGCCGATGAAATCAGCCGCGGTATTTATCAACACATTTACCGAAAAAGAGCGTGAAATTATCGACAAAGTACATGCAGGACACCCTGATCCTTTTCGTGCATAACGCAGTTACTCAAATCCCTCTTCGCTTAAGAGGGATTTTTATTTAAGAACTCAAAAAACCAAAATGAAAATACTTTTGAGATCGTGACTTTCTGTATATTATTCACAACAATGATATGCTAAGCCCTGTAAAAAATTACAAAATCTGTCATCATGCATGCTGATTCGTGCCGCTAGAGCAAAAAGTTTAGGAGAACACAATGTCTAACGAAAACCAACAGCCTACCCAAGAAGTTGAGCAAACTCAAAGTTCAGACAAAGTTAGCCCATTCCTAAGCGCGCCGCTTCCTCAAGGCACACCTCAAGGTCAGCAACAATCTTTACAACAAAATATTGCGTCCACACCAACAGGCGCGATTCCAAAATACAACCTACCTCGCGGTGCGAATACAGGTAATGTTGGTGAAACCACACACTTCGGCTACCAAACTGTAAGCAGTGATGATAAAGCCCAAAAAGTTGCAGAAGTTTTCCACTCTGTTGCAAGCAAATACGACATCATGAATGATTTGATGTCATTTGGTATTCATCGCCTTTGGAAACGTTTTGCGATCAACATGTCTGGCGTTCGTCGTGGGCAACATGTCCTTGATATTGCAGGCGGTACGGGTGACCTTGCCAAAGTATTTAGCCGTGAAGTCGGTCCACAAGGACACGTTGTTCTTTCTGACATTAATGAATCAATGTTAAATGTTGGTCGTGATCGCCTGATTGATGCGGGCTGCACCAACGTTGATTTCGTTCTTGCCAATGCAGAAACATTAGAACCATTTGCAGACAATAGTTTTGATTTAGTGACCATTAGTTTTGGTCTTCGTAACGTGACGGATAAAGATGCAGCACTACAAGCGATGTATCGCGTGCTGAAGCCAGGTGGTCGTTTATTGGTACTCGAATTCTCAAAACCAGTGTTTGAACCATTCTCTAAACTGTATGACCTTTACTCATTCACGGCACTTCCGATCATGGGTAAACTCGTTGCAAATGACTCTGAAAGTTATAAATATCTTGCTGAATCGATTCGTATGCACCCAGATCAACGTACTTTAAAAGGCATGATGGAAAATGCAGGCTTCCAAAGCTGTGACTATCATAACTTAACAGGTGGTATCGTTGCGGTTCACCGCGGATTCAAACTTTAAAGTTTTGACGTTAAGGAATTTGCAATGTGGTCGATTTTAGCACTCGGTGCGGTTGAACGACTCATTCATCATGTGATTGACTTGGATGCGATTACTCGCATTCAACTCAATCAATTACAAGGTCAACTGTTACGCGTAGTTATCGACAGTCCACAACTTTCAGTTGATGTGTTTTTTGATGAAAATAAAGTTCGTTTAGAACCAACAGTCACAGGGCAAAGCCAAAGCCCCTCTATTTTTGAACAGCGTCCATTTGATCCTCAACAGAAAATCACAGATGCAACCGCAACATTACATGTTAAAAATGTAGTGGAACTGGTCAAATTATTACTCAGTGATATGGATCAAATTGGTAATATTCCGCTGCAAGGCGATTATCACTTACTACAAGATATTCAGCGAATTATGCAGCAAGCTGAACCTGATCTCGCTGCGCATCTGTCTCCTTGGATTGGCCCTCAACTCGCACATGAGTTAGGTAAAATTCAGCTTGCACCTCAGCAGCTAAAACGCTCTTTGCAAAGTCATCTATTTTTTGTTGAAGATACCTTAAAAGAAGATAGCGGTTTATTTGCTCCACGTTGGCAAATGGATGATCTCAATCGAGAAACGCGTCAACTCAATCAATCATTAGATCGACTCGAAGCTCAATTGCAACAGTTACAAACTCAATTCAACCAAAAAAAGCAAACCACTCAAGACTAGGTAAGATTTTATATGATTCCGCATGTTAAACGGTTACACGAACTCTGGCGTATTGCTGCACATTATCGCCTTGACACCTTGTTCCCTGCGGAAGAACTTCCTGTTAAAGCGCATCATGCATTAAATGTTATTAAAATGCACCCCGCTGCTTGGTCGAGTCGAGAAAAGAAAAATCCACTGAAGCTCAAGGAAGCTTTGGAAGAAATGGGCCCACTTGCAATTAAGCTGGGTCAATTATTATCAACACGCCGAGATTTGATTCCACCTGAAGTCTTATCTCAGTTGGTATTATTACAAGATCGTGTCAAACCTTACGATACACAACTTGCTAAACAACGCATCCAAGAATCACTTAAGGCAGATGTCAGCACCTTATTTTCACGCTTCGATGAGCAACCATTAGCTGCCGCATCTATTGCACAAGTTCATACTGCGGCTTTGCATGATGGTCGTGAAGTGGTTGTTAAAGTCACACGCCCTGATATTCGGGGGCAGATTCTGCAAGATTTTGAAATCTTGGCATGGCTGGGTGATTGGTTAGAAAATCGTGTAGAAGCTGCACGTGCCTTACATTTATCAGAGATCATCCAAGATTATCGTCAAATCATTTTAAATGAACTTGATTTGAGCTTAGAAGCAGACAATACCCGCCGTATGCGCCATTACTTTACAGGTTCAAGCATGATGTATGTGCCTGAAGTTTATATGGACAGTAAAGATGTGATGGTAGCGGAACGGATCACGGGTGTTCCTATCTCTGATACGGCAACATTTGATCGTTTAGGTATGGATCGTGCTGATCTCGCAGAAAAAGGTCTGACGATTTTCTTTACCCAAGTATTCCGTGACAACTTTTTCCATGCAGATATGCATCCAGGGAATGTTTTCGTTGAAACGATTAACCCAAGTAATCCACGCTTTATCGCGCTGGATTGTGCCATCATGGGTGAATTGTCTAAACATGATCAAATGACCGTTGCACGCATGTTGCTTGCTGTGATGAATAGCAACTTCATGCAATTGATTCAAATCGTGCATCAAGCAGGTTGGATTCCACCGGGTACAGATCAAGATACACTGGCTCGTGAAATGCGTCGTACAGTCGGTCCTATGGTTTCAAAACCGATGGATCAACTGGATTTTGCAGGCATCTTGATTCAAGTCATGGATATTGCGCGTCGTTTCCACTTGGAAATTCCACCGCAATTGATGTTACTCCTCAAGACATTGGTGCATGTTGAAGGTTTAGGCACAGACCTTTATCCTCAGCTTGATATTTGGAAACTGGCAAAACCGATTCTGACGGAATGGGTCAAAGCCAATATGAACCCCGTTAAAAATGTCAAAGAAATCGGACAACAGATTCCTGATTTATTACTCGGTGCTCAAGACTTACCAAGCCTGATCATCGACAGTTTAAATGGATTAAAAAATCAGTCTGCATGGCATGACAAACAATTGCGTGAAATTCAACAAATGCGCCTGCAAATGCAACATCAACAACGCCGCAGTTGGATTTTTGGCAGCATCATGTTGATTTTACTTACCATTGCGATTATTACACCTTGGTTTGTATCGATTATTCTTATCGTGTTAAGTAGTCTTTTAGCGCTATGGCGTATGGCGAAATAAAGCTTAGACATGGGAATTAAGTATTAATTCAATGATTCCCATTAAGCAGTTCATTTACCTATCATTTAGCCTAAACTCTACAAACATTTTCATAATATTAAGTTTTTTACTGTATTTTTTTTCAATTAAAAATAAATCAAAATCATCTTTATAAAATAAGGATTTAAATATGCTTAATATTGATTTAAGTAATCAAGGTCTTTCAATCAATGGTCAAATTTGGAATTTCCCAATTCCCATCCAAACATTTTGTTCTTCATTAGGAACATATCGTAAAGTTACAACAGCATATCAGCATAATTATCTTTGGGATGATGAGGGTTTAGTTGCTCATAGCAAAAATGATGACTTTATCGAGAATATAACGCTGTGTTTGAATACTGGGGAATATAATCATCAACCCAAATCTGCATTTTCTGGTCAGGTGTCTTTTTGTCAACAGCCCCTAATTGATTTTTACAAAGCGCATCCTGAACAAAGAGTAGCGTTATATGTAGGTGATGATAAACAATCCTTGATTACTAAAAACATTTCCGTATCAATTTCTCTTAGATATTCCTATATCTGTTTTGAATCCTACCAAGCACCAGAAATCCCTCTCCCCTTAAAACTTGATACAGGCTTTGAATATTATTCAACACTATGGGAAAACTGGCTTTATGCAATTCAATCATATATCCCAAGCTATAACCGATTTTACAATCTAAGTTATGGTATTCAGCAACACGATATAGATGAGCAACAAAGCTTATTTGAAGGCAAACTACCCTTAAGTCTCATCAACTTTTATAAAGTACATAATGTTTATTGGGATGCTGTCACTTCTGTTTTTCAGTTCCATGTCAATGGTTGGGGCTACGATCTACTTCCATTCTCAAGGCTCTATGAGATATGGGAAAATATTATGGATCTTCATGAGGAATTTGACTCAGAAGAATACAGCTCTTGCTTAGAAGATTATGATGTAAAAGTCAAAGCGATTGGCTATAGCAATCCCTCTTGGATACCATTTGCCGAAGGACGTAATGGAGATTATTTAGTCATTGATCTTGATCCCAATGAAACAGGGAAAGTTGGACAAATCGTTGAATTACAAAATGAAGCTTGGTCTCGTATCGTCTTTTTTGATTCTTTGGAACAGTTGCTTAAAAGTACCATTCAACAACTAAATACAGGTAATGATACACGTTATGAATGGATTCAAAGCAACAAGGATGACGACTAGATCATAAACCCATGAAAAAATTAAATTTCGCCATTATCGGTGCAGGTACAGCTGGATTGGCGACTGCCATTTTACTTGCTAGACAAGGTCATCAAATTACGATTTTTGAGCAAGTTGATGAGCTTTGTCCTGTAGGTGCTGGTTTACTGTTACAACCAGCAGGTTTAGCGGTTTTTGAACATCTTGGTGTACTCGACCATACCCTAAAACTTGGCGCAAAAGTTACAGGCTTAGAGGGGCAACTTCCTGATAAAAGACTGCTAGTGAACAGCCACTATCATCAAGCTGGCTCAAATTTCTACGGTATCGGGATTCATCGTGCGACCTTATGTCACGTATTAACTGAAAAACTGGCTGAATACGCAAATCAAATCACATGGTGTATGGGGCATAGCATTGATCAGGTCGAAGAACGCCATAACGAAGTTCGTCTAGTTGGCTCATACCAACAGCAAAGTTTCGATACTTGTTTTGATGCTGTACTGATTGCCAATGGTGCACGGAGTCGATTACGCCCTAAAGCATGGGTCAAAGTAGATCAAGCTTATCCTTGGGGCGCGGCATGGAGTATTGTGCCTGAGTGCACCGTATTAGACCCTAAGATTCTGCATCAATTTTATGATCGATCCAAAATTATGATGGGTGTCTTGCCTACAGGTGCAATTCCATCTGCACCACAACAACGGCTGTCGAGTATATTTTGGAGTTTACCAACTTCACAGTTCAGTACGTTCTTACAAGATGAACAGGCAAAACAACATTGGTTGAAACAGGTTTCTAATCGTTGGCCAGATGTTGCTGATTGGCTAGAGCAGCTTTTATGGAGTGAACAACATCAATCGCAATGGCTTTCTGCCCAATATCGTGATGTAGTGATGTCTCAATATGGACAAGGTCGAATCGGGGTCATTGGTGATGCGGCACATGCGATGAGTCCGCAGCTTGGCCAAGGTGCTAACATGGCACTTTTGGATGCATGGGCATTTTCTCAGTCCTTGCAAACTGCTCAGACAAACCAGCAGATCGACTGGACGATATTATGGCAACAGTATCACCAACACCGTCGTTCTTCGACCCAATTCTACCAATTTCTCAGTCGACTCCTCACCCCTCTTTATCAATCAGATCATTGGTGGGCAGGTGGATTACGCGACCTTGTTTTCCCTTGGCTGTATCAAATCCCGTATTTCCGTAAAGAAATGGCAATCACCATTTCAGGTTTAAAAACAGGTATGTTCCAACAAATGAGCTATCAACAGATTGCGGCATACCAACACAATCAAAATGTCTTGATTGAAAATAATCAATCATTACCTGAATATGACTAAGTGCAAAATAGGATTTGAATTAAATATGAAAATTAGTCATTTAGATCATATAGTTCTGACCGTTGCAGATATTAAGACAACTTGTCAGTTTTACCAATCAGCCTTGAATTTTGAAGTTATCACCTTTGGCGATAATCGTAAGGCCTTAAAATTCGGCACTCAAAAAATTAACCTGCATCAAACAGGCAAAGAGTTTGAACCTAAAGCTTATCAACCCACTGCTGGTTCAGCTGATATATGCTTTATTGCGGAAACACCACTCAATGAAGTGATTGCACACCTTCAGGCACAGCAGATTGAAATTATTAAAGGTCCTATTGAAAGAACAGGTGCAATAGGAAAAATTATTTCTGTTTATGTTCGTGATCCCGATCAAAACTTGATTGAAATTTCGAACTACCTTTAAGTCAACAAACCGATTTTTTAACCAACAAGCATAGCCAACCCTAGCCACAAACGCTACACTAACGGCTTTCCACCAAATAGATTTCCACTCATGTCAAACTGGTTAGATGAAGTTAAATTTGATTCCAATGGTCTTGTTCCTGCCATTGCACAACATCATCAAACTGGTCGAGTGTTAATGGTTGCGTGGATGAATCGTGAGGCTTTACAACTCACTGCTGAAAAAAATCAGGCGGTGTATTACTCACGTTCACGTCAAAAACTATGGCATAAAGGCGAAGAATCAGGACACTTTCAAACAGTGCATGAAATTCGTCTCGATTGCGATGCTGATGTTATTATTCTTCAAATAGAACAACACGGCGGTATTGCTTGTCATACAGGTCGAGAGTCTTGTTTTTATCGCAAACTCACACCTCAAGGCTGGGAAATCGTTGATGCCCAACTGAAAGATCCAACTGCAATTTATGGTGCATCCGCAAAAACAGAAGCGCATGACCATAGCCACAGCGAACAAATCGATGTTTTGGGCTATTTAGGTCGCTTAATGCAAGAACGTAAAAATGCTGAAGCGGATAGCTCTTATGTTGCTAGTCTATATAAAAAAGGTATCAATAAAATCTTAGAAAAAGTCGGCGAAGAAAGTGTCGAAAGCATCATCGCAGCAAAAGATTATGCGGTGCATGCTTCACTTGAAAATAAACATGACCTGATCTATGAAGTTGCTGATCTTTGGTTCCACAGCATTGTGATGCTTGGCTACTTTGATCTCGACCCTCAAGTCGTATTGGATGAACTTGCACGTCGCCAAGGCTTATCAGGTTTAGTCGAAAAAGCTAATCGTAGCAAAGAAGCGTAAGCATCGCCTGTGTCGAGTATCGAGAAACCCAAAGCGACTTATGAGCAAGCTGTTGCCATAGACAATGCTCGTTTAGGACAATCCTTTAAAGTGATTGCCTATGCTGGCACAGGTAAAACGACAACCTTACAAATGATCAGTGATGCCATGCCTGAACGGCGTGGTATGTATTTGGCATTTAACAAAGCCATCGCAACAGAAGCGCAGAGTAAATTTCACGGCAATGTAAATTGTCGAACATTCCACTCACTCGCTTTTCGCAGTGTGCCACGTGGGGTAACGGATAAATTACGTTTACCACGTCTTAGTCCAAGTTTTATGGCCAAAGAATATCGCCTAGAACCGATTACATTGCGTCGACTCATGGGTGGACGTTATGAAAAATACGTTTTGATGCCAAGCCGTTTAGCGAGCCTAGTTGCCAATGCGGTGAGCTATTTCTGTTCAACCAGTTCACAATACCCCGCACCTCGTCATATCCAAGCACCCAACTGGTTGCATCAGGACGATATCGAATCTTTACAACAGCATCTTTATCCAGCTGTTGAACGCCGCTGGTTAGAATCGATTGATCCTAATCATCAAGCAGGCATTGGGCATGACATTTATCTGAAATTATGGGCATTGTCTGAACCGAATATTCCTGCGGATTATGTGCTATTTGACGAAGCACAAGATGCCGATCCCTTGATGTTAGGAATTTTGTTGCGTCAGAAAAGTACCCAAGTGATTTATGTCGGTGACGCACATCAGCAAATCTATGCTTGGCGTGGTGCAATCAATGCGATGCAACAAATGCCACTACCTGAAAGCCGTTTGACCACCTCGTTCCGTTTCGGTGATGCAATCGCAGATGTGGCAAATAGTTTGCTTGGTGCACTCAATGAAACCGTTCCTCTACTCGGCAATCCAAATGTAAAATCGAGTGTGGTGAATAAACCGCACACCAAAATGCGTGATGCCATCCTGTGCCGTACCAATGCCCGCGCGATGGAGTTACTGCTTTCAGGTCTAGTGCATGGCGACAAAGTCAGCTTACAAGCAGATCATCAAAAACTCAGTCGTTTTGTTGATGCGGCAAGCTTATTAAAACAAGGTAAACGCATTACCGATGTCCCTGAGCTGGCTTGGTTTAACTCATGGCATGACGTACATGAATATTGTGAGACCAATGACGGCAGCGACATTAAACCATTGGTTAAATTGGTCGATGATCACGGCACAGAACCACTTAAAAAAGCCCTTGCCAAAATCACACCGATTGAACAAGCTGATTATGTGATCTCAACGGCACATAAAGCCAAAGGATTGGAATGGAATCGTGTTCATATCGAAGATGATTACCAATTCAAAGTGAATGGACTGGAACATAAAATTACAGATGAAGAATTAAGATTACTTTACGTTGCCTGTACTCGTGCTAAAGTAAGTTTAAATATTCACCATCTTTTTGACTTAATACAACAATTAAAACGGTGCGCTCCCTCAAGTCTTCGTCAGTCAGCAGGTTAAAGCGCTTAGATTGAGGTGAGAGCCTATGCAACTTGAATCCGTTCTCTTCAAGCATGTTGGAATGTTTCGAGACTTAACTGTCGAATTTCAGGCTGAGCGTCCTGTCACACTTATTTTAGGCGATCAAGCTACAGGCAAAACCACGCTATTAAAAAATATCTACCAAGCATTAACGTGGTTCTCGGCACGTTATAAAGATATACGTACAGCGGGCGTGGTCATTTCTGATCAAGACATTATGCTGACTCGACTCCAAGCAAAAATTCAAATGCAAGTTCGTATGAGTACTGAACTGACTGGTAGTTTGGCGGAGAGCAGTTCAGCCGCAGAAACAGATACTCAAAGCTGTGTTTGGAAATTATTTAAGACATTTAATAGTCAAGGTGTCGGTATCAGTCAAGTCGAAACACAGCAGCTTGATCAAATGGTTACGCTTTATCAAAAAACCAGCTTACAAGATCCTTTATTTGGCTTACCACTGATTGCTTATTATCCTGCTGAACGCTTTGTCCATGAAATCAATTTACAAAGCAAAAATGTTCCGGGAATTTTACAAGAAATCTCTGCTTATGATCTTACGGCGATTCCCTACACCACTTTTGCGCGTTTTTTTGAATGGTTACGTGAAATAAGTGATGTAGAAAATGCCCACTCAGCTCATATTGTTCGACGCTTAATGGGGAATGATTTTAGCCAACAAAATCAATTGGAAATATTAAATCAATTACAGCAAGAATTGGCTAATCATCCAAAGCAACTATCTGCCCCAAATCTTTATGCATTGAAAAAAAGCTTACACACCATTTTTCCTGACCTGACAGACCTCTACATTCAATATGTTCCAAAATTACAATTGATCGTACGTTATCGTGATCAGTTAATTCCATTTCAACAACTCTCAGCCTCACTCAAAACATGGATTGCACTTGTTGGTGATATTACTCGTCGCATGTGCTTACTCAATCCGCATTGTTTTGATCCATGTATAGAGGGTGAAGGCATTTTATTAATTGATCAGATCGACCATCAGCTTGATCAAAATAATTGTGCTGAGATTTTGCAACGACTTCATCAAGCATTTCCAAGACTACAAATTATCGCTTCAGGCAATCGAGATGAATTGCTTGAACATGCCGTGGATTATCAATGTTTACGTTTAGATGCCAAAGAAATCTACGAAATCAATGTAGAAAAGTCACAACAACAACTCTCTCAACTGTATAACGAACTAGTTTGGACTGAAGGAAATAACATCGCTCAAACGCACAACTTACTGGAAACAGAAACACTGATTAGCCGAGTGGATGAATTATTTCATCAAATACAGGAGCTTAACCCTCAAGAAAAAAATGATTTATTAAGCTTATTAAAAATTGATGATACCCCCGAAGAAACACCGCTTTAATCATTTGTTTTATCGACTGAATTTTCCCGACCAAACTCAGCCTGATGTTGTTATTTTCATGTAATAACATCGGGTTTTTGTTCATATTTTATAGTAAGATAAAGCTCATTTTATTTTCAAGTTGTGCAATACAACTTGCTGCCTCCGTTAACTTGATTGGGTTTCGAGATTTGAAACTTTGGCGCTCTCTTTGAATGCCTGTGAGTCTCGAAAAGAAAATTCACCCTTAGGTCGCTCCCGACCTAAATCATCGACATGGATACCAGTGTGCTACCGATTATTATCTTATTACCGCTCATACTCGGCACCACCCTTGTCGCACAATTGCAACGTATTTCGCGGGGCATGACGGCACTAGGGGCAATTGGCATCAGCCTTAGTTGTTTCATTTTACTTCTTACTCAGGCAGAAACTGTTCTTCAGGGAAATACTCTGCAACAAAGCTGGGATTGGCTTCCTCAACTTGGAATCAATCTAAGTTTTCGCCTAGATGCATTAGGTTTATTGTTTGGTCTGCTGATTAGCGGTATCGGTACACTCATTTATATTTACGCCTATTATTATCTGAGTCCGAAAAACTCTCTTAGTAAACTTTATCAATTATTAATGCTGTTCATGGCGGCAATGCTTGGTATCTCACTTTCCAATAACCTCATTATCTTATTGGTATTTTGGGAGTTAACCAGTATTTCATCATTCCTTTTAGTGGGTTATTGGAGTCAATATGATGCTGCACAACGTGGCGCTCGTATGGCACTCACCATTACAGGAATGGGCGGTCTTGCAATGCTCGGTGGCTTTGTCTTACTCGGGCAAATCACAGGAACCTATCAAATCGATCAGCTTGTGCTGATGAAAGATACGATTCAACAGCATTACCTTTTTGTACCAACCTTATTATTAATTTTATTGGGTGCATTCACTAAAAGTGCGCAGTTCCCATTTCACTTTTGGTTACCTAATGCGATGGCTGCGCCAACGCCTGTTTCCGCTTATCTGCATTCAGCAACCATGGTTAAAGCAGGTATTTTCCTGCTCGCACGTTTAGCACCTATTTTTATTGGTGCTGCGCTGTATCACAATATCGTCACCTTTGTCGGTTTATTCACACTGTGTATGGCGGCAGGTTTTGCAATTTTCAAAGAAGATCTCAAAGGTCTGTTAGCATATTCAACAATCAGCCATTTAGGTCTAATTGTATGTTTACTGGGGATCGGTTCTCCCCTTGCTGTCGCTGCTGCGATTTTTCACATCATCAACCATGCAACCTTTAAAGCTGCATTGTTCATGATTGCTGGAATCATTGACCATGAAACGGGTACGCGTGACTTACGCAAGCTTAGCGGTGTTTGGCAATTACTGCCTTTCACAGGCACATTAACCATGATCACTGCAGCCTCAATGGCGGGTGTTCCATTAACCAACGGTTTTATTTCCAAAGAAATGTTCTTTACTGAACTGCTTGCAAACTTGTCTGGTCCAGTGATGGTCATTTCGGCAATTGTTGCAACTTTGGCAGGGATCTTTGCGGTTAGCTATTCTATTCGCTTGGTTCACGGCGTGTTCTTTGATGGTGAAGTTGGTAAGCAAGTTCCAAATAAAGATGCACATGAACCTGCATTAGGAATGCGTCTACCAGCAATCATTTTAGCAACTTTGTGTATTTTAGTCGGGATTCTTCCAGCTCTTCTTGCAGGCACGATGGTCAATAGCGTGACTCGCTCAAGTTTGGCACAACCTGAATTTGAAGGTGTGCACCTTGCAATTTGGCATGGAGTCAATGCACCACTACTCATGAGTGTGATTGCTTTGATTGGCGGGGCTATCTTCTATTTCGCTTTAGCAAAAGATGGACGCATCCGCAAAATTGACCTTGATCCTTATCTTGGTAAATTTCAAGGCAAGATCATATTTGAGCTGTTCTTAAAACATTTACTGTTAAATAGCCGAAAAATTAAACAAGCAACAGAAAATGGCTCATTACAAAGCTATCTGCTATGGATCGTTTTGTTCAGTATTTTGATGGTTGGCTTACCGCTGTTCAATCAAGGTCTCACTACGGGCACTCGTGAACTGACACATGCACCGTGGGTTGCGATTGTCCTTTGGCTAACACTATTCTCTGGCTGCTGGATGATGTTGTGGTTTCACCACGAACGTATTAAGGCAGTGTTGATTAGTGGTGCAGTTGGTTTGGTTGTCACTATGACTTTTGTGACTCTATCTGCACCCGATCTAGCCCTAACGCAAATCACCGTTGATATTGTAACCACTGTCTTATTATTAATGAGTCTGTCGTTATTACCACAACTTACACCATACGAATCAAGTCGTTCACGTCGTTGGAGAGATGCAAGCTTAGCCATCGCAGGTGGCTTAGGTATTGGTTGGATTGCGTGGTTATTATTAACTCGAGATCACAATTCAATTTCATGGTTCTTCATGCAGCAAGCGATTCCACTTGGTGGTGGCTCAAATGCAGTGAACGTAATTCTTGTCGATTTCCGTGGATTCGATACCTTTGGTGAAATCGCCGTATTGGGCATTGCAGGTATTGGTGCGCTTTGCTTGATGGATGGTATGCGTGCGCATGGCACCACCATGACCCAAGGTCTGACTTACCGTTTTAATCCATCACCACTGATGCTAAGAATGACTGCTTCTTGGATCTTGCCACTTGCGCTTGTTGTCAGTGTCTATATCTTCTTGCGTGGTCATAACTATCCGGGTGGTGGATTCATTGCGGGTTTGATTACTTCGATGGCACTGATCATTCAGTACATTGTTCTAGGGCAAGACAAAACTGAGCAGATGCTAAAAGCCAAATCAGGTCGTTTATATGAGATTTGGATTGGTTCTGGTTTAACCATTGCTGGTTTAACGGGTATTGCAGCATGGTATTGGGCACGCCCATTCTTAACCAGTGCACATATCTATGTCGAACCTCCCCTACTTGGGAAAATGCACCTTGCTTCAGCAGCAGCTTTCGACTTAGGCGTCTATATCACTGTTGTAGGTGCAACCATGTTATTGATTTCAGTCTTAGGTGACTCACGCCATTCAAGCATGTCTGGCCCAATCCCAAGTGGAGATAAATAATGGTTAGTATTGAATTTTTACTTGCATCTGGGATTGGCTTACTGACCGCGACAGGAATCTATTTAATTCTTCGTGCGAGAACCTTTCCTGTTGTTCTGGGTTTGGCCATGATCGGCTATGCTGTCAACCTGTTCCTATTCGCAATGGGTCGTTTACAGGTCAATGCTCCAGCTATCTTGACTGAAGCAACCAAAGTTACAGACCCACTGCCTCAAGCACTTGTGTTAACTGCAATTGTAATTGGTTTTGCAACGACTGCGTTTATCGTACAACTTGCTCTCCGTAGCCGATATGAGTCTGGTACAGATCATGTCGACTCTAAAGAAGAACCCACCTTGACTTATGACCCACGTGAGGATGAGCCATAATGTTCGATTTTTACAATTTTTGGCTTACTCATACTCCTATTCTCAGTATCTTAGTTCCAGCTTTTACCAGCTTTATCCTATTGATACTTGGAAATCCAGGTTCAGGTTCTTTAAAGCAAGACTGGCGTCAACCTTGGCGTCGAGGCATTAGTTTCGTTTCAGCGTTAATCGGTTTAGGACTGGCAATAAGTTACTTCTCAATTGCGAGTACAGGACAAATCACGGTGTATCAGCTCAGTGAATGGTCTGCTCCATTTGGTATTGTACTTGTGCTTGATCGTCTTTCAGCCTTCATGCTGCTATTGACCTATGCCCTCGCTGTACCTGTTATGTGGTATGCCAGTGAAAACTGGGATACGCGTGGTCGCTATTTCCATGCCATGTTCCATTTCCTGTTGATGGGATTATCTGGTGCATTCCTAACAGGCGATTTATTTAACTTATTTGTCTTCTTTGAAATTCTATTGATGGCATCTTATGTGCTTTTATTGCATGGACAAGGGCGCCCACGTTTTCAGCTGGGTGTGCATTACGTCACCATCAATTTGCTTGCATCTGCACTCTTTCTAATCGGCTTAGGCATGATTTACGGCAGTGTCGGTAGCTTAAATATGGCTGATGTGGGTCGCCTTATTCCAACATTAGACAATGATCAGCATAAACTTGCGATTGCAGGTGGCTTACTATTATTTGTCGTGTTTGGCATTAAAGCGGCGATGCTGCCTGTAGGCTTTTGGTTGCCTAAAACCTATGCTGTTGCAAGTACACCTGTTGCTGCAATTTTTACCATCATGACCAAAGTTGGCATCTACGCCATTTTACGTGTGAATGGCACTGTGTTCGATGATGCAATGGCACAAGATATTCTTAAAAACTGTCTATTAGTCATCGGTCTAGTCACTTCCATTTACGGTGTTATTGGCGCACTCGGTGTAGATCGTTTACGTCGCTTTGTAGGTTTCATGGTGCTGTCATCTATCGGAACATTGCTAATCGCAATCTCGATGTTCAATACAGCAGCATGGGCAGCAGGTCTTTACTATCTAGTTCACAGCACATTGATTGCAGCAGCATTCTATTTATTCTGTGGTTGGATTACATCACAACGTGGTGCATTTAAAGACCACCTCAAAGTTTCCCCTAAAATGAAACAGGAAAAGGCTGCGGCATTTACCTACTTTACCATTGCCTTAATGCTTGCTGGTTTACCACCTTTTAGTGGGTTCCTTGGCAAGGTGTTTATTTTACAAGCCACCGCTGAAACGGCTTATCAAGGTTGGATTATTGCTGTTATTTTAATTGTCAGCTTGCTGAGTATCATCGCACTTACCCGCGTTGGTTTCATTCTGTTCTGGCGAGCTACACCACCAGAGGAAAATCCAAACGAAGAAGCTTATGCTGTTTATCAAGCTTTACCAGAAGTAGCTCCAAAACGAAATGATAAAGCGATTTATATTCTATTGGGTACTTTAATGGCTTATGTGGTATTTGCTGCTCCAATTCAAAACTATATGGTTTTAACCGCACAGCAAATCCAAAATCACGCCCTTTATCAGCAAGCCATTTTGAAGACGGATAACCAAGGCCGTGCGATCAGCGTTCAACCTTATGATCCAAGCTATTTGCCAGAAACAAAATATGGTGGTGAAGTAGAAGATCATAATGCTTTACTTATTCCTGATGTGATTTCCAAACCAACACTGCAAGGTGAGCACATCTCTGAATATAAGCAACGCCAAATTGCAGAACAAACGTTAGAAGCACCAACGATTCCAAATACCACTCAGTTAAAACCAATGGAGGAACACTAACATGCAAAAAGTAGCTTTGCTTGACCGTTGGTTCCCCCACCCTTTCGTGTCTTTTTTGGTTTTTCTGAGTTGGTTAATGCTGTCACATAGTCTGGACTTAACGGATATATTAGTGGCCATCCTATTGGCGATTATTATTCCACGTTTAGTTGGGCCATTTATTTCTAGAACGCCACACATTCACTGGACACCAGCAGTAAAACTATTTTTTGTTGTGCTTTGGGATATTATCGTTTCAAACTTCCGCGTGGCAAAAATGGTGTTGGGTCCAATGGATCAACTCCATCCGAGATGGTATCGCGTTCCACTAGAAACTGAGCACGAAGAGGTGAATACTCTTCTCGCGATGATCATCACCACGACACCAGGTACGGTTTCAGCAGGGATTGATCAAGAGCGTGGCGATATTCTCGTCCACGCACTCAGCTCAGATGACACTGAACTCGATATTCAAGAAATCAAAAAACGCTACGAAACACCTTTACTCGAAATCTTTGATGTAAAGATTGAAGAAGGAGCAAGCAAATGACAATTTTACCTTATGCGCTTGGCATTAGCTTAATTGCCATTACTATCTCAATGTTTCTATGCCTGATCCGATTGATTATCGGCCCATCTGTCATCGATCGCCTACTTGCTTTAGACACACTATTTCTAAATGCGACATGTCTTATTGTTGTTTTAGGTGTGTATTGGGTAAGTACCAATGTCTTTGAAGGAGCATTATTGGTTGCAATGCTTGGCTTCGTTTCGACAGCTGCGCTTGCTCGTTATTTCACAACGGGTCATGTCATTGACTAAGGAGATGAGCTATGCAGTTAATCATTGAAATCATTATTTCTTTCTTCCTTATATTCGGTGCTTTCTTCATGCTGGTCGGATCGATCGGCATGGTTCGACTACCAGACTTATTTATGCGTTTGCATGCCCCAACGAAGTCGAGTACATTAGGATTAGGAAGTTTTCTAATTGCAGCAATGATCTTTGGCGCAACGCAAGGTCGTTTTGGTTTTGCTGAATTATTAATTACTTTATTTGTCTTTATTACTGCACCAGTATCGGCAAATTTGATGGCGCAAGCTGCGATTCATTTACGCCTACGTTCAAATAGTGGCGAAGTTCCCGAAGCTTTAAATCGTCCATTACCGTGGCAGCGTTATCGTCGTGTCGCAAATAAAGAAGACCAACAATAGTTGGTCTTCCTCTTTCTATGGCAGTGCTTTACACTTCGCCAAAACTCTCATCTTAGTCTTCATTCAAAAAGCCTTCTTTGATTTGTTCTGGCATCCCCTCATGCCACCACTGATAAATTGAGGCTTTAATTTCCTCATCATCCTCTGGATCATTGAATGGTTCATCATCTTCACGAACCAATTCATCACCATCAAATTTAAACCAAAACTCCCAAGGATCATCATCTCCCTGACCTCGTGCTTGCACATGAATATCAGGTAATAATTCTTTTAAAAATAATAAAATATTCTCAATATTTTCGTCACCGTTTGAGCCGTGAGTAAAATCAAGCACAGCAAAACCTGCAACATAAACCAAACTTTCTGGTGCAAGGTCATACTCAACAGAATCAATCTGATCGAGTAACTCTTGCGCTATATCACCTGCTTCTGGATTAATCACTAAACTTGACTGAATAAACTTTTCTTCATCACCATGATGTGTGGTAAATAAAGCCTCTAGTTGTTTCATGACCTGATCATCTGAATGCTTATAGTAAAGACGGCTATGTAGTTCCACCTAAGTTCCCCTATGCAATATTTTTAAATAATTTTTATATTCTTAAATTTTAGAACATGGATTCACAATAACAAAAAATCATGTTTTTTTACAATATATTAGCGACTTAATCTGTCGTAATATTTTTTATTTATTACATAAAAAAAGCCACCCTTAGGTGGCTTTTTTCTTTATTCTTTCTCATCTTGCCCTTGTTCAGGCAGATCCTTTACGGCTTCAGCGATCAGACCAAACATGTAGTTACCATATGCATTGGTTTTATCGTAATGGAAACGCAATCTTGGCGTAATACGTGTCTTGATACGACGGCTCAATTCATGACGCAAGAAACCAGAAGCTTTATTCAATACATCTAAAGTTTCTTTATTCGCTGCTTCACTTTGCTCATCACCAAGCTCACGCCCCATCACTGTGACATAAACTTCAGCATATCCCATGTCTGCACTGACTTTCACCGCTGAGATGGTCACTAGACCACCTAAGCGAGGATCTTTAAGCTCTTGACGGATGAGCTCGGACAACTCACGTTGTACTGAATCCGCCATGCGCTTTAAGCGTTGGCTACCCGCCATTAAAGACTCCGTTTAATCAATTGAACATCATACACTTCGATCTTATCTTGTGCTTTGATGTCTTTATAGCCTTTGACTGCAAGACCACATTCCATACCAGCACGAACTTCTTCAACCACTTCTTTATAGCGACGAAGAGATTCAAGCTCGCCTTGGAACACAACCACGTCATCACGTAATACGCGGATTGGCTTGTTACGGTGTAATACACCTTCAAGAACCATACAGCCCGCTGCAGCACCAAACTTACTTGAATGGAACACTTCACGCACTTCAGCAACACCCAAAATCGTTTCACGGTGTTCAGGTGCAAGCTTACCGCTCATTGCTGCTTTTACGTCATCAATTAATTGATAGATCACGCTGTAGTAACGGATATCAATGCCATCTTGATCAGATTTCTGACGCGCTGTGTTATCCGCACGTACGTTAAAGCCCAATAATACAGCTTCAGAAGACTCTGCTAAAGTTACATCAGATTCTGTGATTGCACCAACACCAGAACCAATTACGCGTACTTTAACTTCATCAGTTGAAAGCTCATCAAGCGCAACATGTAATGCTTCAAGCGTACCACGTACGTCTGTTTTAAGCACAACGTTAACTGTTGGAATATCTTTTTTGCCCATTGAAGCCATGATGTTTTCAAGACGCATCGAGCTTGCACGCTCAAGACGTTTTTGACGCTCACGGTCTGCACGAGCATCAGCAACTTCACGTGCTTTTTTCTCGTCATTGACAACAAGAACTTCATCACCCGCCATTGGCGCTTCTGGTAAACCAAGAATTTCCACTGGAATTGATGGGCCAGCTGAAGTGATACGTTGACCATTTTCATCAGACATCGCGCGAACACGACCATAAGATGAACCAGCCAATACTAAGTCACCAATATTCAACGTACCATTTTGTACAAGAATAGAAGTTACTGCACCACGACCTTTATCAACACGCGCTTCGATAACAACACCTTGTGCTGCACCTTCAGCAGATGCTTTAAGCTCCAACATTTCTGATTGGATCAAGATCAGATCAAGCAACTCATCAATACCCGCACCTGTATGTGCCGATACTTTAGCAACTGGAACATCACCGCCCCACTCTTCAGGAACGATTTCTTTAGTTGTTAATTCATTTAACACGCGATCTGGATCAGCTGACTCTTTATCCATCTTGTTAATCGCAACGATGATTGGCGTACCCGCAGCACGCGCATGATCAATCGCTTCAGCTGTTTGTGGCATCACACCATCATCAGCAGCAACCACAAGAACAACGATATCAGTTGCCTTCGCACCACGAGCACGCATAGACGTAAACGCAGCATGTCCAGGTGTATCTAAGAAAGTAATAATACCTTTCTCAGTTTCAACATGGTAAGCACCGATATGCTGGGTAATACCACCCGCTTCACCTGCCGCTACTTTAGCACGACGGATACGGTCTAATAATGATGTTTTACCATGATCAACGTGACCCATGATTGTTACAACTGGTGGACGAGTTGTTTGCTCACCACGAGCTTCTTCAGCCGCTTCAAGTAAGTTATCTTCTGCTTGTGTATCAGAAACAAGAATTGGGTTATGACCTAATTCTTCAACTACTAATACCGCTGTATCTTGGTCAATTGATTGGTTCTGAGTAACAAGCTCGCCCATTTTCATAAGCATCTTGATAACTTCACGAACTTTTACAGCCATTTTTTGCGCTAGATCAGCAACAACAATGGTTGAACCAATTTCTACATCATAAATCTGTTTCTTAACAGGTTTTTCAAAACCATGTTTATTTGATTGGCTGGTCTTTAAACCACGTTTGTGATGTTGACGGCTGAAGTTTTGCTCTTCTTGATTATGACGACCACCTTTCTTCTGACCACGCGGGTTAGTTGCACCACCACGTTTAATTTCACGGTCTTCTTGATTAAATGAGTCTTCATATGCTTGGCCAACAAGGCCCGCAGCCAATGGAGAATCATCAATCACACGAATTGTTGTCGTCGCATCATCACTTGAGTATTTAGATGCCATTTTACGCATCTGCTCAAGTGTACGTTGTTGAGCTTCTTCAGCCGCTTTACGACGTACTGCTTCTTCAGTTGCTTTTAACTTCGCAGCTTCAGCTTCACGTGCTTTCTTTTGTTCAGGTGTTTCTGTTGGACGAATAACAGGGGCTTTGATTACTTTATCGCTATTACGCTTTTTCACCACAACAGCTGCTTTCGCAGTTGTTTGACCAGAACTATCAGAAGTATGCGCTGCACGCATTGCTTCTAACGTTGCATTGGCTTTTTGTTCCGCACTGTTACGTGCTTTTTGCTCAGCTTCTTCACGTACTTTTTGCTCAACACGTGCTTTCACATCCGCTTCTGCACGCGCTTTTGCTTCTGCAGCAAGTAACTCTGGATTCGGTTTCGCAAAAACTTGTTTCTTACGTACTTCTACGTTGATATTTTTTGCTTTACCCGATGTACTTGTTACTTTTGCAGTACTCGTTGTTTTACGTTTCAACGCAATTTTTCCTGTGTTACCACTTTCTTGACCATGAACTTTTTTCAAGTGATTGATCAAAGTATCTTGCTGTTCAGTGGTAATAATGTCATCTGCTTTACGCTGTGGTAGACCTGCATCACGAACCTGCTCTAGGAGTTTCTCTACAGGACGTTCTACACTGAGTGCTAACTCTTGAATCGACTTGTCCGTCATCTATTATCTCCTAGTTAAACCATGATTCACGTGCTTTCATAATTAATTGTCCAGCTTTGTCATTATCTAAGCCTTCGATATCAGAGATATCATCAGTTGCTTGATCAGCCAAATCATCAACAGTAATTACACCACGCGCCGCCAATGCATACGCAATCTCAGTTGTCATACCTTCCATACCGAGAAGTTCTGCACTTGGCTCTTGAATATTTTCTTGCTGTTTCAACGCATCTGTTAAAGCAGCTTCTTTTGCACGGCTTTGTAGCAATTCAACCAAATCTGCTTCAAGCTCAATTTCGTCAAATGTTTCAGCTGGTACGTAAGCAATCTCTTCCAATGAAGTGAAGCCCATTTCAACCAAAGCCATTGCTAAATCTTCTTCAATATCAAGACGTGTAATAAACATATCTAAATATTGCTGTGCTTCGTTTTGCTGACGAGCACGATACTCTTCTTCTAACATCATGTCGAGTTTATAACCCGTTAATTCTGATGCTAAACGAACATTTTGACCTTGCGAACCAATTGCACGCGCTAGCTGATCATTGGTCGCAAAGATGATATCCGCACTACGTGCATCTTCATCAAGTACAATTCCAGATACATCAGCTGGCTCTAATGCACTTGCGATATACTGTGCTGGGTCATCAGACCACACCACAACATCAATGCGCTCACCATTTAACTCTTGTTGCACTGCTTGAATACGCGTACCACGCATACCAATACAAGCACCAACAGGGTCAATGCGATGATCATTAGTTTTCACTGCAATTTTAGCACGAACACCCGGTTGGCGAGCTGCCGCTTTAATTTCAATGATTTCTTCAGAAATTTCTGGAATTTCTTTCTTCATTAAAGCGATTAACATTTCAGGACGAGCACGAGACAATAACAATTGTGCACCACGACCTTCACGGTTTACGTTATATAAAATTGCATTGATACGCTGTTTCGGACGTAACATTTCTTTATGAATCGTTTCTTCACGCGCCAAATAAGCTTCAGCATTATCACCAAGATCAATGATGAAACCATCTTTAGTTTGCTTTTTCACTTCACCGTAAATCAGCTCACCGACTTTAGACTCATAAGCATCTGCAACCAATGCACGCTCTGCTTCACGAATCTTTTGTACGATCACTTGTTTTGCGATCTGAGCAGCGATACGACCGAACTCAATCGACTCAACTTCTAACTCACGTACATCGCCGATTGACCATTGTGATGGGTCTACATCAGAGATCGCATCTTGGCATGCTGGCATTTCGTGATCTTCGTCAGCAACGACAGTCCATTGACGGAAAGTACGGTAATCACCTGTTTTACGATCAATCTCAACACGCAGTTGAGCTTCTTCAGAGTGTGTACCTTCGTAAAACTTTTTCTTCGTCGCGGCAACAAGGGCTTGTTCTAACGCTTCGAAGATCGCTTCACGACTAACACCTTTTTCATTACTAACCGTTTCTGCAACGGTAAGAATTTCGCGGCCCATAAGTCACCTACCGATTTCTTATAAAATTAAGTTAATATTAGTCTTGATAGATTAAATTTGCTTTATCAATATTATTACTATCAATTTCAAGCACATGCTTACCTTCCACTTCAACTTGGATCATTTCATTTTCTAAGTCTACGGAAAGTAATTTTGCTTGGAATTTTCGACGATTTTCGACAGCAGCAATTAATCGTAAAGCTACTTGTTGCCCAATGTATGCAGGCAATTGATCTAATTGGAAAAATGGACGATCCCAGCCTGGTGATGATACTTCTAATGCATATTCACCAGAAATAGGATCATGAACATCCAACATTGCACCGACTTGTTGCGTTACTAGAACACAATCTTGAACGCCAATACCACGCCCTTGTTCAACTTCACCATCTTCATTAATAACAGGTTCAGCGCTCTCATCAACGGCTTTATCAATATAAATGCGCAGTAAAGAACGTTTACCTTGTGGCAGGAATTCGATCCCCCACAGATCTACACCACAAGCCGCAACAGCGGGTGCGATAAGATCATGCAATGCTTGAGATTTATTTGATAATTTCATTTACTCTCGTCGCTCTTCTACGAGCCAATCAATCTTAACCGTATAGTGAAGCACGACTATTTGACCAATTGATGTCGAACACTACACGATAGTTAAACAACCAATAAAAAAGGGCGATAATCGCCCCTATACTGCACAGAAAAGCATAGCCCACTGTGCAAAAAGGCCCACCTTATTGTGAGCCTCTTTTTAGAAACTTGGTAGCGGGAGCTGGATTTGAACCAACGACCTTCGGGTTATGAGCCCGACGAGCTACCAGACTGCTCCATCCCGCATCAACGTGCAAAAATTATATACAAACATAAAAAAAAGTCAATCTAAGTTTTCATATTTGCTTGATTAAGTTGCACCTTAATCAAATGGTAGCGGGAGCTGGATTTGAACCAACGACCTTCGGGTTATGAGCCCGACGAGCTACCAGACTGCTCCATCCCGCATCAACAATCACTGCATACACCAAACTTACTGGTTATTAAGTTTGGTGCGGAAGGGGGGACTTGAACCCCCACGCCCGAAAGCACTACCACCTCAAGGTAGCGTGTCTACCAATTCCACCACCACCGCAGCTTTGTGGGACGCATTCTATTCCTTTAAAACTAAAAAGGAAAGTCTTAATTCAACTTATTCAGTCGTTTTAGGCGCGTTTGATGAAGTTTCAGACGATGTAGCTGGTGCTTCCGTTGTGGTTTGTACAGATTTTAGACTATACGCATCTGTCGTTTGTTTTTTTGCAAATACAGCTAAAGTTAAACTTGTAGCAAAAAATAAAGCTGTAAAAATTGCAGTTAAACGCGTTAAAAAGTTGCCAGCGCCTGAAGCACCAAAAACTGTCGCCGCGCCGCCGCCGCCAAATGATGCCCCTGCTTCCGCACCTTTACCTTGTTGTACTAGAACCAAAGCAATGATCAAAATTGCTAAAATGATATGTACAACGAGTATAAAACTATACATCTCTATTCCTCGTTATTTGCTTTGAGCAAATGCTTTTGCGATTTGGTAAAAAGATTCAGCATTCAATGATGCACCACCAACCAAAGCACCATTAATGTCTGGGCATGCTGCTAATTCAACTGCATTTTCAGCTTTTACACTACCACCATAAAGGATCGCCATATCCGCTCCGAATGGCGTAATTTGTTTTAGGCCTTCACGAATTTTAGCGTGCATCGCTTGTGCGTCTGCTGGAGAGGCTGTTTTACCCGTACCAATTGCCCAAATCGGCTCGTAAGCAATCACAATATTCTGCCATTTCTCTGATTGAACCACGGATGCAATATCACAAATCTGCTGTAAAACAACTTGTTCAGCCTGACCTTGCTCACGCTGCTCAAGACTCTCACCCACACAATAAATCACAGTTAAATCTGCTTTTAAAGCGTTTTGTAACTTTGTTTTTAGAATTTCGACATTGTCACCAAATAACTCACGGCGCTCTGAATGACCAATTAAAACGAATTCAATTTGGCTATCTTTTAAGAGCTCAGCACTTACTTCGCCAGTATAAGCACCTGTTCCAGCTATTCTAGAAACGTCTTGAGCAACGGTATAAATTTTTCGGTTCGCACCATTCAGCTGAGCTTTTACCGCAGTCAATGCGATTGCAGTTGGCGCCACGCCAATATGACAGTACTCAGGAGAAATCGACTGCTGTTCTAACAAAGCTTTAAATTCTTCTATTAATTGGAGAGCGTCAGCACGCATTGGATTTAATTTCCAATTACCAACAACCCAAGGGGTAATCGTCGAACTCGACATACTTCGCCCACCTACTGTTAATTTCTAAAAAATGCTGCATATTTTACACGTATTTTTAGAAAATTCAGTTTTTTTATAATGTGTAAAGTTAAAGCAACGAAAAAATTTGTAAGCTACGAAATGAAAAAGAAATAGGATAGCTATATAAAAAAAGATTAAATTTTCTAAGCGCAACTTTTTTTATTTTTTTCTGATTGCTTTTATTATAAAAATTAATTCCCAAAAGACTCGATTAGTTCAAGGTTTTCAGCGTGAACCAAGTCAAAAACAACACTTTCACTAGTAGTATTTTTGCGTAACAAAAGTATAATTTTGTTATATAGCTATTATAACCATATTGTCATAAGGCGGACAGATGTCAGGATTACATACGTCTCCAAAGTTTTCGGGGTTTATTCGACGTTTAGTCGATGATGGTCATTTGACTGCGTCAAATATGCAAACCGCAATTGATGCTGCAAAAAAGGCTAAACAAGATATTGTTGCTCATCTGATTGAGCACCAACGAATATCGCCTCTAATAATTGCGGAAAGCATTTCACTCGAGTTTGGTGAACCACTATTTGATTTAGCTGTTTACGATACAGCCATTCTTCCTCGCGAAATTACAGATCAAAAACTAATCCAAAGACATCGAATTGTGCCTTTGGTACAGCGTGGTCAAATCTTATATGTAGCAACCAGCAACCCCACCAATATTGATGCCTTAGATGCAATTCGCTTCAATACTAAACTTAATATCGAACCGATTATTGTTGAACATAACAAATTAGAAAAACTGATTGAACAACAGTTTGGTGACACGGGTAGCTTTGATTTTGGTGATGATGAAGATTTTGATTTAGAGGGTATTGATGTTGAGAGTGGTACATCTAAGGATGAAGATGAAAATGACGTCGCCCAAAGTGATGAATCCCCAATTGTTAAATACATCAATAAGTTATTAATTGATGCAATTCGCATGGGAGCATCTGACCTACACTTTGAACCTTATGAGAAAATGTACCGTGTACGCTATCGAGTTGATGGCGTTCTTAGACAAATTGCGAATCCACCATTACAAATGGCGAATCGATTAGCTTCACGTTTGAAAGTAATGTCACAAATGGATATTTCTGAGAAACGAATGCCACAAGATGGTCGTATTAAACTTAAACTCTCTAAGACTAAAGCGATTGACTTCCGTGTTAACTCTCTTCCAACCTTATTCGGTGAAAAGCTCGTTCTACGTATTCTAGACCCATCAAGCGCGATGCTAGGTATCGAAGCACTGGGATATGAAGATGAACAGAAAGCACTATTCTTAGAAGCATTAGAAAAGCCGCAAGGTATGCTCCTCATTACTGGTCCTACAGGATCTGGTAAAACAGTGTCCTTATACACTGGTTTAAACATTCTAAATACAGAAGATACCAATATTTCTACCGCGGAAGATCCTGTAGAAATTAACTTAGAAGGTATTAATCAGGTCAACGTCAATCCCAAAACAGGTTTAACGTTTTCCGCAGCCCTAAAAGCCTTCTTACGTCAAGATCCTGATATCATCATGGTGGGGGAGGTTCGTGACCTCGAAACTGCTGAAATTGCAATTAAAGCAGCGCAAACAGGTCATATGGTAATGTCTACTTTACATACAAACAGTGCACCAGAAACACTTACCCGATTACGTAATATGGGGGTTCCATCTTTCAATATTGCGACATCTGTCAATCTTGTTATTGCACAGCGATTGGCACGTCGCTTATGTCAACATTGCAAAGCACCTGTCGATATCCCTAAACAAAGTCTTCTAGAATTAGGGTTCACAGAGCAAGACTTCGCTGATCCTGAATTAAAACTATTTCAACCTGTTGGCTGTTCAGAATGTAGGGAAGGTTATAAAGGTCGTGTTGGTATTTATGAAGTCATGAAAGTGACGCCTGAAATTTCTAAAATTATTATGGAAGATGGCAACGCCCTACAAATTGCAGCGGCATCAGAAAAAGCAGGCTTTAACAACTTACGTCGTTCTGGGTTAAAAAAAGTGATGCAAGGAATTACTTCTTTACAGGAAGTAAACCGAGTAACAAGTGAATAAAATTAATAACAAGGATTAATGGTCATGGCAGCTAAAAAAGCGCAAATGATGCCTACTTTTGCTTATGAAGGGGTTGATCGCAAAGGGGTAAAGATTAAAGGAGAATTACCTGCTCGTAATATGGCTTTAGCTAAAGTTACATTACGGAAACAAGGTGTCACTATCAAGAATATTCGTGAAAAAAGGAAGAATATTCTTGAAGGTTTCATGAAAAAGAAAGTCTCCACCCTAGACATTACGATTTTCACACGCCAATTAGCAACAATGATGAAAGCTGGTGTTCCATTAGTACAAGGCTTTGAAATTGTTGCTGAAGGACTAGAAAACCCTGCTATGCGAGAAGTTGTACTTGGCATTAAAGGTGAAGTCGAGGGGGGGAATACTTTTGCTGGGGCACTAAAAAAATATCCACAATATTTTGATAACTTATTTTGTTCTTTAGTCGAATCAGGGGAGCAATCTGGTGCACTTGAAACCATGCTTGATCGAGTAGCAATCTATAAAGAAAAAAGTGAATTGCTAAAACAAAAAATTAAAAAAGCCATGAAATATCCTATCTCAGTTATCATTGTTGCAGTCATTGTTACAATTATCCTGATGGTCAAAGTAGTTCCTGTTTTTCAAGATTTATTTAGCTCTTTTGGCGCAGATCTCCCAGCATTTACTAAAATGGTCGTCAATATGTCCAATTGGATGCAAGAATACTGGTTTATTCTGATTATTGTGATTGGCTTCATCATCGCTGCTTTTCTAGAAGCAAAAAAACGTAGTAAAAAGTTTAGAGATAGTCTTGATAAATTAGCATTAAAACTACCAATTTTTGGTGATCTTGTTTATAAAGCCATTATTGCTCGTTACAGTCGCACATTAGCAACAACCTTTGCCGCAGGTGTACCATTGATCGATGCACTGGAATCCACAGCAGGAGCGACTAACAATGTTGTTTATGAGGAAGCTGTAATGAAAATTCGAGAAGATGTTGCAACAGGTCAACAGCTTCAATTTGCCATGCGAGTCTCAAATCGTTTCCCCTCTATGGCGATCCAAATGGTTGCGATTGGTGAAGAGTCTGGTGCTTTAGATAGCATGTTGGATAAAGTGGCAACACATTTTGAAAATGAGGTTGATAATGCTGTTGATGGCTTAACCTCTATGATGGAACCTTTAATTATGGCTATTTTAGGGGTATTGGTAGGCGGTCTAGTAATTGCTATGTATCTTCCAATTTTCCAAATGGGCTCTGTAGTCTAATGCAACAAGTCATTTCATATTTAGTTGATAACCCAACTGCGCTTTATATTGCAGTTGGGCTTTTTAGTTTATGCATTGGCAGTTTTCTCAACGTTGTTATTTTCCGCACACCAAAGATGATGGAACAGGAATGGCATCAAGAATGTCAAATGCTTTTACATCCCGAGCAACCCATCATTGATGAAGACAAACTAACACTGAGTAAACCCGCATCAACTTGCCCAAAATGCCACAGCCCAATTCGTTGGTATCAAAATATTCCAGTCATCAGTTGGCTTGTATTGCGTGGTAAATGCGGTACTTGCCAGAATCCGATTAGTATTCGATATCCTTTTATTGAATTACTGACAATGGTCTGCTCATTAATCGTTGCAGTTGTATTTGGTGCAACGATTCAAATGCTATTAGGTCTATTATTGACATGGGTATTGATCACCTTAACGTTTATAGATTTTGACACTCAATTGCTACCCGACAGATTTACTCTGCCACTTGCAGCTTTGGGTTTAGGGATTAATACTTTTACAATTTACACATCGCCAAGTTCTGCAATCTGGGGCTATTTAATTGGCTTCTTGTGCTTATGGATTGTCTACTACCTGTTTAAACTTATCACAGGTAAAGAGGGAATGGGGTACGGTGACTTTAAGTTACTTGCAGCCCTAGGGGCTTGGATGGGACCAATGATGTTACCGCTCATCATCCTACTATCCTCAGTAGTTGGTGCCATTATCGGTATCATTTTAATGAAAATGCGTGGTGAAAATCAGCCTTTTGCATTTGGCCCCTATATTGCGATTGCAGGTTGGATAGCCTTTTTATGGGGTGATCAAATTATGAAGGTATATTTAGGTGGATAATATGGGTTTTATTTTGGGCGTCACCGGTGGCATTGGTAGTGGTAAATCAGCTGCAACCCAATGGTTTGAGTCCCAAGGTATTACAGTGGTTGATGCTGATATTGTTGCTCGCGAAGTGGTTGAACCTGGGCAGTCTGCGTTAAATGCTATTCAAGAAGCTTTTGGAGATTGGGTAATTTCTAATGATGGCTCGCTTAATCGACGTGCATTACGTGAACACATCTTTCAATTCCCTGAAGCACGTCACACCTTAGAGCAAATCACCCACCCTGCTATTCGCCAATCGATTATTGAACAACTTCAACAAGCACAAAGTCCATATGCTATTTTAGTTTCTCCGCTACTCTTTGAAACGAACCAGCACGAACTTGTTCAGCACACTTTACTTATTGATGCAGATGAACAAACTCAATTAGATCGTGCAAGTCAGAGGGATGGTCAAAGTGAAGAGCAAATTCGTAAAATTATTGCAGCACAAATGTCTCGCTCAGAGAAACAAAAACGGGCAAATGATATTATTCTGAATGATGGTCTGCTCGAGCATCTACACACTCAACTGAAGCCCTTACATTTAGAGTATTTACAGAAAGCAGAACATTGTTTTTAGTCTTGCTTTTGCTGAGCTAATTGGGTAGCCAAGGTGTCTTTTCTAAACCATCGCCAAGGCTGCAATGCTCCTATTGCCATACCTACTAGTCCACAAGCAATTGCTGCATTTAATGGTTCATTGAGTAGTGGCACAGCAATCAATGCAGCAATAAAAGGTGCTAGCGTCACGATACTACCTGTTTTAAATGCACCTAAACGCTCAATAGCAGCCACGTAAGTAAGTGTCGCAACAATCACAACCAACACCCCGTGAAAAAGCCCTTGAATTAATAAATGTACTGGTGCTGCATCATGAAAATGTTTAGGAATAAACAAAAGATAGATCGGTAAGTAAATGATAGCAGACCAGATCACAACACCGACTGTCGAATGCCAAGCCGACAATTTCCATTGTTTTAGTAAAACTGTAAAAATGCCCCACCACACTGCACTGATGAAGAGCAGTAGATCCCCCCATCCTAATGCTGAAGCTTGATCATGTAACATTAGATAGCTCATTAGTACTAATGCGCTGATCATAATTACAAGACTTAGCCAAGTATGCTTATCAAAGGGTTGTTTAAATAAAAAGTAAGCTGCGACGGCGGTACATAATGGGATACAGCCATTTAGGAAAATTGCAGCATGTGCAGCGGGCGCATGTAGAAAAGCGGTATAGACCGTGAAGCAGTATGCTAAGCCACCAATACAAGCCAATATAATCGGCTTTGGATCCCATAGAAAAGCAAAGTCTTTTTTATAAATGAGAACGGGAAGTAAAATAATCGAGGCAATCGCAAAACGCATTGCAACCAGATCCCAAACACTCACATGCCAATGCGCATTCAACCGAGAAAAAATTGTAAACCCGCCCCAAATACACATTGTAATCAGAACAAATAAATAGCCTTGTGAGCGAGCAGTCATTTTAAATTAGGTGAAACGAAGATTAAGTGAATTATACACTATTGCGTTGACGACAAGCTTCATAAAGTGCCATACCAGTTGCCACACTGACATTCAAGCTTTGCAGATCACCCATCATTGGAATATAAACCGTCTGATCACATTGTGACTGTGTAATTGGTCTTAATCCCGTATCTTCTGCCCCCATAACAATCACGATTGAGCCATTAAAATCGCACTGTTGAATCGGTAAAGCCTTTTCATCCAACATTGTGCCAATGACACGAGTATGAGTTGTATCTTTTAAATGCGCTAGCGTACGGGCAAGATTGGTGACCTGAATGAATTTAACTTTCTCAGCACCACCAGCTGCAACTTTACGCGCAGTTGGCGTTAAACTTGCTGATCGATCACGAGGCACAATGACTGCTTGAACACCCATGGCCGCAGCTGTACGAATACATGCACCTAAATTATGTGGATCTGTGACTTGATCCAATGCCAATAACAATGGATTAGTATGTTGTTGCATTAACTGATCTAGGTCTTTTTCATTTAAAGTCGGATGCGGTCTTACTGCAGCAACTACGCCTTGATGAAAAGGTAAACCAGCGAGTTTTTCTAAACTATCTCGACTCGCCTTTTGAACACTAATTCCAAATGGCTCTGCGAGTTGTAATATTTTTTGTAAACGTTGATCGTCACGACCTTTTAAAGTGAATAAAGTTAAAACACGTTCAGGCTCTAATTCCAACAATGACTCAACCGAATGAACGCCATAATAATATTCAGGTTTTGCCATGAACGACCTCTAACAATTTCATCTCAACGAAAAATAAAAATCCTGCAAAGTGACTTTACAGGTGAGGAGCGATTATAGCTCCGCAAGAGTATTTAATAAAAAAATCCTGCAAAATGACTTTACAGGATTTCTATTGACTCTAGTGTACTAGATTTAGCAGGAAATAGGTTAACCTTCTAAATGGCAAACATAATCGAGCACTTCATCAGCTTCGATTAGGAAAGTACTATTTCCTGGAACATAGAATGATTGTCCAGCACGAAATAGTTCACTCTCAGTACTATCTGCAATCTTTACGCGACATTCGCCAGAAATAATTTCCATACGCTCTGGGACATGTGTTTCAAACGTTAAAGGTTGCTCAGTAGGTAAAATCACACCTAAAGTCTTTTTTGTACCATCTTCAAATTGTACTGTATGGCTGATACATGCCCCACCAAAATACACATTCGATTTCTTGATGACCGTTACATGATCAAACTGTACTGAACTCATGCGTACTCTCCAAATAATGCCGCATTTATATTAAGTTATGCTGGACGTAGTTTAATTGTGCCGTGACAACTAATCAATCCATTTTCTGGGCTAAACATAGCAATTTTCATACCTGAGCGAAGATAAGCAAAGTGAAACTTTGCCTGAGCGCAAGACGAGTAGCTATGCTACAAGTGACGAGAATTAACAAAGCAAAGCTTTGCCTGAGCGCAAGATGAGTAGCTATGCTACGAGTGGCGAAAATTAACAAAGCAAAGCTTTGTCTGGGCGCAAGACGAACAGCTGTGCTGTGAGTTAAGAGGAAAAATAAAGTGAAATATTGTCCCAGCACTAGACCTTGTGCCATATATGGCTCATTTACTGTGGGCAAATTGGAAAAGTAAAAACTTAATCCTTCGTAACAACTAAAACTTAGAAAAAAGTTGCTACGCTACAAATCAATCAAGAAAATTATCCAGAACTTTAAATTATGCTGATCACTACTCAGCTATCTATCAAGTAAATAAGGAAAATCCTACATTCAACTCTTGTAGCCCATTTAAAACTTCTCTATCTTTAAGCAAAAGATTCTGTGCATTGGATGCGTTTATGCTCACCCATTTAACTTTAATTAATTTTGCACTTGCTGACCATCTCGCTTTGGATATTGAACAAGGGTTTAATGTTCTCACGGGTGAAACAGGCGCAGGAAAATCATTATTGTTAGATGCTCTTTCCGCATGCTTAGGCGAACGCACGGATACCAACTACGTTCGTTATGGCGCAGATAAAGCCGATGTCACGGCGGTATTTAGTTATCAACCTCAAAGTGCTGAAGCTCACTGGCTCACAGAGCATGAACTGGATGATGATTCAGGTGAAATTCACCTAAGACGGGTTATTTTCGCAACGGGTCGTAGCAAGGCATGGATTAATGGTCGACCAAGTAGTCTGGCTGAACTTAAAGAAATTGGACGTTTACTCGTTCAACTCTATAGTCAACATAGTCAACAGCAGCTGTTAGAACCACCTTATCCAAAGCATTGGCTGGATCGTTATCACAACTTCGCTGATCCTGCTCATGCCGTTCGTGAAGCTTATAGCACATGGCAAAATAATATTCGCCAACATCAAGCCGCTTTAAATGCACAAGCAACTCGTATTCAAAAAATACAAAGCTTAGAATCACAAATCGAAGAATTAGAAGATGTTGTGCAAACTGATTATCGTGAAATTGAACAAGAGTTTGATCGCCTCAGCCATCATGAACATATCATGCAAGACTGCGGTTATGGCTTAAATGTTTTAGATGAAGCTGAACAGAATATCACGCAAGAAGTTGCCTCAATCATCCGTCGACTGGAATCTCATGCAGGTCGTAGCGAACAACTGAGTAATATTTATAATTCCTTATTAAATGCACAAAGTGAAATAGAGGATGCGACCGCAAGCTTGCGTCAGTTTATTGATCGTCAAAGCTTTGATCCTGAACGGATGGAGCAGTTAAATGCTACGCTTGAAGTCTTCCATCGTTTGGCACGTAAACATCGTACACAGCCTGAACTGCTTAAACAAGAATATGAAGTTTGGCAGCAAGAGCTAGAGCAACTGCATCAACTCGAAGATCCAGAAACTTTAGCGGAACAAGTTGAAGTTTCATATCAAGACTTTATGCAAAAAGCTCAACATTTAGATGAAATCCGTCGTGCTGCGGCCATTCCACTTGCCAGACAATTGACTGAGCAAGTGAAGCCATTGGCCTTACCTGAAGCACATTTTGAGTTTAAATTTGAGCCATTAGAACCAGCAAATGCTGAGGGTCTTAGTTTCATTCAACTGCTATTTACAGCCAACAAAGGCATTCCGCCACAACCACTGGCACGGGTTGCATCAGGCGGTGAATTGTCGCGTATTGCCTTAGTGATGCAAGTAATGAATGCTGAAAAAACAGATGCAGAAGTATTGGTCTTTGATGAAATTGACGTGGGTATTAGTGGTGGCACAGCTGAAGTCGTCGGACGTTTACTGGCTGATCTGGCTCAACATGTACAATTACTTTGTATTACGCACCAAGCTCAAGTTGCAGCCCAGTCCGATCAACACCTCTTGGTGAAAAAGCAACAAACAGATCCAGCCAGCAGCACCATTATTGAATTAGATGAAGAACAACGGATCTTAGAATTGGCGCGTATGTCTGGTGGTGTTGAAATCAACGATACGACCTTACAACATGCAAAACAATTACGCCAACTCAAGTTCCAATCAAGCTAAGTTTCGCGACAAAATATCAGAAAATGATTGGCGAAATCCGATTAACTCTTGTATGTTGATAAAAAGAACCTATATAGATCAGCACAACACTTTGATGGAGAACCGCCTAGGTGACGAAACAATATTTAACTCACCGTTGTCTCATCGCTCCACCAGACATGGCAGATGACTTTTTTGCAAATACTGTGATTTATGTTGCTCGCCATGATGAAGAAGGTGCTCAAGGCATTATTATCAACCGCCCTTCTGAACTGCAAATCAAAGAGTTGCTCAATGATTTAGAGATCGATGCAGATAACGTACAGCCTCATGCTGTTTTACAAGGCGGCCCTTTACGCCCTGAAGCGGGTTTTGTCTTACATACAGGTCAACCGACTTGGCATTCCTCTATTGCAGTCGGTGAAAATGTCTGTATCACCACTAGTAAAGATATTTTAGATGCAATTGCACATAATGAAGGTGTTGGACGCTATCAAATTGCGTTAGGCTATGCGAGCTGGAGTAAAAACCAGCTTGAAGAAGAGATTGCGCGTGGCGATTGGTTGATCTGTGATTCTGATATGGATTTGATCTTCAACTTACCTTATGGCGATCGTTGGGACGCTGCCTATAAAAAAATCGGGGTAGATCGTACTTGGTTCGCTTCAGAGATTGGGCATGCCTGATATGCAATCATCTCAATCCATTATGGCCTTTGATTTCGGTACACAAAAAATGGGGATTGCGATTGGCCAAGCAAGCATTGAAAGTGCCAATCCACTTCCTTTATTTGTGATGAAAGACGGCATTCCTGACTGGAATCAATTGCTCAAGCTAGTCAAAGAATGGCAACCTAATGTGTTTTTGGTGGGTCTACCCTTAAATATGGATGACAGTGAGTCAGAACTTTCTGCGCGTGCTCGAAAATTTGCACGTCGTTTACGTCATCAAACCAATATTGAAACGTGGATGGTAGATGAACGTCTAACCACGCGTGAAGCACGAGAAGAGCTTGAGTATTATCAAAACAAAGGACAGGCAAGACGCTTATCCGCAGATAGTTTTGCTGCTGCCCTGCTGATTCAAAGTTGGTATCGTGATCCCGCGGGAATTACACCTTAAAAGAATCAATTTACGTTCTATCATTTAGCGGCACTCGATGCCGCTATTTATAGACTCACTTCTGAATAAATAAGCCTATCAAAAAAACGCATTGATTATTTCTCAATAATTCTAACTGTCGCAGTACGACCCGAAACAAAAGCCAATGGATTTTTCGGCTGCTCATCTAATACAATCTTTACAGGTACACGTTGCGCCAAGCGCACCCAACTAAATGTCGGATTTACGTTGGCCAATAAATTGGAACTACCTGAACGTTCTCGATCTTCAATCCCTGTCGCAACACCTTGCACATGCCCACGGATTTTTTGACGATCACCCATCAGTTGAATCGTTGCGGCATCACCAACATGAATACGATCAAGTTTAGTTTCTTCAAAATATCCCACAACATAGAGCTGATGGCGATCAAGTAAAGCTGCAACAGCTTGTCCAACTTTCACATAATTACCAACACGTAAATCAAAATTCGATAACGTACCATCAGCAGGTGCAACCACTTCAGAACGATGTAAATTCAACTGTGCCAAATGTAAATTACTATTGGCAACTTCAATCAATGCCTGCTGCTGTTGAATCGCCGCATTTGCCTGTTCAATACTTGCCGTTAATTGCTCACGCTCAGCCAGTGCTTGATCACGTGTTGCAAACACCTGATCTTGCTCTTGTTTAGAAATTGCTCCGTCCATTAAGCTAGCGTAACGAGCCGCATTCTTTTCAGCCAATTTCATATTGGCTTCAGTTTTAACCAAACTGGCTTTAGCTCCTGCTAGATTTGCATGTGCTTGTGCCAAACCAGCCTTTGCTTTTGCTAAGTCTGACTTTGCTTGCTCAACATCCAAAGCTTGGCGTGCAACATCTATTTTAAAAAGAACCTGACCTTTTTTTACCGTCTGGTTATCTTGAACAAGCACCTCTGTGACTAAGCCATTCACATCTGAAGCGACTTGAATCACATCACCACGGACACGACCATCACGTGTCCAAGGCGCGGCATTGTAGTAATTCCATAAATGCACGATGGTATAAACTGCGATTAGAACCGCAACAAGCAATACGATTGGACGTATGATCTTTCGCACATCAAATGCATTCATGTTCATCACCTTTACCACTTATTTTTAAATCATTAATTTCAGGAACAGCGTCTAAACAGACCTTAAACCCACAACCAAACAAACAACCAATGCACCAACAACATAAGACCCAAGTAAAAACATAAGTTAAAAATACTTGGTAATGCGATCCAACCTTTTTGAATTAGGCGATCTGTTGCTGGTGTCAGAAGTTTAAACAGTACATAAGCAATCACAGCCTGTACCAGTAGGATCGGGAAATAGATCCCATAAACATTAATTTCACCCATGAGACACACCTAAACCAGACGTCTCTGCGTGCATATCTTCAGCAGAAACATGCCCAATACTTTTACAAATATTATTTAAAGAAATTAGTAATCTTTGACGGAGCTCATCATCTTCGATCTGCTGAGCGACCTGCTGTAATTGATTCACTTGCTTTACAATTTGCACAGGGAAATGCCAACTTGATATTTGCTTTTCTTGCGAATGGAAATACGCAGCAAGCTGGTTTTGTAAAACGGTCACTTCATGCTGCAACTCCACAAGTTGCGGTAACTTTTGACTAATCTCTTGTAAGCGAACCAAATCAACGATTGAGCTACTTTCAATTAATGCATTTTGAATTGCAGCCTTAATTTCAGAATCCTGTACCATCTTGGTATTCAGTACACCAACCCGATCTAACATACTGCGTAGATGAATTTTAAAGTCACTACCATAAGGCATGTGCAGCGCTTGTCGCATCGCTTGATAATGTAAAGCCAAAATACGTGTTGCACTGGCATCTGGAGAAACCGCACGAACCAAGTCAATCACAATTAACGAAACCAACACACCTAGGATCATGGCGAATGAACTATCTAAATAGGACACCGCATCCATCGTGTATTTATTGTGGAGATTCAACCCCATCATGGTGTTAATCCCAAGCACCATCCCAACAGGCATTAACATCTGATTTGCCATCATACTGACTGCAACAAGAAACACTGGAAATAAAACCAACGCCAATTGCCAAAAGTGGGTAATATGCGGAAATATTCCAAAAGCGTATAAAAACACCAGACCAGCAGAAACAATACTGCCCCAAATAAAAATACGCAGTACAGGCACAGGATTATCCAATGCGGTCAAAATGCAAGCCGTGATCGCGCCCATTTGCGCCATCATAAAACCAGCCTTCCAGCCAGATAAAATCCATGCCCCAGTCACAATAAAAGTAATCAATACCGCACTAATCCCACCGCGAATTGCAATACCATGATCACGATGCAAACTTGGATATTTAGTGGTAATTGCGGTAATTTCAGCAGGAATTTCTTTTTTCCCTTGTTGAATCTGTTGCCATAACAATTTCACAGCTAAGGTATTGCTAATAAAATGACGCACATCCATTTTTAACGCACCCAACACAATTTGTTGCTCAGGTGTTGCTAAATGCATAAGTTCAGAAAAATCATGTTCAAAATCTACTGGCAGTGTCAGTAAGTCATTTGGTGTTAATGTTCTATCCTGCTTGAGGAAGGCCAAGGTATGTTGTCGAATCAGATTGAGATGCGGCATTAAATTCATCAACTGCATTTGTTCAAGCTGTTTGACTCGTTGAGACAAAGCCACCAGATTTGCAACCACTAACGAAACCTGATGCAGCATTTCCTGCAACGGCTTAGTCATGCCTTTAAGCTCACCTTTTTCATAATTCAAATGCACTGCTAGTGCATGAATATCTGATGCATCTCGAGTAATCACAGACAAAATTTGCGTGTAATTTTCTGAAGACGCTTGCGCAGTGATCAACTTTTCAAAAGTACTTTCTAAATCATTCAGTGTTTTATTAACACGCTGTTTAATCATCGTGCCAATATGCACAGGAAAAAGTGTTGCAGAAACAACTGCTGTAGAAATGACACCAACTGAAATTTCTAGTACGCGTGCAAGCGCAATATCAAAAATGTTATAGGTATCAATATAAGTAATCGCGTTATAGACAATCATTGCCGTTGAATAGCCCGCCAGCATGAACACATAACTGCGAGGGGTACGGTCTAATAGGGACACGTATAAGGCAAATCCTACCCATAAAGATAAAATGATCGTGAATAACCACGGCGTATTAATAAAATGAGGTGTCAATAATAAAGCAATGATCGCGCCCGCAACTGTGCCTACTAAGCGATAAACACATTTTGAAGACACCATACCTGAGTATGGACTTGCGATAATCATGACCGTTCCAATCGACCACATTGGATTAATCAAATCAAGTTCAAATGAAATAAACAGCGCCAGCATACCTGCCACAAAAATTTTGCACGCAAAAATGATGTCGAGCTGGCTCGGTCTAAAAGCCAACAACTGCTTAAGGATCATGAACTATTCTCAATGCTGAATTAGTCTCTTGCACATTTCCTTATCAGAATAATGAAATGCAAACACGCTTGTTGATTCGAAAGACTTCAAATCAACGTGATAGAGAACTAATTATTTGGAGTGATACACAATGTTTGGACAATTTGCTTAAAAGTAATTATCCAAATAAGACATTGTGTTGTTGATTTTTTCAAAACAAAGCAGAATAGTCAAGATAAATTATCACTATTTGATAATTATTAAATTTAATTTAGAATAAACCTTATAAAATTTATCTTTTTTCTCAATTTCAACCGAAATCTATTGATTAAAAATGATCAGTTTTAAAAGTCCACACACGCTGTTCTGCTTTTCTGTTATAAAGCAATAAAAGTTCGAGTTTCACGTTTTTAGGAGTAGACAACCCATCATGGCAATTTCGAGTTTTGGTAAAATTCTCACTGTACTGGATCTCTTTTCAGTGTCACGTCCGATTATCAATGTCGATATCATTTGTGATGAGCTTGGTCTATCCAAACCAACGGCCTATCGTTATCTCAAAGAACTTGTTTCTAGTGATATGTTGAAGCGTATTAGTGGAACTTCTGGTGATTACACTTTAGGGTCTAAGATTGCAGTTTTAGACTATATTTCGCATAGTACTGATCCGCTGGTACAAATCAGCATCCCTTTTATGCGTGATATCGTTGAGCGCACAGAATTATGTTGCTTACTCACTTATTTAAATCATGATTACTGCATTGACCTACATCATGAGACGTTCAAAGAGGCTGAGCTGATCTCTTATGGTCGTGGTTGTCCACGTCCTGTATATGTGGGTGCTTCGCCTAAGATTGTGATCGCACACCTCACCAAGCAACGGATACAAGCTTATTACCAACAGTTCACTCAAGAGTTGGCTCAAGTTGGCTTTGCCAATAACTTAGATGAATTCACTCAACAAATGCGAAAAATTAAAAAGCAAGGCTTCTATTTATCACAAGGTGAGATTGACCCTCTTGTTTGTGGTCTTTCCGTACCTATTCGCTTCTCGAATAAAGAGGCCCCGATTGCGCTCACGTTGGTGGCCTCTAAAAACCGTTTCGATTTTCTAAATATTCAGAAGTTAATTGAAATCTTACAAAACAATGCAGCACAAATTGAGCATAAGTTTGCAACACTTTCTGAGAACCAAATTAATTAGAATTGAGAATATTAAAAAATATTTACATTTTTCACCGTTGTAAATATCAACATATTCTCATATTATGATTATGTTCTTCAGCATACTCTCCCAAAAGAGCATGACTTTCCTCAGAGAACTAAGCTCATCGTTGTTATGGGCTTTTTTCTTGCCATCTAAAAATAAAAAAGCCTTCTAAAAAGAAGGCCTCAAGATCATAGTTAATATTTAGCACATGATTTTATGAATCAATTTAGCTTCAACTAACATCTGTTCAGTTTGATCCGCATTGATTGACATTAGGTACTTACCATTGGAGTAATACACTGAATCATCAGCACCAAGCGCATAACTGAGTACCCCTTTCTTCAAAACCTTTTGCTCACCTGATGCAGATTGCTGAACTAATTCCCAATTACGTGGAATCACTCCTGCAAACTTTTCCCCTGCATTTTGATTTTGCTGTAATGTCTTCTGTGCTTTGATTAGGTTACCTTCGACAAATAATTCTTCTTCAGATTTTTGTCTTGCCTTAGCAGGGTTGGCACCAGAGGTCGATTTTAAAGATTCACCTGTATAGCGTTGTGTGAAAAAATCTAACCAACCAAAAATAGCGCGTAAAATTTTAAACGGCGCCATCAAAATATCTTTTATAGAGCTACCACTATAATTTTGACCTTGATATGGTCGTTTTAAATAATATAACTGCCCATTCTTGCCCACCTTTGGTTTATAAAAATCATAACGTGGGTCACTTAGGATTGTTTCAAGTTCCCCTGTTTTGAGATCCAAACGGCAAATTTCTTTAGGGCCAATACTTACATTACCCTGATGATCATAGGCAAAACCACAGCTATCGTAATAAACAACATTGGGATTTTCAGGATCAAAACATGGATGCTCATCCTGACAATCCCCCTCGGTAATATATTGAATACGACTTGAATCTAAACCCAGAACGCATAGATGACGTTCAAAAGCATACCCCTTGCTTGCAGATAAAATTAAGCGTTGATTCTGCGTATCATAATCAAGATGATGAACAATAAACTCATTATTACGCAGTACCAAAGATTCAGGCTGTTCTAGAGCTGCTAATGATTTGATATAAATCGCACAGCCGTCCTGCAATCGAGCTGCATAAATTATCTGCTGCTCATTCGTTAACACCGCATCTACAGGAAAAATATGCGCTAGCTCATCAGGATCATCATAATTGCGCAAGCCCATGAATTGCGCACCTGTACCTGTGGTTTTCCATTGCTTACGTTGCTTAATTTCTTGCAAATTTTTCTTATATTGGCTCACCGCATGACAATCAATACTTTGTGATTGCTGATTTTGCAGTTGATATAACGATTGATTAGATAAATAAAGTAGAGATGACATTAATTTATTTTCCTGATTCATCATTTTTAGCATTCACATGATCAAATCAGACCAAGTGAATGCTATGATTTTATTAATATTTTAAGTTTCTAATTAAAGTATATCGAGTACAACATTTACGGTTGTTTCAAATACGGCCATGCTGCTTTCATATAAATGAACATCGACCACAGAGTCAAAATTACTGCGGCGTATAATAAAGCATAAGCCCACATTTCCAATGGCTTCCAATTAAGTAAAAACACACTAATTGCAATCATTTGAAATGCTGTTTTGTATTTCCCCACGGTTGATACCGCAACACTGGTACGCGCACCAAGCTCTGCCATCCACTCACGTAAAGCCGATACGGTAATTTCACGAGAAATAATCACGATTGCAGCAAAAGCCATCGAAATGGTGGGTTGCCATTGCACCAGTACAATTAACGCCGCTGCAACCATTAACTTATCAGCGACTGGATCTAGAAAACGTCCAAAAGCAGATGTCTGATTAAGAGTTCTTGCAAGATAACCATCAAACCAATCTGTCACTGCTGCAAGCACAAAAATGGCTGTCAGCACCATATGCCGCATCATTCCCCCATGATGCTCAGCAATTCCAATCGCTGGTGGCCAATAAGCAATCACCAAAAAAACAGGAATAAGGGCAATGCGCGCCAAAGTCAAAATATTCGGAATGTTCAGGATTCGCCCTGTGCTCATAAACACCGCCATGTTGTTCGCATCAAATATGCATGTCGCACAAAGGATGTGCCGAGATTGTATCCAACTGTAAGCAACTTTATACGAAATGCTGCGCAGTGTCGACTAGGCAAAGACAGCAACTGTCTGTCGGAGCACCGCAATTAAACGGTTTTGACTATCCCAGACATAGGCATACTCAGTTGAATAACCATGCTCAGCAACTTGTGTCACGACTTTGTATTTGAACCAATCTTGGATTTGATTCGCAATCGGATCAAGATAAGTAATATGCCATGTTAAAGAACTTGCAGGTGCAGGCGTTTTAAACATCGGCAAGACGCCTGGTGGCCATACATCCATCAATGCAAATAAATCAGCCAAATACATTTCACGGTTTGAATGTTGCTGAGGTGAGAAACGACTCCACCCACCAAAGTCTGGAACTTTACTCCCTGCCATCGGATAGCTTCCTTCCGCCCAACACAATTCAAACTGTTGTAAGCATTCAGGCATTAAGCCCTCTAGATAGACCATTTTTTCGAGCTGATCTGGCATTGGATAATCTGGAACTTGCGGCTGATGATTGACAACAATGCGAGATTCTCGACGTAGACCAAAGCTAGCAACTAAAATACTTTGCACCGCATCGTCTTGCCATAAGCGAATCTCTAAGCTGGTAACAGATTTACCTTCTCGAAGAATTTCAGCTGTCAATTTCGCTTTCCCCTGCTGTACAGGCCCAACAAAAGTGACATTACAGCTCAATAACTGCTTTTCAGGATCGTTCACTGCACAAATCGCTTTTTGGACCAATAGTCCAGCAACTAAGCCACCAAAGACAGTACGCCCCTGTAGCCATCCCGCGGGGATATCAATCCATTCTTGTTGTTCAATTTGTTGATAAAGAGAAAGCAATGACATTGTTTTTCCTTAACTGTCAAAACATCCTATCTTTGAATGTTTTGGTTGATTTGTGAATGGTCATTAACTTATCAGTCAGTGAATAATTTGGTCAATCGGTCAAATTATTCATGCAAAATTTTATAAATTGTCCTAGCCATGACTTCACCTAAACCCGGCACCAGCATCAGTTCTTTTTCAGATGCTTTTAATACGCCTTGAATCCCACCAAAATGTGTCAGTAAATCTCGACGGCGTTTTGGACCCAGTCCAGGAATCGCCTCTAATACGGAACTACTGCGACGCTTATCCCGCTTTGCGCGGTGCTTCGTGATCGCAAAACGGTGCGCCTCATCTCGAACCTGCTGAATCAAATGCAATCCTTTATGGTCTTCAGACAATTGAATCTTGGTTCCATCGGTAAAGTGAAGCGTCTCTAAGCCGGGTTTCCGCCCTTCACCTTTTGACACCCCAATCATAAATGCATCTAACCCAAGCTCTTGCATCACGTCCATTGCCATATGCAGCTGACCTTTACCGCCATCAATTAGAAGCAAATCAGGCAACATATTCTTTTTATAACGACGGATTAATGCTTGACGCATCGCTGCATAGTCATCGCCACCTGTAATATCTTGAATGGCAAATTGGCGATAATCGCGTTTTCGTGCTCCACCCTGATCGAATACAACACAGGAAGCTATTGGTGCTTCACCCATAGTATGGCTAATATCAAAACACTCGATTCGATCAATCGGTCTTCCAACCACTTGCTCAAGCTGATGAAAACGCTCATTTAACTCTAAGTGATTACTAAGTTTGCCTTTGATTGCATGCTGAACATTCATTTGCGCTAGCTCTTGCCACTCAGCTCGAGTCTCACGCACTTTATGCTTAATTTGGACTTTTTTATTAAAAGTTTGTTGTAGTGCTTCTTCTAATTGGACTCGATCAGGCACTTCAACATTCACAATCAACTCAGTCGGAACTTCATCTGCAACCTGAAAATAAAAATTTGCAATAAAGTCGCTTAACATCTGTCCTAAATCATCACCCAACATATCTGGAAAATAGCTCTTACCGCCTAACATCCGCCCATTACGGACATACATAATTTGCACGCAAGTCACGCCAGCCTGATAAGCGATTGCTAAAATATCGGCTTCACCTTTAATTTTAAATACAGCTTGCTGTGCCTGTACCTCGCGTAATAATGCGAGACGATCACGATAAAAAACGGCTTTCTCAAATTCTAGCTCTGCGGCAGCCTGCTCCATTTTCCCAATCAATTCTTGATTCAACTCTTTTGTATCACCTTGCAGAAAGCGGATTGAGTTATCGACATCCTCTTTGTACTCTTCAGGACTAATCAACCCAACACAAGGGGCAGTACAACGTTTGATTTGATACTGAAGACATGGTCGTTTTCGTTGTGAGAAATAGCTATTTTCACACTGTCTGACATTAAATAGCTTTTGTAAAACCAGCAAGGTATCTCTTGCACTATATGCACTTGGATAAGGACCAAAGAACTTACCAATTTGATGTTTGCCCTTACCACGTCCACTGGCAATTCGTGGAAAAGGTTTATCGGCTGAGACAAAGATATATACATAGGACTTATCATCCCGCAACATAATGTTATACGGCGGGCGATGTAGTTTAATTAGGTTTTGTTCAAGTAATAAGGCTTCGGTTTCAGAACGAACCACCAGCGATTCAATATCATAAATTCGAGCAACCAATGCTTGTGTTTTAGGGTGCTCAATGGTTTTTACAAAATAGCTCGAAACACGATTTTTTAAATTTTTTGCCTTGCCAACATACAATAGCTCACCATCTTTGCCTAGCATTTTATAAACGCCGGGCAATTGGGTCATATGAGCAAGTATTTTTTCAATGTGTTCACGAGCGTTTGAGTTCACAGCAGACTTTCATTATCAGTAATGCTTTTGATGATGTAGCCTGAATAGATGAATTTCAAGTCAATTGAGTTGAAATCCATCGATTGAATCACTCAAGACATGGTCAAATCAAAGAACTTTACTTAACACTCTATCAACACTCTTGAAGGCCGATTCATTCAAGAAATCACATGCCAGTTCATTTGCTGGTGATACAGCATTCACTTCTCTTGTATTGTGATAAAAACCCCAATACTCCCGAGATTGATGGCGAATTCGGGTATCAGCAAAATTCATCTCAGTATTCGGTTGAAATGCTGTCCACGCGGCATTTTGCCAAATTCCTTGATTTTGAATATTACTGTTGGTACTGACATGCGACAGATTTTGAGTTGGATAAGATTCAATATAATCTTGAGTACTCAACTGAACTTGTTTTTGCCAACACGTTGCACCTGATGGGAACTTATCTTGAGTCGATAATAACAAGGCCTGAATAATTTGTAAGGTTGCATCACTAATCAAAGATGAAGCTGATGCTTGAGTTAAAAAGTAACTCACATAGTTAGAAACATCTAAACCAGATAAATCAATTTTTTTCAGTTGATAGGTCAATTTAAAACTTGTTCTTTGCTCTAAATTACTAGGTTCATATTCCAACACAGTATCACTAAATGTTGCTTTACGGCCCACAATATAAGCAGCATTTGTATTCTGTGGCGGAAAAATCGTTGATATTCCATTGTTGGTTATAAAATTACGTAGTGCTTCAGTCTGTAACTTCGGTGTTTCTGTATAACTAATTAAAAGATCATTATTTTTATCAACTTGATATGATTTTTTAGTGAGTTTATTTGAGGTGTTTGCTGTCGCAATATCATAACTATAAAAGGCTTTATTCTTTGGATCAACAGTTCCATAGATATCATCATTTTCATCGCTACAAGCAACTAAGCTTAAAAGACTTAAACTAATCAATAATTGTTTTTTCATTATGTTTTCTCGTGGTTAAAATGAATTAAATACCATCAAAATTATACCACTTGATATAATTAAAAATATAAAAATTATTAGAGATACAGCAAAATGAACAGCCTGATAATTACTTAGTCAAATCGTGTTCTAATGCAAGACAGAAAGCTTTTTGATCTTTAGGTGAAACCAAAATATGTGTCACATTGCCATTTTTTGCATAATCAATGCGTAAACGATCTAAAGACAAAGCAGGCGAAGAAATTAAATGATTCGATGCACTTATTTTTATAATATCAGCCTTATTTATTTTCCATTTAAATAGCATTGAATGAATGATTAAATCATTCTCTGTCACGATATAACGTGTATTGAAGATCGGCCACCAAAGCAAAACTATCGTGAATAAGTAAACAGCAGCATGTTCAGGATATTCTTGTATTGTTCCTTTCACATACATCGTCCATAAAAATTGCAATAATAGGCCTGTTGTTGCGATCACCACGCCCCAGAACCACCAATCTATTTTTGAACGAAAGGTTTGCATATTTTTTCCTATGCTTAATTTTAGAAATTAAAAAATATTTTATAAACAAAGTATAAAAAACGCCCTTAAAGGGCGTCTTATGTTTTCACTTATTTAAACACATAAGGTCTTATAAAAATAAGGAAAAATAATCCCAGCATAATGAACCACTTTAAAAAGTAATAAAGCTGACGGTTCGATTTCTTTAATGCTTTCGCTTTAATACGAATCTGGTAAACATAGCCAAAAACTTTGTTTAAGCCACCTGTTTGATCACCTGCTTCATTCGGAGAACTCGCAGCGGTCATCACGCTTTTACCAAACCAGTGATTAAATTTTTCCATCAAACGTGTTTTTAAAGGACGTTCCACATCAGCGAAAAAGATAATACGATTTTGATCAGTCTTATTTTCAGCATAATGAATATAAGTCTCATCAAAGACCACACTTTCACCATCACGCCATGAATAACGCTCACCATCGACATCAATAAAGCAACGATCATCATTGGGTGTAATCAAACCTAAATGATAACGTAATGAACCTGCATAAGGATCACGATGACGGACCAAACGGCTATCAGGTGCAAGCTCAGTAAACATAGCTGCTTTAATTGTTGGGAGTGTTTTCAATAAAGCTGTTGTTTTAGGGCAGAGTTCAGCCGCAGATGGATGAGCCGAGTCATACCATTTCAAATAGAAACGCTTCCAGCCTGTTTTAAAGAACGAGTTGAAACCTAAGTCATCGTAAGTACTTGAGGCTTTAATTCCTCCTTTTTCATACAATGCTTTTGCTTCGTCTCGAATCATTTCCCAATTTTCATCTAGAACTTTTAAGTCCTTAAAATGTTGAGTATCAATATAAGGCTGATTCGGCACTTTTGAGAACATGTACATCAAGAAATTGATCGGCGCTAAAATCGTTGAATGGTCAAAGAATTGACGATAAAACGAGTGCTTCACTTTACCACGACGCTGAATATAAAGCGCTGATATGATAAAGATCGCTAATATGATCCATTTAATCATTGAAATCGGCACAAAAAAATTAATCGCCAAATTTTAACACCATCGCCTATAATTTCTATACGCTTTTGATAAATTCCCTCTCACCGCAAACACATCAAAATATTAAGCATTAAATATCAAAATCTTACGATATAAAAACTTATCTGCTTTTTAACTTTTCACCTTTAATTGTTTCTTAGCTTGGTACATACGAGCATCTGCTTCATGAAGCAAAGCTGCTGCTTCAAGATAGCCCTCAACATGATCTGTTTGTTTTATGCCAATACTCAGGGTAATGGTGGGTTCAATTTGCTGAATATATTGCAATAATCGCGGAACAAAACTTTCTGTCGCTTGTAATTCGGTACAACGAGGAAAAATAATACAAAACTCATCACCTCCACACCGAAAGCAATGATCATCCAACCGCGCAACAAAGCGTATCCCATCAGCAACAATTTTTAGAATTTGATCTCCGCGTGGATGCCCAAAACTATCATTAATCACTTTAAAATCATTGATATCAATAAAAACAACCGTCACTGGTTCTAACGCATGTTCTGCTGCACAAATCGTTGCATTTAAAATGCTATTGAGGTGTCTTACATTTAATAAACCCGTCAAGGCATCTGTCTGAGACAGTGCCTCCATTTGTTGCGCACGATCTTCTAAAACATTGGCATATTGTTCAATTTTTTCTTTTGATGTTTTTAATTCACTGACGAGACTCCATACATAAGTTTCGACCACCAGTGAAATATCAAACATAAATAGTTTTTCCAGCGTACAACTCACCTCATGAAATTGTTCAGTATCCCCCAATTGCTCATAAACCAAAGACATCAAACGCGTTTTTAAATGATAAATCGCTGATAAATATAATTTAGGTTCAACACCAATTCGCTTATGAACCAAACCGATTCTTAAACGATTATTGACATAATTTGCATCGTAACTTCCTGAAAATAATTCAGTGACATATTGTCGTTGTGCACGCTGCAATCGGGACAAGGTATCGACATCACCAATTAATGTCGCGATTTCAACCACTGACGTTTGTTGCTGATAAAACTCGATAACCACTTGATCGAGCAAAGGTTCCAACATAATTCCAAGCTGTACGAGACTCATTAACTCTTTATTGGTCAATGAAAGTAATGATTTTCGGTACTCTATTTCCTCACTGGAAATATGCATTTGTTTCATCAATGTTTGATCTGTTGGTTTCATCCGTATCCACCCTTGCTCAAACTGATTGAATGTGTCTTCGACTTCATCTATAAATCAAGTCAGACGACATTAAAAAGTGATTGAGCCTTCAAAACATTTGTAGTTACCACACCAAGGCCACAAGCATTTTCACAATCCCTTTAAAAATGGATATAACTAACAATTTTTGTCAGTCTAAAAATCCATTTTCCAACTCAAATAACAACTTAAAAATACAAATCAAAAACTTAAAATAAAAATTGAGCGCTACACATCATTAATAAGCAACAAATAAGCCAACTACATCAAAAAACATATCGTAAAGTGATGAAATAAACAGAGTTTCTAAAAGTTTAATGACTGACAAGACAATCTCAGGCTCGTTTTGAGCTATATTTTCATTTACAAGGCCTCAACACACCATAAATGACCACCGACAATAAAACATTAATTATTGTTTTTTATAAAAATTCTAAAAAATAATAATGAAGTAATTCTGATAAATCTTAGCCTAAAAAGAATAGATGACCCTAGCGTCACGGCTTGATACAACTTGTTATGTCCTTTTTGGATATAGTTATCGTAAGATTAGCGAAGCATTTTGTGCACTTAATTGCACTCAGGCTTTATGACATCAACTCAGAATCCTCCACAACAAGGGAGATCAGGCATGATCCACGCTGGCAATGCCATTACCGTCCAAATGCTTGCGGACGGAATTGCAGAATTCCGCTTTGACTTACAAGGTGAGTCGGTTAATAAGTTTAACCGTGCGACCATTGAAGACTTCCAAGCAGCGATTGCTGCAGTTAAAGCCAATAACGATATTAAAGGCTTAGTTGTTACTTCTGGCAAATCAACATTTATCGTTGGTGCTGACATTACTGAATTTGGCGACAATTTCGCTGCTGGTGAACAAGCAATCATTGATTGGCTTATGCCTGTACACGAAATCTTCAACAGTTTTGAAGATTTAGATATCCCTAAAGTAGCTGCGATCAATGGCATGGCACTTGGCGGTGGCTTTGAAATGTGCTTAGTGTGTGACTACCGTGTCATGTCTGAGCAAGCTCAAGTTGGCTTACCAGAAATCAAATTGGGTATCTATCCTGGTTTTGGTGGTAGCGTACGTTTAAGCCGTGTCATCGGTATCGACAATGCCGTTGAATGGATGGCAATGGCGAATCCTAAGAAGCCAGCTGCTGCACTTAAAGATGGTGCTGTAGATGCAGTTGTTGCTGCTGACAAATTACAAGAAGCTGCTGTTGACTTAGTTAAACAAGCACTTGCTGGTCGTTTGAACTGGAAAGCAAAGCGTCAAGAAAAATTAGACGCAATCAAATTGAACCCACTTGAACAAATGATGGCGTTCAATACTGCGAAAGGTGCAGTTCTTGCTAAAGCAAATCCTGCGCAGTACCCTGCTCCAAAATTATTACTTGATTCTTTACAAGCAGGCGCAAGCTCAACACGTGATGATGCATTAAAAGCAGAAGCTCAAGGTTTTGCTAAAGCAGCAATCACACCACAAGCTGGTGCATTAATCGGTTTATTCATCAACGATCAAGTTGTGAAGAAAACTGCGAAAAAATATGAGAAAGGTGCTCATCCTGTAAACCAAGCAGCTGTTTTAGGTGCGGGTATCATGGGTGGTGGTATTGCTTACCAAGCGGCAAGCAAAGGCACTCCAATCATCATGAAAGACATTGGTAACCCACAACTTGCACTCGGTATGAAAGAAGCGAATGGCTTGCTCACTAAGCAAGTTGAACGCAAGAAAATGAAACCAGCGCAAATGGGTGAAACACTTGCTCGCATCCGTCCTACTTTGAGCTACGATGAGTTTAAAGAAGTGGATATCGTGATCGAAGCGGTAACTGAAAATCCAAAAGTTAAAGAAATCGTACTTGCAGATACTGAAAAGCATGTTCGTGAAAACACGATCATTGCCTCTAACACGTCTACAATCTCGATTACTCGTTTGGCGAAAGCATTACAACGTCCTGAAAACTTCGTTGGTATGCACTTCTTCAACCCAGTACACATGATGCCATTGGTTGAAGTCATTCGTGGTGAGAAAACTTCTGAAGAAGCAATCGCAACAACTGTTGTTCTTGCTCAGAAAATGGGTAAAACACCAATCGTTGTAAACGACTGCCCAGGTTTCTTGGTTAACCGTGTATTGTTCCCTTACTTCGGTGCATTCGACCTACTCGTTAAAGACGGTGCTGACTTCCAGCAAGTTGACAATGTAATGGCGAAATTCGGCTGGCCGATGGGTCCTGCATACTTGATCGACGTTGTTGGTATCGATACAGGTGTTCATGGCGCAGAAGTAATGGCAGAAGGTTTCCCTGACCGTATGAAGCCAGATTACAAAGGTTCTATCGAAGCGATGTACGAAGCAAAACGTCTTGGTCAAAAGAATGACGTTGGTTTCTACAAATACGTGTTAGATAAGAAAGGTAAGAAAGCGAAAACTGTTGATCCAACAGCATACGAAATCATCGCTCCTTACGTTACTGGTGAAAAACGAGAGTTTGATAACCAAGAAATCATTGACCGTATGATGCTTGCTTTCTGTAACGAAACCGTTCGTTGCTTAGAAGACAACATTGTTGCAACTGCTTCTGAAGCAGATATGGCGATGATCATGGGTGTAGGTTTCCCTCCATTCCGTGGTGGTCCATGCCGTTACATCGACCAAACTGGTGTTGCTGAATACGTTGCGCTTTGCGACAAATATGCACACTTAGGTAAGGCTTATGAAGCGCCACAAATGTTGCGTGACATGGCTGCTAACAACACAAAATTCTACGGTTAAGGAGCGACGTGAATGGCTACTTTAAATCCACGTGACGTTGTGATTGTTGATGGCGTTCGTTCTGCCATGGGCAAATCACGTAACGGTATGTTCCGCAATGTACGTGCCGACAGTTTATCTGCTGAATTAGTACGTGCACTTGTTGCTCGTAACCAGTTTGATACCAATGAAGTTGAAGATGTAATCTGGGGTTGTGTAAACCAAACTTTAGAGCAAGGTATGAACATTGCTCGTAACATTGGTTTATTGGCTGATATTCCAAAAACTGCTGGCGGCCAAACAGTAAACCGCCTTTGTGGTTCTTCTATGCAAGCAATCCATACGGCTGCTGCCCAAATCGCGACGAATCAAGGTGATGTATTCATCATTGGTGGTGTTGAGCATATGGGCCACGTCGGTATGATGCATGGTATCGACCTGAACCCAGAAGCGTCTAAACACTATGCAAAAGCATCTAACATGATGGGCTTAACGGCTGAAATGTTAGGTCGCATGAACGGTATCTCTCGTGAAGAACAAGATGCGTTCGGTGTTGAATCTCACCGTCGTGCTTGGGCTGCAACTCAAGAAGGTCGTTTCAAAAACGAAATCGTTGGTGTAGAAGGTCATGATGCTAACGGCTTCAAAATCCTTTGCGACATCGACGAAGTAATTCGTCCAGATGCAAACCTTGAAGCGTTCCAAGCATTGAAACCAGTTTTCGATCCTAAAGGCGGTTCAGTAACAGCTGCAACTTCATCTGCGCTTTCTGACGGTGCATCTGCAATGTTGCTGATGTCTGCTGAGCGTGCTCAAGCATTGGGTTTAAAACCACGTGCTGTGATTCGTTCAATGGCAATTGCAGGTTGTGATGCTGCGATCATGGGTTACGGTCCAGTTCCAGCAACTCAAAAAGCACTTAAACGTGCTGGTTTAACGATGGCTGACATCCAAACGATTGAGTTAAACGAAGCATTTGCTGCTCAAGGCTTATCAGTAATGAAAGGCTTAGGCGTTTATGACAAACAAGACATCATCAACTTGAATGGTGGTGCGATTGCATTGGGTCACCCATTGGGTTGTTCAGGTGCTCGTATCACAACAACATTGTTGAACGTGATGGAACAACAAGATACGCAAATCGGTCTTGCGACGATGTGTATCGGTCTTGGTCAAGGTATCGCGACGATTATCGAACGTGTTTAATCAACACTGAGATAAAAAATCCCCGCTATATGCGGGGATTTTTTATTGCTAGAATCAAGTTTTTAACGCGGAAACAATGGACTCGGTGGAGGATTTAAACCATCTCGGATTTGCTGTTGTAATTTCAAAAGATCGCTAAGATCAACTTTCATTGTTCCATTTTGGAAATCAATTGCATTATCCCGATTGATATTCAATGGCTCTAGCATTTTAAAAACACCATTCGTTGGATCTGATGACTGAAAACCGTTTGCCACTGCCAAAATATATTGTTGCAATATCGCTGGAACGTATGACAAATCAGGTTGAGCAGCTTGAGGCTGGTAATTAAAACCGCCAACACTTTCACTCACTTCTTGATTTTGCATATCTAAATTGACTTTATAGAGATGATGTTGAAGGGCTTGTCGTACATTTTTATCTTCTTGATATGGAACAATCCCAACTTCTTCACGTAACTCAGATTCAGCCATGAGACGGATCGTAGGCAGTGAAGCCACTTCATCCTCAGCATAAACAGCAGGTACGCCCATCATAGAAGAAAAAATAAAAATGAGGGCTGATCGTTTTAAAACGTTCATCGCTTACTCCAAAAATCATTCACCATATGCAAACTTCAACCAGCTCAAGATGAATAAATAAAATCTATAAAATTAGGTTACAACAAAGTCGTTATAGATTCAGTATGGGTCTGATAAACGGTAAATATCATTAAAATTTTGTACTAAATAGCAAATTATTCGCCCTTATAAAATATGTGTAATCTTTGTAAAAATCAGCATATTAGTCATAAAACGTCTAGCTTCAACTCATTTTTTTTATTATGGTCTTTTGATTGTTTTATAAATATTCATTTTTTTGATTTTAAAATTCAAATCATTAGGAGTCTTAGATGTTGTTCACTTCAATGAAAATAACAAGTGTGATCGCACTGACAGGGATACTATTATCAGGCTGTGCAACCAAAACGCTCATCACAAAAGATCATAAAACTTATAATCGAACCACCAAAGTTACTTTAGTTGAAGATAATGTTGTTGCCTTTGGTCGCCCTGCCCAACTATCTGCAAATTTACCTAAAGATAGCATTGTGATTGCGGGTCAAAAGAATAGCTATGTCCTCACTCAGGGAGGTGCACAGTTCTTCACTCTTATCAGCAAGCTTGATCCTAAAAATATCCAAATCACGCGAGACCTCAGTTTTTATTCTGAAAAAAATGACGGGCATTTCTCAGGCACACTGCCGCTTTCTTATGTAAAGCTCAAAGAAGATTTAAGCAAAAAAGACTTAGCGTTTTTCATTGAAAATGGTGCGAGAGAATGCTCAAGTTCTAGTGATGAACGTATGCAAGCACAGCGATTCTGTTTTGATCTTAAATTGGCTGGTGTGGTGTATCCTGTTGCTAACAACCTCACTTCACTCAAAGCACTCAGCAAGGCCTATCAAGTTACAATCTACACAAATAAGCAAGAAAGTTACCAATCAAAATCTAGCTTAAATCCTTTTGAGAAGCTGGTGCTGCTACCTTTTGCAGTTGCAATTGATGTCGTTAGCCTACCTTTCCAAGCGGCAGATAAAATTTTTGATTGATGATCATTAAAAAAGACAATGACTTAAATATCAAATCATTGTCTTTTTAAAACTTAAAGTTCTTCATCCAAAACTTCAGTATTGTTTTTCTTGATGTTATTCATTTTGGCATTTAGCTTTAAAACATCTTGATATAAAGCATTAAACTTTTTTACTTGCGCTGTTTCTGGGAAAAGAATCATCTTACCTTTTTTCTGCCACTGATCCTTTTTCAATAAATCAAACATCGCCTGTGCTTTTTCAATAATTTGTTGTTCTATAACGAATATATCATCAGCATTTTCTGCATTGATATTGCTTTCAATTTTTGCCAATAATGACGTTTTCATTTCATCGTCAATTGACAACTGTTTTGCCTGTTGCAATGAACTCAATTGAAGTTGTAGACGTTGTTTTTCATATTCAGCGGAAATCTTTGTTACATCAGCAAGCATTTTTTCAGTTTCTGCATAGTCCTGTTTACGATCACGATCCAAACGTTCAACATCCAAAAATGTATCCCAATTTGCAGCTTTTAACTCACGTAAATATTGATTTCGCGCTTCAATATTTTGCATCCAATAAGTCAGCAAAAACTCTGACATTTTCTTATAATCACCTGACAGACGATCATCATGAATATCCAGCTGTACAGGTGTCGACCAATCCTGTGCTTGCATATAAAGAGCACGCATTTTTTCAGACATGACCACATCGAACATTTTTTGATTGTTTAAAACACGCTGCTGTTGGTAATGTTGGTAGAAAAAAAATGAACCGATACACAGCACGACCACACCGATCAAAACTAATACACGGCGCATAAAGCCTCCTCATTTCATTATATTTTTTATGTTTTATCTAAGTTTAATCAAGACAATACTTAGATAGTATATCGTTTTTATTGCAGTGTACGTAACGCTGCATTACATTCACACCGCTTTAAATTCGTGTACACAGTCCCTATTATCTGTTTAATGTTAATTAAAGAGATCAATCATGCGTGTAGATATTTGGTCAGATGTGGTCTGCCCTTTTTGTTATATCGGTAAAAAACGCTTAGAACATGTTGCTGAGGAAGCAGGTATTGAGCTGGAAATCCATTGGCATAGTTTTGAACTTGATCCAAATGCACCCGCAAAACATGACACATCAAATACAGAGCGTTTAGCTAAAAAGTACGGTCGAAGCTACGCTGAAATGGAAGAGATGGAGCGTAATGTTGCAGCAATGGCAGCATCAGAAGGCATCGACTTCCAATGGCAGAAAGCCAATTCAGGTAATAGCTTTAATGCACATCGTATTATTCATCTTGCACAAAGTAAGGGACTAGGAAACGAAGCAAAAGAAGCGTTCTTCCACGCGTATATGACCGAAGGTCTTGCGATTGGAGAGCGTGAAGTTGTTGAGGAAATTGCTTCACGTATCGGTTTAGACAATGCTGAAGTTGAATATGTATTAGATTCAGATGAACTCGCTGATTTTGTTCGTCATGATGAAAAAATTGCACATGAGCAACTTAAAGTTACTGGCGTGCCATTTTTTGTGTTTGATCAAAAGCTCGCACTTTCGGGGGCGCAACCTCGTGAAGTTTTCTTACAAGCTTTGCAGCAAGCAGATTCAGATGATCAAAATATTGAACAGACCGATGCTGCACAATGTAATGATGACTCTTGCGAAATCAAACCTTAAATAATTAAACCTACAGATGAGTTTTATCGTTAGATAGAGCTCATTCTTTATAGAACTTAATTTGTTGATTTAAACCAATTATCTTTAAAAAAATACCGCCTATCTCAGCCAAAAAATCCTGTAACAAAGTTCATGAGCTTATTGCTCAACTTTTAGCTAGTTGATTTGTGAACGAAATCACAAGCTGCTTATAAATTTATAGATGTATTTTTGCAGTACCATCTAATTATCCGATTCATTTTTTTAAAGTGTTTTTATTTTACCAATAAAACATGATCAACATCTCGATTTAGAATCCTCAAATGAGATTCTCTACCAATTGACGTTCTCTAGATTTTACCTATATTTCTTCTATAATCGTCATAAAGTGACAATCTTTTGTTATGGAAATGCAAGAGTTACAAGCCTTATTGAGTGGTCAAGTTCAGCCTGAACATATTTGTATAAAACAGCTTGTAGCATTGGCGCATCAGCATACTCTGACGACTACAACTGAATATAAATTGCTCGAAAATGCTGTAAATGTAGTACTGATTCATTATTTAAAACAGGCTCAAGCCTATCTCTAAGGAAACAGGCAATGGACGTATTAGAGAAAGCACTATTGGTTGACGAGCTCAAACATTTGATCGTTGGCCTCAATGATAATAAAGCTTCACTTTTTGAAATTGCAAAATCGAAACAACGAATCAAAGATATCTGTGCGTCTTGCAATGACCCACTGTTTCAGGATGAACTAACGGCTTTTAAAGAATTTATGCAACAAGAAGAATTTTCAAAACAAGATTTAGAAGATTATGGTTTCTCAATGACTTATCGTGGAACCTATAATTTTATGGGAAGAGTTGAAAGTGCCTTATTTGCTTCGGCAGATATGGGTTGGGCTGCTCTACGTCAATCACAGCATTGGCAAATATGGGTCATTCGTCCGTCATTATCATTCTTAAAAAGTCCATGGATGACCTCAACTCAAGAAGCACTTGAATGGTTAAAAAAGCATAGTCGCGAATTTATTCGAACTGATGAGGAATTAAAAACCATCATCCCTGTTTTAGAAGCTCATAACGAAATACCGACAACACTTTCTGCTCAAGAACAACTCTCATTATTACGTAAAGAAACTGCAAACTTTGAGTCACAACTCGAAGCGATTATTCAAGAAAAAATTCAACCTGTAACGCCTTCGAGTAATTCAAGTACAGTCACGGCAACACGTCCTAGACCAAGCTTTAGACAAAACTCACCTTCTGTTGCAAATATTAATAAAGCGAAGCCTGTTGCACTCAAAGATTTTAATTTAGATGGCTTATTATGCCGCCTAGAGCGCGTAGATCCTAAATTATACCCATCCTTGTATCGTGTAGAACTACATGATGAAATTAATCAAAATATCAAAATTGATTGGCTCTATTTAAAAGCAGAAAATGATGAGCAACCACACTGGGGAACCGCTCAAATTTTCATTGCGGAACAACTTTACGAGCAAGGCCAGTTTTCACATTATGTGGTTCTAATTGGTACGCATAGTGTCGACTATGCGATTACAGTGCTACAAGCATATACAGACCAACGTCACACTAGAACAAGCTCAATTCATCAAACCACTTGGACGACATTTAAAAAGTTTTATCACCAGCATGAAACTCTTTTTAATGAATGCATTATGAACGGAGCACAAGTTTGGCAACGTAATGAAGAAGCGTACCCATATATTCCAGCATCATTTATTAATACGAAAAAGTTTATTCCTTTTGAGGAAACAGCAGCGAACTTTTTAACTCCTGTTATTTTACTCAAAGAGCATCAAAAGATTCGTGTCATCCATGGTGCAGAACGGATTAAGTTATCTGCCGAAGATCAAGCTTATCCTTACCTATTGCTTGATCGTACTGATGGCTATACATGGCAATTAATTCGTCAAGTGATTAGCCGCCTTGCTCAACCTATTTCCGTCAATGATTTATATCAAGCTTTAGAAAATTCAGATCTATCATGATCTACTTAATATAATTAAATCAGTCATCATCAAAATTTTGCTGATGACTTTTCTTTTTTGGCGAATACATTTTTCTTGTAAACCCAAATGAATGAATTGCTGCTTTTTGTGTCTTGGTATTGATTTTATTGATGAAATAATCAAAATTGATACTAAGAACAATATAAAAGTTTTCATTATGAATATTTTCCAAAAAACGGTACCTGCTCATCTTTTTTACAGCATTTTGGCACTTTCGCTTGGGTCAATTAATGTGACTTACGCTGCTGATGAAACCACTCCTGATTCGCAAAATGATACTCAAGAGACGCAGAATAAAAGCTCTGAAAGCGTTCTGAACTATATTCCCAAATGGGTTGATGCAACCCCAACGATACTCCCTGAACAATCTAATCAACCTAATGTTCCACCAATGTCTGAGACTGAGGAGAAAACTTGGGTAGATCGAAAACAGCGAGATATTCGCAATTGGGCAGATCGCACTTCTGTGAAAATTGATGATTGGTTTGGCGATGTTGATCCTGATAAACCTGCTTCTGCAACGATTCGTTTTATGTTGGATAACTATTGGAACGAATATGATGGCTATGAAGTCAAACCTCGTATTCGAGGAAAAATTAAGCTTCCCACATTAGAGAAAAGATTTAGCTTGGTCTTCGGTGATGATTCACTAGATGATGAATTTGATAATAATATTGCCAATACCAACAACCAACCAAATCAGGACCCAGACAAAAAATTTGATTCAAAACAAACACGTGATAACAATGGATCCATTGCATTACGCTGGTCGAACTTTTCGAAAAAACTTCCGTTTGAAACAGATGCAGATATCGGTATACGTTCAGGGGATGACATTTACTTACGCTTACGCGCGAAAAAATATTGGGATTTAGAAAATGATTTCCGTTTTAATGCTGAGCAAATCTATCGCTATGGCAGCCAAAGCGAAAACTATCTTAGAACCAATTTAGAACTCATCCATGCTCGTCCGAATGAACCCTTTTTATCAGATCAACTCAGCCTCACCTATGCAGATGATCAAGATGATGACTTACGATGGGATAACCGAATATTTCGTCAGCACCAATTCTTTGCCAACAACAAATTTAACTATGGTATCTATACAGGTGGTTATTACAACAATAATGACCTGCGCTTAAACAGTTGGGGGCCTTTTGTTTCTTGGAGACAACCGCTTTGGCGTGAATGGTTTTTTGTTCAAGGCGATTTAAATTATTTCAATGATCACCGAGAAGATCGGAATCATTATGTGAGTACATTTGTCCGCTTGGAAACATTGTTCTGATGAAATAAGCATCGAAACTGTGGATAACTCTACATTTATCCATAAGAAAAACCTCTGACGAATCAGAGGTTTTTTTAATCATTTATTTCATCAGTAAACTATTAATGCGCTTCACATAAGCTGCAGGATCTTCAGGCAAACCACCTTCTGCAATCACAGCTTGATCAAAAATCACATTTGCAAGATCATCAAACTGCGCAGAGCTTTCCAATTTTTTCACCAGTGGATGCTCTGGGTTGATTTCCAAAGTCGGTTTAATTTCTGGTACAGCCTGACCAGCTTGCTTCAGCATACGGATTAGTTGTGGCGATAACTCACCTTCACTCGTAACCAAACATGCTGGTGAATCAACTAATCGCGTGGTTACACGTACTTCTTTGGTTTTATCTTTCAATGAAGTGGTTAAACGATCAACAACAGGTTTGAATTGCTCAGCAGCTTCTTCAAGTGCTTTTTTCTCATCAGCATCTTGTAAGTCTCCCAAATCAACCGCACCTTTTGACACGTTTTGTAATGGTGTACCGTCAAATTCATTGACAAAATTCATTGCCCATTCATCAACTCGGTCTGCCATTAAAAGTACTTCAATGCCTTTTTTCTTGAATAGCTCAAGTTGTGGCGAGTTCTTCGCAGCAGTTAGACTATCAGCAGTCACATAATAGATTGCTTTTTGCCCTTCTTTCATGCGCGCTTTATATTCAGCAAAAGATGTGGTGATCTCATCATTGGTAGATGTTGCATAACGTAATAATTTTAAAATACGTTCACGATTACCAAAGTCTTCACCTAGGCCTTCTTTCAACACTGAACCAAATTCACTATAGAACGTTTTGAATTTCTCTTGGTCTTTTTCATCTTCCGATTTAGCTAAACCATCAATCAAGGTTAAAACACGGCGTGCATTTCCTTCACGAATCGTTTTAACATCACGGCTCTCTTGTAGCAATTCACGGCTCACGTTCAGCGGTAAGTCAGCGCTATCCACGACACCCTGTACAAAGCGTAAATAGTTTGGAATGAGGTTATCTGCTTCATCCATGATGAAGACACGCTTCACATAGAGCTTAATGCCTGCTTTCGCCTCACGAGTAAACAAATCTTGTTTCGCTTGGCTTGGAATATAAAGCAATTGAGTATATTCAGTACTACCTTCAACACGATTATGCGCCCACGCCAAAGGCTCAGCAAAATCATGGCTTAAATTCTTGTAGAACTCGATATATTGCTCATCAGTGATTTCATTTTTACTGCGTGTCCACAACGCACTTGCAGAGTTAATCGCTTCCCATTCGTCAGTCTTGACCATTTGACCGCCTTTAGGTTCTTCACCCTCAGCAACCTCTTCCTCTTGCCAAACTTCTTTTTGCATTTCAATTGGCAAGCTAATATGGTCAGAATATTTATTAATGATCTGCTTCACTTTCCACGATTCTAGATACTCAAGCGCATCATCGCGTAAATGGAGGATGATATCTGTTCCACGTGTGGTTTTATCAATCGTTTGGACTTCAAACTCACCTGTCCCACCGCTAATCCAACGTACACCTTCAGCCGCATCTGCACCCGCACGACGAGATTCAACAGTGATTTTGTCAGCAACAATAAAACCAGAATAAAAACCCACACCAAACTGACCAATCAATTGCGCATCCGCTTTTTGATCACCTGTTAATTTCGACATAAAGTCTTTGGTGCCTGATTTCGCAATTGTCCCAAGGTTATCAATCGCTTCTTGCTGGCTTAAACCAATCCCATTATCTGAAATGGTGAGTGTTTTATTGTCTTTATCTAGCGTTACCCGTACATGCAAATCAGGATCATTTTCATAATATTCAGGATGATTAATTCCTTCAAAACGTAATTTGTCACATGCATCAGAGGCATTTGAGATTAATTCACGTAAGAAAATTTCAGGGTTTGAATAGAGAGAATGCGTCACTAAATGCAATAACTGAGCAACTTCAGCTTGGAAACTATAATTTTGTGATGCTTGTTCACTCATAAATCACTCCTTATTTTGAGACTTATCAAATTAGAATGATTTATGAATGGTGTATCTCTACGATTTTTCAATCCTTGTTTGCTTATTTTTTAACATTTAACAATCGAATCAATCAAAAAGGACCATGACTTAGTACGCGTTCCTGTAAAAGCAAATCTAATTGTTGCTGACGCTGTTGATAAGCTCTTTGAATACATTGAGTATTCGAACCACAAGCATTTCTTTGCTTTAACCATTTAAATTGCTGATCTTTTTCTGCATCACGTCCGCCCATTGGTAAAGCATGTAAAACAATCTGATAGGTCGTCGCAAGTCGAACATCTGCATCATTTAAAACGAGCGTATGGCAGATTTTCTGTTCGGCTTTTAATTTTGCAGCCTTACACGAAAAGCTGGCAGCATGGGTATTTGACATCAATAAACTAGAAACCAACAGTGTGGCTGAATAAATAACTTTTTGTCGCATCACTTTTCCCTGAATGACTTTTCATTCTTTTCAGCATACAAAACGAAATGACGATTCCTTGTTTCTTTTTATATTTAAATTGAAAAAAACCTCACGTTTCGTGAGGTTTCTTTAAGGTTAGGTTGAGCTTAGAATTTGTAGCTATAACCTAGTGTGTAAACGACTGGATTAAGATCTAAATCAAATTTAGTCCCATCTACAAGCTTCACTTCAGGACTGATATCCGCATAACGAACATCCATATATACGCCCCAATTTTTCGCATCTGCTGGCTGGAAGTTGAAACCAAGCTGACCAGCAAAACCGTAGGTATTTTTCACATCATCGGCTACGCCTTTCTCATGCCATGCAATAAAAGCCGTACCACCTACACCAATATAAGGTGTAAAACGAGTTGAGTTTTTGAAGTTATATTTTGCTGTAATTGTTGGTGGTAACTGACGAACACTAGCAACTTTATCACCATTTAAAAGTACATCATGGTTGATTGGATTAGCTAATAATAGCTCAGCAGAAAAAGGAGTATCTCCGAAGAAATATTCAACAGATGGCGTAAATGCAAACTCGTGATCCCCTTTCACAGTTGCACCAGGAGCAAGTGTAGTATCCGCTGTTGGATCAATTAAACTTGCACCGACCTTAACTTGAAAACCACCTGCAAAAGCAGTTGAAGATAATCCCAGCAAAGCAATAACGAGCGCTTTCTTTAACATTTAAACAACCTCATTAACAAATTATTGATCTTGTGCATAATAATAGACATGTATTTTTACATTATGCAATACACATAAATTCCGACCATTTTATTTATTTTTATAAAATATTGAATAATATAAATTTATATTTGTAAAATTATGTAATAATTAATAATTCCGACAAGTTAAGTAAAGTTAAATTACTATAAAACCTAGCTTTTTTGTATACTTTAAATATCCGACCAAAATAGTAAAGTTATTTTAAATAATACATTTTAAAATAACTTAAAAATATAATTTAATCTTAAAATAATAAAATGACAGCATTATACAAATAGATTAATAAACAGACAAAAAATGTCATAACCTATATTTATATTTTGATATACAGATTATTAAAAAATATTTTTCTGTGATGTATTTCTCAATCAATAAAAAAGGCCCTATAAATAGAGCCTAAATACAGTTTTAATTTTTTATAAAACCATTGCAGCAATCCAACCAAAAATGATCAGGGGTATGTTGAAATGCAAAAAGGTAGGTACAACGCTATCCCTCATATGATCATGCTGACCATCCATATTCAAACCCGATGTTGGCCCAAGAGTTGAATCTGAAGCTGGAGAGCCTGCATCACCCAATGCAGCAGCAGTTCCGATGATTGCAATCGTTGCCATCGGGCTAAAACCAAACTGCAAACATAATGGCACATACATAATGGCTAAGATCGGTACAGTAGAAAATGAAGAACCAATACCGAGAGTGATCAACAGACCGACCAAAAGCATGACAAAAGCAGCTAAGGCTTTACTATCCCCAATCCAGCCAGCTGTAGCTTTCACAAGCTCAGGAACCTGATTGGTTGCTTCAATAACTGCGGCAAAACCTTGGGCAGCAATCATAGTAAAACCAACCAGTGCCATCATGCGCATACCTGTCACGATCACATCATCAGCTTCTTTCCATTTAAAGATTCCAGCACAACTCAAGATCGCCACACCAACTAAGCCCGCGACGATCATTGAGTCTGAATAAAGCTGTACAACAATCGTAGCTAGAATCGCAAATGCAGCCATGAATAATGTGAACTTTGCAATCTGTGGTGCTTGTTGTTCTTGTGTCATTTCACCCACGATGCTACGAGCAACGTTATGCAATGCTTTGTCTTGATAATCTCGCGGCTTACGATAGCTAATAAAAACCGCTGTTAACATCCCCAAGAACATTCCAGAGACAGGAATCAACATTGCTCGAGGAATTTGATCGTTGCTGATATGGAAACCGTAGCTTTGACCAAAATGGTTAATATTGTGCGCTAAAATATCATTTAAGAAGATCGCACCAAATCCCATAGGCAAGAACATATACGTTGCAACTAAGCCAAAAGTTAGCACACACGCAATCGCTCTACGGTCTAAACGTAGATGGTTGAAAACAATCAATAACGGTGGAATCAAAACTGGAATAAATGCAATGTGTACTGGAATGACATTTTGCGATGCCACCGCAGCCGCGCCAACTGTAAGAAAAATGAGAAATTTCACCTTCTTCTGAGCACGAATATCTGCATCATTTTTAAGACTTTTAACTAATTTATAAGCAAGTAAATCAGGTAAACCAGAACGAGCAAGTGCCAAAGCAAAAGCACCAAGCACGCCATAAGCAAGTGCAATTTGCGCACCGCCGCCCAGACCATTATTAAATGCGTCTAACGTACCTTGTACCCCTAGGCCTGCTAACAAACCTCCCGTTAAAGCTCCAATTACAAGTGCAAAAACAACTGGAACTCGCCCCAATGAAAGGCCGAACATGACAGCAACCGCTGCAATAATCGCGAACATAACTTTGAACTAAATGAAACGAGGGCGTCATTCTAACAGAGTTTAAATTCTGCGATTGCTGTCAGTTGATTTTTATTTATGCATTTTTCACGATAAATTGGCGAATATAATCGGCAATTTTTTCAGGCTGACTGAGTACTGCCCAGTGATTTGCATCTAGCTCAACATATTCAAATTTTTCAACCCATTTTGGCATGGATTCAGTGATGTATTCTGGGCTTACAAAGGCATCACGACGTAATACAATCGCCTGAACCGGACACTGCGCATAACGCTGACGTGGTTGAGTCAGCGATGGAATAAAGTTCGCTCGATATAAGTTAATTCCATATTTACCATCGGCAACAATATTTGCATTTAAAGGTAAGTTTTGTTTCTTCTCTAAACCACTTAAAATCTTGCCCCATTTTTCTGGACTAAAAAATGTCCATACAGTTGGAGCAACCAAAGGTAAATGGAAAGCACCGATATACCATGATTTGGTCAGCATTTTCAGCACATTGCTTGGAGCTGATTTAAATTTTTCACGCAAATACAATGATGCATGATCTAAACACGGTCCTGAAATCGTTGTATAAGACAATAGACGACCTTTTAACTTAGGCTCAGTTGCAGATTCCCATGACTGCAAAGAACCCCAATCATGGGCTGCCATATGGAAATTACGATTCGGAAGCACTTGATCAACCACTTCCTGTAAGTCTAAAGATAAGCGTGGCAAACGATAGTCTTTAATACGCTTAGGAATTGAAGATAAGCCAGCTCCACGCACGTCATAAGTCACCACGTAATAATCATTGACTAGTTTTTCAATGATTGGTTCCCAAACTTCCTGATTATCTGGATAGCCATGCACTAAAACTAAAGGCGTTTTTTTCTCATCTCCCCATGTTTTTACACACAGTGTTTGCTGATCTGACGTTGTGACTGTTTTGACTTGTGCTTGCATAATTTTTCCCATTTTGTTTTCTATCGGCTGTTCATAAAACAGCCATTGCCAGCGGTGCAATAAAAATGATACTTATGGAGTATGAATAGAGTTGCAAGAAAAAAAATTGACCATGAAAGACTTTTTCAGAAAAATTCGAACCATTCCTATTGTTTCAAAATTTATCCTCAATCACTACTCGCCTTATCGCGGAGCAGGTATTTCGATTGAAACAATTGATTTAGATGATTACCACATTCGCGTCCAAATGCCGCTCACAAGAAAGAATCGTAATATTGTTGGAACTCATTTTGGAGGAAGCCTTTACTCCATGGTTGATCCCTTTTATATGCTGATTTTAATGCATCATTTGGGTCATAAATATATTGTCTGGGACAAGAGTGCCTCGATTAACTTCCTTTCTCCAGGCCGAAATACAGTCTATGCAGATATTCAACTGAGTGCTGCCGAGATTAATGAAATTAAGCAACTCGCAGAGAATCATGAACCTGTATTTCGCACTTATACCTTGAATATTGTGGATGAGTCTGGAACTCGGATTGCTGAGGTTGAGAAAATACTTTATATCCGCCGTAAAAAACCTAGAGCCAGCTCATAATAAAATACCCACATTATGAATGGGGTATTTTATAAAGTGAAAAGATTATTTCTTCTCTTGGATTGCTGCACCAGCACCACCACCAATCGCACCACCGATCGCAGCCCCAGAATCACCACCTAAAAGCGCCTTACCGACAACGGAACCGATACCTGCACCAATTGCGCTGCTTGTCGTAGTATTACGGCTACCACCTTGTGTGTTTGAACCAACTCCCGCACCTGCTGCTGCACCCACACCCGCACCAATACCACCACCTACATGGTTACCTACACCACCGCCTACAGCACCACCTAAAGCCGCTGCACCAATTCGTTGATCAGATGCACTCATATTTTGGCAACCTGTAAACATCACCGCCGACAACATCAAAGTTGAAACTAAACCAATTGTTTTTTTCATGAGCCTATTCACTCCTATACGTTCTATTAAAATCATAATCTTCTTTTATGTGGAGTTTGATCACATTCTGTTATTACATTTACTGAATCGTTTAGTGTTTTGTAAAAGACGTATTCATTTTAAGCTTTCAATAAAAAAGGCACCCAAAGGTGCCTTTTTTATCAGCGAGAACTTAGAACTGGTCTGAGTTCAATGCTTGACTAAATGCTTGGTCTACTTCACTAAAGTCATTGTGAAGTTCAAATTCAGCAGCTTCTGCTTCTTGACGACGACGCTCTAAGTGATATGCAAGGCCTGTACCCGCTGGGATCAAGCGACCCACAACAACGTTTTCTTTCAAGCCACGTAAATCATCTTCTTTACCTGTTACAGCCGCTTCAGTTAACACACGAGTTGTTTCCTGGAACGATGCAGCAGAAATAAACGAGTCAGTAGAAAGCGATGCTTTCGTGATACCCATCAATTGACGTTCAAACTTCGCAGGGAACTTGTTCTGAGCCAAGACAGCTTGGTTCTCTTGAACAACACGGATGTAATCCACTTGCTCACCTTTAATGAAGCTTGTATCTCCGCCATCAGTGATATCAACTTTACGCAACATTTGACGTACAACAACTTCAATGTGCTTATCGTTGATTTTTACACCTTGGAGACGGTAAACGTCTTGAACTTCGTTCACGATGTAGTTAGTTAATGCTACTTCGCCTTTCAAACGTAAGATGTCATGTGGGTTTTGTGGACCATCAGAGATTGTCTCACCACGGTTTACATGCTCACCTTCGAACACGTTGATTTGACGCCATTTTGGAATCAATTCTTCGTAGATCTCAGAACCATCATCTGGCGTAATCACTAAACGGTTCTTACCTTTGGTCTCTTTACCGAAGCTTACAACACCTGATACTTCTGCAAGGATCGCATGCTCTTTCGGCTTACGTGCTTCGAACAAGTCAGCTACACGCGGAAGACCACCAGTAATATCACGAGTACGTGAAGTTTCTTGTGGTACACGACCAATGACGTCACCCACGCCAATCGTTTCGCCATCACGGACAGTTACGATTGTGTTCTGTGGCAAGAAGTAGAACTGTTCACCACCATCTGTTGTATCCAACACGATTGCTGGACGTAAATCTTTACCAGAAGCAGGACGTGCTGTTACAGGCAAGATTTCAACTGTTGTCATACCAGTTGCATCATCTGTCTTAGATGTTGCAGTTACACCATCAGCAATCTGGCTGAAACGTGCTTTACCAGCAACTTCGGTAACAAGTGGATGTGTATGTGGATCCCAAGTCGCTACAATACCGCCAGCTTCTACAGCTTCACCATCTTTCAACAAGATGCTTGCACCGTAAGGAAGCTTATAACGCTCGCGCTCACGACCTAAATCATCCGCAATACCAATTTCACCTGAACGTGAAACAGATACTTGGTGACCTTTGGCATGTTGTACAGTTTTCACGTTGTGGAAACGTACAGTACCTTTATTACGTACTTGAACACTGTTTGCAGCAGAAGTTCGGCTCGCAGCACCACCAACGTGGAAGGTACGCATCGTTAACTGTGTACCTGGTTCACCAATTGATTGTGCAGCCATTACACCTACTGATTCACCTGGATTCACCAAATGACCACGTGCAAGGTCACGACCATAACAACGCGCACATACACCGAAGGTAGATTCACACGCAATTACAGAGCGCACTTTAACTTCATCGACACCCGCCTCTTCAAGCTGAGCAGCAATTTTCTCGTCAATCAAGGTACCACGTGGAAGAACCACTTCATCATCAGATGCACGACGTACATCTTCAGCAGTTACACGACCTAATACGCGATCGCGTAATGGTTCAATAACGTCACCACCTTGAATGAATGGCGTCATGACTAAGCCACCAGCTGTACCACAATCAGATTCAGTAATAACCAAATCTTGTGCTACGTCTACAAGACGACGTGTCAAGTAACCAGAGTTCGCAGTCTTCAATGCAGTATCGGCCAAACCTTTACGCGCACCGTGTGTCGAGATGAAGTACTGAAGTACGGTCAAACCTTCACGGAAGTTTGCTTTAATCGGTGTCTCAATGATAGAGCCATCCGGTTTCGCCATCAAACCACGCATACCAGCAAGCTGACGAATCTGCGCCGCACTACCACGGGCACCCGAGTCAGACATCATATAAATTGAGTTGAACGATTTCTGCTTCTCATCTTCACCTTGTTTGTTTTTAACAAGGGTATAAGACAAGTTATCCATCATCGCTTTCGCTACTTGGTCGTTTGTACGTGCCCAAATATCGACAACTTTGTTATAACGCTCACCCGCAGTCACGAAACCTTGCTCAAACTGTTGTTCGATTTCACGAACTTCTGTTTCAGCTTTATCGATAATTGCATGTTTAGTTGGCGGAATAAGCATGTCTTCCATACCAACAGAAACACCTGAGCGAGTCGCTTGACGGAAGCCCAAATACATCAATTGGTCAGCGAAGATAACAGTATCTTTCAAACCAAGCTTACGGTAGCAAGAGTTGATTAACTTCGAAATGTTTTTCTTAGTCATCTCAAGGTTGATCGATTCGAAGCTCAAACCTTGTGGCACAACTTCCCATAACAAGCAACGACCAGGTGTTGTATCAACAATAATGGTTTGTTTTTCACGGTTACCATTTTCATCAATAACAGTTTGGTGTACACGTACTTTTACGCGTGCATGGATTGCAACTTTACCAGTCGCCAACGCACGGTTAACTTCGTGAGTATCCGCAAACACCATGCCTTCACCTTTGGCATTTACTGCATCACGCGTGATGTAGTAAAGACCTAAGACAACGTCTTGTGAAGGAACAATAATTGGCTCACCGTTTGCAGGCGACAAGATGTTATTCGTTGACATCATCAACGCACGAGCTTCTAACTGTGCCTCCAATGTCAATGGAACGTGTACCGCCATTTGGTCACCATCGAAGTCGGCGTTGAACGCAGCACATACAAGTGGGTGAAGACGGATTGCCTTACCTTCGATCAAGATAGGTTCAAATGCTTGAAGACCTAGACGGTGAAGTGTTGGCGCACGGTTCAACATGACTGGATGTTGACGAATAACATGTGCTAAAACGTCCCAAACTTCAGGTGTTTCACGCTCAACCATTTTCTTCGCAGCTTTAATGGTTGTTGCTTGGCCAGAAGCTTGTAGTTTTGCGAAAATGAATGGCTTGAATAATTCAAGTGCCATTTTCTTCGGAAGACCACACTGGTGAAGACGTAAAGTAGGACCAACGGTAATTACCGAACGACCTGAATAGTCAACACGCTTACCGAGCAAGTTTTGACGGAAACGACCTTGTTTACCTTTGATCATATCTGCCAAAGATTTCAATGGACGTTTGTTCGAACCTGTAATCGCACGACCACGACGTCCGTTATCAAGTAATGCATCAACAGACTCTTGTAACATACGTTTTTCGTTACGTACGATGATGTCTGGTGCAGCAAGGTCAAGAAGACGCTTTAAACGGTTGTTACGGTTAATCACACGGCGATATAAATCGTTCAAGTCTGAAGTCGCGAATCGACCACCTTCAAGTGGTACAAGCGGACGTAAGTCTGGTGGAAGTACTGGAAGTACGTTCATCACCATCCATTCAGGCTTATTGTTCGAATCTTTGAAAGCTTCCATCAACTTCAAACGCTTAGAAGCTTTCTTAAGCTTCGTTTCAGACGTTGTTTGTGGAATTTCTTCACGTAAACGTGAAATTTCTGCTTCAAGATCGATATCTTTTAACAAATCCTGAACTGCTTCTGCACCCATTTTCGCAGTGAATTCATCACCGTGTTCTTCTAGTGCATTGTAGTATTCTTCGTCTGTTAAAAGTTGATACTTTTCAAACGGAGTCATACCAGGATCTGTTACAACATAAGATTCGAAATACAATACGCGCTCGATATCACGTAAAGTCATATCAAGAAGTAAACCGATACGGCTCGGTAATGATTTCAAGAACCAGATGTGTGCAACTGGAGAAGCAAGCTCGATGTGACCCATACGTTCACGACGAACTTTTGCTGTTGTTACTTCAACGCCACATTTTTCACAAATGACGCCTTTGTATTTCATACGCTTGTATTTACCACACAAGCATTCGTAATCTTTTACTGGACCAAAGATTTTGGCACAGAACAAACCGTCACGTTCAGGTTTAAAAGTACGGTAGTTAATGGTTTCAGGCTTTTTAACTTCACCGTGAGACCATGACTTAATCATCTCTGGTGACGCAAGACCAATACGGATACGGTCAAATTCAACGGGTGCATGACCTTCTGAATCCGTTTTCTTACGCATGATATCGAGCAAGTCTTTCAATTTTTTTCTCCGTGTGTCGGGAAGCTACGCTCACCCGACTGGGTCACAAATATTGTTTTTTAACTGAATAATCCTCCCTCAATCCCTCCTTTTTCCAAGGAGGGAAGCCCCGACTCTTTCGAGTGAGAACTCCCCCTTTCATAAAGGGGGCTGGGGGGGGATTAATGGCTAATTAGTCACCATTTTTCAGTTCAATGTTGATACCTAAAGAACGGATCTCTTTGGTCAATACGTTGAACGATTCAGGCATACCCGGATCCATATAATGGTTACCATCTACAATGTTCTTATAGATGCGTGTACGACCTTCGACGTCATCCGACTTAACAGTAAGCATTTCTTGGAGTGTATATGCTGCACCGTATGCTTCAAGTGCCCATACTTCCATCTCACCGAAACGCTGACCACCGAATTGTGCTTTACCACCAAGCGGCTGCTGTGTAACAAGTGAGTAAGAACCTGTTGAACGCGCATGCATTTTGTCATCAACCAAGTGGTTCAATTTGAGCATGTACATGTAACCTACAGTTACAGGACGATCAAACTGCTCACCTGTGCGTCCATCAAACAATACCGTTTGACCAGTACGCGAAATGTCTGCCAATTCAAGTAAATCTTTAATTTGACTTTCTTCAGCACCATCGAATACAGGTGTTGCCAATGGAACACCAGCACGTAAGTTACCTGAAAGTGCTAAAATTTCTGCGTCAGTTAAGCTATTCAGCTCTTCTTGCTCGCCACCAACCTTGTTATAAATCTTGTCTAAGAAATCACGTAGTTCTAAAACTGTACGCTGTTCTTTCAACATTTTCTCGATTTTATCACCAAGACCTTTCGCCGCCATACCTAAGTGAGTCTCAAGAATCTGACCCACGTTCATACGTGATGGTACACCCAATGGGTTTAACACGATATCAACTGGTACACCATTTGCATCATGCGGCATGTCTTCAACTGGCAAGATGTTTGATACAACACCTTTGTTACCGTGACGACCCGCCATCTTATCACCAGGCTGGATACGACGTTTAACAGCAAGGTAAACCTTAACAACTTTCAATACGCCAGTTGTTAATTCATCACCTGTAGAAAGTTTACGTTTCTTCTCAGCAAACTTCTCATCAATCTCGTAGCTCTTCTCTTTCAAGAACACTTGAATTTGAGTTAAACGCTCAGCAATTGCTTCATCATTTGGCTGGATTTCAAGTAAATCAACAAGCTCTAAACCAGACAATAAGTCTTCAGAAAGTTTATCGCCACGTTTAGTCGAACCACCACCGTTAGATTCTTGACCTTTCAACAAACGAACAATACGTTCACGTGCTGCTTCTTCGAAGATCTTGTATTCTTCTTTCAAGTCTTTACGGTATGCATCAAGCTGAGCTTTTTCAATTGCCTGTGCACGTTCGTCTTTTTCCAAACCATCACGAGTGAAGACTTGAACGTCGATAACTGTACCTTTAGTACCAGACGGAACACGTAAAGAAGAGTCTTTTACGTCAGCAGCTTTTTCACCAAAGATTGCGCGAAGTAATTTTTCTTCAGGTGTTAATTGAGTTTCACCTTTAGGCGTTACCTTACCTACAAGGATATCACCCGCAGTCACTTCAGCACCGATATAAACGATACCTGACTCATCCAATTTAGACAGTGCAGCTTCACCTACGTTAGGAATATCAGCAGTAATCTCCTCTGCACCTAACTTGGTATCACGTGCTACACATGACAATTCTTGAATGTGAATCGACGTTAAACGGTCTTCTTGAAGTACACGCTCAGATAATAAGATCGAGTCCTCGTAGTTATAACCATTCCATGTCATGAACGCGACACGCATGTTTTGACCAAGCGCAAGTTCACCCATGTCAGTCGATGGACCGTCAGCCAAGATGTCACCACGAGCAACTTTGTCGCCTAATTTCACGATAACATTTTGGTTAATACATGTATTTTGGTTTGAACGTGTGTATTTGATGAGGTTATAGATATCTACACCCGCCTCACCTGCAATCATTTCATCTTCGTTTACACGAATAACGATACGAGATGCATCAACATATTCAATCGCACCACCACGATCGGCGATTACACACACACCAGAATCACGTGCTACGTTTGCTTCCATACCCGTACCAACAAGCGGCTTGTCAGCACGTAAAGTTGGAACAGCCTGACGTTGCATGTTTGAACCCATTAATGCACGGTTCGCATCATCGTGTTCAAGGAATGGAATCAATGATGCTGCAACAGAAACAACCTGCTGTGCAGAAACGTCCATATGTGTTACGCGCTCAGGCGACATACGTACGAATTCACCTTGATGACGTACAGAGACCATTTCTTCAGTCAAGTTACCATCTTTATCTACTGCAGAATCGGCCTGTGCAATGACAGTACCCACTTCTTCAATTGCAGATAAATATTCAACATCATCTGTTACACGACCATCTACAACTTTACGATACGGTGTTTCCAAGAAGCCAAAGTCGTTTGCTTTAGCATATACAGAAAGCGAGTTGATCAAACCAATGTTTGGACCTTCAGGCGTTTCAATAGGACAAACACGACCATAATGAGTTTGATGTACGTCACGTACTTCGAAGCCCGCGCGTTCACGAGTCAAACCACCAGGACCAAGCGCAGATACACGACGTTTGTGTGTAATCTCAGATAATGGGTTGTTTTGGTCCATGAACTGAGATAATTGGCTTGAACCAAAGAATTCTTTGATTGCAGCAGCAACTGGTTTAGCGTTGATTAAATCTTGCGGAGACAAGTTATCTGTTTCTGCCTGGCTTAAACGCTCTTTAACAGCACGTTCAACACGAACTAAACCAACACGGAATTGGTTTTCTGTCATTTCACCAACAGAACGCACACGACGGTTACCTAAGTGGTCAATATCGTCGACTTCACCTTTACCGTTACGAATTTCAACCAATGTACGCAGTACATCAATGATATCTTCGTGCGATAAAATACCTTCAACTTCTCGTGACTTCTGATCAGTACCCACTTCGTAAGGACGACCCAAACGACGGTTGAACTTCATACGACCTACTGGAGAAAGGTCATAACGCTCAGAAGAGAAGAATAAGTTATTGAATAAGTTCTCAGCAGCTTCTTTCGTCGGTGGTTCACCTGGACGCATTACTTTATAGATTTCAACGAGTGCTTCTTCACGACCTGTTGTTGTATCTGCGCGTAATGTATCCGCAACGAAAGGACCACGGTCGATGTCATTTGTAAACAGGATATTAAACTGTTTAACACCACCTTCAGCGATCTTCACCATGATTTCATGGCTAAGCACCGTATTTGCAGGAATCACATCACCACTTTTAAGTGTGATGTCTTCAGCAGTAATACGCTCATATAAATATTCGTCAGGTACAGAAAGCTTCGCCAAGTTTGCAGCTTCCATTTGACGTACATGACGTGCATTAATACGTTTGCCTTGTTCAACGATTGTTTTACCATCGTTATCCAAGATATCAAATTGCGCCATTTCACCACGTAAACGATCTGGAACGAGGTCAATTTGATAGCTACCCATATCTAGATATACAGGTACTTTTTCGTAGAACAAATTCAAGATTTGTTCATTTGTATAATTTAAGGCACGTAAAATCACAGTCGCCAACAATTTACGACGACGGTCAATACGTACGAATACTAAATCTTTAGCATCAAATTCAAAATCTAACCATGAACCACGGTAAGGAATAATACGTGCTGAATACAACACTTTACCGCTTGAGTGAGTTTTACCTTTGTCATGGTCAAAGAATACGCCTGGTGAACGGTGTAATTGAGATACGATTACACGCTCTGTACCGTTGATAACGAATGTACCGTTATCGGTCATGAGTGGCATTTCACCCATGTAAACTTCTTGTTCACGAACGTCTTTAATTGATTTCGTTTCACGATCTTTGATGATCAAACGAATTTTTACGCGCATTGGTGCTGCATAAGTTGAACCACGTAAAATACATTCACGTACGTCAAACTCAGGCTTACCAAGACTATACTCAACAAATTCTAAAGCAGCATTGCCAGAATAACTTTCAATAGGAAAAACTGAACGAAATGCGGCTTGGAGACCGATATCTTCGCGATTTTTTGGAGTTTTACCGTCTTGCAAGAATGTACGATACGAATCGACTTGAATCGAAAGCAAGTACGGTGCATCCATTACTTGGGGCAATTTACCAAAATTCTTACGGATCCGTTTCTTTTCGGTATATGAGTATGCCATCTGGAGTCCTCGGAAAGTAAACCAAACCCGCCTGCAGAACGGGTTTGGAAGGAATTACGCAGGCCGATATGGCCACCACTGTTTACAAATGCTGCAATTTTTAGTGGTATTAAAACGCTTAACAATATTTTTATAAGCAAAAAAATATTGGTAAGCGTTTGATATTCAGTCGTTTATTCTAATTACGCACGTATTACAAGCAAAACTAACAAAAAACGAGCCGATTATTGTAACGCAAAAAGGCTGATGACCCAAGAGCCATCAGCCATTTTTTGGAGCCGATTATCAAAAAACCGACTCCCTACAGAATTACTTAAGTGTAACTGTAGCACCAGCTTCTTCAAGCTTCTTCTTAAGTTCTTCGCCTTCTTCTTTAGAAACGCCTTCTTTAAGAACAGCTGGAGCGCCTTCAACCATATCTTTAGCTTCTTTAAGACCAAGACCAGTAGCTTCACGAACTGCTTTAATTACAGCAACTTTGTTAGCACCGAAAGAAGTCAACTCAACGTTGAATTCAGTTTGTTCTTCAGCAGCAGCAGCGCCAGCACCTGGAGCAGCAGCAACAGCTACAGCAGCAGCAGATACGTTAAATTTTTCTTCGAAAGCAGAAATTAATTCAACAAGTTCAAGAACTGTTTTTTCAGCAACTGCGTTTAAGATTTCTTCGTTAGTTAAAGCCATGAGAATAACTCCAAATGGATATTGAATGGTGTGAAAATAGGATTAAGCCGCTTCTGACTCGTTTTTCTCTTTGAGTGCTGTAATAAGGCGACCCAATTTCGAAATAGGAGCTTGAAGAACAGAGGCAAGCATAGTAAGCGCTTTCTCTTGGTTCGGAAGGTTTGCAATAACGCTAACTTCTGCACCTTTATAAAGTTTGCCATCAAATGCAGCAGCTTTAAGTTCAAATGCTTTGTTAGTTTTCGCAAATTCTTCGAACAAGCGTGCAGCTGCACCCATGTCGTCTTCAGAAGTAGAGAAACCGAGAATTGTTGGACCAACAAGGTCGTCATTCAAGATATCGAATTGAGTACCTTCGAATGAACGCTTAGCCAAAGTGTTACGCACGATACGTGTAGTAACACCTAACTTACGAGCTTCAACACGAAGTGTTGTTAATTGCTCTACAGTTAAGCCTTGGTAGTCAGCAACAACGGCAGAGAACGCTTTAGAAGCAACTTCGTTTACTTCTGCAACGATCTGTTTTTTGTCTTCGATAAGAAGAGCCATTGTAAAACCTCCTAACGGTGATTTATGCACTCAAATATGAGTACACTCCCAATTCGTAAGCCTTTCGACCTACACGTGGAGGAGGAACAAATCACACCACCACGTCTACTCAGACTGGTTTATTAAGAAAAATATTCGAAAATATCTCTCGCCTGAGGTCTTTGACGCTGATAAATATTCATTTATCAATTCAAAGTTTGCTCAGATTCTTATAAAAGAATCTGAGGCTTTAAAATTCTTTCTAATTACTTAGAAACGTTGTTTACGTCAATTGCAAGACCAGGACCCATAGTTGAGCTCAAAGTGATCTTTTTAACGTATACACCTTTAGATGTTGCAGGTTTTAAACGTTTTAAATCTGCAATTAAAGTTTCAACGTTTTGACGAACAGCATCTTCGCTGAAGCCTAATTGGCCAATCGCAGCGTGGATGATACCCGCTTTGTCTACACGGTAACGTGCTTGACCAGATTTAGCATTCTTAACCGCACCAGCAACGTCAGGAGTTACTGTACCCACTTTAGGGTTTGGCATTAAGCCACGTGGACCAAGAATCGTACCTAACTTACCAACAACGCGCATTGCATCAGGAGCAGCAATTACTACGTCGAAATCAAGATTTCCACCTTGAATGCTTTCAGCAAGGTCATCAAAACCAACGATGTCAGCACCAGCTTCTTTTGCAGCTTCAGCAGCAGCACCTTGAGCAAATACTGCAACACGTACAGTTTTACCAGTACCAGCAGGTAAAGTAGTCGCACCACGAACAACTTGGTCAGATTTACGTGGATCTACACCAAGGTTTACAGAGATGTCTAAAGATTCTTTGAACTTCGCAGCTGGAAGGCTGTTAAGAACTTGTACTGCTTCTTCCAAAGTATAAACTTTGTTTGCTTCTACAGCAGCAGCGATGGCTTTTTGACGTTTAGTTAACTTTGCCATGTCTTATAGCTCCACTTCCAAGCCCATAGAACGTGCAGAACCAGCGATGGTACGAACACGAGCGTCTAAATCAGCACCAGTTAAGTCTGGTTCTTTAGTAGTCGCAATTTCTTCTAATTGAGCACGAGTCAACTTACCAACTTTAGTTTTGTTAGGTACAGAAGAACCCTTTTGAATACCAGCAGCTTTCTTAAGAAGAATAGATGCAGGTGGAGTTTTCATGATGAAAGTGAACGACTTATCGTTGTACACAGTGATCACGACAGGAATTGGCAAACCAACTTCAAGTTTTTGTGTAGCAGCATTGAATTCTTTACAGAAAGCCATGATGTTTACACCACGTTGACCTAAAGCAGGACCAATTGGTGGAGATGGATTTGCTTTACCAGCTGGAACTTGCAGCTTGATATAGCCGTCAATCTTCTTAGCCATTGAAAATTTCCTCTGGGTACAGACGCCGCTAGGCTCCCCAAAAAATTAAACAACACCGAAGTGTTAGAACAACAATGCCCGATCAAATCGGGCGCTTTTCAACCAATTCAAATTAAATCGTTTTTTCGACTTGACGAAATTCGAGTTCAACTTGAGTTGGTCGATTAAATACATTAATCGTCAACGTTAAACGTGACTTATCGTATTGCACTTCCTCCACAACCCCTTTAAAGTCTGTGAACGGACCATCAATAACGAGCAATTCTTCACCTGGCTCAAACATCGTCTTAGGACGAGGTGCTTCACCAGTATTACGTACACGAGCAAGAATCGCATCTGCTTCACGCTGTGAAATAGGTGCTGGCTTCTCTGGTGTTCCACCAATAAAACCTAGAACCTTTGGACATTCTTTTACAATGTGCCAAGTATCATCATTCATTTCCATTTCGACTAATACATAGCCCGGAAAGAATTTACGTTCAGATTTGCGCTTCTTCCCATCCTTCATTTCTACTACTTCTTCAGTAGGAACAAGGACTTCACCAAAGCTATCAGCTACCGTGCTACGTTGAATTCGTTCATTAAGTGAACGCATCACTTGTTTTTCAAAACCTGAATAGGCATGAATAATATACCAACGTTTCATGGCGCTCTTACCCGATAATTAACTTAATAAACCAACCTAACCCGTAATCGAAGCACCACAACACTAATGATGCTACAACCACAACCAAAAGAACCTGCCACGATGTCGTGATCGTCTCTTGTTTTGTAGGCCAAGTCACTCGACGCAGTTCAATTCGTGCATCTTGCAACAAGCGCACAAAGCCTTTACCTTGATGGGTGGCGTATAATAAACCTAAAGCGACGACGATACAAGCCAAAATTACCCCAATGCGCACCCAAATATCATTTGCAGGCGCCCAATAGGCTGGTAAATGCTGATTTACCAATGCTGAACCGATGAATAAAGCTATAGCAATCAACCACAAAACAGCATCAAGTGGAGAACCTGAACTTACAACTTCCGCAGCATTATTTCTTTGAGGGATTGGCGCGTCGCTTAATGCGTCACGCGATTTATCATTCGACATTTTTTTACTCGTCGTAGAATTCGCGACTTATTATATGACAACTCAGCCAGAATTAAGCTTTTTTATAAAAAAAAAGTGGCAGGCCAGGAGGGACTCGAACCCCCAACATTCGGTTTTGGAGACCGACGCTCTACCAATTGAACTACTAGCCTATTATGCAAATCGAAAGCCGAAGCTTCCGATTTGAGTGTAACACAGTATTGGGCTTATGCAGTTACTTTAGCAACAACACCAGCACCTACAGTACGACCACCTTCACGGATCGCAAAACGTAGACCTGGGTCCATTGCGATTGGGTGGATTAATTCTACTGACATTTCAACGTTGTCGCCTGGCATTACCATTTCAACGCCGTCTTGTAACTTGATCGCGCCAGTTACGTCAGTTGTACGGAAGTAGAACTGTGGACGGTAACCGTTAAGGAATGGAGTATGACGACCACCTTCTTCTTTAGAAAGTACATATACTTCCGCATCGAATTTAGTGTGTGGCTTGATTGAACCTGGTTTAGCAAGTACTTGACCACGTTGTACGTCTTCACGCTTAGTACCACGTAGAAGAACACCACAGTTCTCGCCCGCACGACCTTCGTCAAGAAGTTTACGGAACATTTCTACGCCAGTTACAGTTGTTTTAACTGTATCTTTGATACCAACGATTTCAACTTCTTCGCCTACTTTAACGATACCAGACTCTACACGGCCTGTTACTACAGTACCACGACCAGAGATTGAGAATACGTCTTCGATTGGCATTAAGAATGCTTTGTCGATAGCACGTTCTGGTTCTGGGATGTAAGAGTCAAGCGCTTCAACAAGAGCAAGAACTGAAGACTCACCATACTGACCAGCGTCGCCATTAAGCGCAGCAAGAGCAGAACCACGGATAACTGGAGTGTCATCACCTGGGAAGTCGTAAGTAGAAAGAAGTTCACGAACTTCCATTTCTACTAATTCAAGTAATTCTTCATCATCAACAAGGTCACACTTGTTAAGGAATACAAGAATGTAAGGCACACCAACCTGACGAGAAAGAAGGATGTGTTCACGAGTTTGTGGCATTGGACCATCAGTCGCAGCACATACAAGGATCGCGCCGTCCATCTGAGCAGCACCAGTAATCATGTTTTTAACATAATCGGCGTGGCCCGGGCAGTCTACGTGAGCGTAGTGACGAGTTGGAGAATCGTATTCTACGTGTGAAGTATTAATTGTAATACCACGTGCTTTTTCTTCTGGTGCAGAGTCGATAGCTGCGTAATCTTTAGCTTCACCGCCGTAAGTTTTTGCACAGAT
>PVBE010026006.1_pt1 | contig 189352 bp, 156 predicted proteins | sample 1631181 | NCBI WGS metagenome assembly PVBE01 (sample SAMN08397723, study PRJNA350692) | Marine metagenome, whole genome shotgun sequencing project. | isolation source: water | place: Pacific Ocean | collected 2012-04 | reverse complement strand
GAGAGCTCGTCCGACGGATTGAGCGCTACACCGAACATTGGAACGCCCACGCGGTGCCATTCACCTGGACCGCCACTGCAGATTCGATCCTCGCCAAGGTTAAGAGACTTTGTGAGCGAATCTCTGAGACACGACACTAGCCACATCTCCACATAGGTCGTAAGCACTACAAGCTCGCACACTCTCCCCGCACTCACAACAGACAGTCTGCTGGAGACCCCATGATCCTGATCGACGCCCACCTCGACCTGTCGATGAATGCCCTCAACTGGGACCGCGATCTCGAGCTCGATGTCCATGAGCTGCGTCGGCTCGAAGCCGACATGACCCAGAAAGGCCGCGCCCGCGGCACCACGACCTTACCCGAGATGCGCAAGGGTGAGGTCGCCCTGTCGCTGGCTACCGTCATCTGTCGCGTCGCCTGGCCCGGATCGCCAGCCACCGGCGCCGCCAACCAGGCCATCGCCTACGGCAAGGCTCAGGGCCAGCTGGCCTACTACCGCGTTCTCGAATCCCAGGGCAAGCTGCGACAGGTGCACGATCGGGCCGGTCTGGCTGCCCACATGAAGGCCTGGCGGGAAGATCCGGAGGCCACGCCCCTCGGCTACATCCTCAGCATGGAGGGGGCCGACCCCATCGTCGACGCCGAACAGGTGGCTTCCTGGTGGGAGGACGGGCTGCGAGTGGTCGGCCTGTCGCACTACGGCTTCTCCGCCTATGCCTTCGGCACCGACACCGAGGGCGGTCTCACCGAACGGGGTCGCCCCCTTTTGGCCGCCATGGCCGACGCCGGCATGATCGTCGACCTCACCCACCTGGCTGACACCGCCTTCTTCGAAACACTGGAGGTTTTCTCCGGGCCGGTGCTGGCCAGCCACAACAACTGCCGGGCCCTGGTTCCCGGCTGCCGGCAGTTCACCGACGAACAGATCAAGGCCATCATCGAACGCGGGGGCATCATCGGTGCCGCCCTCGATGCCTGGATGATCTACCCGGGATGGATCAAGGACGAGACGCAACCCGAAGTCATTTCCCTGGATGATCTCGTCGACCATATCGTCCATATCTGCGACCTGGCGGGGAACGCCGACCACGTCGGCGTCGGCAGCGACCTCGACGGTGGCTACGGCAACGAGCAGACACCCCACGACTGTGGCACCATCGCCGATCTGCAGAAACTGGCCCCCCTGCTGTCAGCCCGAGGCTTCAGCGACGAGGACGTGGCGCGCTTCATGCACGGCAACTGGGAGCGATTCTTTCTCGAACACCTGCCCGCCTGATCAGAGGCGGTCTAGCTGATCGATTGCGTCCAGCAGACTCAGGCCTGTGTGGTACCCGGGGTCGGCGTCAGCTGTCGCCGGAATGGCGGCCACGGGCAGACCACATTCGTCCCGCGTCTGATATGCCATCAGATGCAGATCGGGCCGGATGAATTCACGGAAGGCATTGTGGCAGTCGCGCAGGATCTGCAGACACTGGGCCCGTTCCGCCTCTGACTCGGCTGCATGCAGGCAGAAAGCGGCGGCGCGGATCGTCTCCGGCAGGTTCCACCAGGGCATGTCCGTGTTCAGCTGGCGCCGCGTGACCAGGTCGAAGGCCTTGGAGATTCCCTGCGGCCCGGGCAGGTAGCCATTGCGAAAGTTGCGCTGGAGAAGCGGGTTCATCTTCGCCTTGGCTGCTGCCAGGCGTTGATGCTGTGCTGTCGTGGCCACCGGGTCGGCGGCCAGGATAAACTTCATCGCCAGGCCGACGAACTCCAGCGAGTGCCCCGGATCGGACAGGATCACCCCGTCTGGCTCGACGTACGGCTGACCTTCATCGTCGACGGCTTCCCAGAAGTCACCGTGCTGGAGATGTGACCAGCGATGATCGAGGTTGGCGTGGTTCGTCAGCTCGTAATCGATCAGCCTCAGACCCCCATTGACGGCACCCTCTTCCGCCGCGCTCACCAGCATGGCCCACGCCCCCAACTGGATCATGGCCGCCCCGTGTGTGTGATAACCGGCGCGTGGCTCGGCGCGGTTTTTCGGATCCAGCGAGATCTGATCTGAGCGAAAGGTGCGGGCGTGGATGGTGTCGTCCACGGCGTGGATGTAGGTCAGCGCTTCGGCCCGGGCCTCACCGTCACCCAGCCAGTCGGCGGCGGCGAACATGCCCTTGGCGCAGAACAGGTCGCTGAACCCGTAGGCAGAATCGGGCGCCAGGGAGAAGGACACCGGGCGACTTTCGTCATCGAGCCGGAAGGGTTCTCCTGCGGTTGTCATGAAGAAGGACAGATGACCCGCGTTCCGGGCTCGCATGTGGCGCAGCTGCGCCAGCACACCTGCGGCCAGTGGGCGAATCCGCGCCACAAGATCGGCCTCTTCCCCGCGTTTCTCCCACCATCGTGCGTGCCCTGCCAGTGCCTCCAGACCCCGACCCTGGATCCAGCCATAGATGGCATCACGACCGCGAATCGGATCGTCGGGCGCAAAGTCCCTGCCCGTGATCAGGTCGAGTTTGGTGTCGACGAAGGGGTAGTCGGCGCGGGCCTCACTGCGATCGACAATGGCGGTCATCATCGTCGACGCGATGGCGGCGTAGTCGGCGGCGGCGGCCCGCAGATGCGTCGAGGTCGGGGTTTCGGGCAGTCGGACGTTCTGGTACGCCCGTCGGTTGTCGTTGCGGCTGTTCACGGCCTGGCACCACCTTTACGGACAACGGGAAGGAAATCCATGGCTCAGGTGAAGGTATACGGTATCCGCGGACATCTCGACAAGGTCCGCGCGGAGCTGTCGGCGACGATCCACGACTGCGTCGTCGAGGCCCTGCAGTTTCCCCGCGACAAACGGGCGCATCGCTTCTTCCACATGGACGCCGAGGACATGCTCTACCCGGAGGGGCGATCCAACGCCTATACCATCGTCGGGGTCGCGATGATCGAAGGGCGTTCGGTGGAAGCGAAGAAGCAGCTGATCCGCCTTCTGTTCGAGCGCGTACCTGAGAAAGTCGGCATCTCGACGACCGATCTGGAGATCTGCATTCAGGAGAGCCCGGCTCACAACTGGGGCTTCCGCGGTCAGCTCGGCGATGAGATCCAGCTCGAGTACCGGGTGGACGTGTGAGCCGCATCCGGCAGTTTGAGGAGGCGGGCCTGGCTGGCATGCCAGCGCTGCGCGCCGACCACTACGACGGCTGGCTGCTCCGCTTCGGTGAGGGGTACAGCCGACGCAGCAACTCTGTGGCAACGTTGTATCCGTCGACTATCGATGTGGCAGAGAAGATCCGCTACTGCGAGTCAGCCTACGCTGCGGCCGGACTGCCCTGCATCTTCAAGCTCACCGACGCCAGCACACCGGACGGACTGGATGACGTACTGACTGCTCGTGGCTACAGCAGGGAGGCCGACACCTTCGTCCGCGCCCGCAGCATCGACGCCGGTCTGACCCGGCCGACACGGGTGGAACTGCTCGACTCACCCGGGGGCGACTGGCTCGAGACCCGGATGCAGATCGATGACGAGGCGGCCGAGGGCGAAGACGAGATCCTGGGGCGACTGCTGGCTGCGACGCCGACGCCGGCCGTGTATGCGCTGATCCGCCACGGCGGCAGGGGAGTCGCCTGTGCCCGGGCGACGGTTTCCGGCGGCCTGGTGGGACTCTACGGTCTGCAGGTCGCACCCGAGCACCGACGCCAGGGGCTGGCGACGGACCTGACGCAGGCCCGCTTGTGGTGGGCGAGCACGCAGGGCGCCCACCGGGCCTTCCTGCAGGTGATGGCGAACAACCCGGGGTCGCAGGCGCTGCAGGAGAGGCTGGGGTTTGTTGAGGTGTATCGCTACTGGTACCGCCTGCAGCCTTGAGGATCCCAACGGACGACTACCAGCGGTAGAGCTGCGTCCCTCGCCGCGCCACCTGGGCCAGCCTCCACGCCGCAAGCCACTCCTGGCGGTCGGTGACGACCAACGCTGGTGTCTCCTCGCTGCGTACGAGCATGCCCGGCAGCTGCGGTCGGCCGTTCGGCATCCGCGCGTCGTTCCAGCGCAGATCCATGCTCCAGCGGATGCCCTCCGAACGGTTGCGTTCACTGCCGTGAGGCGTACGACAGTGCAGTAGGATCAGGCCGCCGCGCTGCACTGGCACGGTCACCGGTTCGGTGTCGAGCAGTTCTTCGGGGGCAACCGTGTAGGAGCCGCCTTCTCCGACTGGCGGCCGCACGTGGTGGCGCAGCGGCTCGTTGTGACATCCCGGGATGATGCGCAGTGTACCGTTCCCGGCGTCGGCATCGACCAGCGGAATCCAACTGGTCACCACCAGCGTCTCGTCGGCCTCGGGCAGCAGCACCGCCAGGTCCTGGTGCCAGGCGGTGGAGCGGGCCCACTCGCTCTGTGACAGGCCACCGGCGTAGTCGTCGGTGGCCGGCAGCTTGGCGCGGATGTGCTGACAGGAGTTGGCGTAGATCTCGGGTCCGACGAGAGAGCCCACGATGTCGAGCAGACGCTCGTTGTGCAGAAAGTCGAAGATGGCCGGGCCCAGATTGGCGGGGAAGTTGATTCCCGCCGCGGCGCTGGCATCGGCGCGCGCCAGCGGAATCAACCGTCGATCAAAGGGCAGTTCGGCGTAGTCGCGATCGACGACCCAGTCGACCAGCAGTCGCCCGGCGGCACGATCGATGATCTCTTCCAGCTCGGCCTGCACCGGGTCGAGATCCGCAGCGCCGAGGGCGTCCGGTAGATGCAGGTATCCCTCACGGTGGAAGAGCTCGATCTGGTCTGTTGTGAGGCCGGCCATCGGCTGCCGCTGTTCAGGCCTTCGTGATCTTGTCGTCCACGTGAATCGTGCCGGCCTGCACGACCTTCGTGTTGATCCCGCGCAGACACATGTTCTTGCCCACCGGTGAATTGACCCAGTTCATCGCATCCAGGCCGAAGCGCTCGACAAACTTCTTGCACCCCGGGTGGGGTTCGGCAGTGACCTCGAGCACGGCCGAGCCGATGGCCAGACGCGAACCGATGGGCAGATTGTCCCGCCCGATGTCGAGGTCGACGTACAGCTGATCGCCCGCCAGCGGCGCCCGTTCACGGGAGCCGGCGATGTGTTCGGCAGCGCGCACGTTCATCACCGTCACCTGGGCGTCCAGCTTCGGCTCGCGGGGCGGATCGGACTGCTCACCCCGGGTGCCCCAGTTGTCCCCCACCAGGCCCTGCTCCAGATCGAGCTCTCCCTCTTGCGACAGCTGACGCTCACCGATGGCGGGACGGGTGGCGATGATCTGCAGAGCACCGCCCTCTGCCGGCGACTGCCGGATGAGTTCCAGTCCAGCGTCCAGTTCTTCCGTGCTCAGATGTCGTGCCTCTGTCATGCTGTCTCCTGTCTGCTGTTTGAGTGATGGACCACGGCACCTATCTCTCCATCGACGCCACTCTGGCGCCTAGAGCGATCAGCAGGGCTCCCAGTATGCGATTCACGGTCTTCTGGAACCGCTCGATGAGCTCGCGAATGATGGGCCGATCCAGAGTGTAGACGAAGAACAGCCAGAACGAGGCGCTCACCAGCAACATGCACAGAACCAGTACCGACGTGGCCCTCGCGGATGTCTCGGGCGTGATGACGGTGGTGAACACTCCGAGGTAGAACAGCGTGCCCTTCGGATTGAAGATATTGTTCAGAAAGCCCTGGGCGAGCCAGGCTCTGTTGCCCCCTCTGGTTTCAGGGGCAGGTGTGTCGGGTTGTGTACTGCCCGAACGAAAGCTGGTGATTCCCAGATAGATGAGATACGCGGCTCCGGCGTACTTGAGAGTGGTGAAAGCCAGAATACTCTGTGAGATGAGCCAGCCGATGCCGATCACGCAATAGGAGATGTGGACCAGGTTGCCGGCCAGAACACCCAGCGACGTGTGCAGGCCGGCGAGGCGTCCGCCCACGATGGTATTGCGCAACACGATGACCATATCGGGTCCCGGCGTCACCATGGCGAAGAAGGTGACACCAAGGATGACGAGAATCTGTTCTGCCACTTTTGTTGCACCTCGTTCCCGGGTCCAGTTCGACCGGTGTAACTTCCGGTGGAAGACAGCGTCCAAGATAGTTCAGGGCCAGCTATCCGGCTTGACCGGGCCTTCGCTTGCGAAGGCGTCTGCGGGCCTGGACACACCGTCATCACTGATCACGTGATCAGGCCCGCCCACGCCTATGTCTACTCCATCTGGTGACCATCGACCCAACTCCGGCCTGCGTGAGGGCGACATCTCCCACGCGGAGGTGAATGAGGTTCTCCGCCGGCTGCCGAAGACGATCATCTTCGGCCAGCAGAACCGCCTGCGCGACGGCGTGCTGATGGAGGAGGACGAGCGTCTCGACCGCTTCCACGCCGGCCACGACCTGGTGCGCTTCTTCTACGGTGGCGTCCGCCAGTTGCCCGATTACCTCACCGACGCGCTGCTGGCGGCAGGTGTCAGTATCACCCTGGTGAAGAGCGACGACCTGCTCGTCTTCCACGATTGCCGCCGGCACCAGTCCTTCCACACCGGCCGCACGCGCAAGACGATCTACATGCCACAGCTCGCCGTGCAGGAGGCCAGCCAGAAGGGCTACGACTACTGGGCCATCTCCGAGGTCATCATCGAGGAGTCCTGGTCCCTGCTCGATTACCTGCTCATCCTCGAGCTCGTCCGCCACTGCCAGCAGCACCTGCACGAGCATTTCACCCTTGGTCATGCCTTCGTGCGGGGCACGCTGGAAGGCCTCAACCGCCACCGTAAGGTCAACGAGAACACCCAGGACAACGAGTTCCAGACCTTCTTCGACCACTACAAGGCGGATCTGTTCCGCTTCGATCGCGGCCTTCTCGAGTGCGATCCCTACGACCTGACAGACGAGATCTTCGACGAGGGCCAGGAGCGTACGTGGGCGAGCAACAAGCTCTACGACATCACCGAGGCCTTCAGTTATCCGACCTTCTACAGCGTCGACCGCGACATCGTCCACCCTGCCGCTCTCCGCATCGCCGAGGCGCGCGGCCAGTCGGTGGCCCCGGAGAGTATCGACCACCTGCTCCACGACCTGGGAGACGCCGCCCGCTTCGGCCCCGGGGCACAGATCAAGTCCGATGAGCTGATGGACAGGCTCATCGAGCGCGGTGAACCCGGGATCAGGGGATATTTGAGTCTGGGCTGGGATGACGGACGCTACTACGGTGGCGGCTTCTATCCCACCGTCGAGTTCAAGCGCAAGCTGCAGGCACTGTCCAGTGGTGCCCCCGAGGGGATGCCGGGCAGCATCTCACAGGACTTCGATCTCCTCCTCGACCCCGGTGAGCTGCAGGAGCTGAACCGCGCCTACCAGCGGTTCAACGCCCTTCCCTTCCGCCTCAAGAAGTTCACCGTCCTGCGTCTCGTCGTGCTGTCCGGCACCAGAGACCAGCAGCAGCTGATCTTCGAGGTCGAGAACGCCCTGTTGTACACGAAGCAGGATGATGAGCTGCTCAAAGGCATGGCCTTTCTGCTGTTCCGCGACTACCTGAGCATGGATCCGGCGCAGGCTGACTTCGAGACCCACTTCATGGGCAACATCCTGCGCAAGCTCGACCGGCATTCTCTCTACCACACCGAGATCCTCGCCCAGCTGCGAGCCCTTCTGGGAAACGAGGACATCCTCTTCAAGGAGAATCTGCGCGAACACGTCGAAGAGCTGCGCCACTGGATCCCGGATGACCCGGCGCGCCAGTCATTTGATCCCCAGCGGGTGCGGGCTCGCGTGAAGCAACTGGACGATCTGCGGGCCCACGATCCGGACCATCCCGACCTGCTGGCGCTGCTGGCCGGAGCCTTCCTGCGCCTGGACCGCTGCGAGCGCTACGACGACATGGTGGCTAAGGTGAAGGCCATGGGCGAGGCGGCCAGGCCGGTCTGCGAGGAGATCGTCGGACAGATCGCGGCCCTGGACATCACGCGGGACACGATCAGAAGCTCCGCGGTACGGCTGCTGCGGGAGTGGGACGAAGAAGAACACGAAACCGATGACGGATCAGGTGAACCCGATACCGAGCAGGAACCGTTGCTGCTGAGTTTTCACCGGATCATCGGGGTTCCCCTGATCGATCTACACGACCAGGCGATCTACTGGTACATGCGCCAGGGCCGAAAGACCGAAGAGGATGTCCGCCGTGGCCTGCAGGACACCGGGATCGAGATCCCGCCACGGAACCGCGCCGTGCTGCGTCTGCTGTTCGAGGGACCACACACGATCGAGGGATTCACGAAGTGATTCGGCCGCGTCAGGCGCCGCCACCCCGGGGTACTCGTGGAGAATCGCGCAGCGATTCGGCCGCGGCGCTTGGCCAACCGTCATCAGTGACCATGCGTCAGGCGCCGCCGCCGAGAGCCGTCGCCAGTTGCCTGGCAACAACACGATGGCCCTCGTCGGTGAAGTGGCCGAAGCCGTTGCGGTAATAGCCGTCCCCGTTCAGGCGGGCCTGCACAAAGGCTTCGCGCGGGTAGAGATACTCGATTCCCTGCTGTGTCAGGATCTGCAGCACCCCTGACTCGATGGCCACCCTTTCCGCCTCCAGTCTCAGCGCCGGCGTTCCGTCCCGCGCGGCCCGGGCGGCATTGACGAGATGGTGCACGTGGAAGGGGTCGGGGATGACGAGCACGAAGAACGGCACATGGCGGTCCCGCAGGTCGGTGGCGATTTGCTGCAGCAGATGCGTCGCCACGGTCAGCATCTCCTGTGTGCGGCCGCCAGCATCACTCTCCATGTCAGGTGTGCTCACCATGCCGGCGGCCCGTGCAAGCTGCATGGCGCTGCCGCTGGTCTTGATCACACGCATCCACAGGAAGCGGACGAGCACCGAGCGGGCCAGCACGTTGTCACGCAACCAGATCCGAGCGTCCGCCGCCGGCGCCGGCAGGTGGGCGAGCTCGCCATCGGCCATATGGAATCGTGGCACCGCCGGTGATGCCACCGGCGTGAAGTTGTCGTGCAGATCATTGCCGAGAAACAGACACAGCACGACGGCATCCGGGTTCCACTCCGCCAGCCGCTCGCGGACATGGAGAGCGTAGACGCCGAGTCCGTACCCATGCACGCCCTGGTTGACCGCTTCGACCGAATAACCCTCAGTACGGGCGCGATTCGTCAGCCGTCGTGCCACGCTCTGGGAAAAGCTGGCATCGATGTCGACCTGGTACGCCTCCAGAAAGGAATCACCGACGAACACGATTCTCCGCGTCTTCGGCCGCACGTCACGCGTGCGCTCGTGATCGTGGAAGCCCTCCGCGTTCAAGCTCACAGTACGCGGCTGCCCGGCCATCTCCCGGGTCCACACCGTCTCACTGTGCGGCCGTCCCCGGAAGCCGAGCAAGGGATCGTGCGTGATGGTGACACGCTCCACCGTCCAGGTCAGGCGCAGCAGCAGTTCCGCCACCCCGAGAGCGATCAGCGTCGCTGCCGTTGCCAGTGCCAGGTTGACCGTCCAGCGACGCGCACCTGTTGTCATCGCAGCAACGCCAGGCGTGTCACCCGTCGCGATGACGGCGACTGCAGAACTGCCAGATAGACTCCGGACGCCACCTCCCGTCCAGCATCATCCCGGCCATCCCAGAAGCGCTGACCGGGTCCGGCGGCGACGAGCCCCAACTGTCGCACGCTGCGGCCCAGTGTATCGTAGATCTGCAGTCGGCCGTGCTCCGTTACAGACAGATCGAGAGTCACGCTGGCGTTGAAGGGATTGGGGTAGGCCGTCATGGTGGGGGTGACCGGTACCGCCGACTCGTGTCCCGTGACCGCAGTCGGTGGTCCTTTGATGGGCAGGGTCCAGGTGTCGGCCACATGGCCGCCTTCCGGTGTCGTACCGCCGAACAGGACCAGCCGTGACTGCACCGGCACGAAAACGAGCACGGCCCCGTCGCGCGGCGGCGGACCCGTCGTCGTCTGTGTCGACCAGGTCTCTGTCCGCATGTCCAATGCCCACAGATCGCCGCTGCGGGTGCCGTCAGTCTGTTCACCACCGAAGACGAAGAACCTGTCCCCGACTGAATCATAACTCACGGCGGGAAACTTGCGGTCCGTCGTCAGGTCCAGCGCCCAGGCGTCGTGCAGGGCATCGCTTCCCCGTTGCCCCCCAAACATGATCATGCGCCGCTGGCGCGGATCATAGGCTGCCGCGTGCAGGCAGCGTTCGCCCGGCTGCGGTGATGCGGCCGTCACATCCCGCCAGGTGCGTGCCACCGGATCGAAGCGCCACGTGTCGTCGAAGCGACCCTGCGTCGTGAAACCGGCAAAGGTGACCAGGCTGCCAGCCACCGGGTCGAACACGGCTGCCGTGCCGTAGCGCTCGACGGGGGCCTGGTTCGTGGGGGTCAGCTCCGTCCAGCGGCTGGTCTCCAGATCGAGAGCCCAGACATCGTTCAGCAAAGTCGATCCCGACGCGTCTACACTGCGACCCGACCACACGAGCATTCGGTGGCCCGGCGGATCGTAGACGGCGTTGTGCGAAAACCGCGGTGTCGGACCATCGCCTTCGATGGCGATCTGCCGCCACGTGTCCTGCTCCAGATCGAAGGCCCAGACGTCGCCCAGGTCACCCGAGGATCCGCGCCCCCCGAACAGGAGGATGCGATCCCCCACCGGGTCGAGGATGGCGGCGGCGGTGCGGCGCGCCGATGGTCCGGTAGCATCGAGTTGAGCCCATTCCTGTGCCAGGACAGGTGGTACGACGAACAGCAGGAAAAGACTCAGACAAGTTGTGACGAGACCCATCAGCTCTCCTTCCGCGTGGCGAGACCGGCGCCGGCGAGGGCGCACATGATCGGCATGATGGGATGGCGGAACCGACTCAGGCTCTGCGGCCCGCCGGTGGCAAACCACAGGTAGCCGGCCAGCAACAGGCATACGGCCCAGGCACGGCGGGATCGCGGCTCGGCGATGATGACCCCGCGCATGGTGAGCAGGTAGACGGCCACGAGGAAGGCGCCGAACAGCACCTCGGTGAGCAGCAGGCCCGGACGTTCCTGCAGCACAAATCCGAGTGTTGCCCAGAGCCCTTCATCGACGACACGACCCAGAAGCCCACCGTGCGTCGGGTAGGCGCCGAGCAGTCTCAGGTACTCCACCCCCCCCGGGTCGACGGCGACCCGAGCCATACCGCGGGCGTGAATGCCGAGATAGGTCAGCGGATGCTCGAAGATGCGGGCCAGACCCTCCCTTCCCATGAACTGGAACCGACGACCCGGTGACCACGATCGTTGTTCGGGATTGGCTTCGAGATAGACCTCGAGATCGCGATAGCCCAGAGTTGCCTGGCGCTCGTAGAACGGGATCCCCATCGCGGCGGCCTCCGTCGCCGCCCCCTGATAAAAGTACCCGTTGACGTCGACGATGGCCGACAGCCCTCCATAGTCGGCGACCACAGCATTGCGGCCCTGCCAGGCCAGCAGGGGGACGATGGCCGTCACCGTCAACAACAGCACCGGTCGCCAGCGCGTCCTCGGCGGCGCTGAGCGACGCATCGCAAACCAGGCGCCGCTCAGACCAACCACCAACGCCACTGGGTAGGCGACGGGCTTGACCATGGCCGCCCCGCTGAGCAGCAGACCGGCTCCCGCGGCCGTCGCCACGAGGGGCTGGAAGGGATCGTCCCGTCGACCGGCGAGGCGGGTCAGCAGCAGCAGGGCCCAGGTGAGGCAGGCGGTGAACAGCGTTTCGCTCAGCAGCTTCGAGGCGTAGAGCACCGACAACGGCTCGAGTGCATAGATGGCCGCCGCCGCCACGGCGGCCCGGCGGTGGTACAGTTCGAGGGCCAGCCCGTACACCGCAATCACCGTGAGCCCCGCCAGCATGGCCTGCAGAAAGATGGTGACCCCTTCGACGCGATCGACCATCAGGCCCGGTATCAGCAACAGGGAATAGCCCGGTGTACGTACGATCTCCGGTTTGCCTGCACGGGTGTACGTGCCATCGCTCAGCAGTTCGCTGGCTGGCTCCAGATACCCGGAGGTGTCCGGCGCGTGCAGCGTCTCGACTCCAGCCGTCGTCACCGCTGCAGCCGCCAGAGTGATGCGCACGATCAGGGCGGCGGCGGCGATGGTCCACACCACTCTGTCGCGCGTCATGTCTGGTATCATTCGGCTGAATCTCTGGCGCAGCGGAAACCGACAGTGTAGTCGTATCGTTGTTGCGGGTCATACCCGAGGCGATTGGTGACGTGATGAATATGAGGGTTCTGATCGGCCATCGAGCCGCCGCGCAGAACCTTGAGGCCTTCGCCCTTGTTCTCGTTCTGCGGGTTGTGCACCACCGATCGATGGTAGTATCGGCGGTCGTACCAGTCCGCCATCCACTCCCAGAGGTTGCCGGACTGATCGAGGACGCCAAAGGGGCTGGCCCCCGACGGACGACTCCCCACGGGCCAGGTCATCTCATGGCCACAGCCGTCACCGCCATCGTCGATGATGGCGCGGTCGCAACTGGCTTCTTCGTCGCCCCACGGATAGAGGCGCCCATCGTCGCCGCGTGCCGCGTACTCCCACTCGGCCTCGGTGGGCAGGCGTTTGCCCGCCCAGGCGCAGAAGCTGCTGGCGTCGTACCAGCTGACGCCGTTGACGGGATGCGCGTCGCGTCCTGGCTGTCCCCAGTTGAGGTAGTGCCCTTCGGCCTCGATGCGGTAGGCGGCACTTCCCGAATGTGGTTCCAGGCACGACCCCTGCCGGACACACTCCCGGTATCCGGCCACTGTGACCTCGTGTCTGTCGATCTCGAAGGCGTCGATGAAAACCTCGTGTACGGGAGCTTCGTCCGAATCTCCGAGCCTGTATCCCATGTGGAATGAGCCGTTGGGAACCCTGACCATGTCGTCCCGGCCCGGAGGATCGCGGCGCGTCATCGTGTCGCCGTCGGCGACCATGGCCACTCGGTTGCGGGCCATCCAGTCAGAGTGAACCAGCGCCGCCCCTTCGGCCGGGACCCGGTCCCGGGATAGTGCCTTGCCGCCTGTGCCATCCGCATCAGCGGCGCAGCGGATGCCGACGTAGGGGACCCACCTCAAGGCCCGGAAGCCGAATCGATTGGCGGCGCGCAGATCGGGATCGGGATCGCTGTAGTACCAGGAGTTGCCCCGTACCGAACGCCATGCCCCCGGCCGGTCATTCGTCGGATTTTCCTCGGGCGCCCACCGGTAGTAATCTCGCTCAAAGGTATCCGACGTCCACTCCCAGACGTTGCCTGCCAGGTCGAGGTGCCCGTACGGGCCGGTCCCGTCAGGGCGTTCGCCCACCGGCGCCGTGCCGTCATGACCGCATCCCAGGCCGAGACCTGCCGCCATCATCACGGCGCGCTCACAGTCGCCGGCGCCGCCAGGTGGTGTCTTCCCCCACGGATACACCCGGCCCTCTGACCCACGGGCCGCCTTCTCCCACTCCGCTTCCGTGGGGAGGCGGAGCCCGGACCAGCCACAGTAGTCCACGGCGTCGTACCAGCTGACACAGTTGACCGGATGATCTGCGTCGTCCACTTCGTTGCACGTCGAGCCGGAAGCCGGTGCGGCACATCCTCCGCTACGGACACAGACGTCGTACTCGGCAACGGTCACCTCCCGCTCGGCCAGGTAAAACCCGGCGAGGTAGACGTCGTGGGGTGGGCGCTCATCGTCGTACCGTGTGCTGCCCATGGGGAATGAGCCCGCCGGCACGCCCCGCATCGTCACGGCCCCATCTTCGGGCAACGTCCTGGTGGCCACATCGGCCTGGACGACGATGTCCTGCATGTCCGACGCCTCCTGCAGCAGCACCTGCCGGGGGGCCGTGCCGGCCCCATCGATGCGAAGTTGGTACCCATCGTAGGATGTGATGCCCCTCGGCAACACGCCACCGACACGCCTCCCGGCCTTCGAGGTGACGCCGTCGAGCAGGGCGATCCGCGTCGTGGACGTCGATTCTGACGTTTGCAGCCGTACGACGTAGACTCCGGCTGCCGCCCCTCTGCCGGCCTCATCGCGACCATCCCATTCCGCCTCTCCGGGGCCGGTCGGCACGACCCCCTCCTGCAGCGTGCGCACCCGTTGTCCGGCAGTGTTGTAGACTGCCAGGTCGATGCGATCAATCTCCGGCAGATGGAAAGGGATCCGCACGCTTGGATTGAAGGGATTCGGATAGGCCGGTCCCAGAGACGACCGTGTCGGAGTGGACGGCGTCGACACGAAATCGCCCACCGCAGTCGGCACCGCTGGATCGAGTTCGAACCACCCCCGACGGTCCGTCCGTGTGCTGGACACCACCTCGTCTGACGGATCGACGAGTCGCACACGCGCTGAAGGTACCGGCTCGTTGTCACGGTCGAGCACGATGCGCCCGAGGAGGGGCTCGCCAGAGACGGCCGACGCGCAGAGAACCCAGATGAGAACCAGCGGAAACCCGGGAGCGAGTGCGGGCGTCAAACCAAGGATGAATTGCCCTGGCCGACACCCCGTCTGGCCGACGTTCGACGGCCGGTCTACCTTCCTACGGTTCATGTGCGGCAACATAAGCAGCCCGCCGGTCGCGCTACAAACAACCTGATGCCATCCCTCCTTCCCGCTCTCCTTCTCGGCGCACTCCTCTGTGCGACCCCCTCGGTTGCGGACGTACAAGTCCTGCACCAGGACGCAGACAGACTGCGACTGCTGGTTGAGGTGGACCCGGGGATCGCCGATGGTGGCGGTCCGGTCGCTGCCCCGGGCCTGCCCCGCGGAGTAGGTCCCGGCGGTGTCGATCTGCCGTACGTGGAACAGCTGATCGCCGTGCCGCCAGGAGCCCGGGTGAAGCTTGCAGTACGGGTGGAGACAACCCGGTTGTTCGCCGACACTTCTCTGCCGCCAGGCGATTCGCTGGCCACGCCGTTCCCGTCGACGGCTGCCGCAGAGTTCGCCCAGAGCGAACCTCTCGGCATTCTGCGCGGCGTCCCCACCCGGGCTCTGACGATCTACCCCTGGTCCTACGACACCGTGTCCCGCACCGTGCGCGTTCACACGCGGCTCGTCGTCGACGTACGCTTCGAGGGGGGCCTCTCCTCACGCTCGACGCGGGGACAGGACGCCGGGGACGTTCTCCACTCGGCGCTGCTCAACCCTCCTGATCACGGGGGCTGGTCCACGCCTCGACCGGCGCACAAAGCGGCCGCCAGCGGCTACGATCCCTCGCTGCCGTACGTGAAAGCCTTCGTGCGCGAGGATGGTGTGTACCGCATCACGCCGGAGTGGCTCACCAGCCTGGGCGTCGATCTGCGGGAGGTTGATCCCGCCTCCCTGTCGATGACGCATGCCGGGGAACCGGTGGTTCTGCTGGTCACCGGCACGGAGGATGGCCTCTTCGACGGTGACGACGAGCTGTTGTTCCACGGTCGCTTCCGCCGCGCCCCGTCGCCCACCGGCGAACGTGACCACGAGAACGAGTACGGGCCCACCGACACCTACTGGCTGACCTGGGGCGGCGACGAACCAGGCCTGCGCTATGTCGAACAGGATGCCGCCCCGGTCCATGGCTACGCTGACCAGGAGTGGTACGACCATACCGCTCACTTCGAAATCGACCGCACCTTCGACCAGCTCGCCTTCGCTCCCGACAGTCTCGCTGATCGCTGGTTCTGGCAACGGGAGCGACCGACCCGAATCCCCTACGCAGATCGGTTCGCAAGTCAGGAGTTCAGTGGTGACATCACCGCTCTCTGGGATGACGAGGTCTATGACGCCCGCGTCACCGTGGCGATTCAGGGGCGCACGGGGGAAGACTTCGGTGAACACCACACGGTCGTGAAGCTGAACAACGAAGACCTGGAAGAGGCGTATTGGGCCGGGCAGATATCTCACATCGTCGATGCCGTCGTGCCCTCGTCCCTGCTGAAGCCCAGCCGCAATCGGATCCTGTTGCAGGGCAAGGCCGACCGTATCAAAGTCGATGAGTTGTGGTTCAACTGGTTCCGCCTCGAGTACCGCCGCCGCTTCCACGCCTACCCCGGATTCCTCGACGCGACGGTGCCGCCGGCGGCAGCGGGCCACCGCATCACCGTGGCGGGTTTCACCGACGAGGATATCCTTCTTTTCGACGTCAACCATGGCCTCCTGCTCTTGGGCGGTACGGTCGACGTTTTCGCCGACAGCCTCTTCGACATCACCTTCGAAGACGCGCCGGCGACGACGGCCCGTTATGTCCTGGCAAACCGACAGTCGCTGCACACACCGACCGGCGAGCTCGACACACCGTCCGACTGGCGCACCGGCGCCCATGGGGCCGACTACGTCATCCTCTCCCACCCCGACCTGCTGGAGGCGGCCGAGCGGCTGGCCGCTCACCGACGCCGGGTCGATGGATTCAGCGTCGCCGTCGTCAACTCCCAGGACGTGTACGACGAGTTCACCGAGAGCCGCTTCGACCGGGAGGCGATCGCCGACTTCATCGGCCACATGTATGATGACTGGCTGCCTCGACCCGCCTACGTGCTGATCCTCGGCGACGCGACCTGGGATTACCGCGGCGTCTATACCGGACGCCGCCACCAGACATTGGTGCCGACCCAGTACTATCCGGCACGGCGCCGTGGGTATTCACCCTCCGACTTCCGCCTGGCTCTCGTCGACGGCGACGATCTGTTGCCCGATCTGTCCATCGGGCGCCTCGCCGTGGACTCGGCCGAAGAGGCGATGACCACGGTAGACAAGATCATCAGCTACGATCTGGCCCCCCCTAGCGGCGACTGGCGCGGGCGCTCCCTGTACGCGGCCAACTGGCACGCCAAGGATGAGTTCTCCGGCCCCCTCGATTCCCTCGCCGCGCACTACACTGAACCCATCGGACTGCAGTCGGTGCGCCTCTACGCGGCGGATGAAACGCCCCTGCCCAACGCCCTCGGCCGGCGTTTTGTCGAGGAGCTCAACCGTGGCGCCCTCATCGCCAACTTCTCCGGCCACGGCGCGGCCGGCACGCTGCAGTACCTGTTCTCCACCCAGTTCCCCGAGTGGGACTATCTGTCACAGGTACACAATGGCGGACGGTTGCCTTTCATGCTGGCACTCTCCTGCCTCAACGGCATGTTCGTCGATCCCCGCACCGAAGGTCTGAGCGAGTTGCTCACCGAGCTGCCCGACGGCGGTGCCATCGCTTACATCTCGGCAACGGCGATCTCTTTCACGTCACAGAACAACCTGCTCAGTGAGGGGATCTATCGACAGCTGTTCATCGAAGGCCAGAGCCGCTTCGGACCGGTCCTCGACGTGGCCAAAGCACGTGTCCTGGCGGCCCATCCCTCGTGGGTGGACGTGCCGCAGACCATGCAGCTGATGGGCGATCCGGCCCAGCGGCTGGCCCTGAGCGCCGGCCCCGACTACGCCGCCATCGATATAGAAGTGTCCACAGACCCCGTCATCCACGGCGACACCGTCCGCCTCACCGCCATCGTGCGCAACGAGACACGTCTCGGACAGCAGGGACCCGTGGTGGTCCTGATCGGCCGGACGGCCGACGGTTCCGTCGACACGCTGTTGCGACAGCTGCGTCCCCCCTTTGCCGGCATCGACTCCATCGCCATCGACTGGCCCGTCGATCGCCGCGGACGCTATGCGCTGTCTCTCAGCGTCGATGGCACCGACCTGGATATGAGCAACAACCATCTCGGTCTCGACCTCGACATTCTCGAAGCACCGGTGGCCGTGCCGTTCCTGCCGTCCGAGGGTGCGGCGCTGACCGATCTCACGGTGCACGCCCTCACCCAGGTACTCGCCGACGGTGGCGCGGGGACCGGTCGCACCGAGTTCGCCCTGTCTTCGGAGCCGTCCTTCTCGCCGGCTTCAACCCTGTTGTCTGATTCCGTCGAATCCTCGGCGGGAATGGCTACGTGGACCTTCACCGATGTACCGGCGGGCGTCCAGTCCGGCGCGTACCTGTTCTGGCGCGTCCGAGCCATCCGCGACGGCCTTACCAGCTCCTGGTCGGCAAGTCGCTCTGTGCGCCAGGCCGACTCCCCCGACAGCAGCAGCGGCTGGCAGCAGTCGGCCCGCGCCCTGCGGAACGGGCAGGTTGAGTTTCTCCACCTCGATGGCGACGCTCTCGTCGTCGCCCATGAGCCCCCGCCCTTTCGCCCGGAAAAGGCGACTCGCGACGACGGCTTCACCGTCCTCGACCTGCCGGGTGCCGGCGTGCTGGCCACCGATGGTGTCTATCTCTATGCCAAGCGCTGGTTCAACGATCCGTCCACCGTGTACGAGGGCACCGACTTCTTCGCCCGTATCGGTACCGGCTTCGGGGGGTCCATCCGGGGCGCCTACTACGGCGTCCTCGCCGACTCGACGACACCCGGTATCTCGGCCACCTTCCACAGCGACGGCTTCCTCTACTCGGAGTCCGGTCATCTCTTTGAGATAGAGCGCATCGACCCGACCACCGGTCGCCTCGACACCGTACAGATTCCCGATGGTCTGCTCGACTGGCGTACGGGCAAACCCGTCAGCGATCAGGAGAAGAGCTTCGGTCAGGTCCTGCATGCCATGATCACCTCCGATGGCAGACAGGTCTACAACGTGTCGATGAGTTCTCCCGTGGGCATGCGGGTGGGCTGGGGGGTCCGGGTCTTCGACGTCGATGCCGACGGCTGGCGCCTGGCTCGTGAGTTCGTCATTCCACCCCCGGACATCGGTTTCACCTACATGTGGACGGATGGCATCGTCGCCGACGGGGAGCGTCTCTACCTGATCGAATTCGGCGGTGAGAGGCGGATCCGTGCCGTCAGCAGCGCCGACGGCACCCTTGTCGACGAGTGGACCTCCGATCAGGACGAGACCCGGATCATCAGCGGTCAGTACGATTGGACGAACGACCGGGTGTGGCTTGGTGACCTGCAGGGGTCCGGCCTGTTCCGCTACCGTCGTGCCGACGGACCCGGCGCGGGCATACTGACGAGCCCCGCCATCGGTCCGGCGTCGGCCTGGCGTTCGGCGCAGGTCGACGGCAACGGGATCTCCGTGGTGGTGCAGGCCGAGGGCGAAGGCGGGTGGAATGTGATGGCTGAGGGTGTCACGGAAAGTACCATCGACCTGTCCCACCTCGACCCGCGACTCCACCCCCGGCTGCGGCTGGTTGCCCGTGTCGACACGGTGGCTGGCTCTCGTCTGACAGGCTGGCGGGTCCAGCATACCCCGGCCAGTGATCTCGAGGTCGCTGCGGTGGAGGCTGAGGACACTGTTGTGCATGTCGCCGTGCGCAATCGGGGCCTGGGGCCCGCGGCGGCAGCGACGGTGGACCTGTTGACGAAGTCGGGCCGGCGGCTGGCGACGCAGCCGGTGGGTGAGTTGGCGGCCGGAGAGATCGGGACCGTGCGCTTCGACGGTCCTCCCGACGGCGTCACCGAACCTATGCGTGTGTGGGTGAAACCCGGCGGGTTTGACGCCGACGCCGACAACGACCTGGCCGACGTGCCGGTCGGCGTTGTACCCGGCCAGCGGCTTGTCTTTCGTAGCTGGCCCCAGGGTCAGCTGCTGCGCAGTGGCGACGCGGTGTCAGCGGGGCAGGCACTTCTGGTGGCTGGGGCGGGACCCGGTCAACTGTCTCTGCTCGTCGATGACGTACCTGTCGATGCCGACACGACCTGGCTGGAGGCGACGGGGCCGCGGGCGATCGTGCGCTTGCAGCCCGGTCGTCGTGAGCTCGACGCACGACTTGTGAATGTGGGAGAGGCCGGGCAAAGCTCGACCATCACCCTCGAGGTCAGCGACCGGTTGCGGGTCACCAACGCTCTCATCGTGCCCAATCCCGTGCCTGCTGACGGCGCCCAGATCACCTGTTACCTGTCGAGACCCGCAGAACTGTCCACCGACATCTTCGGTCTCAGCGGCCGCCGCGTTCGCCGGCTCGGGCCGGTATCGTCAGCCGCAGGATTTGCCACCTTGTCATGGGATGGTCGAAGCGAGGACAGCGGCACGCTGGCTGCCGGCACCTACCTCTTCGTCGTCACCGCCCGCGCTGACGGTGAACTGGCTCAGCGCCGCGGCGCCCTCGTCGTCGCCCCATAAGCGGCAGCTCACCGGGCAGAACAAGAACGGGGACGGCTGCCGGAGCGGCCGTCCCCATTCCCCCGCCTCGGTGACGGGAATCGTCAGGTGACGCTCAGCCCGCCGCCTGACGAATCTGCTGAATCTTCTCGTCGCGCTCCGCGTAGATCTTGTCGCGAACCCCGTTCATCTCGTCCTGGAACTGACGCTGGTGCTCGGCGAAGGCCTGCGGGTCAGCCTCGGCTTCCAGCTTGGCCACACGCCCCTTGAGCACGATCTCCTGCTCCGCCCACTTGGCTTCGTACTCTTTGCGAACCTGATCGATGGCCTCCACCTGGTCAGGCGACAGCTTCGTATCCTTGTCGACGAGATCGTCGGTCTTTTCGAGAGCAAGTTCAAGAGCTGATTTCATCGTGCCTGTACCTGCCTCCATTACGTGATGCTGTCCCTGACGGAGAAACAAGCTAGTGACACCGGCTCCGGACTTCAAGGGACCAACGAAAGAAAAGGAGAACCACCATGAACCGATGGACCGTCTACCTTTCCGGTGAGATCCATAGCGACTGGCGTGAACGCGTCGTGCGTGGCGCCGCTGACGCTGATCTACCGGTGGACTTTACCTCTCCCGTGACCGATCACAGTGCCAGCGACGACTGCGGCGTCGCCATCCTCGGCGACGAGGACAGAGGGTTCTGGAAGGATCACAAGGGAGCTGGCGTCAACGCCATCCGCACACGGACGCTGCTGGGTGATGCCGACATTGTCGTCGTCCGCTTTGGCGACAAGTACCGTCAATGGAACGCCGCCTTCGAAGCCGGGCTGGCCAGCGCCCTGGACAAGCCGCTGATCACACTTCATGACGCCGACCTGACTCACGCCCTCAAGGAAGTCGACGCCGCGGCCAGCGCCGTGGCCGAAACACCGGAGCAGGTCGTCGAGGTGCTGCGCTACGTGATGACGGCCTAGTCTGCCGGTTTGCTGAAGGCGTCGGCGAAGATGAAGAAGTCGGAGAAGTCCACCATGCCGTCGTCATTCAGATCGAAGCGGGCGTCCTCTCCCGAGACGGACTGACCGAAGACATCGGCGAACTGGAAGAAGTCAGAGAAGTCGACGACGCCGTCACCGGAGAAGTCAGAGGCTTCTTCAGGAGCGACTGTGACGGTGTCACCCGGCGCGACTACCGTCGTGTCGCCGGGATCCGTCACCGTGCTGTCCACAGGCACGACAACCGTGTCACCGGGGTCCGTCACCGTCGTGTCACCGGGATCCACCACCGTGCTGTCCACCGGCACGACCACCGTGTCACCGGGATCGGTCACCGTCGTGTCGGAAGGTGTCGTCGTCGTATCCGTAGACCCGGTATCCGGTGACACTGTCGTCAACAGCAGATGGCCACTGCCGCTCAGCGACAACTGCCAGAGGGACGACTCGAGGCGCGTGGCCGTCGTCGAAAACCCGTCGAACTGGGCTGAAAGTACCGAGTCGATGCCGTTCAGGACGATGTCGTAACCTGTGTCTGCACCGCGCACGAAGCCGCCGACGCTGTCGGCTGCCACCGTGAGCAGTACGTCGACGGTGTCACTCGCCGAGAGTCGCACCGTGCCGCCGGCTCGCAGCCAGGTGCCATCCTGAATGCTCCAGGTGCGGATCGTGTCCCCTTCTGCTCGCAACCAGCCGAAGGCTGCGTCACTGCTCAACTCGGCGCCGGCGACACTGTCGACTGTGACGCTGTCGGCGCCGGCAGCCTTGGACCACGCGACTTCGTGGGCACCGTCCTGGCGCGAGACACCGATCGCCTGACCGCCCGTCGAGGTCGCCGTCGTCAGGGCCGGCTCTTCGCCCAACGTGGCCCGCGGAAACAGAACCGACAGAAACTCGGCTGTCGTGTCCGTCTCGGTGACCTGCAGAAAGGTGTGTGTCGGCTCCTCGAGGTAGTCGAAGGAGTGGATCGTGTCCTGTTCGGCGAAGGTGCGCCCCGTCTGTTGAGGCAGATAGGCGAGCAGCTCGGCGTTGGTGCGGGTCCAGCGGGCCAGCGAGCCGTCTCGGGAGTAGCTGCCACCGCTGGTGCCGCCGCCATGGCCGTGCAGACGCCATTCGTAGGCGCGGGCCGAATCGGAGCGTGCTTCATCGGCAATGACGAAATACTCCCGGTCAGCAAACAATACCCGCCGCCGGATCCGGGCCCCGAGGTACTCGGCCCGGACCTCGGCATAGTCCCCGGCGGCATGGGTCAGCGTGTCTTCGATGTAGGCGTCTTCACCACCGTCTACAGCGGCCCCGGCGATGCGATCCAGGGGTGGCCCCTGGCCGTCGACCATGATGAGGCTGTGGGCGTTTCCCCAGTTCACCTTGTCGTGGTTGGTGAAATTGATGTAACCGCCGTCGACAGCGAGCATCTCGCCGTGGGCATAAAGGATGAAGCTCGTTTCGTCCGCGTGCTCGTGGCCGAAGCCCTGCTCGCGTGTTCGTCCGTGCTCGCCGCGCAGCAGCAGGTAGGTGGCCTCCTCGCTCCAGTCGGTGCGGAACACGGCGTCTCCGGCAGCCGGCATGAAGATCGTCGGCCCCCGCGTCGGCTCCTGCGACGGCTGGGTATCGTCGTAGTAGACGATGGCGTCGGGTTCGTTGAAGCCGCGCACGTACGGCCCGTTTTCGTTGTTCAGCCAATCCCAGTGATGCACGGCGCCGTCGGCGTCGACGGCGGCCAGGTAGTGTCCGTAGGTGTCGTCGATGTGGCCATCGTCGGTGTTCGGCCGGCGGCCGCTGGGCAGACGGATGTTCACCGACCAGTCATGCGTCTTGTCCAGCAGGGGATCACTGAACAGGTCGATGTCGGACAGGGCCCGCAGGGCAAAGGCATAAGGCAGGTAGACATCGGCGGCGTAGCGCTGGTAGAACGGACTCTCGGCGTAGCCCCCGTCCTCGGTCTCGATCACGTGAGCCAGTGAACGCGTCACCAGATCGTGGGCCCAGTCGGCCCATTCTTGGGGATCGCTGCCGCCGGAGCCCGAGTGGTCGGCCAGTGCGTAGGCCGCCATACCGAGCCCGCCGTAGAGGCGGACGTGCCAGTTGTCGAGATGTGTGACGGACAGATTGCGCGGGTCCGTGGTCTCGTGCAGCCTGATCTTGAGGGTGCCCAGGAAACCGAGGTCGATCTCCTCCACGACGATGCCGTCGAACATGCGGTCCGCTTCGTCGGCCAGCAGATCCCGCACCGTCGCCAGAGAGTCGGGATAGTCAGCGAGAAAGACGTGGAGCATGTCGTACGCCTGGGCGTACTGCATGACCACCTCGCCCTCGTTGTGCGGCTCACCCAGGTCGCCATCGTCGCGGGGAAACTTCATGTCGAGCAGAAGGCCGGCGCTCGTGTGGGCGAACGTGCTGTCCCCGGTCATCCACCAGGCGAAAGCCGCCGCCTTGGCGTATCGCGCCTTGGTGCGCTCCTCGGTGACCGGGTTCGGGGGATTCTCGGCACGACTGAGCACCGTCGCCCACCATGTGGCGTAGGGCTCGCGGGTGATCCGCTCCTGCAGCAGCGACACCTGATCCTCGGTGAACAGCAGACCGGGATGCGATTCGGCCGGCAGTGTCACCTGGGCACTGACAGCGGTGGCGGCCAGGAGCAGAGCGGCGGTGATGAGGCGGTAGACAGTCACGGCATCAGAACAGGGCCATGGCCCGGCGGACGTTGATACCCCAGGAGAACCCGAGGAAGATGTAGCGCCGCCCCATCGACAGGCGGACACCGGCGGCCTTGCCACTGTGAGACGGGAAGAACATGCCGATCGTGCCATATACCGTGCTCGGATCGTCGAGTCGCCAGCCCATGCCCGCATGCAGTGAACCGGGTTTGCTGCCGACGATGACGGTCTCCACTGGCAACACGTCAATGTCCATGGTCAAAGAACGTAGCACGTTGGTATCGCCTGCACATCGACCGAAGGGGACCAGTTGGGCCGGTGACGTCGTGGTGTCGACACAGAGCTCCTGCCCGAAGCGGGTATCGTAAAACCGCTGATATCGCGGGTTGCTGTCGGCCCCCTGCAGAAGGCCGAAATCGAAGAGGTTGATCGTCGCCATGACCCGGTGCGCGGGCGAGATCGCCGTGATCCCGAAAGGAACGTCCAGCCCGGTGCCCTCTTCGACATCGATGACCCCGACGCCGAAAGTGGCGAACACACCGGCTGGTGGCGTTCTGTCTTCGACGATGAGGCGCTGCGCCGGTGCCTGTGCGACGGTGATCATGACCAGACAGATGGCGGCGACCAGGGCATGCCGTACCGACCCTCCAGATCTCAGGTGAGTCGACGTTGCGAGGTCGCAACGACTCACGGCGTCACGCTCCCAGGATCGAATCGCACTGCTGGATGAAGTCGTCCTTGTTCTTGATGATCTCTTCGACGCTCTTCTGCAGCCGACTGGCGTAGGGATCCATCTCGGGGATGAGCGGATCGCCGCCGTAGCCGATCTCCATCGTGCGCACGGCGATGTCGGCGATGTGCACCATGGCTGCCAAACGTCGGTGTTGGGTGGATTTACCTGGCTGGTGGTGGGAGGTGATGGCGGTACGCACCTCTCCCGGCAGATCCCAGTGGATGGCCAGTTCGCCCCCGCAGTCGGCGTGGGTGATGCCCAGCAACTCGTACTCGGCGTTGAGGACGGAGATATTCTCGGCCTCCACCAGGTCCAGGACCTTGCCGAAGTGGTCGGGGAAACGGAACAGGAACACCGCTTTGCCGATATCGTGCAGGGTGCCCAGCAGGAAGTGGGTCTTCTTCTTGTCCGCCTTGCCGATGACCTCCATGGCCATGCCCGTGGCCAGGGAGTGTTTCCATAGATCGTTCATTGACAGGGCTGCAGTAGCCGACGACTCCGTGGAATCGCCGAAGGCGCCGTGGATCACGGCGGCGCCCAGAAAGGCCACGGCTTGTGACATCATGTTACCCTGGAAACCAAAATAAGCCGAGCGACAGGTGCGCATGACCTTGGCCGTCAGCGCCGGATCCTGCTCGAGGGTGGCTGACACCTGCCGCATGTCGACCTCTTCATCGGCCTTGCTCAGCAGCGTCAGCAGCTTGCTGTGCGCCGCCGGCATGGCCGGCAGGTTGGACAGGTTCTTGATCTCGTCGCGGATCTCCTGGTGCGTCGGCTGCTCGACCGTGTCGCCGCTCTCCAGGACCTCGGTGAGCTTCTTCTGCAGGGCAGTGAGGGTGAACGGTTTCAGCAGGAAGTGGGCGATTCCTGCCTCCTGACCCTCCTTGATGACGACGCGCGCCTCCTCCTTCTCGGGGGGCAGGCCGATGATGATGGGGATGTGATTGTACTTCTCGTGCATACGAAGGATCCGGGCTGTCTTGACGCCGCCCATGGGCACGGCATTGTTGAGCAGGATCACATTGGCTCCCTCCTGGCGCAGTGCCAGAACGGCCTCGGGACCGTTGCGGCAGTCTCTTGCGCCGTGCCCTTTCTCGCGCAGCTGGGCGCAGATCAGCCCTCCGATCTTCTCGTTTTTCTCGACTACGAGGATCTGTGCGGACATGAGGGAGACCGGCAGTGGGGTTGGAGAGGACAGGGAGACCGACCAGAGCCGGCTGAACCTTATTAAGGTAAGCGTGAGCCCTCAGCCATCAAGGGCGGTAGAACGACAAACCCGGCATACCAGGCACCGCTGGCACACCGGGCTCGACTGGCGCCGGATCAGACTTCGTCGGCGAGTTCTTCCAGATACCGGTATCGGGTCGGATGACGCAGGCGACTCAGGGCGCGCTCCTTGATCTGCCGCACGCGTTCCCGTGTGACGCCGATCATCTCGCCGATCTGCTCGAGAGTGAGGGCCTCCATGCCGTCGAGGCCAAAATAGAGGCGAATGATCTTCTGCTCGCGCGTTTCGAGGCTGTCGAGGACCTCCTCCAGCTGATGACGGGCCGAATCGTAGATCAGATCGGTGTCGGGAGCTTTCGAGTTGGAATCCGGCAGGACGTTGAGCAGTGAACGCTTCTCGTCATCGTCGAAAGCCCCGTCCAGGGAGCTGACCGGCCGGGCGCTCAAGATCGCGTCGGTGACCACGTCGGGCGGCAGATCCAGTTCCTTGGCGATCTCCTCGACGGCGGGTTCCGTGTCGGAGTGCTGCCCGAGTTTGCGGGTTGCCTTGGAGATGTCCTTCAGGAGGCTGAGCTTGTTGAGCGGCAACCGTACCGTGCGTACATGCTCGGCGATCGTCTGCAGGATGGATTGACGGATCCACCAGACCGCGTACGAGATGAACTTGTAGCCGCGGGTGCCGTCGAAGCGTTCGGCAGCCGTCATCAGACCGAGATTGCCGGCGCTGATCAGATCCGGAAAGGACAGGCCCCGGTTCTGATAGTTCTTGGCGACATCGATGACAAAGCGCAGGTTGGCCTGGATGAGTTCGTCCCTGGCTACCATATCTCCGTCCTTGATGCGGGCGGACAACTCGACCTCGCGCTCCCTGGAGAGTGGTTCGGAGTCGGCGATGTCGTCGAAGTAGGCTCTTAGTGTCGAACTCTCCCGGTCACCGAGCGTTTCGAGCATAACTCTCCTTAGCGACGTTTCTTGAGCGAGTGGGAAGTGGGGGAGCGTACAGAGGAATACCCGCGACCGAAGCGACGGGAAAGGGAAACGGTGTCGCTTGCGGGCCTCGGGCGGTTGGACCAATCATACGTGGACTTTTGTCGGCACGATCTGGCAGGCAGTGCAATCGGTCAGGCTGTGTAATCTGCTTGTTACGATACAAAGTTGACCATCGCCGATCAAGCTGGAGGGCCCCTTTGAAGCCACGTTTTTCACATCTTTTTTCATTCTTTTTTGCCTTCGCCCTGCGACCCCTCGAAGTTGGCGCGCAGACGATCCCCGTCGACCATTTCGAGGGCCTGCACTTCGACGCACCGGTGCCTGCCGTGGTGCTCTCCGGTCAGGATCTACCGTTGTCGGCGGACCTGCTTGAGTCTGGCTGGGAGGAAGCCCTGTTCAGCTTCCGACCCATCGATGGTGACGGTCCGGACCTCGATTTCTTCGTCCAGCATCTGGCAGGCCGGATCGAGCGTACGATCGTCTTCGCGGCGGCCCAGGCCGATACTTACGAGGTCGTCCTGTTCGCGGGCTCCGCTGAGCAACTTGAGTTTCACGGTGTGTTCAGCCCCTTCGTCGTCACGGCCACCGACGATCCGCTGCGGCTACCGGCCCTGTTCTTCGATGGTCTCCTCCTCGATGCCCCTCTGCCAACGCGGATTCCTCTCGGTGCCGCCCCGCCACTGGCGGGGCGAATCCTCGACGACCGGATCGTCAGCGCCCGCTTCGATCTGTCACGGGGCGATACGGAGCTGAAATCGGTCGGTCTTCCTCTGACCGACGGTCGGTTCGACCAACCCCTGCGTTTTCCGGTGGAGTCCGCCGGGCCGTTGCGCGTCGAACTCGTCGTCGGCCTGCAGGACGGGACGTTCTGGGGTCGTGGCTCCTTCCTGTTCGAGATGGCCGCCGCGGATGGGCCCCAGGCTGCCCCCGCCGTTCTGGCGGCGGCGCTGTTGCCGGTAGGACAGGCCGATATCAGCATCGCCAACCTCGGTGAGGCCGACCTGCTCATTCTCGACGCCACCACCGCCGCCCCCTTCGAAGTGGTCTCCACACCGGCGCCGATTCCACCCGGCTCCACGGGGTTGATCGGCGTGCGCTACGATGGTTCCGGCGGCGACGAAGGGGATCTGATCGTCGACACCAATGACCCGCTCCGCCCCCGGCGGCACGTGGCGCTGCGGGGTGTGTCCGACAGCGGTACGGCGACCTCACTGACCTGGGAACGGGCCGACGTGGACGGCGTGCTGACAGCGGTGGCCCCTCCGGGCTTTCAGCGGTTCGCCCTGGCGCTGTTCTCCTCCCGGCACCTGCTCGACAGGGACACCGGTTTCCCCTTCTCGGTGGGGCCCCCACCACCCGCTGCCCGGGCGGCGCGACCGGTCCCGACCGCTCGGGAGCGTGGCGAGGCCATCCGTGCCCGGAAGTCGGACCGTCTGGCCGCCCAGGTACGGTCCCTGGGCAGACCCGCTCGGCGCGCCGCCCAGGTATCCTACGCCGTGGGCGACGAACGCACCTTCGTCTTCGACGAGTTCGCTCCCGTACCCCGACAGTTGCTGCCGACGCGGGTGGTGGCCGTCAGCGAACGCGCCGTGGCCTTCGTCCATGTGGGCAGCGCCGCCGACGGGGGCGACCTCTCGGTTGACGACATCCGCGCTCACCTGGCCGGCTTCGACGCCGACTATGGTGGTATCGTCGCCGCCTTCGGTGCCCCTTCCGACGTGGATGGCGACGGTCGTATCGCGTTCCTCTACACCCCGCTCGTCGACGATGTCGGGCTCGGTGGCTTCCAGGATCCGGCCTCGGTGCTGGAAGAGACCGTGGGTGGCAGCGGCAACCGCACGGATCTGTTGTTCCTGTCGCCCACCCAGCCTGATCCGTCGTACCGATCCCTCCTGGTGCACGAGTTTCAGCATCTGATCAACTTCCACCAGCACGTGCTCGTGCGCGGCGGCGAGTCCGAAGCTACCTGGCTCGATGAGGGGCTTTCCCACCTGGCCGAAGATCTCGTGGACGGCTTCGTCTCCGGGGGCAACAGCGACAACGTTCACGACTTCCTCGCCGATCCGGGCGCGGTTGGCCTTACCGCCCAGGATCACGTCAGTGCCGCCGAACGGGGGGCCGCTTACCTCTTCGTACGTTCCCTCGTCGACCGCTTCGGCCCGGCCATCCTGCTGCGCCTGGTACAGACGGGACTGTCCGACAGGGACACGGTGGAGGAGGCAGCAGGGGTGCCGTTCCGGGAGTTGCTCGCCGGCTACGCGGTGCAGCTCTATGCCAGCGGCACGGGGCTGGCCGGCCACAGTCGCTTCGACTTCTCCTTCGCCGGTCTCGGCGGGCCGGATACGCGGGGCTTCCCTCAGCCTGCGGTTCTGAGCGTTGACGAGGGGGAGCTGGCCGGAACGATCCGGCCTCGCGGCGTCGCCTTCGTCGAAGTGGAGGGTCCCGTCATCCAGCTGCAGGCCTCCGTCGATGCCGAGTTGGGCGCTGTCCTGCTTCCCCTGCCGGCAGACTTCGTCGCCAGGATCGATATCCCCGGTGATCACTTCGCCGGCGTTCACTTCGACCCACCCCTGCCGGGAGGTCTCGCCGTCGGCGAGCCCATCGTCATCCGCGGGCAGGTCGCCGGCACGTCGGCGACACGGGTGACAGCCCAGTATTCCGGACCGGATGGAAATCTGATCGCTTCCTTCGTTGCCCGCGTCGACGGCGAGGGCCGGTTTGGGCGAACTGTCGTCTTCGCTCAGGGCCAGACAGGCGATCTCGAGCTGGATGTGTTCGTCGGCGATGACGAGGGAGGGGACTTTGCCGGGAGCTTCGCGCCGGTACGCGTCCGACACGATTCAGGTCCGGTGTTTCTGCCCCGCGGTTTCTTCGACGGGGTCACCCTCGACGCCCCGCTGCCGACGCGGATCGCCGGCGGCGCCCAACTCACGGTCTCAGGAGATGTCGCAGATGGAGCAGATGGAGCGGTGGACCGGGTGATCCTGGAACTGGTCTCTGCCGGGGACGACCGGGTCGATTTCCGCGCCGATGTCGAGGGCGGCCGCTTCGAGATCGATCTGGCTCTGGAATCTGAGCTGGAAGGCGAGTGGGAACTGCGCCTGTTCACCGGCGTCGACGGCGACTTCTCCTACCGGGGCGGCTTCGACATCGTCATCGGTGGTACGATCACGGCCGTGGCAGAGGAATCGGCGGTGCTGCCCGAGAGCTACGCTCTCTCCCCACCTTACCCCAACCCCTTCAATGCGTCCGCCATCATTCCCCTGACCGTTTCCGGCACAGACCCTGTGGACGTGGCTGTCTACAGCCTCGGCGGGCAGCGTCTCGTGACCCTGCACTCAGGCCAGCTCACGGTGGGTGCCCATCAACTGCGGTGGGATGGTCACGACCTTGGCGGCCGGCCGACCGCCAGCGGTGTCTACCTGGTGCGGGTTGTCGCCGGGGACTGGCGGGCCGCACGCAAGGTGCTGCTGTTGAGATAGTTGACGGCCGCCATCAGCGCAGACTTGCCGTCATCTCGAGGTAACGCTCAGCCCGGCGCTCACCCCCTGGGCCCAGTCTGTCGACACGCCGCTGGATGCGGGCGATCCTCTCGTCGGTGGCCGGATGGCTGGCGAGAAACCGTTCAATGCTGGTTCCCGGAGCCGATTGCAGACGCCCCATCTTCTCGAAGAGGGTGACCAGTCCTCCGGGATCGTACCCGGCCGCCGCGGTGTAGGCCACGCCGTAGTCGTCGGCCTGCCGCTCGTCGTCTCGGCTGAAGCGCGCCATGGCCCCGGCGCCGGCGATCTGCGCCCCCATCTGCGCCAACTCTTCAGGCGCCTCCCCGAGAGCGATGGCCATCAGCAGTTGCACGCCGAACTGCGTACCGAGCTGGTTGGCCGAGTGCCGCGCCACGACATGACCGAGCTCGTGAGCCAGCACCCCCGCCACTTCCGCCTCATCATCGGCCAGCAGCAGCAGGCCGGTGAACACGTACATCGGCCCCCCGGGCAGGGCGAAGGCGTTTACCTGTGCGTCGTCGTCGAGCACGGTGAGACGGTAGTCGATACCGGGGCGGTCTACCCACGCCTGATCGATCAGGGGTTGTGCCAGGAAACGGACATAACGCTGCAGAGCGGGATCCCGCAGGACTCTGTGTTCGGCTTCGACCTGCCGGGCCAGCTTCTGTCCGAGCTCGATCTCGGTCTGCACCGGCACCAGCTCCCGGCCGATCACCTGGCGAACGGAGGTACAACCAGTACCCCCGACGAGACTGCCGATGCCGATGGAAACGCTCAACAGCCAGACGCGACAGAGTCGCAATCGCCGCATGGGATGATCTCTCCTCAGCGAAAGAAAAAGGCGGCCCGCCCCGAGGGCGTGCCGCCGTTGAGACTCGATGGGGATCGGATCAGTTCTTCTTGCTGAACTTTACGGCGACCGAGCCCATAGCCCAGCTGGCCCCAATGCTCAGAGCCATGATGAAGAACGCGATGAGGGCGCTGCCCCAGTCACTGTGCCCGTAGATCGATTCGTATAGAGTGTTTTCGTACATCCCTTTGGCTCCTGGTTCTGCTCGCTGGCGTCTGTCCGAGAATACCACAGATCCGGCTGCGGGGCAATCATCCTCCCGTGGCCTGGTCCACCACTTCGAGCACTTCTTCCGGCCGGAAGGGCTTCCCCAGAACCTTCAGCACGCCGGGCAGGCGTTCCTCTTCCGGATCGAGCCCGGTGATGATGACCACTTTTACGTCGGCATCGATCAGCTGCAGCTCGGCCAGGGCCTCGTATCCCGTCAGGCCGGGCAGCCCCAGGTCGAGCAGGACGAGTTCGATCACATCCTCTCCCAGACGAAACATGTCGATCGCCTGGGCGCCCTCCGTCGCCGTCAACACGTCATATCTCGGCGCCAGTGTTCTGTCCAGCAGCGTCAGGATACTCGGATCGTCGTCGACGATAAGAATTGTCGGTTTGCCATCGGCCATGGTCATATGAACTGAACTTTCGGACAGTTGCGCCAGCGGCCGGCATGAACAGCTTTGTGGCAGACCTTCATCAAGGGAGCCAGCCGTGACCCCGACATCCGCCGATACCTGTCGCCATGAGTGATCCGATCCGCGTCGGCTTGATCCGCTGCGACACCCACGGCGCCTACTATGCAGGGCTCTTTGCGACCCACGATCCCCTGCGCCTGCAGCGCCCCCTCGACCCCGGCCAGACGGCCCGCTATTCGTGGCAGACCGGCGGCGCCCACTTCTACTTCTACACCGACTACGCCGACGCCTCGAAGTTGACGGTCGAATCCGTGGACGGCTTCGAGCTGACCCGTGTGTGGGACGAACATCGCGACACCGCTGAGTGCCTGGCCAGCGTCTTCGGCGCTCGTGCCGTCGTCTGCGACACACCCGACCAGGTCAGCGATGATGTCGACCTCGTCTTCATCGCCGACTGCAATGGCGATGGCAGTGACCATCTCGAGCTGGCGCGTCCCGGTCTCGAGAAGGGCGTGCCCACCTTTGTCGACAAACCGCTGACGCGCTCCACCGACGACGCGCGCCAGCTGCTGCGTTTGGCTGACGGCGGCGACACGCCCCTCGCCTCCGCCTCGATCCTGCGCTTCCTGCCCGTGGCCGAACGCTTCCGCCATCGCCTGCCGGAGGTCGGCGAGCTGCACTTCGGCACCATCCAGGGCGGCGGCACCGCGCTGGCCGGACACATCCACGCCGCCAGCCTCGCCCAGGCCATCTTCGGCACCGGTGTCCAGAGCGTGCGTTGTATGGGCGACACCGAGCTTCACACCTTTCATCTGGACTATGGCGACCGGGCGGACCGGCCGCGGCAGGGCGTCACCGTCAGCAGCAGCGTGGGCACCCCGTGGCACTGTGCCTTCTACGCCAGCGCCTATGGCCCCGGTGGGGCCGTGCACTCACCGCCCATGGGCGACTTCGACTTCCCCTTCGGGGCCGCCGCCATCCTGCGCCTGGTTCGTGACATGGTGCACACCCGCACGGCACCTGTCATCCTGCGCGACGCCATCGAAGCGGTGGCCATCTGTGAAACCGCGCGTCGTGCCCAGGAAAGTGGCCGCGCCGAGAAAATCCCGGAGCTACCATGACCGACCTGCCGATCACCCGCTGTCATCATCACGGCTTCACCGTGTCCAGTATCGAGCGCTCCCTGCCCTTCTATCAGACGGCTCTCGGCCTCGAGCTGGTACGGATCTCCGACCGCCGCAATCTGCCGTCCTATGATCGGATCCTCGGACACGATGACATCGCCCTGACCGTGGCCCTGCTGCGTCATCCGGTGGACGAGTTCCTGTTGGAGCTCTTCGAATACGAAAACCCCCGGGGCCGGCGGCGCGAGCTCGACAACACCTTCGTCGGCGCCTCCCACGTGGCCTTCCAGGTGGCCGATGCCGACGGCGTGTACCGGGATCTCGTCGCGGCCGGCTACGGCGCCATCAACCCACCCGTCGATGTTGAGCGTGACGGTACCGTGGTGGCCCGCGCCTTCTACGCCCTCGACCCCGACGGCATCAGTGTCGAGATCTTCCAGGAGTTTGCCGACGTGGTGAGCCGATGACGACCGCTCCTCCCCTGGCCCTGGTCACCGGCGCGGCGCGTGGTATCGGTGCGGCCACGGCGAAGCGACTGTTGGCCGACGGTCTGCGTGTCATCGCCCTCGACCGCGACGAAACCGGCCTCGATCAGCTGTTCCGAGCCACCGGGACCGATGCCCTGCAGACCTTCCCCTTCGATCTCACCGACATCGCCGGCACTTCCGGCATGTTGACGGCTCTCGTCGACGAACACGGGCCCATCACCCGCCTCGTGCTCAACGCCGGCGTCTGGCCCGGGGGCCCGATCGTCGACATGAAGGACGAAGTCTGGGAGCTGAACCTCACCGTCAACGTCACCTCCCCTTTCGCCTTCATGCGCGCCCTGGCACCCATCATGGGAGACGCGGGTGGGGGCGCCATCGTCAGCATCGCCAGCCGCAACGCCCACCGTTCGAGCACGAACAACGCCGCCTACGACGCCTCGAAGGCGGCCCTCGTCGGCCTCACCCGGACCGCCGCCGGCGAGTTTGCCCGCCTCCGCATCCGCGTCAACAGTGTATCTCCCGGCGTCGTGTCCACACCTGCCACGCCGGAGATCGAGGCGCCCCTGTTCAAGGCCGCCTACCTCAAGCAGATCCCCCTTGATCGATATGGCACTGGCGACGACATCGCCGCTGTCTGCGCCTTCCTGCTGTCCGACGATGCCGGCTTCCTGACCGGGCAGGACATCATCGTCGACGGCGGCCAGATCGCCTGCCAGGACAACGGGCGGTTCATGGAGATTCCGGGCCTTGGTAGCGCGGACAGTACATCATGAGTTCCGTCCTCCTCCTCGGCAGCTTCCTGCCCGGGCAGTCTCTGTGGAGTATCCGGCGCGGCTTCCTCGACCTGGGCTGTGACGTCCACTACCTGCCGACGCGGGGTGTCATCACCTCCCATCGCCAGCGCGACGAACAGCTGGCCGCCGAAGAAGCTGACGTGATACCCGCCTCCGACACCTGGGATCTGCCCTACGCCGACGACACCGCTTTCGAAGACGCCCTGGCGGCGACCATCGAGCAGCACCGTCCCGAGCTGCTCTTGTGGTGGTTTCCCAAGGATGATCGACGACCGGGCCTGATCGCCTACCTGCGCCAGCAGTACCCGTGGTGTCGGACCGTTACCCACACCCAGGATGACCCGTGGGATCTGCGCCGCCATCCCGAGTTCTGTCGCGAGTTCGAGTTTGCCGTCACCTGCTGCCAGGAAAGCATCGCCGAGTACGCTCAACAGGACCTCCGCGCGATCCTTCTCTATCCGCCGCCGGCCGTGGAACTGCACGGCAACGCGCAGCCCACGCCAGGTGAGGCCTGCGACTTTTCTGTCACCATCCTGTCCAACTATTCACGCAGCGGCGGTTCGCAGGACGACTATCTGAGTGCCCCCGAAGGGCTGGGCCGCGTGACACACCCCATCCCCTTTCCCGAGCAGCGCCTCACCCGCACCGAGCTTGTGGACGCGCTGACGCCCCTTGGCCGCATGCACATCTACGGTGGCCTTGGTTTCGGCGCCTTCGACGGTATCCCCCGCACCTGTTACCGTGGCTTCCGTGGTTATCACGAGCTGCCCGGCGTCTACCGCGCCGCCCGCATCAACGTCAACCACCACAACTCGCCCACATCCTGCGGGTACCTGAATCAGCGCGACACGGCCATCACCGGCAGCGGCGGCTTCATGCTCACCGATTACGTTGACGGGATGGAGGAGGTCTTCGACATCGGCAGCGAGATCGATACCTGGATGACCCGGGAAGAGCTGCAGGACAAGGCACGCTGGTGGCTGGCCCACGATGAAGCCCGCGAGGCGGCGGGACGGCGGGCGCAGGCACGTATCCTCGGCAGCTACGGCAACGTCGCCTACGCCCGCAAGCTGCTCGAATTCGTCAACCAGTGAGAAGGAGAACCCATGCACGATGGCATCCGCGGCCTGCTGGACTTCAGCGGTCAGGTCGTCCTCGTCACCGGCGCCAGCCGCGGCATCGGTCGCGCCATCGCCGGCACCTTCGCCCAGGCCGGCGCCCGCGTCGCCCTCACCGCGCGCAGTGCGGATCAGTTGGAAGAGGTGGCAGCTGAAATCGGAACGGAGTCAGCCCTCGTGCTGCCCGCTGACGTGGCGCAGCAGGACCAGGTCGAGGGGGTGGTGCAGAGCATCGTCGACACCTGGCAGCGCCTCGACGTGCTGGTCAACAATGCCGGCCTCATCGATTTCGCCCCCGTCGACAGGATCGAGCCAGAAGCCTGGGACCGGGTGATCGCCGCCAACCTCACCGGTCCCTATCTGTGCAGCCGCGCCGTGGCCCCCGTGATGGAAGGTCAGGGCTCCGGTCGTATTATCAACATCACCTCCGTCAGCGCCCAGACCGGCGGTGTGTCAGGGGGCGTCAACTACACCGCCTCCAAGGGCGGCCTGGCAGCCATGACGAAAACCCTGGCCCGCGACCTGGCACCGGCCGGCGTGACCGTCAATTCCATCTCCCCCGGCCAGATCGATGCCGACCCGGACCTGCTCACCCCCGAACAGCGCCAGCACGTGACCGGCCTGATCCCGCTGGGCCGCCTCGGCGAACCCGTGGAAATCGCCTACGCCGCCCTGTTCCTGGCCTCGCCCATGGGTGCCTACATCACCGGCGCCACCCTCGACGTGAACGGGGGGATCCTCAAGCGGTAGGCAGAGCGGTGCTCGAGGTCTCAGTCGCCAAGCATCTTCAGAGGATGAACACTCGCGCGGCGCTACACAGAGACAAACCAGCCGCTGCGCACGGATCTATCACTTTGTCTTCCGCGCTCGCTTGATCGACGTGCGCACCTTGGCGACGGTCTTCTTCGTAGCCTTCTTTCTCGCAGATTTCTTGCGAGCAAGCTTAGCCCCCTGCGCCTTCACCTTCATCTTCGGCATTACATTTTCCTCTCAGCCTTGAGATAGAATCAAGGTACGTCAGAGCCTCGATGGACGCGACAGATCTACTCGTCGTCAGCCTCCTCTTGGTCGTCATCGTCTTCGGCTTCGACTTCGACTTCGGTGAGCAGACTGGCAAGCGGAGACCCGGAGTCTATCTCTACCGAGCGCTCCTCTAGCAATTCGACGGCCTGCAAGAGCGCATCGTCCCGCAGATCGAGTTGCTTGCCCAGATCCTCCACGGTTTCCAGCAATGCCTCGCCGTCCTCCACGAAGTCATCGGCGACTTCCTCCCTCAGCTTCTCGGCGTGAGCCTGGGCGTTCTCGGCCCTCTCCACGCCGCGCTGACCGAAATAGTGTCCGAGCACCACACCGATCACCGTCGTAAACAGAGCGCTGACGATTCCGGCGGATTTCTCGACGGCCTCGATCGCACCAACCGCGGCCTCTGAGGACTGCGAGTCCGTGAGTTTTGGATAGAGCGCGTTGAGTGCGTTCAGCGGCCCCGTGAGTGACCAAAGCCAGAATCCCACAAGAAGCAAGGTGATGACGAAGTGTACGCTCAAGAATCGTCCGACAATCTCCTGAAACCAAAGCTTCCAACTCTTGGGCGTGGGGTTCATGGGTTCAGTGTCCTCCGATGGGAGTAGGTCGAGCCAATTCGATGGCGCTTCGAAGGCTCACAGTCGTAGTCTATCTCACTAGACGGTTACGGGATCAGATGCATGGTACCGGAGGTGGGACTTGAACCCACACGCCCTTGCGGACAATGGATTTTGAATCCATCGCGTCTACCAATTCCGCCACTCCGGCACGTCTTATCCAGGCCCTGCCAGCCGTCGTCTCGCGTAGCGAGACGGATCGGCGACGCAAAGGTCACCGCTGGCCATGAACCAGCGCAGAGCGTCGCCCGCTCTACTACCGCGCCATATTTAGGCGCACTACCAGCGCCACTCCTCTTCGCGTTCCGCCTTGCACGGCCCCAGCAGTTCGGCGTAGACCACCGCGTCGCGTGCCTTTTCCGGCGTCAGGTGGTAGCGTCCGCCGACAGGCACCTTGCCGACATCCGCCTTCTGTGCGGTTCGCCGTTGGCGCATCAGTTCCGCCACACGGCGCGCCGGGCGTGCGGCCTGCCGTTGGCGTTCTCGTGCCGCGGCGGCCTGCGCTTCTGCCAGTTCCTCGGCGGCGTTGGCCTGCTGCTCGAGTTCGCGCAGCAGGCTTTGTGCGTCGGCCGTGACGGGCGGCATCGAGTCCGCCGTCTCCTGACGCTGCACCGGCTTCGGCTCGGGACGTTCGAAGGGATCGCCGGACGGGAACGGCCAGCCACCCCACTCCTCTCCGTCCTCCTCCTCCACCGCTGCCGGCTCCGGCTCCGTACTGCCGCGCTCGCGACGCTCGTCCTGCCGCTGCTGCGCTTCTTCCAGCTGGCGGCGCCGCTTGCGCCGTTCCATCAGTGCCGAAACGACGCTGAACAGCACAAAAAGTATGAGTAGGAGCTGTTCCATTGCCCGTTACCGGTCTTCGTCCGAACCAGAGTCACCGGACTCGGAGATCGACGAGCGCATTTCGGTATCCGACTGGATGTTCCGCATCCGGTAGTAATCCATGATGCCGAGATTGCCCTCGCGGAAAGCTTCGGAAATCGCCCGCGGGATTTCGGCCTCGGCTTCCTTCACCCGTGCCGACATCTCCTCGGTGAGGGCTGTCATCTCCTGCTCGCGCGCGCGCGCCATGGCCCGGCGCTCCTCGGCTTTGGCCTGGGCAATTTTCAGATCTGCCTCGGCCTGCTCCGTCTGCAACTTGGCGCCGATGTTGTCACCCACGTCCACGTCGGCGATGTCGACCGAAAGGATCTCGAAGGCGGTGCCTGAATCGAGACCCTTGCCGAGAACGGTCTGGGAGATCAGATCAGGGTTCTCCAGCACGTTCTTGTGCGTTTCCGCCGAGCCGATCGTCGTCACCACACCCTCACCGATACGGGCGATGATCGTCTCCTCGCCGGCGCCGCCGACGAGGCGATCGATGTTGGCCCGTACGGTGACCCGCGCCGTGGCCTTCACCTGGATGCCGTCCTTGGCCACCGCCGCGATCAGGGGCGTGTTGATGACCTTCGGGTTCACCGACATCTTCACCGCTTCCAGCACGTCGCGACCGGCCAGGTCGATGGCGGCCGCCCGTTCGAAGGTCAGGTCGATGTTGGCCTTGTCGGCGGAAATCAGCGCCAGGATCACGGCTTCGACGTTGCCGCCGGCCAGGTAGTGGGCCTCCATGCGATCCAGCGGCACATCGATGCCGGCCTTGTCGGCGCTGATCTTCGGTCGCACGATGGCGCCCGGTGGCACCTTGCGCAGGCGCATACCGACGAGGTCACGGAAGATGGCCACTTTGACGCCAGCGAAGTAGGCCGTGATCCACAAGCCGACAGGTACGAAATAGGTGAACAGGCTCAGGAAAATAATGATCCCGAAGAGTACCGCGATCCACATCAGGGCTTCCATCGTTACCGTCTCCTTGGGGCACGCTCAGTCGGCGCGCTCGTGTACCACAATTCGATTTCCGTGTACTTCCAGCACTTCGACGGCGGCGCCGGCGGCGATGAACCCACCGTCGGTGACGACGTCGACTATGCGTTCGTCGAAGCCGGCCCGGCCACTGGGACGCAGAGCCGACGTGGCCGTGCCAACAGCTCCGAGCAGATCATCGAACTCCCCCGTCGATGAATCGTACCCGGAAGCACGATCCGTCTTCCCCTCGTGCACCAGGCGCTGCCAGGCGCGATGGCGGATCATCAGCCACACCAGCACCACAGTACCGACCATGCCGAAGAGACCGATGATGACCGCCGCCCCGGGTCCGATCCGTGTATAGGCGAACACGACGCCGACGCAGACCGTGCCAAAGCCGATGATGCCGAAGATGTTCAGGCCCGGGATGACGAACACCTCGAGCAGGATCAGCAGAAACCCGAGCACGAGCATGCCGAGACTGTAGATCCACAGCAGCGCCGCCTCGCCGACCAGACTCTCCATCGCTCGCTTCTGCCTGGCTCAGCCTAGACGGCCCGGACGACGACACGACTGCCTCGCGCCGAGACGATGCGAACCGCCGTCTGCTGTCTGATGAACTCACCTTCGGCGATGATGTCGAGCCGACGGCCGTCGAACAGACCGACACCGACAGGGCGCAGCTCGGTGGCTGTCACCCCCTCCTGGCCCACCAGCTCTTCGTCGTGCTCGGTGGGGGCCGATACATATCCGTCGGAGGCCGCCGTGCTGTCGGCGAGGATAAGATCGCGGAAAGCACCCACCTTCGGCAACGCCCGCAACAGTACGGCCGAACCGATGATGGCGATGATCATCGACAGGGCAAGCTGGCCGACGATGTTGCTGAACTGATCGAGGGACCAGTAGTCGAACTCGGGCAACCGGGTCAGCAGCAGGCTGGCCAGCATGCAGGAAAATCCGGCGATGCCGGCCACGCCGAACCCCGGAATGAAAGCGATTTCCGCGAACAGCAGACCCAGGCCCACGGCGAACAGGAGCAACTCCTGCCACTCGGCCAGATGGACGATGAGGTGGCTGCCGAAGAACAGGGCCAGCGCCATCAGCGCCAGAGAGCCCCCCAGGCCCCAGCCCGGCGTGCGCACCTCGGCGATGAGACCGAAGATCGCCACCGACAGCAGGATGGAGGTAACGACGGGATGGGTCAGCAACCGTACCGTGCGCTCCGCCCAGTTGATTTCGACCTCGACGATCTTCGCGTCCGCCAGATCGTAGATGGCCAGAAGCTCGGGCAGGGACTGCACCATCTCATCGGCGATCCCGTACTGTAATGCCTGATCCGAGGTCAGCGTCGCCGGGCGACCCGCCTCTTCGCTGAGCTCAGGGATGACGATGCGCTCGTCGACCATGGCCTCGGCGATTTCCGGGTCACGCCCCGTGCGCTCTGCCGTGGCGCGCATCTCGGCCCGCATGACGGAGACGTATTTGTCGCCGGCCTTGTCTCCCCCACCTGTGACCGGCGTGCTGGCGCCGATGGTCCCCCCCTTGACCATGACGATGCGATCACAGGCCAGCGAAATAAGCGCGCCGGCCGAGATCGCGCGCTTATTGATGTAGGCTATCGTCAGTACTTCTGCATCAACGACCGCATCGCGGATCACGGTGGCCGCATCGACACGACCGCCGAATGTATCGATGTCGAAGATCATGGCATCGGCGCCGGCGGAGTCGGCGTCCTGGACGACGCGTTCCACATACGCCGCCAGCCCGGGGTCGATCATGCCTCCTTCGGTATTGACCGTGTGCAGCTTCAGCAGGTGGACGAGAGGCTTCTTGCTCTCGCTGTCGGCCTCCTGTTGGGTACGGCCGCCCGTAGGGATGAGGGCCAGTCCCAAAGTCAGACAGAGCCAGGCGGCGCGACGTCTGGCCACGTCGACAGGTGTTCGTGTCATGATCGATTGTTGGCGCTCATTCATTGTTAAGGTAGATGGTACCCTTCTGCAGGGCCTTGTCAATCGACGTCAGGCCGCTCTACCTTCCCGCCTCGCCAACCACTCCTCCGACCCCTCGAAGTGAAAGGGCAACCATGGCTTCCGGTGCCTCTCCCCTCGACCTGCTGCTGCAGGGCGGTCACGTCATCGATCCGGCCAACGACCTCGACGGACCGGCGGATGTCGGCGTCCGGGACGGCAAGATCGCCCGGGTGGAAGCCGGGATCCCGCCGTCGGACGCGGCCCATGTCGTCGATGTGACCGGCCTCTACGTCACCCCGGGCCTGCTCGACATCCACGTCCACACCTATGACCTGCGCTGGGCCGCCATCGACCCCAAGACAGGCGGGCGGCAGCCGAGCAGCCTGTTCCTCTCGGGATCTCTGCGCGCCGATGCCCACTTTCTCAAGGAGGGGGTCACCACCTGCGTCGACACCGGCACGGCCGGCGCCGATGAGCTCGAGCATTTCCGCCGCACCTGTATCGAGTCGTCGAAGGTGCGGCAGTTCGCCTACGTCAACATTGCCCACTCCGGCATGGGCTCGCCGGAACAGATCGTGTCGAACCTGGATCCACAACGCGCCGCCGCTGCAGCCAGCGAACACTCTGACATCTGCGTTGGCATCAAGACCGCCCACTACTGGACCGTGCACCCCTTCGATGACGACCATCCGCCGTGGGCCTCGGTTGACAACTGCGTCGAGGCGGGAGAGCTGGCCGGTGTCCCGGTGATGATCGACTTCTGGCCCCGGCCGCCGGAGCGTCCCTACGATGATCTGATCCTCGAGCACCTGCGCCCGGGGGATATTCACACCCACGTCTTCGCCCGCCAGTTCCCCATCGTCGACCCGGAGGCTGACAACAAGGTCTACGACCACATGTGGAAGGCCCGCGAGCGTGGCATTCACTTCGACGTCGGCCATGGCGCCGCCAGTTTCTGGTTCCGCAACGCCGTGCCGGCTCTGCAGCAGGGCTTTCCCCCCGACTCGATCAGCACCGATCTGCACATGGGCAACATCCATGGCCACGTGCACAGCATGCTGGACACCATGTCGAAGTACCTGGCCATGGGCATGCCCTTCCAGGAGGTTATCTATCGCTCGACGGTGACGCCGGCACGGGCCATCCGCCACGAGGAGCTGGGCACCCTGTCGGTCGGGGCCGAAGCCGACATCGCCGTGCTGCAGCGGCAGCAGGGCAGCTTCCACTTTCGCGACTGTGGCTGGGCCCGAATCGCCGGCTCCGAGCGGCTCGAGTGTGAACTGACCGTCCGCGCCGGTGAGGTGCTGTGGGACCGTCAGGGTTTCACCTGTCCCGATTGGGAGGATGGCGGACCGGAGTATTTCGCTCTGCCCGGGACCCAGGCGGGGGCCGTACCGCGACTGTGGCGCAGTTGACCGGTCTGCGGTTGCCGCTGGCGCTGTTTCTTGTCCTGGCCGCGCTTCGAGTTGTGGGTACGCCGCTGGATGTGGACGGCGCCGTCGTTCTGACGCGGTCGGAGATTCCGCTCAGGGACGTGGTACTATCACCGTACAGCCCGGCGTATCTGTTCCTGTTGCATCTGTGGGCCGGTGTGGGAGACGCGGCCTGGTGGTTGCGCCTGCTCAGCCTCGGCCTGGCCGGCGGCGGTCTGTTGCTGACGCCTCGTGTTCTGCGCGGTCTCGGCGGCACCCATGCCAGTGGCGGCGCCCTCTGGATTCTGCTCCTGTCCCCCTTCTTTCTTGGCCAGATGACCGCCGTGTCACCATCGGCTCTGGCCTTTCTCGCCGTCATCGTCGAGCTGCTCTGTTTTCTCGAGTATCTGCGCGCCGGGGAGAATCGCTGGCTCCTCGGGTGGATGGCGGCCGCCCTGGTCTCCCTCCTGGTCCATGGGGGTCTCTACTACCTGGTTCTCGCCCTCTGTCTCGGCATGGTGTTCTACCGGGAGCGCTACGATGGCCGACAGCGCTGGTGGTGGCTTGCCCAGCTTCCCCCCCTGGGATTGTTCCTGCTGCTGTCGGGGGCCCAGTTCGAGCGTTTCGTCGTACAGCGGGTGTCGCTGACCAACACGCCCACGGTGGCCCTCGACCAGTGGGGGGGGCTCGGCAGCGGTCTGGCCGGTCCCTGGCCTCTGCTGGCGGGCGGCCTGTTGGCTGTGCTGGTGCTGACGGGCCTGTTCATCTGTCGCGACAGTCGGCGCGATCCCCGCCACGGCCTGCTTGTACTGGGTTCCGTGGTTCCTTCTGTTGTCTGGCTGGTGTGGCTGCCCCACGACTTCTACGCCGTCGCCGCCTTGCCCTTCCTGTCGGTTCTGGCCAGCATGGGGATCCGGCTCTATCCGCGCTGGGGCCGACAGTTGGCGTGGGCCGCCCTGGGCGTCGTGTTCCTGACGGCGCACTGGTACCTGCTGTAGGTCCGCATGAAGGTTGTCTGCGCCGATGAGAAAGCCCAGCGTGGCCATGCACCGGAACGGGAGTTTTCCCGCGCCGGCCTGCTCCCCTACCCTGAAAGCCCGCCGCGCTACGAGGCCATCCTGGCCTCCCTGCAAAGGGCATCGTGGGCGGATTTCGTCGAACCGGTACCGCAGGACGACGATGTGCCGGCCAGCGTACACGACGCCGACTATGTCGAGTTCCTCCGCACCGCACACTCGTCGTGGAGTGCCGCTGGGGGTCAGGGCGATCTGGTGGCCAGCCTCTTTTCCGGCGGCGATGGCCGGAGACCCGCCGACCCGGCGGCTGCCACCGGCTACTACGGATTCGACACCACGCCGATCACTGCGGGTACCTGGTCAGCGACGCGCGCCGCCGCCGCCGCCGCCCTGACGGCGACGGATATCCTACTCGATGGGGCAACGGCCGCCTATGCGCTCTGCCGCCCTCCAGGGCACCACGCCACCGCTCGCAGCTTCGGCGGCTATTGCTACCTGAACCACGCCGCCCTTGCCGCCCAGCGACTGGCGGCACACGGGACGGTGGCCATCATCGATATCGACTACCACCACGGCAACGGCACGCAGCAGATCTTCTACCATCGAGAGGACGTGCTGTTCGTGTCACTGCACGCCGATCCGGAGTGGGAGTACCCCCTGTTCTGGGGCCGCGAGGATGAAACCGGTGCGGGCGGAGGCGAGGGGTTCACGATCAACCTGCCGATGCCGGCCGGCACCGACGATGCCGGATACCTGCAGAGTGTTGCCACGGCGGTGGCGCGGGTCCGCGCCTTCGCGCCGCGGCACCTGGTCGTCAGCGCCGGCTTCGACACCTGGCGAGACGATCCCCTCGGTTCCTTCCGTCTCACCGCCAACGGCATCGGCGCCATCGGTGCCGCCATCGCTGATCTGGCGCTGCCCACCGTCATCGTCCAGGAGGGCGGGTATGACACGCTCGCCCTCGGCGATCTTGCCGTGCAATTCCTGGAGCCCTTCGCCTGATGGATGACGTGCGCTGGGGAATCATCGGCTGTGGCGACGTGACTGAGGTGAAGTCCGGCCCGGGTCTGCGCCTGGCGGAGGGCTCCGAGCTGGTCGCCGTCATGCGGCGTGATGGCGCCAGGGCCAGGGACTACGCCGAGCGCCACGGCGTGCCCAGGTGGTATGATGACGCCAGCGCCCTGATCGACGACGACGAGGTGAACGCCGTCTACATCGCCACCCCTCCGGACTCACACCTCAAGTACACTGAGCGCGTCGCGGCGGCCGGCAAACCGGTCTACGTGGAAAAACCGATGGCCCGTACTGCGGCCGAGTGTGAGCGTATGGTGCAGGCCTGCGCCGATGCCGACGTACCGTTGTTTGTCGCCTACTACCGGCGACGGCTGCCGCTTTTCCTGAAGGCGGAATCGCTGCTCACCGAGGGTGCCATCGGTGCCCCCCGCTACGTATCCATCCGTCACCTGGGCGTCTTCGGCCCCACCTCAGGTGATGGCGCTCCATGGCGCGTCGTGCCGGAGATCGCCGGCAAAGGCGGCTACTTCCACGATCTGGCCTCGCATCAGTTCGACCTGCTCGACTACCTGCTGGGACCCGTCGAGCCGGCTGCGGGCGTCGCCCTGAACCTGGGTGGACACTACGCCTGCGACGACACCATCACTGCCGCGTGGCGACACCGGTCCGGCGCCGCCGGCGTCGGCTCCTGGTGCTTTGTGGCCGGCGACGGCCTGCTGGCCGAGGACATCGAGGTCGTCGGCAGTGAAGGCCGCATCGGCTTCACCGCCTTTGACCTGGATCGACCGCTGCGACTGCAACGCGGCGGTGTGACCGAGGAATTCCACCTGCCGCCGCCCGAGCACGTGCAGCAACCGCTGATTCAGAGTGTCGTCGACGATCTGCTCGGCCGGGGCACCTGTCCGAGTCCGGGCGCCTCGGCGCTGCGCACGGCACGGGTCATGGACCAGATCCTCGGCGTGGACTGAAGAGAATCGGCGGCGTGGGTCCGTCGCTGTTCGTGGTCCTACCGCACCCCGCTCTTCGCGACTCCCCAGCTCGACGGCAGCACGATGGTCCCGGCACCCGACAGGGCAAAGCAGTAGAACAGGCCATCACCGCCGGTGCCCCGCAGATCGCTCTGACTGCAACCCCGCGACGCGTGCGCCGAGTTCCACGATGTCGGGTCAGCGCCGCCTCCGGTGCGATCGTGGTGGCCGAGCTGGGCGCTGCCAGCGTCACTGCTCGTCCAGTTGCCACAGGTGAGGGCGCCATCGTCAGTTGCCGTGCCATCCGCTTGCGACCCGGTGAGGATGTCGTGACGATTCGGACTGTCCCCCCGGCCGTTGACGACGGTACCCGCTTCGGTGATGGACGTTTCCTTTATCAGGTTGTTGTCGCCGTGCAGCTCGGCCAGATCGGCGGCAACCCGCACGCCGAGGGCGTTGTGCCACGGGCCAACACCGATACGATCCCGGGCATGCACGATGCGCGTTTCCTCCGTGGGGGCGGCACTCAGGTAGGCGCGCCACGTCCGGTCGCCGGCATCAACAGCGGCGGCCAGTGCCTGACAGTGGGCATCGGCACCAGCCAGGCCGCCAAGGTCAGCGCCGTTGCCGGGACCGGCGCTTGTGATGAAGAACGACATGGGTGTTTCCTGCGCCTGCAGAGGCAGGGCGCAGAGGGTCAGCAGCAGCAGAGCAGAACCGAACGACATGATCCCTCCGGAACGGGAAGGAGAATGCACCGGGTCCAGCTGAACCAGCGAGTGCGCCCGAGATCGCATGATCGACCGTAGAGAATCGCCTGCGATTCTCGAATCGGCGGCGCTGAACAACCGCTATTCATGATCCAGCGTAAGCGCCGCTCCGCCAATCGGAACCCGCCGGTTCCTGAAACACCCGCAGATCGAACTGCGGTGCCACGGCCAGCAGATGGTCGAAGATATCCGACTGGATGCTCTCGTATTCCCCCCACGCCGTCGTCGTCGTGAACACGTAGATCTCGAGCGGCAATCCCTTTGGTGTCGGCGCCAGCTGGCGCACGAGGAAGGTCATGTCCTCGTGAATGTCGGGGTGGCTGTGCAGATAGGCCGCCACGTAGGCCCGGAAGGTGCCGACGTTGGTGAGCCTGCGGCCATTGACCAGCTCCGACAGATCGGCCTGACGCTGGCTGTTGTCTGCCTCCACTTCCTGCCGACGACTGCGCACGTACCCGGCGATGAGCTCGAACTTCTCGAAGCGACCCAGCATCTCCTCGTCGCAGAACCTGACGGTGTTCATGTCCAGGTGGATGGCCCGCTTGATCCGCCGACCGCCGCTGTCCTGCATACCACGCCAGTTCTTGAAGGAGGTCTCCACCAGCTTGTAGGTCGGGATCGTCGTGATCGTCTTGTCCCAGTTCTGCACCTTTACCGTGTGCAGGGCGATGTCGATGACGTCGCCATCGGCGCCAAATCCGGGGGCCTCGATCCAGTCACCCACCTTCACCAGCCGGTTGGAGGCGATGGTGAAGCTGGCCACCAGCGACAGGATCGTGTCGCGGAAAACGAGGATGATCACCGCCATGAGGGCGCCGACGCCGGACAGCAACGCCCAGGGGGACTGACCGGTGAGCACGGCGATCGTCATCAGGCCACCGACGACGTAGATGACGATCTTGACGATCTGGGCGTAGCTCTTTATCGGTACGTCGCTGCGGGCGTCGTACTCGGTGAGGGCCTCCTGCAGGGCGTTGATGCCGGCGCCTGCCACGAGGAGGAAGACGATGGCCAGCGCCGCGTTGACGATCTGCAGCAGGTACTGGGTCGGTCCCGGGATCGCCTCGATGCCGTAATAGATGATGACCACCGGTGCCAGCAGCGCCATCCGCCGCAGCACTCCGTGTTCGAGCATGGCATCGTCGAGACGGGTGCGACTGCTGCGGATCAGGTGGGCGACCCAGCGGAGCAGAACCGTGCGGGCTACAAGGAAACCGACCCACGCCGCCAGCAGGAGCGCCAGCGTCCGCAGGATCATCCAGGCCGCCGGTTGGTCGGCGGACCAGGCGTGGAACAGTTCGAGAAGGTGGGTCATCTGCGGCTCGACGGGAAAGGACAAGGCATTCGCTTAAGATAACATGCTGGACCGGCTGCAGCGCGGCCGGTTCACACTGTTCATCGGGGAGCCGTATTTTCAAGATCCCATGACCGCCATCCCCGCCGCCATCACCACCCGCCTCGACGACCTGCAGGCCGCTCTCGTCGACTGTATGCTCTCGGAGCGTGTCCGCCTCGGCCGGCGACTCGAGCGTCTGCGTTCCAGTCTGCAGAGCGGTCGACCGCCGCGGCGCCTGGACCGCGACCTCGATCACCTCGCCTCCCGCGCCGCCGCCTCACGCCGGGCGCGGGCCTCTCGGCTGCAGGCTCTGGGTGCGGCGCGGATCGAATACCCGGCAGAGCTGCCGATTTCAGCGCGGGCCGACGAGATCCGCGCCGCCATCGAGCAGCATCCGGTGATCATCATCGCCGGTGACACCGGTTCCGGCAAGACGACACAGATCCCGAAGATCTGCCTGCAGGCGGGCCGTGGCCGGGAGGCGAAGATCGCCGTCACCCAGCCCCGTCGCGTCGCCGCCACCTCCCTGTCGCGCCGCCTGGCCGAGGAGCTCGGCGTCGAATGGGGCCGCCAGGTGGGCGCCAAGATCCGCTTCCGTGACCAGACCTCACCGGAGACACTGGTGAAGTTCGTCACCGACGGCATGTTGCTGGCTGAGATCCGCTCCGACCGCGATCTGCTCGAATACGACACCCTCATCGTCGACGAGGCCCACGAACGCAGCCTCAACATCGACTTCCTGCTGGGATATCTGCGCACGTTGCGCGCCCGGCGTCCCGATCTCAAGATCATCGTCACCTCCGCGACAATAGATACGGAGAGCTTCTCGAAAGCCTTTGACGAGGCCCCCGTCATCGAGGTTTCAGGTCGGGTCTATCCCGTGGAAACCCGCTACTGGCCCCTGGAGGAACTGCTGGAGGACGGCGACGGCGACTTCTCCTACACCGAAGGTGCCGCCACGGCCTGCCAGCGCCTGCTCGAGGACTCAGAGCGTGGCGACGTGCTGGTCTTCATGCCCTCCGAGCGCGACATCCGCGAGACCGGCGATCTGCTGTCGGCCCGCCTGTCCGGACGGCGCGGCGTGGAGGTGCTGCCTCTGTTCTCGCGTCTCACCGCCGCCGAGCAGCACAAGGTCTTCGGACCACATACCGGCCGGCGCGTCGTCATCGCCACCAACATCGCTGAGACCTCTCTGACGATTCCCGGCATCCGCTACGTCGTCGACACGGGACTGGCGCGAATCTCGCGCTACAACCCGCGCAACCAGACCCAGCGGCTGCCCATCGAAGCGGTGAGCCAGTCGTCGGCCGAGCAGCGCCAAGGACGCTGCGGTCGCGTCGAGGAGGGGATCTGTGTCCGCCTGTACGACGAGGAAGACTTCGGCGCCCGCGACGAGTACACCCAACCCGAAATACAGCGCGCCAACCTGGCCGAGGTCATCCTGCGCATGCTGGATCTGGAGTTCGGCAGCGTCGAGACCTTCCCCTTCATCGACCCGCCCAGGCCGCAGGCCATCCGCGGCGGCTACCAGTTGCTGGAAGAGCTCGGCGCCATCGACCGTCAGAAGAAGCTGACCCGACTGGGGCAGGACATGGCCCACATGCCGATCTCGCCCACCGTGTCGCGCATGGTCCTGCAGGCCCATGCCGAGGGGGCCCTGCCGGAGATTCTCGTCATCGCCGCCGCCATATCTGCCCAGGACCCGCGTGAACGTCCCGCCGGACAGGAGGCCGAGGCGGATCGTATGCACCAGCAGTTCATCGACCGGCGCTCCGACTTCCTCACCCTGTTCAACATCTGGCTCGCCTACCACGACCGCATGGAGCAGGGCACCCAGTCGCAGCTGCGCAAGTTCTGTCGGCAACACTTCCTGTCCTTCATGCGCATGCGCGAATGGCGCGACATCCACGCCCAGCTGCGTTATACCCTCGAGGAACTGGGTGGCTTCCGGCTCGACCTGAGCTGTGCCCAGCGGGAAGACGCCTACGACGCCGTGCATCGATGTGTGTTGACGGGACTGTTCAGCAACGTGGCGCACAAGAAACAGGAGCCGGCAGGTCCCAACCTCTACGCCGCGGCCCGGGGACGGCAGGTGATGCTGTTTCCCGGGTCCGGCCTGTTCGAACGCGGGGCCAAGTCACGTCGCGGGGGGGCCGGCGGGCCCGACAAGGCAACGGACCGGCACGGCGCGCCGGCCTGGCTGATCGCCGCCGAGATGGTGGAGACCAACCGTCTGTACGCCCGCACGGCCGCCGCCATCAAGCCGGAGTGGATCCTCGATCTGGGGGAATATCTGTGTCGCTCCAGCTTCCGCGACCCGCACTGGAGCCGGTCCGCCGGCCGTGTTCTGGTAAACGAGACAGTGCGTCTCCACGGCCTCGTCATCACCGAGCGTCGTGTGGGCTACGCCAAGATCGAACCGCGCCAGGCGCGCGACATCTTCATCCGGGAGGCGTTGATCGCGGCTGAGGTCGACGACATGGCCCACCCGTTCTACGAGCACAACCGGCAGACCTTCCACCGCCTCGAGACATGGCAGAGCCGGCTGCGGCAGCGGCACGCCGTCGACCTCGACGACGCCTTCCACGATTTCTACGCCGAGCGCCTGCCCGATGGCGTCGCCTCTGTGCACGACCTGAACCGGCTCATCGGCGACCACGACGGCGACGATGCCTTTCTGCACGCCGACGAGGCGACACTGCTGGCCGGCGGCGACCTCTCAGTCGACCTCGACGCCTTTCCCGATGCCGTCGACCTCAACGGTCAGGCCCTCGAGCTGGCCTATGCCTATACCCCGGGCCAGGAACAGGACGGCGTCACCTTGAAAGTGCCCTACCGGCTGGTGGATGCCATTCGGCCTGAAGTCCTCGACTGGCTGGTCCCCGGGCTGCGCGAGGAGCGCATCACATGTCTGCTGCGTTCGTTGCCCAAGGCGCTGCGCAAACGCTTCGTGCCGGTGCCGGAATCGGCGCGCAAGATCAGCGCCGAGCTGACCCCCGCCCACGGGGACGGCACCTTCCTGGATGCGCTGGAGAACTTCATCGAGGACCGCTGGCGGGTGAAGGTCCGGCGCGGCGACTGGGATCCGGACAGCGTACCCGAGCACCTGCGTATGCGCCTCGAGATCGAGGGCAGCGACGGCAGTACGGTGGCCGCGGGCCGGGATCTCAGCGTGCTGGCGGGACAGCTCGACCGGCCTGCCGAGTCGCCGGTGCAACTGGAGGCGTGGAAGACGGCAGTCGGTACGTGGGAGCACGAAGATGTCGCCGGCTGGACCTTTGGCGACCTGCCCGAGCGCGTCGAGGTGACCCAGCTGTCGGGGGTGCCGGTCTTCGGCTTTCCCGGCCTCGTGCTGGAGGATCACCGCGTCCACGTGCGGCTCTTCGATGACCGGAACCAGGCTCGTACGGTATCACCCGCGGGGTTCCGGCGGCTGTGTGAGCTGGAGTTGCGTGACGAGGCCGCGTGGCTGCAGAGAGAATTGCGGGACCTGCGCCCCATCGTCGACCGGCATCGGTCTCTCGGCGAACCGGCCGCGATCGAGGCTCAGGCCTACGAGCACCTGGCGCGGTATCTGTATCTGGAGGGGGGCGTCCTGCCGCTGACACGGCAGCGCTTCGAAGAACGCGTCGAAGGCGCCCGCCAGCGGCTGCAGGGCCTGTCCGACCGTTTCCTCAGATTTCTCTCCGAGATCATCGACATCCGCTCGCAGCTGGTGGCCACCGCCCTGCCCTACCCTGACCTGCAGGCGGATCTGGAACGGCTGCTGCCAGCCGGCTTTCTCGCCGACATCGAGTTCGACCAGCTGCCGCACCTGATCCGTTATCTCAGGGCAGCAGTGGTGCGGGCAGACCGTTTCCGCTCCGATCGCTCCCGGGACGCCGCCAAGGTGGCCCTTGTGGTACCCTTCGCCGAGGCCTGCCAGCGCCTGCGGGCAACGGCCGCTGGCGCTACGGTGGCGCGACAGAGCCGGATTCAGGAACTGCGCTGGCTGGTGGAGGAGTATCGAGTCTCCATCTTCGCCCAGGAGCTCGGTACGGCACAACGGGTGTCGGTCAAGCGCCTGGAACAGCAGCTGGAGGCGGTTGAGAAGGCGGACTGACCCTACTTGATTCACCGCCCGATCGGTGTATCTTGTTACGGGATCACGGTTTCCGCCCCCTTGCCTAAGATCGGATATGCAAGCCCTCGAAATGCCAGCCATGATGGCCGCCCTGGTATTGGCCTTTGCCGTGATCATCGCCAAGGTGATGATCACGCAGCTCATCGGTCGCATGAACCGGCAGATCAATCAGGTGTCGCAAGTCAAGTCTGAGGCCCTCGGTCGCCTCAAGGGCGCGCAGGGCCAGAAGCAGATCATCGCCAAGAACAAGATGCTGCTGGACAAGAAGATGAGGCGGCTGAAGAAGGAGATGGGCGAGATGAAGGAAGAAGAAGACGCCCGTCGCAAGCGCAGCGAGTCCCGCCGCGTCAGCTGAACCTGACCCCCAATCAACCAGAAACCGCCCCGCCGGCTGCTGTCAGCTGGCGGGGCGTTTTCTGTTATCTGGCGTGATGGCCCCTAGTGTCGTGTCTCAGAGATAAGTCGACAAATTCGGGCGTCGAGACGCCGGGCTCACAAGGCGCGCGATCGATGTGGGTCAGTGGACCCACAGAGTGAGCGCAACGCAGTGAGCACGGATGGCTCGGCGTCAGAATGTTGACGGATTTCTGAGTCACGACACTATCCCACATGTTCGGCCAGCCACCCGTAACACTTCTCATAGCCGATCCCGCCTTCGGCTTCGGGCCCTTCGTACTCGGCCGTCCAGGCGCCGTCGTAGCCGGCCTGTCGCAGGCACTCGAGCACCTTGTCGAGATGGATCTCGCCGTCACCCAGGGCTGCTCCCTTGTACTCCCCCCGTGACCCGGTGCCGTCCTTCATGTGGGTGTGGAAGGTGTGGGGCGCGATGATTTCGTAGAAGTGGTCGATCCTGTCGAGATCGTGACCGAACCAGCGGTAGTTCATCGTGTCCAGGTTCACCCCCAGCCGGGGGGAGCCGATCCGCTCGATCAGGCTTAGCTGCCAGTCGCCGTCGTTGGTCGAGACACCGTGGTTGTCGAGAGCGATACGCACGTTGAGCGTCTCGAGAAACTCGGCGCAGCGCTGGAAGGCCTGCAGCATCATGCCGTCCCACAGGTCCTCCGGCACGTTGCCACCCCGGTTCCAGCCGCCGTCGGAGCGGATGATGTCGGTGCCTGTGTGGGGAATGATCTCGCAGACCCGTCGATACCTGGTGATCTGTGCATCGAAGTCACCGGCATCGGCCTGGATGAAATCATTGCCGGCGGCCACGGCGGAGATCGTCATGCCGTATCCGGCGAACATGTCCCGCACGACTTCGGCCCGACGTCCGCCATCGTCGTCCGCCTCATCCCAGATATCGCCGATCTGCAGTTCGCACGATTTGTAGCCAATGTCACTGGCCCGTCGAGCAAACCCCTCGAGATCGTACCCGGGCCAGTTGTAGTGAATCACACCGATGGTCGACATATCCGGTCTCCCTATTTGGTCACTGCCAGTAGTTCCACGATAAATACGAGAGGCACGTTCGGTGGGATTCCAGGCGCATGCCCTGCCTCACCGTAGCCCAGGTTGGCGGGGATCACGAGTTTGGCCTTGCCACCGACCTTCATCAGCTGCAGCCCCTCCGTCCAGCCGGCGATCACCTGGCGGATGTGGAACTCCATCGGCTCATCCCGTCGGTAGGAGCTGTCAAAGATCGTACCGTTGGAGAAACTGCCCTCGTAGTGCACCCGCACCGTGCTGCTGTCCGTCGGTGTCTCCCCCGTGCCGGCCTCCTGTTCGATATAAACGAGTCCGGACGGTGTCGTCACGGCCCCTTCCTGCTGGCCAGCCTCCGCAACAAAGGCGTCACCCGCCGCCTGCAGACGACCGGCCCGGGCGGCGCGCCTCTGCGAGATGAGCAGGTTCATCGACTCCAGGTAGTTCTCCAGGCCGAACTCGCCGGAGCCCAGCACGCCATCGTTGAATCCCTGGTTGACGAGTTCCAGCTCTTCCACCGTGAACAGCTCGTGCAGGTTGAACTGGCCCGCCAGTCCATGACCGACGGCATACAGCGTACTGTCCTGCGCCGTGACCAGCGGCCGGGGCGCAGAGCTCGCCGAGCCAACCTGGTCACAGCCAGACAGGATCACCAGTGTGATCAGGCAGGCGGCCGCGCTGGCCTTCAAGGTGGAAGGCATGTTATCCCTTTCGTGAGTTGGTTGCGTCCGCCGTCATGCGGAACAGACATGTCTGCAGGGGGGCCACGCCGAGACGTACCCCCTGTTGTGTGGAATCCGGGTCAGCCGCCATAGCGGTCAGTCCCAGCGCCGCGTAGCTGTCGAATACCATATGTGGCTCGCCGGGTGTCCATGGCAGCCAGTCCAGGGGCACCGTTACCCAGCGGGTGCGATGAATGTCCAGGTTGTGTACCGCCAGCAGGGCGTTTTCATCGGTGTGACGAGTGTACGCCAGAACTCGATCTTCTGCGTCGCCGCCGGGTCCGGAGTTGCGGTGATAGTAGATACCGCCGCGCCGGGACTCGCTCCAGTCCGACAGCAGTCCGGGCAGTTGCTGGTAGATGCCGGCCAGCTGTTGGCCCGGTCCCGCTTGACGCCCATCGGGGTGGAGCAGGGAGTCGTTCTCGAAGTCGGTTCGGGCCGTCTCTCCCCAGTCGCTCCCCCACTCGATGGCCCAGGCCAGTTGTGTGCCCCCGGAGCGCACAGGCCGCGTCGGCGGCTCGGTCCTTGTGACGGCTGTCGGCCACATGCCGGCCGTGGCGTTGATCATCGTGGCCTGCAGATTCTTCAGCAGGGCCATCCATCGTGCCGGATCGCCCTCCGTGGTGGCGAGCGGGCGGCGCCATGTTCGCGTCAGACCGGGATCGTCATTCAGCGCATTGCCGTTGCGCTCCATCCAGATCTGTGTCGCCCGCGGACTGTCGTGGTTCTCGAAGTAGGCCATGGCCACCGTACCGGCGGCAAAGGTGCCGTGGACCTCTTCGAGGAAGTCGATCAACGGCTCTGCCTGCACGGCATCACGGTGAAAGTCGACCATCAGGGCGTAGACCATGTCCACGGGGATGTCGACGGCATCCTTGAGGGGGCACAGGGTCTCGCCGAGTACGAGAGCCTCGGGGTCCTGCTGCTGGATGCGATTCTTCAGACCGATGAGGAACGGCCGGTCCACCGTCTGACTGGCGTCCAGGCGCACGCCGTCGAGCTGACAGCAGGCCATCCAGTAGGGGGCCACTTCGAGCAGGTAGTCCTGCAGCGGCTTGTTGTCGTTCAGGTCGAAGAGGGCTACATCCGAATAGACGAGCCAGGCGATCTGATGAATCTTCGGCTGGCCCTGTTTGTCGAGGGCATACCATTCCGGATGCTCGGTGATCAGCGTCGAGTCGCGGCTCGTCTGCATCAGCACCAGGTCGAAAATCACCCGTTTGCCGAGCTCGTGAGCCCGCCGGCACAGTTGCCGCAGCTCGGCACGCCCCACCAGCTGCACGATCCGGTTCTCTCCCCAGCGCTGTGCCGCATCCGCGCCGCCTGCGGATATCAACTCGGCGACGGTGGGTGGCGCCTCTTGGCCGGATTCCGACGATACCTGCCGCTCGATACGAGCCCACACGTCGGTCACGTCCTCCTGGTGTAGCAGACCCGCCGCGAGCAGACCCGCCAGGTCGACCTGTTGGGGTGGTGTCACCAGCTGCGGATCGATCTGGTAGAAGTCGGCTACGGCGTAAACGCTGCCGAGGGTCCCCTTGCGCACGTCCTTGCCGGTATGCAGATCGGTGAAGCCGGGCAGGAAAAATGGCAGCAGGTAGACGACATCGGTGGGCAGCTGGTCCAGCCGGGCCGTCAGGTTCTCTATACGCCCCGACCGGAAGTGCCCCTGGCTCAGTCTGGCGTCCACCTTGCGCAGGCAGACCTCCGTCACCGTCGGTGCTTCTGCCACCCATCCGGGGCTGACGACGATGACGCCGTCGGGGTTGGGCGCGATGTCGCGGATCGGAACCCACGACACGCCACCATCGAGGCTGGCAGCCACCTCGACGGCATAGGAGAAGGCCCCGGTCCGCGCCAGGGCAAACGGCTCGGATTCAAACACCAGGTTGGCTCCGCACAGGGCGGGTTCGCCCTGGGGGCCGGTGGCCAGTTGCATGGTGACGTGGTCGCCGGCCTGGTACATCGCGTCCGTCCACAGACGGACGGCCACGTCTCCGGAGCGGAACGAAGCCGCTTCGACATCGGCGAAGAACAGCTCGCACCGCACGCGTGCCACGGGGGCCCTGCCGGGCCTTGAGTAGGCGCGGGCGAGGGTGGCATCGAACCACAGCCCATCGATCTCGATCGCCACTTCGCCGGCCCACACGCGCCAGTTGTCGTACTCGCCGGCACGGTAGGTGCGATGCAGCTGGTCTACGAGGGTGAGCCGGTGGGTCGACTCGATGCCGCTGGCCGCCGTCAATGGCTCTGGCGGTAGTGACGGCGCAGCAGGTCGTGACCAAAATCGTTCGTCAGGTCACGCCACACAGCGTGGATGTGATTGGCGTCGTTCTGCGTGTTGTCGTATTCGGCGAGAAAGGTCGTCGACTGCACACGATAGTAGTGCGGTCCGCCGCGCTCCGCGGCGCCAGCCCAGGCAAAGTGGGCGGCCGCCAGATCTGCCTGCCGCAGTCGGGCCAGCTCGGCCGCGGCCAGGGCCTCGGGCAGGCGTTCGATGTAGACCCGCACCAGCGCTTCGAGCTGCTGCTGCTGGCCGGCGGACATCTCCGCCGCCGGCAGACCCGCCGCTGGCGCCTCGTCACTCACCCTGACCACACTCGTCGTCAGGATGTCGGCGGGTGCTTCGGCGGCGATGATGGCGATGCCCTGCTGCTCGCCGTCGAGCTGCGACAACAGGTCGCGGGCCACCTCTTCCTCGTCCTTCAGCGCTCGTACGCCTACCTGCTCACCGTGACGCACATGCGCCGGATTGGAGCCGAAGAACAGCGGTGCCGAGGACAACTCGGTGCCGTTGACGATGGTGTTGTTCAGCGAGATGTGATGCCCCTCGAAGCGCCAGCCCCAGACCGTGTCAGCGCCGACGTCACCGAAGAGCGTGACGTAATAGAGCTCGGGATCGCGGGGAAATCTGCGGCCCGGTCCTTCGATCCCGGCCAGCACCGATTCGAGGCCCATGATCGTCTGCGCCTGCCGGGTCGACGTCGTGCTCAACCCGGTGGCGATCAGCGCCAGTGCCAGCTGCTGCTGGTTCGGATTCATCTCCTTCAACGGCAGACCGGCGCGCTCGCGAGGGATGTAGTGCCAGTTCGTACGCTCGGTAGCCTCGTCGAAGTCGATGCCGATCCTGGCCTTCTGCGTATCGTCGAGGGCCTCCAGCAAAGTCCGGGCGGCGGCGGCCATTTGGCGGGCCACATCGGCGGCGGTTGTCATGGCGTGCTCTCGTGGGTTGGCCGACGTTGACGCAGATCGTCGTCGAGGTCGATGGTGGTGAACTGTTCGCCGGGTGTGGCCACCGCGACTCGGATGAAATCCAGATCCTCGGCAAACGGATTGTAGAGCCCGTGGGCGATGTTGGCGCATTGCCGGGTCACGGCGCCGGCGCCCACCTCGACGGTGTCCTCGCCGATCGTCATCCAGCCCCGTCCGGAGAGTACGACGAAAGCTTCCTCGAGATGATCGTGGTAGTGACGTCCCAGGGAGCTGTCTTCGGACAACACGGCGTGATCGACAAAGGTCCAGCTTGAGGCAAACTCTTCGGGGCGCCAGAGGTGGCGCGTGCCGATGCGGCCCCCGCCTCCGTGGATGGCGTCACGCCAGGGCAGTCGATCCCGCGCGAAGGTGTCGGCCGCCAGTCCTCCCCCGTGAGAGCCGGGGGCTTCGACGCCGACACAGAGCATGCGGGCGCCCTGCGGTCCTGCCGTCAACTGGTGTGCGGTGCCCGGCGCACAGCGGATCGCGCCCGGGGCCTCGACCGCGAGTCTTTCGCCAGCCTGCTCCACGGCGATGCCACCCGACAACAGGAGGTACCCCGCCTCCTGCTCAGTGCAAGCCATGTCGTGCCCCCCCGCCGGTGGCAGATCGATCAGCTCGAACCGGCGCCAGGAGGTGGCCGAATCAAGATGCGGAAACAGGGGTCGGGGTCTGCCGGCAGGTGCTGCCGTGGCGATGGTATCGACGTGGGTGATCACCAGTATAAAGGTAGGATGGCCGCCGATGGCGGCAATGTGGGTGGCTCGCAGTGGAGGACCTGCGTACTCTTTTGGCCACTTCCTCCAGCCTCCAGACCGGAGTCAGCACTCTCCATGGCAGCATCCCGCACCACCAGGTCCTCCTCCGGACCGCTGCGAGTCGGCGTCCTCGGCCAGGGCCGCAGCGGCCTCTCCATCCACAGCCGCTGGTTCGAGCAGTCACCACGCAAGTACCGGATCGTCGCCGTCGCCGATCTGCTCGCCGACCGCCGACGTCACGCCGGCGAGCGCTTCGCCTGCGACACGTACCGTGACCACGGGGATTTGCTGGCCCGTGACGATCTCGACCTCGTCGTCAATTCTCTGCCCTCCCATCTGCATCCACCGGTTACGATCGAGGCCCTGCAGGCCGGACACAATGTGGTCACCGAGAAGCCGGCGGCCTGGAACGTGGCCCAGCTGGACAGGATGATCGCCGCGGCGAAGAAGGCCCGTCGCGTGCTGGCACCCTTTCAGCAGTCCCGCTACCGGGCGTTGTTCCGCAAGACCCTGGACGTCATCGACTCCGGCGTACTCGGCCGCATCGTGCAGGTCCGCATCGTCGCCAACGGCTTCGCCCGTCGCTGGGACTGGCAGACCCTGCAGGAGTTCAGAGGGGGCAATCTGCTCAACACGGGCCCTCACTTCGTCGATTGGGCCGTCTGTCTGCAGGGCTTCCGCAAGCCGGACGAGGTTTTCTGCGCCATGGACCGGGCCAACACATATGGTGATGCCGAAGATTATGTGAAGGTCGTGCTCAAGAAGAAGGGCGCCCCCGTCATCGATCTGGAGATCTCCAGCTGCGACGCCTTTCCCGGTGACATGATCACCGTTCACGGCACCCAGGGCGGCTTGAGCGGCGGCGCCTCGGGCCTGCGTTGGAAGTACTACAACCCCAAGAGGACGCCGAAGCAGAAGCTGATCCGTCAGCCCCTGCCCGAGCAGGCCTACTGCCGGGAATCGCTGACCATGGCCGAGAAGAGCTGGTCGCCGTCAAAGTCCCAGGCCGACGCCTTCACCTGGATGTCGCGTCAGTTCTATGACGGCCTCTTCAAGGTGCTGCGCCAAGGCGGCAAACAGGAGATCACACCGCAACAGGTACGCGTGCAGATGGCGGTGATGGAGGAGTGCCACCGCCAGGCGCGCCTGTCGAAGCTGCCCGCCAAGGGCTGGCCGAAAGGACGCTGAAACACCATGACTCCCGACCGTGAAGCCCAACTCGAGACCGCCCTGGCAACGCTGCCGCGGGTGCAACTGGCATCGATCCGACCGACACCTCTCGAGCCCCTGGCGAAGCTCAGCGCCCTGCTGGGTGGTCCCGACATCTACATCAAGCGTGATGACCTGACCGGTCTGGCCTTCGGCGGCAACAAGACGCGGATGCTCGAACTGTCCCTGGCCGACGCCAAAGAGAAAGGGGCACAGGTCATCGTCTGCGGCTCCGCTGTGCAGTCCAACTACTGCCGGCAGATGGCTGCCGCCTGCGCCCGCCTCGATCTCGAGCTGCACCTCATCCTGCGGCCCGTGCGTGACATCGACCATGAGGAGATCCAGGGCAACCACCTGCTGATGCGCCTGTTCGGCGCCCGCGTCGAAGTGCTGCCCGACGAGGAACGCCACCTGCAGGGCGAGCGCCTGCGTCAACGCGTCGAAGAGCTGCGCGGCCAGGGCCGTAAGGTCTACGCTCCCCGCGAGGAGGACACCATCGACATCGATGCCCTCGCCTATGCCGAGTCCGCCCTCGAGATCGTGCAACAGTCGCGGGTTCTCGGCATCGAGCCGAAGTTCCTCTACTGCGCCGCCCTCGACACGACGCAGGCCGGCGTGGCCCTGGGCATGACCTTTCTCGAAAGCGGCATCCACGTGCGCGGCTTCAGCCCCTTCGAGAACCAGACCGGGCGCTTCGAGGACATGGCCCGCATCGCCAACCAGGGGGCCGGTCGTATCGGCCTGGGCACCACCATGGGCCCCGACGACTTCGACAACGACGACAGCTTCGTGGGCGAACGGTATGGCGTACCGACCCCCGAGTGCCTGGAGGCGATCCGTACCACTGCCCGTACGGAAGGCCTGCTGCTCGATCCCGTCTATACGGGCAAGGCCATGGCCGCTCTCTTCGCACACGTGCGCGACGGCAAGCTGACAAAAGCCGACGGCCCCGTCGTCTTTCTGCACACCGGCGGCTACTCGGCTCTCTTCGGTTATGCGAAAGAGGTGCTCGATTCGTGACGATGCCGAGAGGCCCGATCACATCCTGGCGGGCGTGCCGTCGAAACTCGAGCAGGAGCGCTTCGACACCCTGGTGGAGACGCCCGGCCTGCTGCTGGAACGTATCGTCTCGCCGCCGGGTCACTCCATGCCAGTGGACGAGTGGTTTGACCAGGACCGCGATGAATTCGTCCTCGTCCTGCAGGGGCGCGGAGCGCTGGTCCTGGAGGGACGCCCGGGGGAAGTCGTCCTCAATCCGGGTGATTTCCTGAAACTTCCGGCCGGGGTCAGACACCGCGTCGCCTGGACCGATGCCCACAGCCCCACCGTGTGGCTCGCCCTGCATTACGAGCTCGCCGGCACATGAGCACAGCCCTTCTCGGGCTCGTCCTGCTGGCGGCACTGTGCCACGCCTCCTGGAACGCCGTGGCGCGACATCACGCCGGCCACCTCGGCGTGTTCTGGCTGGGCTCCCTGCTCGCCTGGATAGCCTGCACGCCGTTTGCCGTGACGATCATGTGGCGGACCGGAATCCCGGCAACGGGTACCGCCATCAGCTGCATGGTCGCCACTGGAATCATCCACGCCCTCTACTTCCTGGCCCTCAGCGGCGCCTACGAACGCGGTGAGATCTCCGTCGTCTACCCCGTGGCCCGCGGCTCCGGTATCGCCCTGACCGCGCTGGGGGGGTTGTGGCTGCTCGAGGAACAGATCACCACCACGGGATGGATCGGCATCGCCGCCGTCAGCTTCGGCATCCTCCTGTTCGCCGTGCCGGGGTGGTCGACCCGGGGTCGCGGCATCCGTCAGGCCCTGGCGGTGGGCGTCACGATCCCGGTCTATTCCCTGATCGACAAGGTGGGCACCGGTGTGGTGCATCCCGTCGTTTACATCTGGGCCATGTACGGTCTGTCCTGTATCGTGCTGTTCCTCCCGGTATATCGTCGCTTCGGGCCCGACCTCTGGACGATCGCTCGCCAGCGTGCCCGCGGCATCGCCGCCATCGGCCTGGGAGCCATGCTCACCTACCTCATCATTTTATATGCGTACGGACTGGGCCCCGTGGGTTATGTTGTAGCCGCGCGGGAGTCCTCTGTCCTGTTCGGCGCCCTCTTCGGGGCGCTCTTCCTGCGTGAACGTCTGACCAGGTGGCGTCTGATCGCTCTCGGGGCAGTCCTCATCGGCCTCGTCTGCCTGCGCCTGGCGTGATATACCACGACCCAATCGATTCTGAGGGATACCCGATGAGCAACTTACGGCGATCGATCCTCCTTTCGCTGGCCGCCATTCTCCTGCTTGCCCCGGGGGCTACGGCCGGCCCAAATGCCGGCTACGCAATCTCTGTCGACGAACCGATTCGGCTCGAGAATCCGACGGTGGGGCAGACCATCTCCCTGTCGGTCCGGGCCACGGGAACGACGGAGGTGAAGGGAGTCGTCGTGCAGGCCGTGTTCGACCCGGCCGTCGTCGAGTTCCAGTCCTACAGCCTGGGCGACATCACGCCCGGTGCCTTCGCCCTGCCCAAAGCCCCTGAGGTACGGGAAGACGGGCTGGCCGAGGTCGATGGCGGCTCCACTATCCTGGGTTCCGGAATCACCGTCGTGACCACTGGCGGGCTGCTGGGCACCTTCGAGTTCGAGGTCATCGGCGATCTGCCGGACGCCGGCTCCGGTATCTGGGTGACCAGTGTCGAAGTCAACACCTCGGCCGATCCCGATGACGAGGACCTGCTCACCTACGCCGAGGGCGAGATCGGGATCACGCTCGTGAAGCGCTTCGCCAACCGGATCTTCAACGCCGAGGTGACACGTGGTTTCGACGACGCCACCATCGCCTGGGATAGCCGCTTTGCCGGACTGACCGACACCGTACGCGTACGGGCCACGGGGGACAGCCTCTGGCGCGTCGCCACCGCAGTGCGGGCCGACGAGTTCGACACCAATGTGGTCGCCGCGGCGCGGGTCCTGTTCGCCGCCGGCGTCAGCATCACCGACAGCGGCTCCACGGCTCTCGACTCCACGCTGGACACCGCCGGCATGGGGCCACCCTACGACGACGGCTTCCTCGCCTCGCTGACGTCCCTGAACCAGTTGCTGCTGTCGCGGCGGCACGTAGTCGCCATCGACAGCCTGACAGCCGACACTCAACATGAGTACGAGGCACGCTCCACTTCCCTTGGCGGCTCGCGTTCGGACCTGCTGTCCGGCCTGTTCCGCACCCGATTGGCGCCGGACGTGCGCCCCGCCGCCGGCACCGACCTCGACGTGCAGGCCACCACGACGACGGCTTCGGCCACCTGGTTCACCAACCGCCTCGCCGATTCACAGATGGTGATCAACGACGCTGACAGCAATGAGGTGGCCTCGGTTACGCTGGATCCCGAGGGTACCCTCGTACACGCCGTCACCATCGGTGATCTCACGCCGGACACCGAGTATGCCTATGTCATCACCTCGAGACTGATTGCCGGCGACGATCTGATCGCCGACAGTCTGTTGACGGCGGACCAAGTCACCGTCGTCAAGACCGGCACCTTCCGTACACGTGCCGTCCGTGAGCCGCTGCGTCTGCTGGCCCCACCAGCACGTGTGGTCAGCCCGGAGACGGCGGTGATCCACTTTCGCCTCAACCAGATCGCCCTGGCCACCGTTTCCTACGGCGAGTTCGCCGCCGCCAGCCCCGACAGCGCTGGCACGGAGCTGTACGAGTTCTCCACCAGCACCGGCGACTTCCTCAACGAATTCAGCATCACCCTTTCCGATCTGACGCCGTCGACGCAGTACCGCTACCGTGTCGCCGTCGTCACACCCGACGCTGACAGCCTGTCCACCGATCCCCGGGGCAACCAGCAGTGGAGTCGGGACCTGGACTTCACCACCTCCGCCGCGGGGGATACGCTGCCCCCTGTCATCGTCGAGGGACCTTTCGTCATCGTGAGGGATGTGCTCGCCATCGTCCGTTTCGTCACCGACGTCGACACGCGGGCTACGGTCTTCTTCGGCACACATGAAGGCAGTTACGGTACGGTCGACGAGTTCGAGGTCGCTGACCAGACGGCCGACGGCAACCTGCGTCTGGCCCAGGAGCACTCCATCACCATCTCCGGACTGGACCCCGGCGCCATCTACGACTACGGCATCGTCGTGGAGGCGACGAACGGACAGACCGCCAGCTTCGAGCCCAACCTGCCGGCGAGCAAACCAGCGCGCGCCGGCAAGCGCCTGAAAGTGCTGCAGCCCCCCGGCGGGGCCGGCTCTTTCACCACCAGCAACGATCCCGACACGCAATTCCCCGTCATCCTCTCGGGACCGACCGTATCGTCAAAGACGCACAACACCGCCATCGTCGAGTGGACGACAGATGAACCGGCCACTTCGGATGTTCAGTTCGGCGTGGAAGCGGTGGGCGAGGCGCGGACCAATTCAGGGGTCAGCCGCACGAGCCACAAGATCGTCCTGTCCAACCTCGGCGCCGGATCCGGCTACGTCTTCCAGGTGGGCTCCACCGACGCCGCCGGCAACGGCGCCACCGAGAGTATGGAGGGGGTCTTCACCACCGATCCGGAGGTGGATCTGACGGCACCGGCGATCACCTCCGACCCATCGGTGATCTATCAGAATGACGAAGTCGCCACGATCCAGTGGGTGACCGACGAGGACGCCACGGCGCAGATCGAATTCGGCACCGATGCCGACACCCTCGGTTTCATCCGCACCCTGCCGACGACGGGCACCGAGCACGAGGTGACGCTGACAAACCTGACGGCGTCCACGACCTACTACTACGAGGTCACCTCGTCGGACCTGAGCAACAATGGCCCCACGCGTACCGAGGTGCTCTCCTTCACCACCGACGCCGTGCCGGATGCCGTACCGCCCGTTCTCGGTGAGGTGGTGGTCACGCCTTCCGACTCGGCGACCATCGTCGCCTGGACGACGGATGAGCTGGCCGACAGTTTCATCGACTTCGGCACCGTCACCGGCGTGCTCGGAGAGACCGTGGGTGATGCCACCGACGCTCTCGAACACGAGGTGACGCTGACGAACCTGACCCCGGGTACGGAGTACTTTCTCACCGTCGGCTCCAGCGACCGCGCCGGCAACGGACCCACCGAGTCGGCCGAGACTTCCTTCACCACTCTGGCCACGGCAGATACCAGCGCCCCGTCGGCCCCCGCGGGATTGGCTGGCGCGGCGAGCAACGCCTCCATCGTACTCGCCTGGCAGGCCAACACCGAAGGCGACCTGGCCGGCTACAACGTCTACCGCCGGCTCGCCGGGATCGACGACTTCCTGGCGATCGCCACGCTGGTTTCCCTGCCCGAGTACACCGATCTCGGTGTGGTGAACGACACGGAGTACGAGTACCGCATCACCGCCATCGACCGGGCCTCGCCGGCCAATGAGTCCGACCCGGGTGCGGACCTCGCGTTGACGCCAACCCTCTCGGCGGCGCCGACAGCACCCTCCGACCTGAGCATCGGCGGCGAACGGTTGCGGCCCACCTTCACCTTCACCAATGCCGAACCTTTCGTCACCGACGCCACGCTGAGTTACACGATCCAGGTCTCCACCCAGGCGGATTTCTCCGACGTCACCGATGCGGCCTCCGGCCTGAGTGCGGGGGAAGGCGTCACCTCGTGGATCATCTCCCGCGTGCTGACGGATGGTGTGACGTATTTCTGGCGTGTGCGCGCCGTGGAGGGTGCGCTGCCCGGGCCTTTCACCACGGCGGAAGAATTCACCGCGTCCTCCGGCCCGCTTCTGGCCGGCGACTTTGATGATTCCGGCGTTGTCGACTTCGACGATTTCTTCGCTTTCGTCGACGCCTTCGGCCGCGATGCTTCAGACGTCCGGGACTTCGACATGAACGACTCGGGCCCTGGCACGCTCATCGACTTCGACGATTTCTTCGCCTTCGTCGACGCCTTCGGCACCACGGCTGGCAAGACACTCGACGTCGTGGCCGCCATGCGTTCCATCGACGAAACGGCGCGAATCCGTCTCGTGGCGGCCTCCGGTCTCGACGGAAGTTCGGCCCTGCCACGGGATCTCGTGAGCCTGCAGATCGAAGCCGACGCTCTCGCCGATGTCCACGCCTATGGCCTCACACTGACGTGGGATCCATCGGCGCTGACCTTCACCGACGCTCGCGCCGGCGAGTCGGCAGCGGGTGAGGGCTGGTTCCAGGTCCTCGACCAGCGGCCCGGTCGACTGCTGTTGGGTGATGCCCGCAGCGACGGCGGGCTGATCGACCCGGGGGTTCTGGCACAGCTCACCTTCCGCCTGCGCCACCGTCAGCGGGCCAACGATGTCCGCATCAGGCTGGAACAGGTCCTGCTGGCCTCTCCTGGAAACGGTGTGCGGCTGGCACCGCCTGTGCCGGCAGCCTCTCTGCGACCGTCCGGTTTCGCCCTCGGGCAGGCCTATCCGAATCCCTTCAATCCGTCGACTCACATCGATTTCGCCCTCGCCGTCGAGTCGCAGGCCCGGCTCGTCATCTACGATGTTCTCGGGCGTTCGGTACGCACGCTGATCCCGGGCGAGTCGATGCCAGCCGGCTTCTACTCTGTCCGTTGGGATGGCCGGGACGCGGCGGGACGGGGAGTCGGCAACGGGCTGTACTTCTACCGTCTGACCACTCCCTCCTTCACGGGGACGGGGAGGATGACGGTACTCAAGTAGAGGAGGCCGAACCCAAGACATGGACTACGCCTTCGTCCCCACCCCTGTAGGCGATCTGGGCGTCGCCTGGAGCGCGGCAGGGGTCGAACGCCTGTGGTTCGTCGATGCCGATGGGGCCGCTGCCCCACCGGTGGACGGGACGCGACACGAACGCCCCGGGTTCGGTGCGGGAGATCAGCTGGCCGGTTATTTCGCCGGCACGCTGTGCGACTTCGATCTGCCCCTGCTGCCGCGGGGCACCCCCTTCCAGCTGAAAGTGTGGGAGGCGTTGCAGCGTCTGCCGTACGGCACGACCGCGTCCTATGGCGAACTGGCGGCCACGCTGGGGCAACCCGGTGCCTCGCGCGCCGTGGGCGGCGCCAACCACAACAACCCGCTGCCCGTCGTCATTCCCTGTCACCGTGTCGTCGCAGCGGATGGCTCCCTTGGCGGCTACGCCGGGGGTGTCTGCTTCAAACGTTTCCTCCTCGACCACGAACTGCGTTACTCCTTCCACCTTGCAGATCACTCAGCTCGACATTCTCACGGCTGACGTCGGCGAACCCGGGGCGCCGCGGGTCTACGTCTTCGTCCGTCTGCTCACCGACGAGGGTATTGTCGGCTACGGCGAACCCTCCTGCGTCGGCATGGAGCAGGCCGTCGTCGGTGCCGTGCGCGACCTGCAGCATCTCGTCATCGGCGCCGACCCGCTGGCCATCGAGCGGCTCCTCGGCGACATGACGCGCACCATCATCTGGCGCGGCGGCCCCGTAGTGTCGGCGGCCATCAGCGGCATCGAACACGCGCTGTGGGACATCAAGGGCAAGGCTCTCGGTGTTCCCGTCTGGCAGCTTCTGGGAGGTCGGGTCAGAGATCGTATCGAGTGTTACGCCTGGATTCATGGCGGCGAGCCGGACAGCTATGCCGATGGCGCCAGGAAACGGCTGGCCGAAGGTTTCCGCACGGTGAAGTTCACTCCCTTTGAAGGCACCGGTCTCGGCCACGATGTCGCCCATGGACAGCGTGCCGAAGCCCGGATACGTGCCGTGCGTGAGGCGGTGGGTGACGACATCGGCATCGCCATCGATGCCCACGGCCTGCTCAACCCGGTCAACGCGGTGGAGATGGCCCGTTGCATCGCCCCCTACGGCATCCTGTTCTACGAGGAGCCGATCCTGCCGGAGTCGCCCCGGGCGCTGGCCGATGTCCGTCGCCGCATCGACATCCCCGTCGCCACCGGCGAACGCCTCTTCGGCCGCCATGCTTTCCGCGATCTGCTCGTGCACGAGGCCGTCGACGTGATCCAGGCCGACGTCGGCAACGCCGGCGGCATTCTGGAGGTCTACAAGATCGCCGTCATGGCCGAGGCCTTCTACGTCAGCCTGGCGCCGCACAACCCCTGGAGCCCGCTGTCGACGGCCATCAGTCTGCACCTGGACGCCGTGGTGCCCAACTTCCTGATCCAGGAGATCCCCACGGCGGGCGCGCACGCTGGTCGTGCCCGGCTGTTGCAGCAGCAGATCGAGACACCGAAGGACGGTTTTCTGGATATTCCAGAGGGACCCGGTTGGGGTGTGGATCTGGATGAAGAGTTCATCGCCGCCCATCCGTGGGACCCGTCCATACCGAAGACCCCGTGGCGCCGGCAGCGCCCCGACGGAGGATTGATCCACAGCTGATGTTTACCGCCACGCGTATCATCGCCTATCCGGTGACCGGCCACCCGGTACAGGTCACCGTCGCCGAACAGCTGCAGCAGACACTGGCGCCCCACGCCCGCCTGACGCCCGTCGAGTCCGGTGAAGCCCTCGCTGAACGGGGCGTCTTGCGTGTTGCCGTGTACGCAGAGGATACCAGCTTCGTCAACGGTCCCGATGTGCGGCCTGACGGCGACTGGATGTTCGCCCACATCACCGATGGCGGCGGCCAGCTGTCCGCCTCCGCCCCGCATCTGCTCTTCGCCCTCTTCGCCAGGTTGCGCGATGAGTGGTCGACCCTCGACGTCCGTGCCCTGAGCGAGGGCCGCGTGCTGCAGCCCACCTTCCGGGCGCTGACGGGCCGGGACGAGCTGCTCATAGGTCGCTACGGCTTCCTCAAGCGGCGGCGTGACACCGTCGACGACCGGGACGTGGACGCCGCCTTTGCCGAGCTGGCCCGCGTTGGCTGTTCGCACGTCGTCGTCAACGAGATGGCATCCCGCTTCGGCTACGAGCGCGGACCCCACGGCGAGATCTACTACCGCTTCTACGACTATCTGCCGGACATCGACCAGTACGTCGAATCGAAGCTCAACGCCGGTACGTACCCGGCCGAACACCTGCAGGCCAATCTGCACCGTCTGCAGTTCATGGCTCGCACGGCGGCGAAGTACGGTCTCGTACCCGGCTTCTACGCCGCTCATCCGCGCTCCGTGCCCGAATCGCTGTTGCAGCGATACCCCTGGCTGCGCGGCGCCCGTATCGATCACACCTTCCGTTCGTACGCACCGCGCTACAACTTGAGCGTCGCCCACCCGCTCGTGCGCTGGCACTACAGCGAATTGATGCAGGCCCTGCTGCGCCGGGTCCCTGAGATCGGCTTCATGAAGACGCTGCTCAACGACTCTGGCTCTGGCTTCGAGTACACCGCCAGCCTCTACCCCGGGCGCAATGGCGGACCGTACGTGGTGCGCGAATGGCGCCCCGACGACGAGATCGCACAGCGTGCCGCCGAAAACGTGATCCGCTACTGGCGCGTCTTGCGCGACGCCGCCCGGCAGGTCAACCCCGACTTCGTGTTGATCGCGGGACTGAAGAACATCGCCGAGGAGCAGGGACCGATCCTGGCCGGCATGGACACCGGCATCGACCTGCAGACCGAGTCGCAACGCGGCGAGGTGGCCGACCCGGAGTGGGACACGGCCCTGGCCGAGCTGCGCCAGCGGGGCTCGCAGGCCTGGCTGGAATCACACGCCAAGGGCAGCCGCTACCTCCTCGGTGTTCCCAGTCCCTGGCTCACCGCCACGCGCTTGCAGCAGATGACGGACGCCGGCTTCGACCACGTCGATGTCTACTGCGATGCCGTCTACCTGGCGCCTTTCGATCCCAATCGCGAGGTCATCGCCCTGTTCCAGCTGCGCCAGGGTGACACTGCCGTCGACGGGGCCGTTGTCGATGCCGCCGTCCGGCGCTGTGCGCTCCGTTGGGTAGGCGAGGCCGACGTGGAGCGCCTCGTCACCTGCTGGCGGGCTGCCGATCGTGCTGCCAGCCTGCTGCCTGACATCGGCCAGTACATGTCCCTCCGCTTCACCTGGTATCGCTTCTGGGCGCGGCCCTTCGTCCCCGACATGAGCGCCATTCCCGAGGCCGACCGCGTGGCCTACGAAGAGATGATGCTGACCATCTTCAACAACCCGAACAACATCGACTTCGGCGCCGATGCCTTGTGGACCATCCTCGACGTCGAGACCTGCGACCGTCGCCTGGCCGCGTTCGAGGCCGTCTGGGGCCCCCTGGCAGAGGCGATCGACATGGCCGACGGCATGGCGAAGAGCGGCGACGTCTGGGTCGATCTGCGCGACCGCCTGCGGGCTTTTCTGTGCTACGCCGAGACCCTGCGCAACATCTGCGGCTGGATCGCCGGCGTGCACGGCTACCTCAACACCGACGATGAGAGCGAACGGTCCCGTCGCCGCTCGCAGGTGGACGACACCTGTGCTCGCGAGCTCGACAACGCCAGGAACCTGCTGGCTCTCTGGGAACGCTCCGACATCGACTTCATGCCGTTGATGGCGCACGGCGAGACCACGCATCACTATGGCACGAACCTGGGCGAGCTGCTGCGCCACCGCATCGACCTGATGGAGCGCTACGCCGACCGTGAGCCCGCCATCGACCCCGACTACATGTGGCGCATGCCGCCGGGGTCGGCGATTGCTGCAGAGGACTACAACGACTTCCTCGAAGGTGGGAATGGATGAAGATCACGAAGGTCGAACGATTCGTCACCGCTGTACCCCATATCCCGTCCATCGAGCAGAGCCGTCCGGGGGACTTCCGCGAGCGGCCCATCACCATCCTCCGCGTGCACACCGATGACGGCATCATCGGTATCGGCGAGGGTGGGCGCGGCGACCTCATGGAAGACGTTGAATCGCAGTGGCTGGGTGTGGACCCGCTGAACCTCAACCTGACAACGATGGGCGGCGCGGTGGCCATGGCCTGCTTCGACATCGTCGGCAAGGCTTTCGGCGTACCCGCCCATCGCCTGATGGGCAGCAAACACTGGGAGCAGGTTCCCGTCGGCTGGTGGTCGCCGCCCCTGGAGCCGGCGCAGTTCGCCGCCATGGCCGAAGAAGGCGCCCGCAAGGGCTACAAGACCCACAAGCTCAAGGCCCGCCCGTGGAACATCGTCGAGACGGTGGAGTTGATGACGAAGGCCGCCGGCCCCGACTACGGCATCATCGTCGACCCCAACTTCACCTTCGGCGATCTGGCCACCAGCCTGCGCCTGGCCCGTCAGCTGGAGCCGTACAACATCCAGGCCTTCGAGGATCCCTTCCAGTACCTGTCCGGCTGGCATCAGTACCACCACTTTCGCCAGCACGCCATCATCCCTCTGGCACCACACCTGGGAGACCCGAAACAGGTGATGTCCGCCATCCGTGCCGAGGCGGCCGACATGTTCAACATGGGAGGTACCGTCGAAAGTGTGCTCATCATGGCCGGCATGGCGGAGGCAGCAGGTCTGCCCGTGTGGCTTCAGGTCGTCGGCCTCGGGTTGGGTGTGTCGGGTGCGTACGGCACGCACGTACATGCTGTGGTGCGCAACGCGACAATACCCTCGGACTCGCTGCACTTCACGCGTGAGAACGACCTGGTCGACGGCGCCCTGGAGCCGGTGGACGGGCTGGTGACGGTGCCCGACGCGCCGGGCCTCGGCGTGGAACTGGACATGGCGGCAGTAGAGCGATACCGCATCGGTTGATGACAACGAAAGGACTCACATGACAGCCAAACCCCGCGTCAGCATCGTCCGCTGCGACGCCAGCTCCGACGACGATCACGTGATGGACTCCGTCGCTCGATCCCTAGATCTGTTGGGCGACACCATGGAGACCTTCCGCGGTCTCAAGACGATCTTCGTCAAGACGAACATCGGCCTGAAGGAGATCAAGCTGCACGCCGGCAGACAGGTGGCCCTACCCGATGTCTGTGTGCTGCGTGCCGTCGTCCGCGCCCTGCGCCAGCACTCTGATGCTGAGATCCTCGTGGGCGACACGGCGACGGAGAAAGGCACGACGACGGAGATCTACGAGGTGATGGGTTATCCTGAGGCCCTCGCCGAATTTGATGTGGAGCTTATCGACACCGAAGACGAACCCCTCGTGGAGGCGCCCGTGCCCGGTGGGGGCCTGATGTTCGATCGCTACTGGATCAGCAAGAGGGTGGCCGACGCCGATGCCATCGTCTCGGTGCAGAAGATGAAGGCCCACATGGCCGCCGGCACGACCCTGACGATGAAGAACCTCTTCGGCCTCACGTCACTGGCGAAGTACGGCAAGCCCCGCCGATACCTGCACGCCCACGTGCGCCTGCCGCACACCATCGCCGACATGGGATTGCTGTTCAAGCCGACCCTGAACGTCATCGACGGGCTCGTGGCCATGAACCACAAGGAGTGGTACGGTCCGGCGTTGAAGACGGACGTCATTGTGGCTGGTGACAACACGGTTGCAACCGATGCGGTCGGTACCCACTTGATGGGCTTCGACCCGGCCGGTGTACACCCTGAGCCCCCCTACGTCTTCGACCGCAATCCGCTATTGCTGGCCAGCGACGCCGGCCTGGGACCGATCGACCTGGCCGACATCGAGCTGCTGGGTGATGAGCTGCAGAAGGTGGGTGACTTCGAAGTGCAGGCGAATATCTCGCCGGAAGACAACGCCGAGGTGCATCGCACGCTGGCCGAGCAGGTCGCGCTCTATCGCGGGGATCAGGGCAACTACGTCGATCAGTACGAGGGGCAGTACATCGGCTTGTCAGGTGGCGACGTGATGTACCAGGGGACGGATCTACAGAACCTGAAGAGCCGCCGCGAGATCGCCCGGGAATCGGGCAAGGCGAATCAGGGGTTGTTTTTGAAGTACGTTGAGCCGGAGGGGGTGGATCCGGAGCATTTGGGGGTGTATGACAGCTATGGGGTGGGGGCGGTTGGGGGGTGATCGTCGGGCGGCAGTACGTTGCCGATAGCGATCGCTGTTCCATGAGCTGACAGCGGCGTGATGCTATTTCCACGCCTCAACACACGCTTCTCGCGGTAACTCGTCGCGACAGGATCCCGGTAAGCCTCCAGGCACTCGGCGCGCAGATCGAACAGCCAGTACTCGGGAATCCCGTTCCGTGCATAGGCCGCAAGCTTGCGGCCCCGGTCGTGCTCCACCGACGAGTCCGACACCTCGACGACGAGCAACGCGGTCGTCGGATGATCCTCCAGATAATCGAAGGGCGTGCCCTCGACAACTGCCAGGTCCGGCTCGGGCTCGGATCGGTCATCTAGAGCCCGCGGCAACTGACATCGTACCAGGTAGTCCGTGCCGAAGGCCTGCTGCAGCGCCAGCTGCACCGAGCTGTAGACGGCAGCGTGTCGCGACCCTTGGGGCGTCATCTCCCAGATCTCGCCGTCGAGCAGCTCGAGACGGTCTTCGGGACCGAAGCCGCCGGACTCGACGACGCGGTCGTAGTCGAGGCGTGTCCAGCTACGCCTGTGGACGATGGGTGGTGACATGGACATCCCCATGGAAGGTGACTCTCGGAATATAGTCAGCCCTGACTGACCAGCCCCTCCTCCACGAGCCGGACGAACTCCTCCACCTCCCCCACCGACGTCAGCCGCACGAAGCGGATGTGCGCCCACTGCGGATCGGCCATGGACGCCGCCATCCTGACTCTCTTCTTCTCGTGCGTCGTCCACGCCCACCAGAGCAGCGAGTCCTCGCGCCGCCAGAACATCAGCTGCTTCCAGAAGTTTTCGCGGTTCGTGCCCCAGAGCAGCTCCTTCGAGCGCCAGCGTCGCCACGAGCGGGTGATCACCCGCCACAGAATCAACGGTAACGGCAGATCCAGCCAGATGACGGTGTGCAGCCGTGGCCACAGCATGCGCCGGGTGAACCCCGAGTAATCACCGGCCACCACCCATCCCTCGCCGGCGATGGCCGCTTCCAGTCTTGTTTCGAACTCCTCCGGGTCCGTCTCCGTCAGGGCAACCCAGCCAGGCAGCCAGTTGAGGGCATCCAGGTCGACGGCGGGCACCCCCAGCAGATCGGCCAGGCGCTCCGCCATCGTGCTCTTGCCCGCGCACGTGGTACCCACGACGTGCAATCGCTGGCCGATGGGTGATGTTGTCTCAGCGTGGCTCACGACGGCGAATGGAACCAACGAATCGAACATGGGCAATGGGCAAGCCCGATCCTGCGTCAGCTGCCCCTTGCACGCTGCGCCCGGATCCGGCTTGTTCGGGGCACTGACATTCGCCTGGAGACCCACGATCCATGATCGACCCCCTCGAAACCTACCTCTTCGACCTGCGCGGCTACATCCATGTGCAGGGCGCCCTTTCGGCGGATGAGGTCACCGCCTGCAATAGCACCCTCGACGCCATCCCACAGCTGCAGCCTGGCGAGTGGTTCGGCCATGTCCACGGCCACACGTATGGCACCGTCGACGGGCTTAACTACCAGCAGATCTACGAAGCTGGTGAACCCTTCGAAAGACTGATCGATCATCCTTCCTGGCTCGAGCACATCAGATTCTTCGTCGGCGGCGAGGGCACCTTCGACTATCATCACGGACCGCTGTTCATCGACGAGTGCTTCGTCAACTTCCGCCGCCCTGGTGAAGCGATCGGCGTGCACTCCGGCGGTCACCCGCCCATCCATCGCAATCAGTTCCGCTTCCACGGGGGTCGCTTCATGTGCGGTCAGGTGAACGCCCTGGTGGCCCTCACCGACATCGGCCCCGGTGACGGCGGCACCATGCTCATCCCGGGCAGTCACAAGTCGAACTTCGCTCATCCCGGGTACGAAACTCACCGCATGCAGCCCGGGGGCGCCTCCGTCGAGGGCATCGAGGGCGCCGTCGAGGTGCACATGCAGGCCGGTGACGTCATCCTCTTCGTCGACGGCATCTGCCACGGCTCGGCACGGCGGGTCAACGAGGGTGAGCGCCGCGTCTGCATCTACCGCTACGGGCCGTCATGGGGCAACTTCCGCCATGGCTACGCCCCTTCCACTGAACTGCTCTCCCGACTCACACCGGAGCGACGCAAGATCGTACAGCCCCTCGATCTGCTGCCCCGCGAACCGCAGGTGACAGGCTGACCATGTCCGGTAATCTGCTCATCATCGGCGGCAGCGGCTTCGTCAGCGGTACGCTGGCTCGCCGTGCCATGTCCGCTGGCTGGCGTGTCTGGGTCGTGACTCGCGGCCAACGCCCGCTGCCTGACCGCGTCACCGCCATTGTCGCCGATCGAAAAGAGACCACTGCCTTCGACAACGGCATCGCCTCCGCTATGGAGTCGGCCCGGATCGATCGCTTCGACCTGGTGGCCGAATGCATCGGTTATGACCCCCAGGACGCGGCTCAGGACGTGGCGGTACTGCGAGACCGGGCCCGGCAGCTCCTCTTCGTATCCACTGACTTCGTCTTTGATCCGGCGCACCGCACGTTCCCGCAGGGCGAATCCTCCGAGCACTACCTGAGCGATGGCTACGGCGGCAAGAAACGGCTGTGCGAGCAGGAATTGATGAACGCCGACTGCGGCGACATGGCCTGGACCGTGGTACGCCCCTGCCATATCTACGGACCCGGTTCACTTCTGGGTTGTCTGCCCGAACACGGCCGCGACAAGGGCTTGCTGCAACGCCTGCGAGACGGGCAGGCTCTGCGTCTGGTCGGTGGTGGCCACTTCCTGCAGCAGCCGATCCTGGCGCGGGACCTGGCCGATCTCATCCTCGGCGTGGCGGGCCGAGCCGACCTGCACGGCCGCATCTTCCAGGCGGCCGGTCCCGATATCGTCGAGTCCGTCATCTACTACCGGATCATCGCCGACATCCTCGGCGTCGATCTGCAGGTGGAGGAAGTCCCTGTCGACGCCTTCCTGGCAGAGAACCCAGGCGCCGCCCCCTTCCTCTGTCACCGCATCTACGACCTGTCCGCGCTGCGTGAGGCGGGGCTGCCGGTACCGGCCACGCCGTTGACCACTGGCCTGGTAGAGCAGGTCGCGGCGATCGAAGCGATGTAGAGACGTCTCTGACCGGGCCGTTCCGAGATGCGTCGGATGCACTGAGTTGCTACAATTGTGGCAACCGGCGACCGGGTTCTGAGAGAGGTGCAGATGGACAAGTCGTTCAAGCCCGCAAAGCAGCGCGCCACCGTCTCGACGGGTGAGGCGATCCGGATGCTGCGGGAATTGAAGGGCTGGACCCAGGAGGAATTGGCCCGCCGGTGTGGCGTCAACGCCAAGAACATCAGCATGCTGGAAGATGACAGAGCAGACATCGCGAGCGGCGGGCCGAGAAGCTGGCAAAGGCATTCGGCATCCATCCCGCCATCATCATGTTCCCCGAGTATGAGGCAGACCTGATCCAGGCGGCGGCGTAGCCAGGTTGGGGCCGGTAGGACCAACCTCCTCCTTGTCAAATTGTCTCCCTTTTTGACTTTTCCTACCCCTTAGGCCCACATTCCAGCAATCGTGACCGAGACAACCACACAGGAGGCCGGGCGCCAGGTATTCTACGCCATCCTCGGCGAGCCCATCCCGAAGAACACGGCCCTGCTGCGTACGGCGGAGGAGTACCGCCATTTCCGCAGCATTTACCTGGCCCAGAAGCAGCTCAACAAACTCATCGAGGACTCCCAGCTGGCGGCCGAGGTACGGCTGATCATGATCGACCGCACCTCCGACATCCCGCGCAAGCTCTGGGACCTGTCGACGGCCACCTGTGCCATCATCTTCGGCCCCAACTTCCCGCGCCTGTCCGAAGCCACGATCCGTCTGTGGGCCACCTCGGGTCAGGATCGTTACATCGTCGTCTGCCACAACCCGAAACGGGCGCTGTTCCGCTACGAGCGTCTGCGCCAGTTCGGCAACGACCTCAACGTTCGCGGCTACTCGTCAGCCGCCAACGACGCCGAGACGAGGGACTTCTGGCAGAGCTTCTTCGACGACGAGCTGTGCCCCCTCATCCGGGAGAAGGCGGCCAACTTCACCGGGGACGATCTGGCCGCGGCCGAGAAACTGCTGACCCGGGAGGAAGCGTCCCAGGCGCTCAACTCCGACCCGGAGACCATGGAGCTGCTGCCCGGCTTCCCGCACGTGGCTCGCCAGGCCATCGACGCCATCGACGCCGACAAGTCGCACACGGTTGTTTCGCGTATCGTGCAACCCGACGGACCGCTGACGGCCACCATCGTGCACACCGCCAATCTTGCCCGCTACGGCGCTCGCCAACGGATCGAAACCTTGCCGAACGCGCTGGCCATGATCGGCATGGAAGAGACCCGGCAGATCCTGACGGGCCGCGCCATGAGCGAACTGGTCAAAAAGGTGGACCAGGCCGGTTTTGTCGCCAAGGATTTCTTCGCCCACAGCGTCAGCACCGGCTACATGGCGCAGCTGCTGCAGCTCGATGTCGAGTCCCCCTCGCCGCGGCAGCAGGAGGTGCTCAAGGCGCTGTCCCTGCCTCCCTTCATTCTCGATGTGCTCAAGCGCTTTGGTGTCTACAGGAAGTTCAAGGATGCGCACGCTGCCTTCGATCCGTTCACCGCCGGCATCCTGCACGACGTGGGCAAGGTGATGAACACCGTCTGCTATCAGGACACCTACCCTCTCGTGCTCTACGAGATCGAGCGTAGCAAGTGGCAGACACGCCTGCTCGATTGCGAACGCGCCGTCGTCGGGGATCTGCAGCACCCGGTCACCTCCGGCGCCCTGCTGGAAAGCTGGGAGGTGTTCCCCCGTCTCATCGAGCCGATCCGCAACCATCACCAGATCGATGAGAACAGTGCTCCCGAGGCTGCCCTGGTGTCGCTGGCCAACCTGCTCGTGAAGGGCATGTTCCCCTTCCCCCGGGTCATCTCGATCCCGGAGGACTATCGCTCCGTCCACCTGTACCCGGCCTCTGATGCGTTCCCCCTCACCAACCCGCTGCCGGCGCTGTTCCACAAGCACGCCACCTGGTTCGAGCAGGGGTATGACGAGTTGGAGCTGACCCCCGACGAAGTCGAGACCGGCCGCTACCGCAAGGCCACCCTGGATGCCCTCATCGAGGTCGCCCAGGACGCCGTGGAAAAAGATCCCGTCGCCTACTCCGAGGCGCTGTCGGCGCAGAATCCCGAACTGATGGATCTGGTCGAGTGGACGGATGTCTCCGCCGGTGACTGGCTCGCCTTCAGCCTGCTGCTGCGCCACACCATCACGGACACGGTCCACCGCCTGCTGGCCAGCACCGGCCGCTGACCTTTCGCGGCTCGAAGAATCCTCCGTGTGTCCCCCTCGCTGGCTGCTCGTCGGCTCGTTTCTTTTCGTCGTCGCCCTCTCCCTCGTCGCCTGCATGGGTCCCACCGTGTTCACCCTGACACCCGAGCGCGCTTCGCGCACCCAGATCGTCGTACCCGATTCTCCCTCGCCCACCCAGACGGGTGCCGCCGAGCTGCTCGCCGAACATCTCGGTAGCCTGCTCGGCGCCGACCTGCCCATCGTCGGCGTCGACGCACCCTCGCTGGATGGCGAAATCCTCATCGGTCCCAGTTCCCGTACACGTCAGCTCGGAGTCGATATCGATGTCGATTCGCTGGGCGAGGACGGCTTCCTTCTGCGTACGGTGGCCGGACGGCTCGTCATCATCGGCGGCTCGGAAAAAGGGGCCGTGTATGGCGCCGCGACCTTCCTCGAGGAGCATCTGGGCTTTCGGTTCTACGCGGCGGATGCTTTCGTCGCGCCGGATGTCGACCGCTTCGAGATCCCCGACGGGCTCGACATCACCTGGATTCCCCCCATCGAGTTTCGCGAGGATTTCTACCGCGGCGTCTGGGACCCGGCCTACCAGGAGTGGCACAAACTCGACCGGCACGTCGAAGAGTGGGGACTGTGGGTGCACACCTTCGCCGGCCTGGTACCACCCGACGAACACTTCGAGGCTCATCCCGAATGGTTTGCCGAGGTCGACGGCCGGCGCATTCCGAACGGCCAGCTGTGCCTGACGAACGAGGCCATGTTCGATGTCCTCGTCACCAACCTGCGACAGCGGATCGAAGCCGAGCCGGACAAGAAGTACTGGTCCGTGAGCCAGAACGACACCTACGGCTTCTGCACCTGCGACCGCTGCGCCGCCATCGATGCCGAGCAGGAGGCGCATTCCGGCTCTCTCATCGACTTCACCAATCGCGTCGCGGCGCAGTTTCCGACCAGGACGATCTCGACGCTGGCCTATCAGTACTCCCGCAAGGCGCCGAAGCACCTGCGTCCTGCCGACAACGTCCTCGTCGTGCTGGCCCCCATCGAGCTGAACCGGTCCCAGCCGGTGGCCAGCGACCCCTCTGCTGCCGCCTTCCGAGCGGAGCTCGAGGATTGGGCCAGGGTCACCGACCGCTTGCTGATCTGGGACTACGTCATCCAGTTCTCCAACCTCGTCAGTCCCTTCCCCAACCTGCGGGTCCTGCAACCTAATCTTCAGTATTTCGTCGACAACTCCGCCGTCGCCCACTTCCAGCAGGGCAACCGCGAGATCGGCGGCGAGTGGGCTGAACTGCGCGCCTACCTCATCGCCAAGTTGTTGTGGAATCCGAAGGTGAATGTCGAGGCTCTCATCGACGACTTCCTCGCCGGATACTACGGTGCCGCCGCCCCGCACCTGCGCAGCTACATCGATACCCAGCATGAGGCCCTGGCCGCCTCCGGAGCAGGCCTTGGCATCTTCGGCAATCCCATCGGCGCCTCGAAGAGTTATCTCACGCCGGAACTGATGGCGACCTACAATGCGCAGTTCGACGACGCCGAGCAGGCCGTGGCCGGCGCGCCGACCCATCTGCAGCGTGTACACTGGGCGAGACAGCCATTGCACTTCGCCTGGCTCGAGCAGGCCAAGACGAGAGCCAGCGGCGAAGACGGCCTGTTCGAACGGGATGCCGCCGGAAACTGGCAACCACGCGAAGAAATCCTGACCCGCCTCGACGACTTTGTCGCCCTGGCCGAACAACAGGGCGTCACGCGCGTCCACGAGTGGCACACGACGCCGGTCGAATACGGCCAGCGCTACCGACAGGTCCTCGAACGCGTCCCCGTCGATCACCTGGCCGTAGGCCGCCCCATCCGCTTCACCATCCCCTTCAGCCCCAAGTACCCGGCGGATGGCGCCGCCACCCTGGTGGACGGCCTGCACGGCCCCATCGACCACAGCTTCGCCTGGCTCGGCTGGGAAGGCGAAGATCTGGAGGCCGTCATCGACCTCGGCCAGGATGCAACCGTGTCCCGAGTTCGTATGGACTTCCTGCAGTCCACGGGCTCGTGGATCTGGCTGCCGCTACAGCTGGAAGTGGACCTGTCCCACGATGGCACGACCTGGGAGACAGTAGGGCTGGTGAAGGCCAGCGCCGACGAGCATCAGGGCGCAGTATTCACCGAGAGCTTCGCCGTAGAATTCACCCCACGCTCCGCCCGCCACATCCGCGTACGCGCCAGCAGCCGACAGATCTGCCCCGACTGGCACATCGGCGCCGGCGGCCCGTCCTGGATCTTCACCGACGAGATCGTAGTAGAGTAGCTGCACACCGGGGCGCACTACTCCGGCCGTGCAGCCGTCCGCCCCTGATCCCCCAGAGACCGCGAAGCGGGCTCGCCAGCCGGACACTAGACCCCCAGATCCCCAATCTGCTTTTCCTGCCCAAGCGACGCAGGCACTCCCGCCTCTCCGGTGTCGCGGCGTGGGCCGAGGCGCATTACGCCGGCCAGTCCAACCGTCCAGTCCTGATCCCCCAGAGACCGCGAAGCGGGCTCGCCAGCCGGACACGAAACCCCCAAGTTATCCGCTCCCCCGGACATTCCGGCGTACGCGCCGAGGCCCACGCCGCGGCGCCGGAGAAAGCCGAGAGAACCGCGTTCACACCGGCGTACGCACCGAGGCCCACGCCGCGGCACCGGAGAAAGCCAGGAGACCCCCAACATGGCCGCCCACATCGACGCTCACCTGCACCTGTCCTGCGACGGCGAGACCGGCTTGCAGCTGCTGGCCGATCTCGACCTGAAGCTGCTCAACATCTCGGTGCCGCAACCGGACCGGCAGAAGTGGCGGGCCCGCGCCGCCAGGTTCCGCACTCTGGCCGAACAACACCCCGATCGCTTCGCCTGGGTGGCCGGCTTCGACCTGCCCACCTGGGATGCCGACGGTGATCTCGAGGCCGACTACGCCGATCGTGTCATCGCCGGCCTGCAGGGCGATCTGACCGCTGGTGCCGTGGGTGTGAAGATCTGGAAGAACGTCGGCATGGAGGTGATCAAGCCGTCGGGTGAGTACCTGATGGTGGACGATCCTCTCTACGATCCGATCTACGACTACCTCGAGTCGCAGGGCACGACCTTGCTGCTCCACATCGGCGAACCCCGGTCCTGCTGGATGCCCCTCGACGATCCCGAGGATCCACACTACGGCTACTACACCAGCAGCCCGCAGTGGCACATGTACGGCCGCGATGACGTGCCCTCGCACGAGGACATCATCAACGCCCGCGACCGTATGGTCGCCGGCCATCCGCAGCTGCGTGTCGTCGGCGCCCACCTGGCCAGCCTCGAGTACGACGTCGACGCCATCGCCCAGCGTCTCGATGAGTTTCCCAACTTCGCCGTCGACACCTCGGCCCGACTGCTCGACATGGCCCTGCAGGACCACGACAAGGTGAAGTCCTTCGTCGAGCACTACCGCGACCGCATCCTCTTCGGCACCGATCTCGTCGATGACACGCCGTGGTCAACGCTCTCCGCCGACGAGGTCGCCCGCAAGGGGCCGGCCACGCAGGAACGTATCGCGGCGGAGCTGGCCTGGTACGGACATGAGGGTGACATGGACATCCGCGATCGAACCGTGCGCGGCCTGGGTCTGGCTGACGATGTGTTGTCCGATGTGGTCTGCGGCAATGCCCAACGCTGGTATCCCGGCCTGTGAACGACACGCTCACCCTCGCCGACGTCACGCGTGATCCGTCGCTGCTGACAGCGGCACTGCACACCGGCGACGGCACACCCTTCACGGGCCGGGCACTGCTGGCCGACGACGCCCCGGCTCTGGGCCGCTACTTCGACGGCCTGTCACAGGCCGTACGTGACATGTACGCCCCCCACCCGCTGAACGCCGAGCACGCCAGCCAGATGTGCGGCGAGCTCAACTACGAGAACCTGCTCCCCTTCCTGGCACTGATCGACGCTCCCCTGCCGCAGGATGTGGCCGCTTATTTCCTCCTTCACATCGGCCTTCATGACGGCGACCGCCGGCGCTACATCGACCATGGTCATCCCCTCATCGATGAACAATGCTGCACCCTGGCCCCGTGCGTGGCCGATGCCTGGTTATCGCGTGGTCTCGGCAGCGGCCTGTTCCCCCACGTGGCGGCGTCTGTGAGGCGCCTCGGACACAAGCGCATCGTGCTGTGGGGCGGCGTCCGGGAGGACAACCCGCGGGCCCAGCACTTCTACCGCAAGTTCGGCTTCCGCCACGTGGGCGGCTTTGCCGCCGGCGGTGTCAGCAACCTCGACATGGTCCTCGATTTGTGACGCAGGTGGACGATGTGGCGGCGGCCATGGCTGCCGTGGGCCTGACCGCCGATCAGCGCGTCACCGACCTGACGGGGCGGGACCGGGCAGCCTTCCGCCGCTTGGTCGGCTGGGATCCGGGTGGTCCCGTCGTCGCATCACCTACGCCAGAAGAATGTGCGGCCCGCCAGACTCGGGAGGCGTGGAAGACGCCCCGTCTCGGCCGGGACCGCGAGAAACCCCGCCTGCTGTTCCGCGGTACCGAGATCGACCGGGCACGCCGTGCTCTGGCTGCTGGCAACGCCCCGGCATGGCTCGAGGGCCTGCCGGTCCTGGCCAGGCAGGTGGCCGACCTGGGGGTGGATCGTCTGCTGGCTCTCATCCCGGAACGGGCGCCCTGGAACGCCGCCGGCTCCTTCTGTCCGGCCTGTTTCGGTGACCGCAGTGACACCGCCATCCATGCCCCCTTCTGGCGCTGGCAGGTCTCCAAGCCCGACTCCATTTCCTGCCCGTACTGTGACACCCGGTTCCCTCACACCGACTTCCCGGAAGAGGGCCACCTCGAACTGCCGCGTCTCGGCCTGTCGTACGCCTTCTACCTGACGCCCGAAGAGCGGCAGCGCGACTGGCGGGACGGCACCGGGGCCAGCAGTTTCGGCGGCGGCCCCACCCATGTCTCGCTGTCCGGCGAGGCGGAGCGGTGCGCCCTCAACTGGCTGCTCGGGCAGCTCGAACCCATGGCGCTGGCGGCGGCTGTGACGGGTGACACAGACGTGGGGGATGCGGTGCGCGCTGTGTTTCTGCGTCTTGCCGACGTCTTCCCACAATACCCTCTCTACACCTATCGCCAGGAGTACTACGACTGCGAACCGGCCTTCGCCGTCGAGCACTGCAACGACATGCCCGCCGCCTTCCGGCGCGCCGCCTTTGAGTCCACCTACTGCCGCGGCGACGGCACGGTCGGGTCCTGCCACTACCCGAATGCTGAGTGGGGTTGCTCCCGGCTGGCGCGGGAGAAGGCCTCTCACGGTCAGCTGTTCCTGGCCCTCATGCACGCCTGGGACCTGGTGGCCGACGGTTGCTCCGACGAGGAGGGGGACCGTGTCGAGAGGAATCTGTTGATGGAGTACTTCCTCGACGTGAAGGGTCTGACCCGTCGCCTCGACAACAAGTCGGGTCCGGGAACAGCGGCCCGTGTCGCCGCTGGACTGTTGTGGGGGGACGAGGAGGAAGTCGCCGAGGGTGTCGAGAGATTCCATCGACTGCTGGCCACGCAGTTTTACGATGACGGATCGTGGAAGGAAACACCGATCTATGGCGCCAAGGCCCTGGTCGAAGGCCTGTGGGAAGTCCCCGAGCTGTTGCGCCAGCGCGGCATGTATGACGAAGTACCGCTACTGCGACGCACCTTCGAGGTCTACGCTGCCACCGCCACTCCCTGCGGCACCCAACCCGCCCTCGATGACAGCGCCGTCGACTTCAGTCTGCCCGCCCATCTGCGCGACCTGGCGCGGTTGCGGTTCGGCCTCTCGGTGCCGTACCCGCCACAACGACTGCTGGCCTTCGGTCACCAGCGTTCCGGGCGCAGCGGCTTTGGCGGGTACGTGCCGCGACTCGACATGGTGCCCGACAGCGACGGCGGGCACCCCGGGGATGGCGGCCTCGGTTTCGCCGCTGTGGGCCACGTGCAGAGGGAGACGCCCGAAACTTCGTGGGTGCCGCTGATGAATGGGGAAGAGGCGGCCCCGGCAGCTGGTCCGCAACGATCCGCCCTCCATCGGTTTCTGCGTGGACGGGGGCTCGTCTGCATCGGTGCCGGCGCGGGGCCTGGCTCCACACAGCTGTACCTGGACGGCGGCGATGGACGTCGTGGGCACCGACATAGGGCGCCCCTGTCGCTGTTCGGCTTCAGCGCTGGCCGCGAGATCTTTCCCGACCTCGGCTACATCGCCGATCACCCGGCCAACGCCTGGATCCGGTCCACCGCGTCGCACAATACAGTGATGCTCGATGGCGGCGATGTCGAAGCTTCGGGGCGCTGTGAGCTGTCGGCGCTGGTGCGGGAGAGCGACTGGTCCTTCGCCGATGTGCGCGTGCCGGTGCAATCGTTCGGTGTTCCCACGTCCTGCGAAGCGCTCTACCATCGAGCCCTGCTCCTCCTGTCCTGTGATGATGGCTCAGCCATCCTCGTCGACGTCTTCGATGTCGAGGCGGAAGCAGCCACCACCATCGACTATGTTTGTCGCGCCGGCGATCCCGGACCGGAGGCAGAGCTGGCAGGCCTGTCCACGCAGCCTCGTGGGCAGAGCCTGTTCGCCCACTCCTGGCCGACGCCCCCGTGGGATGAACGTACCGCCACAGGAGGCGAAAGCTTCGGCGTGCTCTGGCCCGGAGACGTACCGGTGGGCGCCCGTTTCGTCAGCCTCTGCGACGAGGTGATCACCTTCCGCTCGCCGGCATGGCGCGCCCAGGCCGATGTCTTCGAAGATCCGGGGCGAGCCTGGACCGCCATCACCTGTCGCCAACGGGGTTCACATGCGCGTTACGTCACCGTCTTTGTGCTGGGAGGAAAGGCACCCGTAGTGCGTCAACTGGATGACGACGACTCCGTCGCCCTGGAAATCCACCGCGACACGTCTCGGTGGCGCGTCCACGTCGGTGACGGTCTGGCCCGGGTGGAGCCACTGAGCCGGTGAGTTGGATTGTGCTCACCCTTGTCTGCTTCGGCGTGCTTGTCGCGTCCTGGATGGCCACCGGCGGTGCCGTACTGTGGCTGGCTCGAAGGCGCGGCGGGACCATCGTCAAGTGGGCGGCCTTCGGGCTGCTGCTCGGCCCCTTCGGTCTGTGGCTGGCGCTCAGACATGTACGTCCGTGCCCGCAGTGCACACGCACGGTGCTCAACGAAGTACCCGTCTGTCCTACCTGCGGCTGCCGCATTCCGCGCCGCGACCCCGCCGACAATCCGGTGGGTCCCCTTTGGAGTTACCGCAAGGACTGGTAATCGGAGAAACCACTCATGATTCGACCTGGCTCACTGACGCTGGTAGCAGCAACTCTCTTCACGGCCCTGACGGCGGACGCCGACCTTCGCCTGCCGGCACTGTTCACCGACCACATGGTGGTACAACGTTCGCAACCGGTCATGGTCTGGGGTTGGGCGACGCCAGAGCAGACGATCACAGTGACGCTGGCTGGCATGACGGGACAGGCCTACGTCGGCACTGACAGCACCTGGCGTTTGGGGCTGGCGCCGTTGTCCGCCGGTGGACCGCATCAACTCGTCATCGAAGGGGATGGTGAACCCGTCGTCATCGACGATGTCCTCGTCGGCGAAGTCTGGATCGGCTCGGGACAGTCCAACATGCAGTGGTCGGTGTCGGCCTCCGACGATGCCGAAGCCGAGATCGATGCCGCCCATCACCCGGGCATCAGACTGTTCTACGTCCCTCGCACCACGGCAGCCAGTCCACAAAGTGACGTGGAGGCCGAATGGCAGGTCTGCTCGCCGCAGACGGTGGGCCGGTTTTCCGGCGTCAGCTATTACTTCGGTCGCCGACTACATGAAGAGCTCGGTGTGCCCGTCGGTCTCATTCACTCCTCCTGGGGCGGCACCCCGCATCGAACCATGGACGGACCTGGTGTCCCTGCGGCAGCTGCTGCCGAGTTTGTCTGGACAGATTCATCAGTCTCTGCAGACCGGACTCGCCGAGGCTGATTCGGCGGGGGAGCCATCCGGCGAGGCGGCCGAGATGCTGGCTCGTCGCCAGATCTCACTCGAGCAGCTGCGGGCCGCTGAAGCCGACACTACGGAGCTCGCCTGGGCCGCGGCACAGGCCGACGACGGGGATTGGTCCTCCATGGACGTGCCTGGCCGTTGGGAGGACAGCGACTTGGGGCCCTTTGACGGCATGGTCTGGTTCCGCCGCACCGTCGACATTCCCGATGCCTGGGCAGGACGCGACCTGGAGCTGCATCTGGGACCGATCGATGAGGTCGATGTCACCTGGTTCGATGGTGCTCATGTCGGTACTACGGGCAACTACACCGACGGTGTCATCGAGTTCTGGGATGACGCCCGGCTGTACACCGTGCCGGGTCATCTCGTGAAGGCCGGTCGCCGATCGATCGCGGTGCGCGCCATCGACGGCTATGGCTGGGGGGGCCTCTGGGGCAGCGATGCCGAAGACATGTTCGTTGCGCCTGTGGGTGGAGGCAGCGCCGACAGGCTCTCCCTCGCCGGTCCGTGGCGCTACCGGGCCGGCGTCGAGCTGACCCCGGCGCCGGCGGCAAACCAACAGCGGCCGGGGGCCCTGTACCACGCCATGATCCACCCGCTGATCCCGTACTCGGTGCGCGGCGCCATCTGGTATCAGGGAGAGTCGAACCTGTGGGACGGCGCTGCCTACGCCGACAAGATGGAAGCGCTCATCGGCAGCTGGCGACGCCTCTGGGGACAGCCTCTCGCGTTCTACTACGCTCAGCTGGCCCCCTATCGCTACGGCTCGCCGGACAGACTGCCCTTGTTGTGGGAGGCGCAGACTGATGTCATGGACCGTGTCAGCGACACCGGCATGGCGGTGATCACCGATGTGGGCAGCGTCGACGACATCCATCCCACGGACAAACAGACCGTCGGCTCCCGGCTCGCCGGATGGGCGCTGGCCCGGACCTATGGCCGCGCCATCCCCTACTCCGGGCCGCGCCGCCGAGGCGCAGGTGGACGGGTCCACGGTCATCGTTTCCAGTGAGCAGGTCTCCGCACCCGTCTTCGTCCGCTTCGGTTGGCATGAAGAGGCGGAACCGAATCTCGTCAACGGCGCCGGCCTCCCGGTGGCGCCCTTCCGCTCACACCGCTGACAGGGGGGTACTTTCTTGCGGGAGATTCATCAGACCTTCGACAACGGACGGGGCCAGAGGCTCAGCGCTCGCCTGGTGCTGCCGGCGGGCACACCGCGTGCCTGGGCCCTGTTCGCCCACTGCTTCACCTGCTCCAAGAACCTGCGCGCCGCCTACCATATCGGCGAAGCCCTGGCCGAGGCGGGGTTCGCCACGCTGCGCTTCGACTTTACCGGCCTCGGTGAGAGCGAGGGTGACTTCGCCGAGACCCACTTCTCTTCCAACGTCGAAGATCTGGTGGCCGCAGCCCATCACCTGGAGTCCACCAGCGGCCACGGTCCCGGTCTGCTGGTGGGCCATTCCTTCGGTGGCGCCGCTGTCCTTCAGGCGGCCTCACGCATCGACAGCTGCCAGGCGGTGGCCACCATCGGCGCCCCCTCTGATCCGGAGCACGTCGGTCGCCTGCTCACCTCATCGCGGGAAGCCATCGAGCGCGACGGCGAGGCCCAGGTCCAGATTGCCGGCCGCTCCTTCACCATCCGACGGCAGTTCCTCGAGGACCTGGAAGCAACACGTATGCGTGAGACCATCGGCTCGCTGAATCGGGCGCTGCTGGTCCTGCACGCACCTTTCGATGACATCGTCGGTGTGGACAACGCGGCGCAGATCTTTGAAACCGCACGCCATCCCAAGAGCTTCGTCAGCCTCGATGGCGCCGATCATCTGTTGCGCGACGAGGGGGATGCCCGGTACGCGGGCGCCGTGATCGCTTCGTGGAGCCGACGGTATGTCGATGAAGTGGATTCTCTGAACTTTACTCCACAGCCGCCGAATGAGGGGGTTGTGGTCAACATCGGTCGGGAAAAGTACCGCGCGGACGTGCGCGCCGCCGGCCATTCACTGGTGGCCGACGAGCCCCTGTCCTCGGGAGGTGGTGACCTGGGTCCGGGACCCTACGACCTGTTGTTGGCTTCCCTCGGAACGTGTACGGCGATGACATTGCGCATGTACGCGGACCGCAAAGGTTGGGATCTGCAGGGAGTGGAGGTAATTCTGGAACATGACAAGATCCACGCCCGCGACTGTGCCGAGTGCGAGTCACGGCAGGGCCAGGTGGATCAGATCGAACGGGAGATCACACTCACGGGCGAATTGGAACCATCACAGCGTCAGCGACTGCTCGAGATCGCGGATCGCTGCCCCGTGCACCGGACTCTGCACGGGGAGGTGCAGGTCCGCACGCGCCTGCGGGAAGAGGGCGCGTAGAGGGGGAGGGTGCTGTCAGGCCGGGGCGTCGGCGTCCAGTTGCTGCAGGACCTCGTCCATCGTCCACAGGCGCTCGGCGTCTACGAGCAGCGCGTCGATGATGAAGGGGTGGGCCTTCACAGTGTGGCTGTCGATGAACTCGAAGCCTGGTGACCAGTTTCCCTTGCCGTCCTTGACGAACATACTCTTGTCCTCGACGACGGTGATCTCGTCAGCGCTTCCTTGGGCTTCCTTATATCGAAACTGGGGCATCGGTCCCTCCTTACAGATTTTGAGAGCGGCATCCGATCCGCTGCTGCAGAAAACACATCAAATTCCGTGCCATCCTTACGGCACCTGTGGGCTGATGCCTGCCGCAGCGCGTCCTTCTCTCTGTAGGTCGGCATTCAGCACCTCGCCCGGTGTGATGTCGATCACGTACGGGAGAGATGCCTGGAAGAATCAGCAGAGACATGTCTGTCCCTGCTTCAGGGCACATGTAGATGTGCGTTGAATCGCGTAACTATCTTGCTATTAAGGATATTACGTCATGGAGAACGGCCCCGTCGGCCCACCGGGCGAGCCGCATCGGGCAGGTCGAAAACCTGAGACAGTCCTCAGTTTTTCGGCCACGTAGCTTCGCGTTCCAGTCGCCGCGCGCTGCCGTCTCTGCCATACTGGCGCGATTCGGACGCAGGTCTGTAGTTAATATGTGACAGCGCGGATTGGCGCATTCTGTGTGGGTTTTCGCACAGTTCTGCCGGTGGGGTGCAAAATCCGCCGGTCCCGATCCCCGGAGTGCAAGAATCGTCCACTCATCCACAGGCACTGTCAGTCCCGAACCACCGACTCTCTCATGCCACGAATCGAGATCTACTCCAGCCCCCTGTGTCCCTGGTGCTGGCTGGCCCGCTGGCGGCTGCGCCGCAAGGGGATCCACTACAACAGGATTCCCATACGTATGTACATGGGAATCAAGCTCCCCACCGCCAGCTTTCGGCGTATGGTGGAGCGTACTGGCGGGGACTCCACAGTGCCCCAGATCTTCGTTGACGGCCAGTACCTGGGAACGGATGACACCCTCGAGCAGCTCGACCGGGACGGGAGACTCGAGAACATTCTGAAGGGTCACGTCCCTGTGCCATCCCCACGAGGCGAGTGACATCTCTGTTGTCGTCGACAAAAGGGTTGTCGTTGGGTCTTAGTTTATTGTTCTTACTGCAGTTACCTTCGATTGCCTGTCGCCGGCTGGCAAAAGAATTGGCGGTTCCGGCGCCTGGCCGTGACCGGGCCGTCCCGCTGCACATCAGCGTATCCTATGTGTTTTCTTTAGGTTAGGGCTGATCGTTAAGCGCCGCGTTCCTCCGGGTACGTTCCTTGCATCCTACAGATTCGCCATGCTGCCACGATGCTACATTGCCACGCTTCTGTTGAGCCTGCTCGGTGCAGTGCCCGCCGCCCACGCCCACAATGGCCGCCTTGCCATGGCGGCCGCCGTCGATGGCATCGTCGTCGATGGCGACCTGCACGACTGGCCGCGACATCTGCCGCGTTACCCTGTCAGCAATCCGGCCTTCGGCCAGCCCCCCAGTGACGACGCCGACCTGTCGGCGACCTTTCGTGTGGCCTACGACGTGACCACGAACCGACTCCTCGTCGGGGTCGAAGTCAGAGATGAGTCCGTTGTGATCCCTGACTCACCCACCCCGACAGTCGACTGGCAGCAGGCGGACGGTTGTGAGCTCTATCTGGATATCACCCATCAGGATCGGCCCGCCGTCCGCTTTCAGTTTGCCAGATGGGGGCAGACGAACTCGGTGCGCGGCAGGGGCGGGAGTCTGTCGAAACTTGGCCTGACGAACTCTCGCATCTGGCAGGGAGACAGGATTCTGTTTGATGTTGCGATGTCGACATACCAGGGCGTGAGATTCTACGAGTGGTGGGTCGATATGGGCACGATCGGCACTGGCCTGCAGCTGGCGCCGGGCGTCGATATCGCCTTCGATGTCGCTGTTGAGGATCTGGACGAAGACGGCTCTTTCACGTGGATGTCGTGGGGACCCGACACCAACAAGCTGGAGGCCCCGGGGCGGCTCGGCGACCTGCTCATCGGCGGCGACCGCAGATCCTTCGGTGAGACGATGGACTTTGTCGGCGACCTGATCGGCCGCACACAGCAGCGCGCCGAAGACGAAGCCCGCCGCGATGCCGGCGCCTTCACCTTCCTCTCCGGTGCCATGTTGGCTGTCACCCTGCTGCACTTGATGCTCTATCTGTTCCAGCGGGAATCACGCGTCAATCTTTATCACGCCCTGTTCTCCGGCGCCACCAGTATCGCCATCGGCCTGGCGTATTTTCTGCCGTCCGCGGGGACCGAAGGCAGCCCCGCAACCCAGGTCGCTTCGCTGTGGGTCATCGTCATCTACGCCGCCAGCCTGCTGCTGCTCTACTCACAGTTCCATGGTCGTGTGACCCGCGCCGGCAAGTTCCTGCTGGCCTGGCTGGGGACGGCAGCGGCCATTCGCGTTCTCTTTCCCGCCAGCTGGCCGGTGGAGTCCTCTTTTGCCACGGGCTTCTGGTCACTGGCCACCTTCGCCTACATGAGCCTGGTGATGTCCTTCGTGACCATCGGGGCCCTCGTGTTTGGCGCTGTGGTCCGTCGCCGGGACGGCGCCTGGTCGGTGGATGTCAGCTTTCTTGTCTTTGCCGCCTGTGCCGGACTGGTCGTGGTCCGGCTCGGCGATGGCGTCCCGCTCCATCCCTGGCTGCTGGCCGGAATCCTGTTGCCCCTGGCCTCCATGTCCTTCCGCCTGGCCCGCGGCGTCGGCGAGGTCCATCGCGATCTGGGGCGGCGCTACGAAGAGGTCGAGCAACTGTCGGACCGCCTGGCCGAGCAGAACCGGACGCTGGAGCTGGCCAACATCAAGATCCGCGAGGGCAGCCGGCGGGTGGAGGAAGCCGACCGTCTCAAGTCGGCCTTCCTGGCCCACATGTCCCACGACCTGCGCACGCCGCTCAATGCCATCATCGGCTATACGCGGATCCTGTTGCGCCGGGTGCAAGGGAGCATCGACGAACGTCAGTACCGCAACCTGGAAAACGTCCGCGTCAGCGCCGACAACCTGCTGACGCTGATCAACGATATCCTCGACCTGTCCCGCATCGAATCGGGCCGTACCGAGATCCATCTGGACGAGGTCGACGTTCATCGGCTGGCCGGTGAGTGCCTGGCCACTCTGGAGTCGCTGATCCCGGATGGCGTCGAGCTGGTCGGTGACCTCGAAGAGCTTGCTCCTGTCACCACCGACGGCGACCGACGGCGGCGTGTCCTGATGAACCTGCTGGGGAACGCGGTGAAGTATACCGAGACGGGCCGGATCACGTTGCGGCTGCAGGCCTCCGGCGACGGCCTCGAGCTGTCTGTGACGGACTCCGGCGTCGGTATCCCGCCCGAGGATCTCGATCACGTGTTCGACGAGTTCCGCCAGGTGGAGCGCAAGGACAAGAAACGCGAAGGCAGTGGTCTCGGTCTGGCCATCGTACGGCGCTCCATCGAGATGCTGGGCGGGTCCGTCCATGCCACCAGCACCCTGGGCGTGGGTTCCACGTTCTCCGTGCGACTGCCGACAACACCACCGGACCGCGTGGACCCGCCACCGACGACGGACGGTTGAACCGGAGCGCCGGCGTGCCTTGTTTCTGTCGTCCATGCCGACCTCGATCCGACCGTACGAACCCTCCGACCTGAAAGCCCTGCACGAGCTGTACGAGAGCCTGGTCAGCGGACGTGTCCCGCACTGCTGGCCGGTGTCGGAGGCACAGCTGGCCGATGTCCTGGCCGCGCCGGCTCACCTGAAGCGCAACAAGCATGTTCTGCTCGAGCAGGCCGTCCTGGTGGCAGCGCCAGCCGGTGGCTTCATCCATGTCGGGTTGCACGGTCGAGACGATGGGGAGGCGGACCTCGGAATTATCCGCTTCCTGGGCTACCCGCGGTCGGATCGCGCTTTGGGAGACGCCCTGCTGGCCGCCGGCCAGCAGTGGCTGCGAGATCGTGGCGCCGAGTCCGTGTGCGGTGGTTCGCCGACCTGGCGTTATGCCTTCCACGGCTTCCCTAACTGCTATCTGTCCGACCGCCTCGATCATGTGCAGGCGTTGTTGCAGTTTCGTGGGTATCAGAAAACCGGGGGGGAAGTCTTCCTCGACTGGCCGGACATGAATCCCGTCGTAGCGCCAGCGCCCGCCGGCATGACCTTCGAGCCTGTTGTGGAAGAAGAACCCGGTGCCGGGATCCTGCCGGGGATCCGGGTTCAGGCTCGCGATGGAGACCAGATCCTTGGGACCTGCGTTCTCAAAAGCGGGGGAGAGACCAGTCAACACGACGAGGCCGAAGCTTTCGCTTTCTGCGAATGGCTCGGTGTGCAGGAGCCCTGGCAGGGCAAGGGCCTGGGGCGCTATCTGCTGGCCCATGCCCTGGGGGCCGCCAGGGAGCGGGGGTACCGTCATGGGGCGATCTCCACGGCCTTCGACAATCACCGCGCCTTCGTGTTCTACAGTCACCACGGCTTCAGGGTGGTCGACTGGACCTACGAGTTCCGTCTGGAGCTGAACGCCCGGACTCCGCCGAACGACCCGGCGTGAGCGGCGAACCGCCGCCCCGTCACGATCCGTACGCCCCCTTCCGTATTCCCGCCTACCGCCGCTACGCTGTGGGCGGCATCGTCACGCGACTGGGCACGCGCATGCAATCCGTCGCCGTGGGCTGGGACGTCTACCAGCGCACCGGCGAGCCCCTGGCGCTGGGGCTGGTCGGCCTGGCACAGGTGATCCCCGCTGTGCTGCTCGCCCTACCTGCCGGTTGGTTGGCCGACACCTTCGACCGGCGGCAGGTGGTGTTGCTGAGTCTGCTGGCCATGACGCTGACCTCGGCCGGCCTCGCCCTGCAGGCTCTGCTCGGGGCAGATGTGTGGGTCGTCTATGCCCTGCTCACCCTCGACGCCGTGGTCGGCTCCCTCGGTCGACCGGCGCGGTCCTCACTGGTGCCGCGGCTGGTCCCACGCAGCGTCTTTCCCGGGGCCGTGGCCTGGAACAACAGCCTGTTCCAGCTGGCCGGTGTGGTCGGCCCCGCCGTGGGCGGTTTTGTCATCGCCGCCTCGATCCCGGCCGCGTACGGGCTGGCTGCCCTCAGCTCGCTGGTGTTTGCCCTGCTGTTGTTCCGCATTCCCGAAGCGGCCGGCATCGCCGACACTGGCACCGGGCCGGCGACGCTGTCGACGTTGTTCGACGGCATCCACTATCTGCGGCGCACACGCGTGTTGCTGGCCATCATCTCCCTCGACATGTTCGCCGTGCTCCTCGGCGGCGCCGTCTATCTGTTGCCGGTGTTCGCCGAAGACATTCTCGCCGTCGGTGCCGAAGGGCTCGGTGCCCTGCATGCGGCACCGGCCGTAGGCGCCCTGCTGACGGCGCTGGCCCTGGCCCACCTGCCGCCCCTGGCCAGGGCCGGGCGGGCGTTGCTGTTGTCCGTCGCCGGCTTCGGTGTGGCCACCATCCTCTTCGGTGTCTCCGTCAACCTGTACCTTTCCCTGGCCATGCTGTTCCTCACCGGCGCCTTCGACCAGGTGAGTATGGTGGTACGGCACACCATGGTGCAGTTGACGACCCCCGATGCCATGCGCGGTCGTGTGTCGGCGGTGAACGGGGTGTTCGTTTCGGCCAGCAATGAGCTGGGTGGCTTCGAATCCGGGCTGGTGGCGCACTGGTTCGGTCCGGTTCTTTCCGTCGTCTCCGGTGGCGTCGGTACGTTGATCGTCGTCGCCGTCACCGCCTGGGCGTCGCCGCAGTTGCGTCGCTTCGGCTCACTGGGTGAGATACACACGAATGAGTGATACTCGATATCGCGCCGCCATCGTTGGCCTCGGATTCATCGGCGGCGCCGATCAGGTGTCCGGCGACCGTCTCGGCCAGCGCGTCGAGGACCTCGACGGCACCCACGTCATGGCGCTGCGTCAACACGACCGCGTCGATCTGGTCGCCGGCAGCAGTCGGGACGACGGCCGGCGCCAGCGCTTCCAGGACCGCTTCGACGTGCCGGTATTCGCCGACTGGCAGCGGATGTTCGCCGAGGCCGGCCCCCTCGACATCGTCGCCATCGCCACCTACACCTCCGTTCATGCCGAGTTGACCCACGCCGCGCTTGCGGCCGGCGCCCGCGTCATCTATTGCGAAAAACCGGTGGCCCCCACCGTGGATGAGGCCCAGGGTATGGTCGACGCCTGTGACGACGCCGGCGCCCTGCTCGTCATCAACCACAACATCCGTTTCCACCCTTCCTTTCGGCGCCTTCGCGACTTGATCGCCGACGGCGGCCTGGGGACGCTGACCTCGGCGTCGGCCCAGTGGCCGTCGGGACGCCTCGGCAACGTCGGCACGCACATGATCGACGCTATCCAGATGGTCACCGGCCTTTCGGTGACGGGGGTCTCGGGCCATCTCGATCTGTCGGGCAAACCCGACTGTCGTGGCGACGAATTCAGCGATCCTGGCGGTTGGGGCGTGCTGCACCTTGGCCGCGACCTGCCCGCAGATGGCCGCGGCCCGTCGGGTGACCTGCGTTGTGTCATCGAGGCTCCCGACTACGGCGTTGTGCCATTGCGTCTGCGCTTCCATGGTACCGAGGGCTACGCCGTGTGCCGCGGTCGCGAGGTGTCCATCGTACGGGGCGAGACCGCGGAGACGTGGCCGAACGAGTTCCCTGACTCAGGGATGGATCGCGCCGTGGGCGAGGCCGTCAGCTGGCTGGATGGTGCCGGGGAGTTTCCCTACGACGCCGGGCAGGCAGTACGGACACTCGAAGCCATCATCGCCTTCCACGTGTCTCACGAGCGCGATGGGGCCCGCATCGAAGTACCGCTGTCGGGGAGCGATCGTCATCGGCTGCTGCACTCCGGTTGATACCCGGCCCGCACATCAGCCTGACCACTCACTGAGGGAGATGACGCATGTTTGGTGACGTACACAACCGGCAGGGAGAGCAGATCGACTACACCGTTCACGAGGGCGGCAGTGAAGGCCTCGTCGTCGTCGGTCACGGAGTGACAGGGAACAAAGACCGGCCCTTCGTCGTCGCCCTCGCCAAAGCCCTGGCCGAGGCCGGCATCACAGCCTTGCGGCTCTCGTTCTCCGGCAACGGCGATTCGGCAGGGCGGTTCGAGGACAGCACGATCTCGAAGGAAGTGGCAGACCTGGGCAGCCTGCTCGACGCTGTCGGCGATCGCCCGGTCTGTTTCGTCGGCCACAGCATGGGTGGCGCCGTCGGCGTGTTGCGCTCAGCCAGCGACCGGCGCATCCACTGGCTGGTATCGCTGGCGGGCATGGTCCACACGCGGGCCTTCGCCGAGCGCGAATTCGGCGAGGAGACTCCGGACGCCGGCTGCATGTGGGAGGAGGAATCCTGTCCGTTGTCGAGTGCCTACATGGACGACATGGCCGCCATCGACAGTGTCGTCGACAGCGGCGCCGCCGTGACGGTACCCTGGCTGCTCGTCCACGGCACCGCGGACGACGTGGTGCCCCTGCAGGACTCACGCGACATCGCCGACCGCGCCTCCCAGGCCCGCCTGGTGGAGCTGGCCGGCGCCGATCACGTGTTCAGTGACGACGCCATCGTGCCGATGATCAGGACAGTCGTTCCCTGGGTGGTCAAACAGGTGGGCCGGCAGAGATGAGCTGGTCCTGGTCGGAACGTCACGTCGATGAGTACCACGTTCAAGGATACACCGTGTTCGAGTCCATCCTGCCAGCCTCACTGGTCGGTGAGTTGCGGCACTCCTGCGACGCGGCGCGGCACCTGGCCCGGGAGAAGGCCGGCCCGCAGACGCAGAGGCTGCAGCCGGTGTTCGATTACGACATCGACCACACGCCCTTCACCGCCTTTGCCGAATTGCCCGAACTCGTCGATGCCCTGCAGCGAACCTTGAGCCCCGGACACACCCACGGTCATGCCGACGGCCTCGGGGTGCTGCTGGAGCCGGCCGACCTGCCGTGGTGCACACACTGGCACCGCGACTGGCGGGACAACATCAGCGGTCTCGACCTGGACCGCTGGGAAGCCGACTACCGGGACATCGATCTGTTCAACCAGGTCAATTGCGCCCTGTACGAGGATTCCTCCACCTGGGTCGTGCCCGGCAGCCATCTGCGCCCGGACCTGCCGCGGGAAAGGTCGCGATTCCCCGAACGGCCCATCGACGGACCCGGGCTGGACGGTCTCGAGGGGTCTTCCCGGGAGCGTGCCTGCCTGCAGTACTGTACCTCCATGCCCGGGGCCCGACAGCTGCACCTGGCAGCCGGCGACTTCTGCCTGTACCGCAACACGTTATGGCATATCGGCAACTACGTGCCGTACCGTCGGCGGGCGACACTGCACGATTTCATCGACACACCCGCCTACCGATCCTGGCGTCAGCGGGAGGTGAGTGCCGCCAATCGACGCCGCGAAGCCGGACAGGGGATGGCCAATCCCAACCGGGACCACTGAATTGCCTACATTATGAGTCTGATTCTGCCATGACGACGTCGACCAACGCCAGCGAGCACCTGCAGGCCCTCGGGGCCCCCTCCTTCAAGCTCTGGATCTATCTGTGCCGCAAGGCGCAGGCCGAGGGAGTCGAGGAGTTCAGTGTCGTGGTGTCCGAGGTGGCCAAGGAGAGCGGCATCGCCTACGCCGAAGGCAGAGCCGGTCTGGGGCCGGTGCGAGCGGCACTGCGACGTCTGGTGTCCGCCCAATATGTGACGGCCGTACCAGAGAAAGAGCGTCGCCTGCATATCTGTCTGCTGAAGATGGTCGACATCCGCTAGGATTCTGCCCCGTCGTGTTCCTTCCCGCGGTCCGCTCGCCACCGGCGACGGGCCGTTTCTGTTGGTGTCCGAACGCCCGCTGTTGGTGTCGTCGCCCCAATCAGCTACAATCCTCTCTACTGCTGGCCGATGAACAGAACCGCTCTCAGGAGAGACCCATGAATCGCCCCAACCGATGGTCCCGGTGGCTCGTATCTGCCGTGTGTGCGCTGGCCCTTTGGCCATCGCTGATCACGGCCGCGGACGACGTCGATATCCCGTACACGAAGTTCGTCCTCGACAACGGCCTGACCCTCATCGTCCACGAGGACCATAAAGCGCCCATCGTCTGCGTCAATGTCTGGTACCATGTGGGCTCCAAGAACGAGAAGATCGGCAAGACCGGCTTCGCCCACCTCTTCGAGCACCTGATGTACAACGGCTCGGAGAACTTCGACGACGATTACTTCCGCGCCCTCGACCGGCTCGGTGCCACCGACGTCAGTGGCACGACCTGGCTCGATCGGACCAACTACTTCCAGAACGTGCCGATCACCGCCCTCGACGCCGTGCTGTGGATGGAATCCGATCGCATGGGGCACATGCTCGGGGCGGTGACCCAGGAGCGGCTCGACGAGCAACGGGGGGTTGTGCAGAACGAGAAGCGCCAGGGGGAGGACCAGCCGTACGCCAAGGCGGAGAGCCGGCTGGGCGAATTGATGTTTCCCGTGGGCCATCCGTATTCCTGGGAGACCATCAGCTCCATGGAAGATCTGGAGGCGGCCTCTCTGGAGGACGTACACGAGTGGTTCGAAGACTACTACGGTGCCGCCAATGCCACCCTCGTCATCGCCGGTGACATCGACACCGAGGACGTACACGCCAGGGTGGTGGAGTATTTCGGGGGCATCGACTCCGGTCCTGTGGTCTCCCGCCTGGACCGATGGGTACCGCGTCGTTCGGAGGAAGTCCGGGAGGTGATGCAGGACCGGGTACCGCAGGCGCGCCTTACCAAAGCCTGGGTCCTGCCTCAGTACACCGATCCTGATCGTCAGTACATGGACCTGGTCAGCGACGTGCTGGCCATGGGTAAGACCTCCCGGCTGTTCAAGCGCCTGGTCTACGACGATCAGATCGCCACGGACGTGGGGGCCTCCGTCTATCCCTTCGAGATCGCCGGTGTGCTGCAGATCGACATCACCGCCCAGCCCGGCGCCGATCTGGTGGCGGTTGAGCAGGCCCTCGACGAGGAGCTGGCCCGACTGCTGGCCGACGGCCCCACGGAGCGTGAGGTGGAACGCGTGAAAACGCAGCACGTGGCCCGCTTCATTCGCAACATCGAAGAGATCGGCTACTTCGGTGGCAAAGCTCAGACCCTGGCGATGAACCAGGTGTACGCCGGCGATGCCGAGCACTATAAAGTGAAGCTGGAACGCGTGCGCTCGGCCACGCCTCAGGATCTGCATGACGCTGCCCGGGAGTGGATGAGCTCCGGGGCGTCCGTCATCGAGGTCTATCCCTTCCCTGATTATGCCTCACCGGAGAGCCAGGTGGACCGCTCCGAGCTGCCCATGCCTGACAGCTTCCCGGAGGTGAAGTTTCCCACGATGAAGCCGGCCCGCCTCGACAACGGTCTGCAGGTCATTCTCGTCGAACGGCAGGCCGTGCCCGTCGTCGGCTTGCGCCTCATCCTCGATGCCGGCCACGCCTCCGATCAGCTCGGGCTGCTGGGCACCTCCAGCCTGGCGGTGAGCATGATGGAGGAGGGCACGAAGAAGAGATCCGCCCTGGAGATCAGCGACGAGCTCGCCATGCTCGGAGCGACGCTGAGCATGCGTTCCACTCTCGACCAGAACGTGGTCTCCTTCTCGGCGTTGAAGGAGAACCTCGACGCCTCCCTGGATGTGATGGCCGATGTCGTGCTCAGCCCGGCGTTTCCCCAGGATGAATTCGACCGCGTACAGAAGCAGCGCCTGGCCGGAATTCAACGGGAGAAATCGACCCCGCGGAATCTGGCCTATCGCCTGTTTCCGGCATTGCTGTGGGGTGACGATCACGCCTACGGCCTGCCTCTGACCGGCACCGGCACCGAGGCGTCGGTGGCCGCTCTGACACGGGATGCCCTGGCCGACTTCCATCACACCTGGTTCCGGCCCAACAATGCCACCCTCGTCGTTGTCGGCGCCACGAGCCTGGACGAGATCCTGCCGAAGCTGGAACGTCGCTTCGGCAAGTGGAAGTCAGGGGAGGTACCGGCGAAAAATCTGGCACCCGCCGTCCGGCGGAACAGCACGCAGGTGTATCTGGTAGACAGGCCGGAGTCGGAACAGTCGATGATCTTCGCCATCCATCTGGCACCCCCCAAGGCGAACCCCGACGACATCGCCAACGAGGCCCTCAACGACATCCTCGGGGGCACTTTCACGGCGCGCCTGAACATGAATCTGCGCGAGGACAAACACTGGGCCTACTACGCCCGCACCCGTCTGGTCAGCATCCGTGGGCCGGGCGCCTATCTGTTGGAGACCTCGGCGCAGACCGACAAGACAGCCGAGTCGATGGCGGAAATCCACAAGGAGTTGGCCGCCATTGTCGGCGACGTCCCGCCCACGGCGGAGGAGCTGGCCAAGGTCAAGGACAAAAACACCCTGACCTTACCGGGACGTTGGGAGCGCAACGATGCCGTCGCCCAGGATATCGTCGACCTGGTCCGCTTCGGTTTTGACGACGGGTACTGGGATGACTTTCCCAACAGCATTCGCGGCCTGACGCTGGACGAGGTCACCGAGGCCGGCAGCCGGCTCTTCAACCCGGATGGCCTGTTGTGGGTCATCGTCGGGGACCGGGCGAAGATCGAGACGCCGATCCAGGCTCTCGGGTTTGGCGATATCCAGCTGCTGGACGTGGACGGCAACCGGCTGTAACTGCGGGGGGCCTACGGTTCGAGGAGGCGGCCGTAGGTGTCGGGCCGTCGGTCCTGGCGCAGAAACTGCGCCGCGTCCCCGACCTGCCCGCCGAAGGAACGCTCCTTCACCCTCGGCCGGTCCAGGTCGATCGTCGTTGACGCCACGCCGACCCGAGGACCGGTGTCAGCCAGTACGGTGCCCTCGAAGTCGACGATGCAGCTTTTACCGGCCACCATGCCCGGTACCCAGGCGATACCCTCCGGTGTGCCGTAACTGGCGCGGGCCACGTACACGCAGTTGTCGATAGCCCGGCAGCGTACCTGCAGATCGAGTGCCTCGGCGGTGAGCCGTCGCTGCAGCGTCGGAAAGAAGATGACCTCGGCGCCCTGCAACGCCAGGATGCGGGCCACCTCGGGGAAGTGGCCATCATAGCAGGTCATGATGCCGATACGACCGAAGTCGACATCGAATACCGGGTAGTCATCCCCGGGACAGACGTTCTGGTCCTCCCGCTCGACGGCGGTCAAGTGGGTCTTGTCGTAGCGCCCGACGACGGCGCCGGAGCGGTCGAGCAGGAATGATGTATTGGTGATGCGACCGTTGTCGCCTGCCAGCAGGGGTAGAATGACATAGGTCGAATGCCTGCGGGCGAGTTCGGCGACTTCGGTCTGCAGGGGCTCCGCCTCGATGCCCGGTGGTTCCTGCCACATCGCCTCGTCACGCCCCATGGCGTTGAGATACTCGGGCAGGCAGATGATGTCGGCGCCCCGGGCACCGGCCTCGTCGAGCAGCTCCACCGCCCGATCGCGCATGACCGTGTGCGGCATATCCGACCCCACGGCGGGAGGCTGCACGACGGCGATATGGACACGGCGGCTCATGTTGGGCATCCTACCAATATGGAACCCCAGACGAACTACGACGAATCCGCCGTGCCCTCCTATGAGTTGCCGGATCCGCTGATCGATGCCGCCGGCAACCCGGTGGCGACAGCCGCTGATTGGCAGAGTCGACGGAGGCCGGAAATCCTGCGATTGTTCGAGGACGAGGTCTACGGACGGATGCCAGGTCCCTTCGAGTCATCACATACCGAGATCCTCGACGAGGACCCCGGCGCCCTCGGGGGTCGAGCCGTGCGCCGGCAGACCCGCCTCCGCTTCGGCGACGACGAGACCTCTCCGGCGATGGACCTACTCCTTTACCTGCCCTCTGAGGCCACCGGGCCGACACGGGTCTTTCTGGGACTCAACTTCTTTGGCAATCACTCCATCCACACCGATCCCGGCATTCGTCTGTCAACGGAGTGGATGCAGAGCAGCAAGTCGAATCAGATCGTCGACCATCGGGCCACCGAGGCGTCGCGGGGAGTGTTCGCCTCACGCTGGCCGGTGGCAGACATCCTCGCCCGGGGCTACGGGCTGGCCACCATCTACTGCGGCGATCTCGACCCCGACTTCGACGATGGCTACGCCAACGGCGTACATCCACTGTTCTATCAGGACGGCCAGACACAACCCGAACCTCACCAGTGGGGCAGTATCAGCGCCTGGGCCTGGGGCCTGAGTCGTGGCCTCGACGTGCTCGAAGAGGACGACGCCGTCGATGCCGCGCACGTCGCCGTGATGGGCCATTCCCGTCGGGGCAAGACGGCGCTCTGGGCCGGCGCCTGCGATGAACGCTTCGCTCTCGTCATCTCCAACAACTCCGGCTGTGGCGGCGCCGCGCTGGCACGGCGGCGTTTCGGCGAAACCGTGGCGGCCATCAACGGCAACTTCCCCCACTGGTTCTGCGACAACCACCGCGCCTACAATGATTGCGAAGACGAGCTGCCCGTCGACCAGCACCAGCTCATCGCCCTGGCGGCGCCACGCCCGGTGTATGTAGCCAGCGCCATCGATGATCAATGGGCGGATCCGAAAGGGGAGTACCTCGCCTCTCGTCATGCCTCGCCGGTCTACGAACTGCTGGGTCAGCGCGAGTTGGATGCCCAGCAGATGCCGCCCGTCAGTCAGCCCCTGGCCGACGGCAGCATCGGCTACCACGTCCGTCCCGGTGGACACGATGTCACCACCTATGACTGGAACCGGTGGATGGATTTCGCCGATCGCCACTGGCGCGGTTGAGCTGCTGGATGCACGCCGATCGCCCCCTGCGCCGGTCCATACCTGCATGAACTCGAGCTGGATCCTGTCCCGATCCGACGCACCGATCCTGCCGGCTGATCATCCGTGGGAGTCCGGCGCCGTGCAGAGTGCCGTGGCCCTGCTGCCCGATCCCGATGGCACGCGGCTGCGACTCTACTATCTCGTCCTGCACCGGGACCGCCCCCTCGACAACGTTCTCTGCCTGGCGCTGTCCACCGACGGCAGGAACTGGGAGAAGCCGGATCTGGGAGATGGTACCAACGTCGTCATGCACAGCGCCGGTCACGAGACACACTGGGGTGTGTTCATGCCCATGCGCATCCTGCACGAGCCGGAGGAGCCACGGCCGGACTGGCGGTGGAAGATGCTCTACTGGGAGCGACCCACAGGTGAGTCACGCGCCGGTATCTGCCTCGCCGTCAGTTCTGACGGACTGTCCTGGCAACCGCTGCATGAAGGGCCCATCATCACCAACGCCAACGACGCCGCCTCCATGGTGCCGGCTCGGCCGGGACTCGACACACCCCTGGGCCTGGCCGGCTGGTTCCTCTACCAGCAGACGTGGAAGCACAACCCGGATCTGTCGGGCGAACGGGACAACCTGAAGCAGATCCATCGCCGGGTGTCGGTCTGGCGGGGACCCGAGCAATTCGATGGCGGCTGGGTGGGACCGGTGACGGTGCTGGAGCCGGATGCCGACGACCCGCCCGATCTGCAGCACTACTGGATGGTGCCTTATCCCACGACCGGAGGGTACGGTGGCCTGCTGTTGTGCCACCATACCGACGATCAGACCATGGACGTGCAGCGGGTGGCCAGCATCGACGGCTGGTCGTGGACCCGTTGCGACGACCGTCAACCCTTGCTGCCCCTTGGTGGACGGGGCCGGTTCGACTGTGGCATGGTGACGACGAAGGCCCCGCCCTGTCTGTGGCAGGGCCGATGGCTGCTGCCCTACAACGGTCGACCCACCTGCCACGACCAGGCGCCGCGCTACGCCGGCGATACTGACGTCTCACCGGGGATTGGCATGGTCGAGTTGGATCCGGCCATCATGGATGGCTGAGGCGCCCATGGAAGATCGTCAGGATCGCCCTCTCGAGGCCATCATTGTCGGCGCCGGCCACCGGGCCCTGACCTACGCTGCCTACGCCAAGAGTCACCCCGACGAGCTGCGCATCGTCGGCGTCGCCGATCTCATCGAGCAACGGCGCCAGCTGGTTCAGCACCAGTACGAGCTGCCTGCCGATCGCTGTTTCGGCAGTGCCGAGGAGTTGGCAGTAGCGCCGAAGTTCGCCGACCTCATCATCAACGGCACCATGGACCACCAGCATGTGCCCACGTCCCTGCCGCTGCTGCGGGCCGGCTATCACCTGCTGCTGGAAAAGCCCTTCGCCACGGGTGAGGGGGAAATGTGGCAGCTCGTCGAGACCGCCCGTCAGCACGAGCGACAGGTCTCCATCTGCCACGTTCTCCGGTACGCTCCGTTCTATGCCGCCATCCGCCAGCAGGTTGCCGACGGTGTCATCGGCGACCTTGTGAACATCCAGGCCGTCGAACACGTCTCCTACCATCACATGGCCGTCGGCTTCGTCCGCGGCAAGTGGAACCGTGAACAGGTGTGCCAGTCGACGATGCTGATGGCCAAGTCCTGCCACGATCTCGACCTCATCGCCTGGATGCACACCGGCGTGCCGGCAGCGCGGGTCTCCAGCTTCGGCTCGAACCTGCAGTTCCGACCCGAGCGGGCACCCCGGGACGCCGGCACGCGTTGCCTGGTGGACTGTGCCATCGAGTCGGACTGTCTGTACTCGGCACGCAAACACTACATCGACCATCCCGACCGCTGGTCTTTCTATGTGTGGGACAGCCTCGAGCACATCGACAACCCGACGCTCGAGGACAAGCACGAATCTCTGCGCGGGGACAACCCCTACGGCCGCTGCGTATGGAAATGCGACAACGATGTCGTCGACCACCAGTCCGTCGTTATCGAGTTCGCCGACGGCGTCTCGGCGACGCTGAACATGATCGGCGGGTCGTCGAAGCCGACCCGGTCCCTGCACCTGGTCGGCACCCGTGGCGAGATTCAGGGTGTCATGGAGGACAGCCGCTTCGTCATCCGCCACATCGACCCGCGCCCCGGGCACGAGTACTCGGAAGAGGTCGTCGACCTGCGTCAGGCAGGGGACATGACCGGCGCCTTCGGTGGCCACGGTGGTGGTGATATGCGACTGGTGGAAGACTTCCTCAAGGTCGTGCGCGGTGAGTCGCCGTCGCTGTCGACGACGAGCATCGAGGACTCGGTCACCGGACACCTGCTCGGATTCAGCGCCGATCGAGCCCGCCGAGGCAACTGTGTCGTCGACCTCGAATACCCGGCCAGGGACTGAGTGTCACCGTGCACGTGTTCACCTATGGATCGCTGATGATCCCGCGGGTGATGGAGGTCGTCGTCGGCCGATTATTCGATGCGCAGGCGGCCCTGTTGCAGGGGTATGCCCGTTACGCGCTGCGCGGCGAAACCTACCCGGGTCTGGTGGAGGAGGCTGCCGCTGCTGCCGACGGCGTCCTGTGGCACGACGTCGATGACGCCAGCCTTCGACGTCTCGATGATTTCGAGGGGGACTGGTATGAACGCCGCACCGTGACGGTGATGGCCGACGCCGTGGAGCTGCCGGCGGAGACGTACGTGCTCATTCCAGCGCAGCACCATCGGGTATCGCGGCGGCCGTGGAACCGGGCCCGCTTTGAGTCACGTTACCTGCAGGGCTTTCTGTCTCGTTATGGAGGATCAACCACCCATGAGTGAATCCATCCGATGACCGACACGACACGCTGGTTCGTCATCATCGGTGCCGCCGCCATGGCGCTCGCCGTCGTCCTCGGCGCCTTCGGTGCCCACGCCTTGAAAGCTCGTATCACACCAGCACAGCTTGGTGTATGGCACACCGCCGTGCAGTATCACCTGGTGCACGCCCTCGGGCTGTTCGTCGTTGCCGCATTGTGCCATGTGTGGCCGACGGATGCCGGCGTACGACTGGCGGGGTGGATGATGGTCGCCGGTATCGGGCTTTTCTCCGGAAGTCTCTATGTGCTGGTGGTGTCCGGCACGCGCTGGCTGGGTGCCATCACGCCACTGGGAGGAGTGGCCTTCATCACGGCCTGGCTGCTTCTGGCCTGGAGCGCCTGGCGGGCTTGATCAGCTACCCGGCATAGCCGACTGCGGCCACGCCACACACGCCGGGATTCACCTTTACCAGACTGCCGGCCAGCGGCTGCTCGGCCAAGGCCTTGTCGTCGAGGCCGACCACGGCCGAGGTGATGTAGAGTTCGTCGAGGCCGTCACCGCCGAAGGCGCAGGAGGTGACCCGCTCGAAGGGCAGACGCAGATCCTGCATCAGGTCGCCGGTCTCCGGATCGTAACGCCGCACCCCCCAGCCGCCGAAGACGGCGATCCAGAGCTTGCCCTCGGCGTCGATGGACATGCCGTCGAAGCCCCCTTCGCCCTCGTTGGTGATGACGACCCGTTCGTTGGTGACGTCGCCTGTGTCGATGTCATTGTCGAAGGCCCGTACGTTGTTGGCGGCGGTGCAGATGTAGTACATCGTCGCTGCATCCGCCGTCCAGACAATGCCGTTGGAGATCGTCGCCGGCCTGAGTTTCTCCGCCACGCTGTGGTCGGCATTCAGACAGTAGAGAGCCCCCGCATCCGGTGCCCCGTTGAATTCCATGGTTCCCGCCCAGAACCGGCCTGCCGGGTCGCACTTGCCGTCGTTGAAGCGATTGGCCGGTATGTCGCGCTCCGGGTCGCCGATGGGGGTGATCTTCTCGCTGTCGAGGTCGAGGAAGGCGAAGCCGTTGTGCAGCGCCAGTACCAAACCACCGGAGGCGCGCTTGACGACAGTGCCCACCGCCTGCGCCGTGGGGATCGTCCGGTTGCTCCCGGTGGCCGGATCGTAGATGTAGAGCTCGTGGCTGAGGATGTCGATCCAGTAGAGCCGTTTGTCCTGTGCGTCCCACAGTGCGCCTTCGCCCACGAGGGTCCGCTTGGCGACGACCTGTTCAGGTGTGACTTGCTCGCTCATGGTGTTCGGCTGTCTTTCGATGGATTGAGGTAGCGACGCGTATGGTAGAAGAGATAAACGGGCACGGCAACCGCGACAGTACAATACGGGAGAAAACCGATGCGCCTGGGTGATGACGAAAGAGTGGCTTTCGATCGGGAGGGCTTCGTGCTGCTTCGCGGTGCCTTCGACCTACAGCGGGTGCAGTCGCTGTGCGCTGGTGTAGAGCGTCTCATCCAACGGGCTCGAGCCGGTGAGTGCCAGCTGCGCTGGATCGACGAGGCGGCCGGCATCATCGACCGCACATCCCACATGATGCACCCCGACAAGTACGAGGCGGCCTGGGGCGAGTGGCTCGCCGAGGATGTGGTCGACGATATGGAGGCCCTGCTCGGCGGTCCGATCCGACACAGTCTGTTCGGCATGCTCGCAGGTGGGGGAGGACGGGAGTACCGCATGGCCTGGCACCGCGACATCGGCAAACCAGGCGCGGAAGACGAGGAGCGGTTCCTGCGTCAGCATCACGGGCATTTTGTCCAGTTCAACGCGCCCATCGCCGCCACCGACACCTTTCTTCAGGTCGTTCCCGGCTCGCATCTGCGGGCCTCCACCCAGCAGGAGATCGCCGCCTCTGCAGCCGGCCTGGAGGGTGAGCTCGACGACGGCGTCGTGGTCCATCTGGAGCCGGGAGACATCCTCTACTACAACGCCAATCTCTGGCACCGCGGCTGGAACCCCGAGGGGCAACGCCGCTGGACGATGCATGCCGCCTACTGGCTCTGCCGTTACCCGGTCATGACCCATGAAAACGGCCAGCAGAAGGCTCTGCAGTCGGCAGGGCATCTCCATCGTCTGCCCGACAGGACGCGGCAGCTGATCCAGCGTTACCTGGATGCCGACTGCGAAGACCCGAAGAGTCTGCAGGAATTGTGAGCGACCCCCGTCCCGACGTCACACACGAGGCGCCCTGCCGCTTCGACTGGCACGTCGAGCGCATCACCGACACCGCCGGATGTCGGCTGACAGGCGGCAGCGGTGCCAGCTGCTGGGGCTACAATCAGTCCAACCTTGTACGCTGTGGTGAGCAGGTCTACGCCCTCAGCTGGCGCGACGATCTGACTCTGACCGTGTTCCGTCGTGTGGGCGACGGAACCTGGGAGCAGGGGCCGGTGCTGCCGCCGGTGCCGCAGAACGGCAACCTCCTCGTCGACTCGAACCAGCGCCTGCACGTGATCGGCGGCGAGGGAGCCAGCTGGCATGTCGTGTTCGATGAGCCGGGGTGCCTGGATCGTTGGGAGCTGCGCCGGCGGCTGCAGGCCGACTCACGCTTCGGCGCCGCCATCGACGGCAACGACCGGATCCTTGCTGTCGGCGGCCTCGACTGCATGGCCTGGTACATCATGGACGCCGGCCTCGGGGACAGGGAGGTCATCTCCGCGTCCCTGCCACATGAGAAGGCCCGCGGCTACAGTTTCGTCGTCTTCCGCGAAGGGGCGGCCTGCACGCTGTGCAGTGACGACTACTTCCTGGCCGGCGAGCGCTACCCGAACCAGCAGGTCGTGCTCCCCGACCCGGCAACGGGCGGCACTCGCACCATCGACACGGACCATGGGATCTACCCTGTCCTGCGGGCCTATTCGTACTACAATCCGGATCCCGTGCACACACCGCATGACTGGCGCTGCACCGTCATCAGCGACGTGTCCGACACCTTCGACGAGGCCGCCGGCACCCGCGGGACGACCGATCATCAGGATTTGCTCGTCGACTTCGACGGCTCGGTACACATGCTCTACTTCGAGAACCGGCAGCCGTCCTGCGACGTCTGGGCGGGTACGGGGCAGGATGATACGGCCGCCCGTCTCTACCACGCCTGGGGGCCGGCGGGGGGGCCGTATGAACACGTGTGTCTGGGGGCCTACAACGGCGGCCGCCTGCAGCAGACTGCGGACGGTCGCCTGCACTTCTTCCTCATCCAAGGACGACGCTCGGCGGCCCGGGCCGTGCACTACGCCGTCGGCAGCATGAAACGGCCGCTGCGGATCTCGCGGCCCGTACGCCTGCCCGGCGTCGGTCCCCTGTGGCATCTGTTCCTGTCGACGGCACGTGCCGGTGGCACTGCCTCCGAAGTCGTCGACGCCTACTGGACGGGACCGCTGGGCGGCAACAGCAACGACGTCTTCTACGGATGTCTGACACCGGCGTGACTCTTCCCATCCATGAGGTCGAAGATCGGATTTTGGCTGCCATCAGGGAGGATGGCGCCCTCGTGCTGTCGGCACCGACGGGATCGGGCAAGACGACACAGGTACCACAGATGCTGCTGCACTCCGGCGTCGTGGGCCGCATCCTCGTGCTGCAACCCCGGCGGCTGGCGGCACGTGTGGTCGCCCACCGGGTCGCCGAAGAGCTCGGCGGTACCGTGGGAGATGTTGTGGGTTTTCAGACACGGCATGAACGCCACATCGGCGAGGCCACCCGCATCGTTTTCCTCACCGAGGGACTGTTCCTGCGTCAGCTGCTGGCCGATCCCGAGTTGAAGGGTGTCGGCGCCGTCGTACTCGACGAATTCCACGAGCGCAGTCTGGCGGTGGACCTGACCCTTGGCCTGTGCCGACAGCTGCGTCGTGCTGGGCGCCGTGATCTGCGCCTCGTCGTCATGTCCGCCACCCTCGATGTCGAGGCGGTCAGCGGCTATCTGGATTGTCCCGCCGTGCAGGCCGACGGTCGGACCTTCGACGTCGACGTCCAGTACGATGACATGGATGCCGCGACACCCGTGTGGGAGCGCGCCGCCGCCTGCCTGCGTCGTTGGCTGGACGGCGGCGACCAGGGCGACGTGCTGATGTTCCTGCCCGGTGCCTACGAGATCCGCCGCACTGTCGAGGCCTGCCGCCGGCGCCTGCGCCCGGACGATGAACCGATCACCGTGCTGCCCCTCCATGGAAACCTGCCGCCGGCGGCGCAGGACCGTGCCGTCCGCCCGGCCAGCGGTCCGGGTGCATCCAGGCGAGTCATCGTCTCGACCAACGTGGCCGAGACATCGATCACGATCGATGGCATACGTTGTGTCATCGACGCCGGCCTGGCTCGGGTTCAGCGTTATGACCCGTCCCGGGCGGTCAACGCCCTGCTCGTGGAACGGATCTCCCAGGCCTCCGCGCAGCAGCGTGCCGGGCGGGCCGGACGTACCGCACCCGGCGTCTGCCTGCGACTGTGGTCTGCCGCCGACGCCCATGCGCGCCCCGAGCGGGACACACCGGAAGTCGAACGGGTCGATCTGGCCGAGGCCGTGCTGCAGCTGTGTGCCTTCGGTATCGATGCGGCCGAGTTCGGCTGGCTCGACCCGCCACCCCTCGCGCGGTTGCAGCAGGCCCGATCGCTGCTGGACGATCTCGGCGCTATCGACGCGACCGGAACCCTCACCGAAGCCGGGCGGATTATGGTCGACGTACCCGCCCATCCACGCCTGGGGCGAATGCTGCTGGAGGGAAGCCGCCGTGGTGTGGCCGATCGAGCCAGCCTGTGGGCGGCTCTCATCGCCGAGCGTGATATCTGTATCCGACCCGTGGCCGCCCGCTACCGGACTCCGGCCGAGACCGGCTGGCCTTCCGATGTGGGGGCTCGTGAAGCTGCGTACGAAGCGGCCCGGGCCAGCCGCTTCGACGGCAAGCGTTGCGCCGAGCTCGGACTGCACGCCGGTACCTGCCGTGATGTCGAGCGGGCGTCGAATCAGTTTCGGCGGATCACCGGGACCTTACAGGGTCCCGGGCGCCGCCGATCGGCGGTGGCTGATGCCGAACTGGCCCGTTGTGTTCTGGTGGGCTATGCTGATCATGTCGCCCTGCGACGCACACAGCCTGGTGGCGTCGACCACCAGGACGTTTCTGACAGCCGTTCCTGCGAGATGGAGGGTCGGCGACGGGTCGTGCTGGATCGCAACACGGTGGTTGGCAACCATGGGGTTCTCGTCGCTGTCGAAGTCCGCGAAGTGGAGGCGTCGCGCGCCGAGGGGGGTGGCGTGCACACCGTCGCTTCCCTAGCCACGGCCGTGGATCCGGAATGGATGCAGGAGTTGTTCCCGGACCGGGTCGAGGCCCGGGTCGAGCTGGTGTGGGACGAGACGGAAGCTGCGGTCATGGAGGTCGAAGCCCTGCACTTCGGGGCTCTGGCGCTGCAGCCGGTGCGCCGTGTGCCTCGCGATCGAGCCGCCGCCGGTCAGATGCTGGCCGCACGTGTGGCCGCCGGCCTGCTGCGCTTCGACAGCTGGAACGCGGCTGCCGAGGCCTGGCTGGCGCGGTCTCGTTGTGTGGCCGATTGGTTTCCCGAGCGCGGATTGCTGCTCTACGACGACGACGATCTGGCCATCCTCTACAGCGAAATCGTCGGTGATGCCACGCGCTGGAACGCCGTGCGTCGAGCCCCGGTCCTCGAACCGCTGCGTCACGCCATGAGCTGGGCCGATCAGCAGTTCGTCGAACAGATGGCGCCGGAGCGCCTGCGGCTGCCGGGTGGACAGGGCATGAAGATCACCTACACTCCGGGCGAGCCGCCCCGGGGCCGGGCCCGGATCCAGGACCTCTACGATCTCACCGAGACGCCGCGGATCGCTGCCGGCCGGGTCCCGGTGCTGCTCGAAATCCTGGCACCCAACTTCCGGCCGGCACAGGTCACCGATGACCTGGCGGGATTCTGGGAGCGCACCTACCCCGAACTGCGCAAGGAGCTGTCACGACGCTACCCGAAACACGAATGGCGCTGATCTTCCGCCTCCTGCTCGGGTCCCTGGCCGGACTGCTCGTCCTGTCTCAGTACACGACGATGGCAAAGTTCTACCGGTTGGCGGCCTCCGTCAGTTACCTGGAGCTCGGCCGCTACCTGCACGCCATCCGTGACAGGGTACCGCTGGGGACCTTCGACTGGCTGATCCTGACGCTCATCCTCCTGCTGTGTGTCCTGGTCGCAGTTCTTGAAATCCGCAGTGGCCGCCTCAGCCTCTTCCTGCGTGACGTGTTCGCCAGTGAGCGCGCCACGGTGGCTCTGCTGCTGGCCAGTTCCTGCGTCTTTGTCCGCTACTACCTGGGCACCGGCACCTTCAACTGGGCCGCCGACTCTTCCCAGCACATCGCCTACGCCGACATCACCGCCGGCGCCATCGCCAATGGTCAGCTGCCATTCTGGACCTACTACCTGGGCACCGGCTCGCCCTATATGCAGTTCTACGGGTTCCTGTTTTTCTGGCTGACTGGATTGCTGAGGTTGGTGTTCGGCGATACGTATCTGACGCTCAAGATCGTGCTTGCCGGCTGTCACGTGCTGTCCGGTCTCGGCGCCTATGCTGCAGCCCGTGCCGGGGGTTGCCGGCGGGGGGCCGCCTTCGTCGCCGGCATCGGTTTCGTCCTCTGCTTCTGGCATGCCCAGCATGTCCTGATCATGGGGCGTCTGCAGCTGTCACTCGTCTACGCCCTGCTGCCGTGGCCGATCTGGGCCCTCGAACGAGCTCTGTCCTGTGTCGATATCAGACGCGGGCTGCCGGTCGCCCTGTTTGGCGGGGCCCTGCTCGGCGTCCTCGTCCTCTCTCACCCGGGCTACGGCTACTGGGCCTGTGCCTTCACCGGGCTCTACGGCCTGGCCCACGTGCTGGCACAGGCCGGTCCTGTCAGCCGGTTGCCGCGTATCGGACTGCTCTCGGTACTGCTGGCCACCGGTCTCGTCGGCGGCGGCGCTCTCGTGTTGCCCATGTGGCTGGACAAGGGCTTCACGGGGATGGGGGATACCGAATACAGCCTGTTGGGCACACCTGATCCGCACTGGTGGCACGTGCTGGTATGGTCAAATTTCCGCATCTGGTTGTGGACTCCTGGCGTGGCTGAATTCAACTGGTATGGCGGGTATCTGGGCATCACTCTGATCTGCCTGGCCGCCACCGGTGTCATGGCCGGCGCTCTTTCCCGGGGCAGGCGGCGGGCCCCCGGCGCCTTCGCCGCAGCCGCGTGCCTGCTTGGTGGCCTCGTCATGGTGTTCGGCTATCGTACCGCTCTCGTACGGCTGCTGCCGAACAGCGAGATCCTCGGTGCCGGTCGGTACCTGCTTTACGTCAGCTTCTTCCTCGCCCTGAGCGCCGGCCACGGCGTCCGCTTTCTGCAGGTGCGGGCGCGGCGGCGATCGGGCCTGTGGTATCGGGTGGCCGGTCTGGCGACGCTCGCCATTGTCGTCGATCTCGGCCCTACCACGTTTCTGCACAGCTACCGCGATCCCGACAGTAAGATCGACCCGGCGAATGTCTCCTTCGAGTTCTATGAAAGCCTCTTCGCCCAGTCGCGGGTGTATGGGGAGCACGGCGCCGTACCTGACTATCGGGCCGTCTGGGCTGCTGCCGACATGAACCTCTACCAGGGTACCGGGTTGCTCTACTTCAACACGCGCACACCGGTGCCCGACGGACCGCACCCGGGCGAGCTGCCCGCCGTGTTTCAGTTCGTGCGGCCTTTCATACGGCTTGTTGATGCCTCCATCGCCCGGGACCTGATCGATGATGGCTCCCAGCTGCACGTGTCTCCCACCGTGTACGAGGGCCTGACCCTGCTCAATGTCCGCTACCTGCTGGCCCGTGCCGCCTCAGGCCGAACCCTCGGTCTGGAACTGCCGGATCCGTCCCCCGTTCACGTCTCAGCGACTCTGTCTCCGCCACCGGAGCCCTCCGCCGAGACCCTGGCACAGATGCTGAACATGGATCTCGATCGGCTACTGAGCAGCGATCCGCGCGATGTCGCAGGCATGACGACGGTGATGACGCTGCTGGAAGGTATGGACGTGGATCCCCGGGCGCGCACCTGCAGGACTTTCTTCGTCGATGCCCTCGAGTCTCCTGTCGAGCTGGGCACCGATGTGGCCGTCACCGTGCTGGAACACACGGTCCGGTCACAGCGTGTCGACTTGCGCGTACGCACGGCAACCCGCTGTTTCGCCCGACTCGCCTACGGCTACTACCCGTACGTCGACATCCGTGTGGACGGAGCCCTGGTGCAGCCTCTGGTTACCACCTCGGGGTTCGTCGTCATCGACCTGACAGAGGGTGAACACGACATCGTCCTGCAGCCCCGACTGTCCACACTGCGCGCCAGCCTGCTCTGGAACAGTCTTCTCGTCGTTGTGGCCACCACGTTCTGGTACATCCGCAGTCGTCGGGCAGAAGCGGTATAGCGACAACCCCCCACGGCAATTGGCTGCCGTTCCTCCTTCACCCTCCCTCCGGATTCACCATGAAGATCACCGACATCAAGACCTGTTCCGCGCGTTTCGGGTATGTACGTGTATACTCCGACGAAGGCCTGTACGGCACGGGCGAGTTGTCCCACCAGGGCGCCGGCTGGCGCCAGATCGTCGACAGCATGAAGCGCCTGCTCATCGGCGAGGATCCACGCGATGTGGACATGTGCTTCGAGAAGGTGCGCCGTGCCTTCATCTTCCAGGGCGGCGCCGCCGGTCACGCCATCTCCGCCCTCACCGGTATCGAGGTGGCTCTGTGGGACCTGGCGGGCAAGGCGGCGGGCGTGCCGGTCTATCGCCTGCTCGGCGGCAAGTTCAGGGACCGCGTCCGCCTCTACGTCGACTGTGCTCACGGTGACTACGCCGAGACGGCACAGCGCGTCCGCGAGGCTGGGTTCACGGCCATGAAGTTCGACCTCGACGACGGCAATCGGCCGCAGAAGATGGACCGCTGGAACTGGACCGTACATCCGTCGGAGCTGGATGTCATCGTCTCCGAGGCGCACGAGATCCGCGAGGCGGTCGGCTCGGACATGGACCTGGGCATCGACCTGCACGGCCGCTACGACGCGGTGGCGGGACAGAAGATCGCCGTCGGGGTCGAGGGTCTGGATCTGATGTGGCTGGAAGAGCCGGTGCCACCGGAAAACATCGACGCCCTGGCCAAGGTGAAGGCGGCTTCGGCCACGCCGATCTGCGTCGGGGAAAACCTCTACCTGCGCTATGGTTTCCGCGAGCTGCTGGAAAAGCAGGCCGCCGATATCATCATGCCCGACATCTCCAAGTGCGGCGGCCTTTCGGAGTGTCGCAAGATCGCCAACATGGCCGAGATCTACTACGTACCCTTTGCCCCGCACAACAACTCCGGGCCTCTGAGCACGCTCGCCGACGCCCATACCTGCGCCAGCGTACCCAACTTCCTCGCCCTCGAATATCACCGCTTCCGCGACGAGGCCATGGAGGACATCCTGTCAAAGGATGAACCCCTCATCGAGCAGGGCCACGTCGTGCTCAGTGAGAAGCCGGGACTGGGTGCCGAACTCGACGAGCAGGTTGTGCGTTCGATGCTGCCCGAAGGGGACGACGGCGACCTGTGGCGTTGACGCGAATCGGTGTCGTCGGCTATGGCAGCCGCATCCACGGAATGATCTGCGGACCCTTCCGCCAGATCGATCCCGACCTGCGCGTGGTGGCCGTCGTCGATCCCGACGAGAGTGGCGCACGAGATCGATTGGCCGAATGCGACCGCGACGATGTCGTGTTCTATGAGAGTGTCGAATCCATGATGCGCGCCGCCGACCTGGATGCCGTCGCCGTCGGCACCCGGTGCAACCTGCACGCCGCCATTGCCGGCGAGCTGGCAGCCTTCGACGTACCGCTGTGTCTCGAAAAACCGGTGGCTGTCACCATGGAGCAGGCCGTAGAGCTGGAGTGCGCCTTTGAAAGGGCGCGTTGCCCGGTGGTCGTCAGTTTTCCTCTGCGTGTCTCCCCCCTGTGCGATCTTGCACGACAGTACATCGAGGCCGGCGCCGTGGGTGAGCCACTGCATGTGAACGCCGTCAATTATGTGCCCTACGGCACCGTCTACTGGGAGCAGGCCTATCGCGACTACGACGTCACCGGGGGGCTGTTTCTGCAGAAGGCGACCCACGATTTCGACTACCTGATGTATCTCATGGGTCAATCCGTGACCCGGATCGCCGCCACCGCCACAAGAGGGCGCATCTTCGGCGGTGACAGACCCGCCGGCCTGCGGTGCTCTCAGTGCGACGACACCGCCACCTGTCCCGAGAGTCCCGAAAACCGGCGCCGCAACAGTTCCGGCGGCTCGGCGGCCGATCACCCGTGTCTGTTCAGTCTCGACTGTGGCTCCGGCGAGCGTCTCAACGAAGACTGCTCCAGCGCTCTGCTGGAATTCGCCGACGGCAGTCACGGTGTCTACTCGCAGGTGTTCTACGCCCGACGGGATGCCGGCGCCCGCGGGGCCACGGTCAGTGGCTACGACGGTACCGTCGGCTTCGACTGGTACACCAACGAACTGAAGCGCGTCCGTCACCACCATCCGTTTTCGGCCACCGAGCGGGCCGGTGGGGACATGAGCCACTTCGGCGGTGACATCGCCCTGGCCGACGACTTCCTCGGTGTCGTACACGGTTCGCGGTCCTCGCGTACACCGATCGAGACGGGCCTGCAGTCGGTATACGCCTGTCTGGCCGCGCGCCAGTCAGCCGGCGGCGGTGGCTTCGTCGAGGTCCGTCAGGTCGGCGCCGATGGCTGATCCTTCGATGGGTGGACGCATCGGTTTCGTCGACTTCCGGCTGGATAACTACCACGCCGACGTCTACCTGAAGCTCCTGCGCGGTGAACTGGCCGAACTCGGCTTCACCGTCGCCGGGTGCACGGCGTCGGAGGCCGAACCCAGCAGGCTGTGGGCGCGGCAGAACGAAGTTGCCTGGTTCGACGATGTGTCCGGTCTCGACGAGCATGTCGACCACTATGTCGTTCTGGCGCCGTCGAATCCGGAGACCCATCTGGATCTGTGCGGCGCGGTATTCCCTTGCGGGAAATCGACCTATGTGGACAAGACCTTCGCCCCTGATCGGGCCACGGCCGAGGCGCTCTTCGCCCTCGCCGATCGGCATGGCGTCGCCGTGCAGACCACGTCGGCCCTGCGTTATACCGCTGTCCAGGACTACGTGTCCGGCGTCGGGCGGGATTCGGTGCGCCATATCGTCGCCTGGGGCGGTGGCAGCTCTTTTGAAGAATACGCCATCCATCCGGTGGAACTCGTCGTCAGTTGTCTGGGGCCCGGAGTGCTCCGGCTGCAGCGTTGGGGCGATGAGCCACGCACGCGCCTGCTGCTGGAGTGGAACGATGGGGTCACCGCCATCGTACACGTACACACCGATGGCAGCACCACTCCCTACGCCGCCTCAGTGACGACGGCGACGGAGACGCGTTTTCTCGCCGTCGATTCGGGGCAGATCTTTCTCGACACGGCCCGCGCTTTTCTGACGCTGTTCGAAAGCGGCCAGGCCAACGTGCCCCGAGAAGAGAGTCTGGCCGTTCGGTGCATCCTCGATGCCGCCAACCACCCGGCGGCACAAAGGGAGTTTGCTGATGTCTGAAGTGCAGACCATGCACTGGATTGATTGGGTCGTCGTCGGCCTGATGGCAGTGTTCTTCATCGGTATCGCCCGGGCGACGAAGAAGTACACCCAGTCCACCAGCGACTTCCTGGCGGCCAATCGCCTTGCCGGCCGTTACCTGTTGACCCTGGCCGAGGGGGTGGCCGGACTCGGTGCAGTGTCGATCGTGGCCCGCTTCCAGATGGTCTACAAAGCCGGGTTCGCGCCGAACTGGTGGGAACAGCTGCAGGCGCCGATCGCCCTGATCATGATGCTCACAGGTTGGGTCGTCTACCGCTTCCGCGAGACCCGGTCACTGACGCTGGCACAGTTTTTTGAGATGCGTTACGGCCGCAACTTCCGCATCTACGCGGCCACCATCTGCTGGATCTCCGGGATCATCAACTTCGGCATCTTCCCTTCGGTGGGCGCCAACTTCTTCATGCATTACTGCGGACTGCCGGACGACTTCTACCTGTTCGGCGTCCTCCTGCTGCCCACCTACCATACACTGCTCGTCATTCTGCTGGGACTGTCTCTCTACTTCACCTTCGCCGGCGGCCAGATCGCCGTGCTGGTCACCGACTTCTTCCAGTCCTTCTTCGTCAACATCGTCCTCATCACGATCCTCGTCCTGCTGCTGATCAAGTTCCCTCTGGCCACGGTGTTCGAGGGTCTGCAGATCGCCGAGCCGGGCAAGTCTCTACTCGATCCCTTCGACGCGGCCGACGTGAAGGGCTTCAACGCCTGGTACTTTCTCATCGGCCTTTTCGGCATGGTCATCAACCGCATGGCCTGGCAGGGCTCACAGGCCTACCACGTGTCGGCCAAGAGCCCCCACGAGGCCAAGATGGCCGGTGTGCTGGGCAGCTACCGTGGATGGGCGATGCTCTGGGCGCTGACACTGATGCCGCTGGTGGCCTACACCATCATGCACCATCCCGACTACGCTGATTTTGCGGCACGGGTACAGAGCGTTCTCGATCAGATTCCCGACGAGCAGGTCCGGGATCAGATGACGACCCCCCTGACGATGACTCTCTACATGCCGGTGGGACTGATGGGGGCCTTCGCCGCCGTCATGTTCGCCGCCTTCATCTCCACCCACGATACCTACCTGCACTCGTGGGGCTCCATCTTCATTCAGGATATCTACCTGCCGTGGTCGGGCAAGGAACTCGACGCCAAACGGCACATGCGTCTGTTGCGCTTCTCCATCTTCGGTGTGGCCGTGTTCATCTTTCTGTTCTCCTCCCTCTACCGGCAGACGCAGGACATCCTGCTGTTCTTCGCCCTCACCGGCGCCTTCTGGGTCGGCGGCGCTGGGGTCGTCATCGTCGGTGGCCTCTACACCAGCTGGGGTACGGCGCGCGGGGCCTATGCGGCCCTCACCGCCGGCTCTCTGCTGGCCACCACCGGCATGGTCCTCGAACACTATTGCGAAGACTGGTACGGCGTTGAATTCTTCCTCACGGGCCAGGAGGTGAGTTTCTTTGCCATGCTGGTAGGCTGGTCCCTCTACGTGATCTTCTCGCTGTCGGACCGACACGTGTTCAACCTCGATAAGCTTTTGCACCGCGGGGAATTCGTCGTCGCCAGCGATCGCCTGGCCACCGGTGGTCGCGATGAAAAACGTGTGTGGAACTGGAAGGCGGCCCTGGGCATCACCGAGGAGTTCACCCGTGGCGACAAGATCATCTATGGCATTACGATCGTGAAATCGCTGCTGTTCTTCCTGCTCTGGATCGGCATGACGATCACCGTCTACACCGTCGGCATCAGCAAGGAAGGCTGGGCGACCTACCACTACTATGTCAACGCCATGTTCTTCATCGCCACGTCGTTCATCGTCATGGTGTGGCTGTCGATCGGTGGGGTGAAGGACCTGGTAACCCTGTATCGCGATCTGCAGGCAGCCAAGCGTGACTTCGCCGACGACGGTACCGTGCGCGATCACGACTACGAGCTGAAGCCGGGAGAAACGCAGAGCAGCTGAGATCCGCCGGCGATGGCGCTCTACGGGATGGCCGCCAGGCCGACGTCCCAGAGTGCCCGCGGCGTGCGGACACACAGGCGGCCGTCGGCGACAGTCACCGATACGTCCAGGCGGCACCAACCGTCATCGACCCGCTCCCAGTCGACGGCTGGATCACTGGCCCGGGATACGGCAAAGAGGCTGACGAAACAGACCTGCGTCGCTGCCACGACAGCATCCAGGTAGGGCTCGCGCCGCTGCGGCATGGGGTTGTCCATGCGATCCCGGTCCCAGGGGGCACGGTACTCATGCCGTCCCGGGGTCAGCGTCACCGGCGTGCCGTCAGCCAACTCGACGCCGGCGTCGAGCCGGGCCTCGCCGTTAACGACCCGGAACCGACCCTTCGTACCCAGGTGAGCCTCCAGCGCCGGATGCCAGCGCAGCCGACAGGGCTCGGTGATGGCCAGCCTGGCGGCGTCGACGACGACGACGATACCCGGGTGCAGGTGCACGACGGTGCGGGTCACACTGTGGGCGCCCTCGTGCAGGGCTGTCAGGTCAATCCGCCACCAGCCGCCACGATCGTTGTCGAAGCCGCTGGCCGTACACCGGGCCCGGTGGGCTGGGTCGTCGTTCCAGGTCTGCGCCCGAGTGCCGATGGTGAGCTGGTTGTGTCCGTCGCTGCTGAAGTGATAGTACCTTCGGGCGTTGTCGGCCGGATAGGGGACCGACCCGAGGTCGACGATGAGTCGTCGGGCGTAGCCCTGAATCTCGATCTGGCCGCCGTCGGGATGTGAGTGGTTGACGCCGCCGTGTCCGGCTTTACCGAACACGACACACTCGGTGCTCTGTGGATCCCAGCTGGTGCGGCTGCTGATCAGACCGGAGTGTGCCTGGTACGCGCGGCCGAGTGGCAGGATCTCCGGCGTCGGCGCCCGGGGAGCCAGGTCGCCGTCCAGCCACAGCAGCTCCCACACGGGAAACCGCGGCGGCTCTCCGTACTGCAGATAGAACCACTGCAGCACCGGGTCCGCCGTGGCCGCCGCCACGGCGGCAATGAAGCTGGTCAGGGCCGGGTACTCGGGCCCGCCGTCGCCGAAGGACACCAGGTGCCCGGGAGGTGCGGTGGCGTAGAGGCACCAGTAGGCGTGCCGGCGCAGGGCGGCGATCGGTGGCGGGATGTCGTCCACGTCATCGTGGCAGCGCAGGGCGGAAAAGTAGAGGACGGGCAGGAAGGAGGAATTGGCGTAGGTGGGATTCTCGTTGAATTCGCCGTGCGAACCGTAGTGTTCGAGGTACTGCGTCATGGTCTGACGCGACATGTCGACCAGGCGTGTCGACTGCGGGTGGTCCTCTGCCAGAGCCATACCACAAATTCCCAGACCACCGACGATGACGGTGGTCCAGTTGTTCATCCGCTGCAGCCACCAGGCCTCCGCGTCGACAGCACGCAGATAGGGCTGGATGCCACAACGGTCGATGCCCTCCACCACCTGGCGCCGTTCACCGGTCGTCAGCTGCCCGTGGATCCAGTCGTAGGCCAGCGACAGGTCGCGCGACAGCTGCCCGGTACGCAGATCCGCGTCCAGGTCGAAACGCTCCCGATGAAAGATATCCTGCCACTCATGCCAGTCTCTTGAGTCGAACAGGCTCGCCATCTGCCGCAGGGCGATCTCGACGTAGCGCCGGTCCTGTGTCAGCAAAGCCGCAAGGGCTGCCCTCGTCACTCGCTGCCCGGCGGCGTCGACGACGAGATAGTCACGGTTGCCACGGGTCACGTCGGCGGCCGAGCGGCCCGGCAGCGGGTCGAAAGGCGTGATGGGTTCTGCCTCGAGTACGGCCTCGACACTCTGCCGAATCCCGCCCCACATGCGGCGACGGACACCCCGTTCTTCGATGGCGATTCGCAGATCGTCGACGGTGGGCAGGCCGGAACTGTCCCCTGCCGTGATCAGGATGTGCGGGTGTGGCGTCGGCACGTCAGTCCATGCGATCCACGCGGGCCATCTCTTCGTCGTAGAGGCGCAGCAGGTCGCTGTATTCGAGATGCCCGAGAAACCGCTGCGTCGCGTCGGTACCCGCTACGACCGGTAGTTTGTCGAAACCACTCGACAGGAGCTTCTCCAGTGCCGTATGCAGATCGTCATCGACCAGAATCGGCGCCGCCTCTTCCACCAGCATGTCCTCGATCAGAATCAGGCTACGCAGCGCCTCGTCGTCGGGCAGCTCGAGTTCGTCCAGCCGGATCATGCCGCGCAACTGCCCGTCGGTGTCGGTGACGACGAAGTGCAGGTGTCCGAGTCGTTTCGACAGGGCATTCAGCGAGAAATAGGCCATCTCGTTGGTGACCACGGCGTCGGAGGTGTTCTCCAGACGTTCGTAGACATCGCCGACGCGCAGGTTCTTCAGCACGTCGACGGTGAAGTCCTTCAGATGGGCGGGAGAGTGAAACTTGTTCTGCACCTGGTCCTCATAGATCGACACATGGCGCATGAACAGGAAAGCGAAGGCCGACACCAGCATCAGTGCCGGCAACAGATGATAACTCCCCGTCATCTCGGTGACGATGATGAGGGCCGCCAGGGGCGTGTTGGCCACACCGGCGAGAAAACTGCCCATGCCGACCACGACGTAGGCGGCCGGCACCTGCACGATGTCCGGAAACAGCTGCTGGCCTGCCGTGCCGACGATACCACCCAGCATGGCACCGATGAACAGCGATGGCCCGAAGACCCCGCCGGAGCCGCCGCTGCCCACCGTACAGGAGGTCGCCAGGATCTTCAGCAGGACCAGGACCAGCATGGCCTGCAGTCCCACACCACCATCGACGACACTCTGGATCACGCCGAAACCGCCTCCCAGGATGCGCAGATCCAGCAGGGCCAGAACACCGACAAGGGCACCGCCGACGCCCGGCACCAGCCAGACGGGCAGTTTCAGCCGGCGAAAGACACGGTCCCGCATTGTGAAGAAGGTCTTGACGTAGAGTGTGCCACCCAGCGCGCAGGCCGCGCCGAGCACGAGATAGACGGCCAGCTCCCGGGCATCGGTGAGCATGACATCGGGAAAAGTGAACGTGTGGGAGAAACCGTAGATGCCGGTGTAGATCGAATAGGCGACGATGGAGGACGTGACGCAGGGGATCAGCGCCTCACTCTCGAAATCCTCCCGATAGAGAACCTCGACACAGGTGATGGCGCCGCCGAGAGGGGCGCGGAAGATGGCACCCAGGCCACCGGCGCAGCCGGCCAGCAGGAGAATCCGGCGATGGGCGGCCGACAGACCCAGACGTGTGCCCAGCCAGCTGCCGAGACTGGCGCCGATCTGCATGACGGGGCCTTCCTTGCCGGCCGCGCCGCCCGTGGCCAGGGTAATGATCGTCGTCAGCGCTTTCACCGGGGCCACGATGGGCCGGATCGTGCCCCGGTGGTTGTGAAAGGCCTCGATCACGGCGCCGGTACCGGGCCCGCGCGCCTCAGGCGCCCAACGCCAGGCCAGCCAGCCGCTGGCCAGACCACCGATGGCGGGCAGCAGCAAAAGCAGCCACAGACGACTCTCATCGGCCGGCGTGGCCAGGGCGGAAAAGTCGTAGCGGATCTCGCCGGGGGGCTGCAACTGCTCGAATCCGGCGGCCCACTCCGTGCAGATGAATCTTGCCAGTTCCAGGGCCGCGGTGAACATCACCGCGGCGACGCCGGCGATGGTCCCTGTCAGTACCGAGTAGAGGAAGATACGGGTGCTGATGGCGAAGCCGAGAGCCTCGCGCAGCTGCTGGATTCGCTGCAACATGGTCGGTATGTTAGCAGTTTTTCCGCGAGTCTGCTCTCATGAAGATCCTCGTCATCGGCGCCGGTGATATCGGCTTTGAGTTGTGTCGCCGCCTGACTCAGGACCAACATGACGTCTCCGTCATCGAGGTCGACAGCCGCAGGGCCCGACGGGCGGCAGAACAGCTCGACGCGCAGATGATCGAAGGGGACGCCACCTCGTGGCGGATCCTGCAGCAGGCCAATATTGCCCATGTCGACGTCGTGGCCGCCATGACGACACGAGACGACGTCAACCTGCTGGCCTGCCGCATGGCGAAGAAGGCGGGCGCCGGCTTCACCGTGGCCCGCATCCGCAACCCCGAGCTGCTCTCGCCCGACGACTTCATCCTGACGCACGAGGAACTCGGCGTCGACGAGGTCATCCACCCCGAGCGCGAGACGGCGGACGCCGTCGTGCGCCTGATTCGACAGGCTCGTGCCACCGACCTCTACGACTTTGCCAACGGCCGGATCCGCCTGCTGGGCGTGCGTCTCGGGGCCGACTCCTCGCTGTTGCGCACGCCGCTTGAAGAGCTCGGGCAACGTCACGACCATCCGCCAGTGCGGATCGCCGCCATCAAGCGCAAACAGCAGACTGTGATTCCCGGCGGCAAAGACGTCCTCGTCGCCGGCGACCAGGTCTACGTCGTCGCCGACCCATCCTATTGTGATCAGTTCATCGAGTTGACGGGTCAGAAGGATACGGCCGTGAGCAACATCATGGTTCTCGGCGGCGGCCTCATCGGTCAGTTCATCGCCCGCCAGCTGGCCGACGACGTCAACGTCAAGATCGTAGAGAGCAACGTGGAACGCGCCTGGGGGATCGCCGATGCTCTGCCCGACACTCTGGTCATTCAGGGAGATGGTACCGACTACGATCTGCTCGCCACCGAGGGCCTCATGGACATGGACGCCTTCGTTGCGGTCACCGGAGATGACGAGAACAACATCATCGCCACCCTGCTGGCCAGACATCTGCGGGTACCGCGTACGCTGGCCCTGGTGAACAAGGTCAACTATCTGCCCATCATGCCCACCATCGGTCTCGACTCGGTGGTCAGCAAGCAGTTGTTGACGGTCAACGCCGTGCTGCGCTTCATCCAGCATCGCCAGGTGGCCGGCATCGCCACGATTCCCGGGCTGGACGCCCACGTCATCGAGTTCATCGCCGGTGAGGGCTCGAAGATCACGCGCAAACCGCTGATGGGGCTCAAGTTCCCTGACAACGCCCTGATTGGCGCCGTCACGCACGGCGAACGGTTCGAGATTCCCACGGGCTCGACGCAAATGCAGGCCGGGGACAAGGCAGTGGTCTTCGCCCTGCCCGGGGCCCTGGACGCCGTCGGCAAGATGTTCAAATAGATGCACCTGGGTAAGGTCATCCACATCCTGGGCCTGTTGCTGATGTTTCAGGCCATGACGATGCTGCTGCCCCTGCCGTTCTGCTTCTACTACGCCTCCGGCGACCACACCGCCTTCCTGCTGTCAGCGGCCATCACGTTCGTCGTCGGTGGTGTCGCCTATCGGTTCACCCGCATCGATCGTGACCTGCTGCCGAAGGAGGGCTTCGCTGTCGTCACCTTCTCCTGGCTGTCACTGTCCGCCTTCGGGGCCCTGCCCTTCGTACTCTCCGGCGCCATCCCATCCTACACCGACGCCTTCTTCGAGACCATGTCAGGGTTGTCGACGACGGGCGCCAGCATTCTCTCCGACATCGAAGCGCTGCCACGAGGTGCCTTGTTCTGGCGCTCTCTCAATCACTGGATCGGCGGCATGGGTATCATCGTGCTGTCGCTGGCCATCCTGCCCTTTCTCGGCGTCGGCGGCATGCAGCTGTTCAAGGCCGAGATCCCCGGACCCGTGGTCGACAAGCTGACACCGCGGATCACCGAGACGGCAAAGATTCTGTGGGCCGTCTACCTTGCCCTCACCCTGGCCGAGACGATCCTTCTCCTGTTCGGTGGCATGGACCTGTTCGATGCCTTGTGCCACACCTTCGGCACCATGGCCACGGGTGGCTTCTCGACGCGCAACGCCTCCGTGTCCGCCTTCGACTCGGCCTACATCGAGTATGTCATCATCTTCTTCATGCTGGTAGCGGGGGCCAACTTCTCACTCCACTTCCACGCCCTGCGTGGTCGCTGGGGAGTCTACGGACGCAATCGAGAATTCCTCTTTTTTCTATCGCTCATCGGCATCGCCTTCGTCCTCATCGCCGCCTCGTCGACATTCCGCGACGGCATGTATCCCGGCTACGAGGAGGCCTTTCGCAAGACCCTGTTTCAGGTCGTTTCCATCATCACCACCAGCGGCTTCGGTACCGCCGACTATGAGCTGTGGTCCTTTACGGCCCAGTTCGTTCTGTTCTCGTTGATGTTCATCGGTGGCTGCGCCGGATCCACCGGTGGGGGCATCAAAGTCATGCGCATCCACCTGCTGGTGAAGTTCGTCTTCCGCGAGATCACCCGGCTCGTACATCCGCGGGCCGTCGTTCCGGTGCGGCTGTCAGGTAAGGCCGTAGACCGGGACATCGTCGCCAACGTACTCGGCTTCTTCGTCCTCTTCATCTTCAGCTTCGCCGTCGGCGTTTTCGTCATGTCCGAACTGGGCATGGATATGCCCACCTCCTTCGGCGCCGTGGCCGCCACCCTTGGCAACGTCGGCCCCGGTCTGGGTGCCGTGGGACCCACGGACAACTACAGCGCCGTTCCCACTGCCGGGAAGTGGGTGCTGTCCCTGCTCATGCTGATGGGCCGTCTTGAGATCTACACCGTCATCGTCCTGCTGGCCCCGTCGACCTGGAAACGCTGATCCAGCCTTCAGCCAGCCTTCCAGGGCCACGCTGGCGCTGGCTGGCGGCAGGGGTTCTGCTCGCCGGTGCCGCCCTGCTGATCATCTGGTCTGGCACGTTCAGCGAGACCGTCCTGCGGCGTGATCGCGTACTGGCCAGCCTTCTGGTGTACGGAGTGGGTGGTATCGGCCTCGTCCTCTGGTTGCTGCTGGCATCCGGTCTGGCGACCGGTTTGCGACTCGCCGGTGGGGGCGGTCTGCTGGGTACCATTGCCGTCTTCGCTCTCGGCGTCGAGCTGCGCGGCATGACGATGGACGGAGTGCCCCTGATCGCCTGGCGGGGCACCCCTGAAGCCGGCGCCCAGCTGCCCGGAGGGCGTCTCGACATCTGGTCCGGCCAGCGCTCCCGGAGCAGCCGCTGGCCGGAGCAATCTGCCGACCTTCAACAGCCACGACGCCACTGGCGGCAGGAGGTGGGTGCCGGATTCGCCGGGTTCGCCCTGGCCGGGGGTGAGGCCGCAACGGTGGCCATCACCCAGGAGCAGCGCCGGTCGTACGAGTGTATCGTCGCCTATGACCTGCGCACCGGCAGCGAGATCTGGGTCTATGCCGATTCGGCTCGCTTCGCCACGCTGCGGGCCGGCGTCGGACCGCGGTCCACACCCGTCGTCGACGGCGGCCTGGTCTACGCTCTCGGCGCCTCGGGATGGTTGCGCTGTCTGGCCGGCGGCGACGGTGGCCGCCTCGTGTGGCGCCGGCGCATCGGTGCCAGGGCAGCGACGTGGGGACTGTGGGCCTCGCCGGTCATCGTCGACGACCTCGTCATCGTGGCCGGTGCCCCGGGTCAGCAGGGCGTACCGCTGAGCGCCTTCGACAGACGTTCCGGCGAACCCCGCTGGCAGGTCGAGGCCGGTGGTGGTGTGCCAATCCTGGCTACCGTGGCCGGAGTACGACAGCTCATCCTGTCCGGCGTCGATGGGGCCAGCGGCCACCTCACCCCCACGGGGATGACACTCTGGCGCACCTCCTGGCCGGAATCGGATGGTGTTCTGCCCGCCTTTGAGCATCTCCAGGACGGTAGCCTCCTTTTCGGCGGCGGTCGAGGCGGAGTGCGGGTGATCGATGTGCAGGCCCACGTCGGCGCCGGGGGGATGATTGCGGCGCTGTTGTGGCGCGCGCTGCATCTGCGCCCCACATTGTCCGCCGTCGTCCAGGTCGATGGCTTTCTCTACGGTCTCGACGACGGGCGCCTAGTCTGCCTCGATGCCACCACGGGCTTCCGTCGCTGGCAGGGCGCTCGCTATGGCCATGGTCGGCTGCGCCGGGCGGGGCGCCATCTGCTCGTGCAGTCGGAGGACGGCGACATCGCCGTCGTCGCCTGTGATTCGGCGCAGTTCCGCCAGCTGTTGCGCTTCCAGGCGGTTGACACGCGGCGCGGATGGGCGCTACCGACGGTACACCTGCCCTGGGTGCTGACACGGGGCACTGGCGAGGCGGCCCTGTGGGAGCTGCCTGAGTTGGACGATTTGTAGGGAGGAGTTCGTCATGAAGGTCACCGACATCGAGGTGCACGAATACTGGACGGAGTACGTCGACTGGATCCGTTCGCCTCTCATGCACTACTACGGGCCGCAGAAACGGGTCCTCTACGTGGCCCACACCGACACCGGACTGACCGGTCTGGGGGAATACCACGCCGCTCAACCGGAGCTGGTGGAACGCTACATCGGCACCAACCCTTTCGACTGGATCGGTGACGAGACCTCCCTCGGCCTGGGCACGGCCATGTACGACCTGATGGGCAAGGCCGCCGGGGTGCCGGTGTGGCAATTGTTCGGTCCCCGTCAGCGCGCTTGGGTTCCCATCGGCTCCTGGACGGTGTCGACTCATCCCGAACACATGGCCGAAGCCGTACGCCGGTACGCCGCCATGGGTTTCACCTGGCTGAAGTTTCACCTGTCGCCCTTCGAGAACGTCCTGGATCAGACCGAAGCGATGGCCCGGGTGGCGCCGGCCGGGTTCCGCCTGCACTACGACTTCACCATGCACGGCACCGACGACCACATGCCACAGTTGCTGGCAGAGCTGTCGCGCTTTCCGATCTGCGGCTGTTTTGAGGATCCCCTGCCCGGGGAAGACGTCGAGGGGTATGTGGAACTGCGGCAGCGGACCCACATACCCATCGTCCTCCACCACTTCGGCACCCGCGCCACCTACGAGGTCTTCCGCCGACCGGCCGACGCCTACATGCTCGGGCATTATACGATCGGCGAGGCGACACGACGGGCGGGTCTGTTCGACGCCATCGACGCACCTTTCATGCTGCAGAACGTGGGCGGCCAGATCACCCGCGCCATGGCGGCCCACATGATGGCGGCCTTCCCTTCGGCCACGTTTCACATGATCAACGACACCGAGACCCGCGAAGGGGATGTGGTAACCGAGCGCTGCGAGCCGGTCAACGGGTTCTACAGGGTTCCGGACGGCCCGGGTCTGGGTCTGACACTGGACCGGGATGCCCTGGCACTGGCCCTGGACCGCCAGCCTGAACCACAGCCGAAGTGGATCGTACGCTCCACCTACACCAACGGCACTCGCATGTACAATCTTCACGACCCGGCGGAGTCACTGTTCATGGTGCGACCCGATGGGCGGCGCGAACACACCTTCTCGTACAACAGCCCGGTGACGACCGACTACTGGGACGACGACGGCACGGAGGCGTGGCGCCACATGTTCGAACGCCTCGAGCGCGACGGGCTCGTCCTGGAGAGGTGAGACACATCGGTGCCTGAGTGGGGGGACGTGGCCCTGCTGGGTCTTTTCGCCGTCCACCTGGCCATCTTCGGCCGGATGACGTGGCGCGGCAGGCAACTGCGGCACGGCATCGCCACGATCACATTCTTGCTTCTGGTGGCCGTCTTCGCCGTGCGCCTGTGGTCCCCCGAATGGTCGGTGGCCGGTGTTGCCGTCCATCGGGTCCTGCGCTGGGCCGCCTGGGGAGGCACTGTCGTCAGCCTGTTGCTGCTGGTGTGGCCACGCCTCGCTGCCCGCTGATTTTTGAGACGCTCCGGAGTCCGGTTCCTCTATGACTCAGACAGTATACAGCCGCTTATGAAGCGAGGCGCCTGAGCCGGGTCCCGTCTCGCCGCCACATCCTCACGGCTGTTGTGGTAGAACACGACTAAGACGCGCCCGTCCGGAAAGGTGACAGCGTCGGGGTATCCCAGGTCGCTGACCGCACCGTCGTCGCGCAGCACCAGCTCGTTACCGGCTGACGCTGCGGTCCCGTCGACACCCAGCACCCGGGCGCGCACGCCGTAGCCCTCGTCGAAGCGAAAGCCGTAGGCCAGCAGCACCCGCCCCGATGGCAGCCTCGCGGCACACGCGGGAAAGCCGCGACAGACCGGTTCGGTCACACTCCAGTTGAGCCCCTCGTCCGTCGATCGACACGTGGCCAGCACATCGGCAACGCTGTGCCGCCGCAGAAAGGCGACGATGTCTCCGGCGTCCGTCTGGTACAGGTAGGTCTCGTTGGTGTCGTCGGCGATGACGGCACGCCACGACCAGTTGCGTCCGCCGTCGACGGAGGCGAACAGATGGCTGGTGTGGGCCTGGCCGAAGCAATATGCCGACACGAGCAGCGTGCCGGAAGCCGTCTCCAGCAGGTTGCCGCGCACCGCCAGGGCCGGTGCCAGTTTCGAGTGCAGTGGGTCTACTCCCGGAGCCCCTTTCAGCCACGCGGGATCTCCCCAGGTGATGCCGTCGTCCTGCGAGCGCCAGACGCCGGCACCCCGTTGCACACCAGGCCAGTTGCCCTCGCGGAACCCCCCGACACCAGCGGGACGCCGGGCGACGGTGGCGGCGAAAATCGACTCGTTCACCAGCTCGAAGCGATGTGTGTGGTGGAGGAGGGTACCGTCTTCGAGGCGCCGCAGATTCGGGCACTGGGCACCGGCGAGAAAGATCTGAGGCGAGGTCCACGTGGCGCCGCCATCGTCCGAGTGGACCAGACACGATTCGGTGGACGGGTGCCAGTGGCCGGACAAACCCTCGTCGAGCCAGGAAGGTACCCGGCGGAAGGCGACGGTGAGACGACCCGTGTCCGGATCACAGATGGCCGCCGGACCGGGGCCGCAGTAGTACTGGGGATCGCGGTACACTGTGACGTGGCTGCTGAGTCGTACGCCGCTCTCTGCCAGTGCTGTCATCATCGGCCTCTTGCTTGACCCTCAGGTTTGCTTTGGGGACATTGTTGCCTCCGCGAAACTGTCCGACTCGATCCGGAGTGTCAATCATGTCTCTGCCCATGCGCGTCGGCCTTGGCCAGTTCCACGAACTCACCGACGAGATGTGCCAGTTCATCAAACAGATGGGCTGCGACGACTTCCTGATGAACACGCCGAGCCTGCCCGTCGATGCCGGCCTCTGGCAGGTGGACGATCTGGCGGCCCTCAAGGCCAGGGCCGACGCCTTTGATCTGCGGTTGATGGCGCTGGAGAATGTGCCCATCCCGTTCTATCTCGACATCATGCTCGGCCGGGAAGGTCGGGAGCAGCAGCTCGACAACATGGTGGCTACTGTGCGCAACATGGGAAAGGTGGGGATTCCCATCCTCGGGTATCACTGGATCCCCGCTTCGGTGTGGCGCACACAGGATCCTCAGGTCCTGCGCGGCGGTGCCCGGGCAACACGCTTCAACGAGGCCGAACACGGCGATGCACCCCTGTCCTTCGACCGCGAGTACTCGGCAGATCAGATGTGGGACAACTACTGCTGGTATCTCGACCGCATCCTGCCCGTGGCCGAGGAATCCGGCGTCCGCCTCGCCCTGCACCCCGATGATCCGCCGGTGCCGACGCTGGGTGGTGTAGCCCGCATCTTCGGCAGCTTCGATGGCTTCCGCCGCGCCATGGACAAATACGACTCGCCAAACCACGGCCTCGACTTCTGCATGGGCTGCTGGTCGGAGATGGGGGGTCACGAAAACGTGATGAAGGGATTCGATTACTTCGTCCCGGATGGCAAGGTGATCTACATCCACTTCCGTGATGTGAAAGGCACGGCCGATTGCTTCCACGAGTGCTTCATCGACGAGGGTCAGGTCGACACGCTCGCCGTCGTGCGACGGCTGCACGAACTGGGCTTTGATGGTTTCATGATCCCCGATCACGTACCGGCCACCGTGGGCGATTCCCCCTGGCACCACCGGGGTCGGGCTCACTGTGTCGGCTTCATGCAGGCCCTGGTTCAAGTGGCCGAGAAGCTGTCACACCCAGCGGCTTGACCGGATGCCGGTCCGCCACAACATGGGCGCACGCGTCGCCATCGGCTCGCTGTTGACCGAGTGCAACCAGTTCGGTGGTTCACCCATCGATCTGGACTGGTTCGAGCGCTACGAGCTCCGCTTCGGCGAGGACGTGCTCACCATCGACAGCGGCGTGGTCGGAGGGGCGCTGAGTGTTCTGGCGCAGGCGGGTGCCGACGTGGCGCCGCTGCTGTCGGCCAGCACCTGTCCGGGAGGCTGTATCACGGACGACTGCTACCAGCTTCTGCGCCGCGAGCTGCTCGACCGACTGCGGGCGGCAATGCCCGTGGACGGCGTGCTCCTGCCGCTGCACGGCGCGGCCGTCGCCGACGGCGTCGACGATCCCGAGGGGGATCTCATCGGCGCGGTTCGGCATCTCGTCGGCCGCGAGGTCCCGGTGGTGGCCACCCTCGATCTGCACGCCCATGTCACCCGCGCCATGGTCGAAAACGCCCACGGCCTCGTCGCCTGGGAGACCTACCCCCATCGGGATGCCCAGACCACCGGCGAACGCGGTGCCCGCCTGCTGCTCGATGCCGTTGCCGGCAACTGTCGGCCGACCATGGCCCTGGCCAAGGTGCCGGTCATCGTTGGCGGGTTGAACGGCTCCACCGACGGCGATGGCGCCTTTGCCCGCATGATGCGTGACGCGAAAGCCCGGGAGGGCCACCATGGCCTGCTCTCTGCGAGCCTTTTCCTCGTGCACCCGTACCTCGACCAGCCTGACCTGGGGGGAGGCGGCCTGTTCATCACCGATGCCGACGCCCCCCGTGCCCGCCGCCTGGCCGTGGACACGGCCGAGCGATACTGGTCGGCGAGGCACGACCTCGAAGCCGATACCATGTCACCCGCAGAGGCTATCACCCGGGGTCTGGCCATCGACGGCGGACCGGTGATCCTGGTAGAGGCCGCCGATTGTGCCGGTGGCGGCGCCTCCTGTGACAGCGCCGCCGCCTTGCGGTCTCTGCTCGCCCTCGATGATCCTCCCGACAGCCTCGTTCCCATCGTCGACCCCGCCGCCGCCGCCGCCCACGCCGCCGGTGTGGGAACGCTCCTGCGGACAAGGCTGGGTCACACCCTCGACCCGCAGTGGGGGACTCCGATCGAAATCCAGGGCCGGGTCGAGTCCGTGCACGATGGCCGCTTCCGTTACCAGGGGGGCATCTGGGACGGTGTTGTCGGGGAGATGGGACCCACCGCGGTGTTGCGCCTGGCAGCGGTGCGTGTGCTCGTCACCAGCCATGCCACCTACGATTGGGCCGATGAACAGTGGCAGGCCGTCGGCATCGACCCACGGCAGACGAAGTTCATCGTCGCCAAGAACCCGATGAACTTCCACAACGTGTACGATGATGTCGCCCGGGGCGTGTTCACCCTCGACACGCCGGGGCCCACACCGGCCACGATCCGTCACCACCCGCTGCAGCGGATGCCCCGGCCCTATTTCCCCGCCGACGCCGACATACCCGGATTGCAGCCCACAGTGTGGACGAACGAGAATCTGTGGTGAGTCTTGGCGTCGCCCTCATCGGCACCGGTCGCGTCGGGTACCAGTTCTCGTTTTCCGAGCTGCCCGACAACCACGCCGAGGCGGTTATGGCCAGCCACAGACTGCGGCTGGTCGCCGGCGTCAACCGGGGTCGGGAAAAGCTCGACGCCTTCGGCCAGCGCTTCGGCGTCGACGCCTTGTTCCACGACTACCGGCAGATGCTGGACACCGCTCAACCCGACATCGTCATCGTCGCCACGCACCCCGAACTGCACTGCGACATGGTCCTGCACTGCGCCGCCACACCCTCGGTACGGGCCATCATCTGCGAGAAACCCCTGGCCCTGTCGGTGGCCGAATGTGATCACATGATCGAGGCCTGCCGGCGGCAGGATGTCCTGCTGCAGGTGAATCACAATCGCCGCTGGCATCCCGAGTGGCAGCTGGCGGGACAGCTTCTCGCCGACGGCGCCATCGGCGAGCTCAACCACATCACCTGTCACATGGACGGCTGCAAACCCGAACCCTCGTGGCGGTCTGACAACGAAGGCCCCCTGCTGCACGACTCCACGCACTACTTCGACCTGATGGATCTCTACGGGGGCCCGGTGGCGTGGCTGTGCGGCATGGCAGAGCAACGCCGGCGGCCGTGGCCGGTGGAGGACTACGCCACGGCCTTCATGAAGTTCGGCAACGGTGTCAGTGGCGCGATCTGCGGCGCCGAGCTCACCGTCTACACGGATCTGGCGTTTGAGCTGCGAGGCACCACGGGCGTCCTCCGCATGTTGCCCGAAACCGTCCATCTGTGGGCTGCCACGCGGGGCGCGTACGAGCCGGACTCCGGTTTCCAGTGGAGCGGACTGCAGCCGCAGCCGTTGGAGCGACCGGCGCCGGCCAGTACGTATGAACTCGCCCTCGACGAGCTCGTCGCCGCTCTCGACGGTGACGGTGAGCTGCGCTCCGACGGGGAAGTGGGGCGCCGATCCATGGAGATGGTCGCCGCCGTCTACCAGTCGCAACTGGCCGGCAACCAGCCGGTGCACTGGCCGCTGACCGATCGCCGCAATACCATCGATGCCCTGAGGGACGCCGGGTGGTTTGAGAACCGACCGACTGACTGACTGACTGACTGAAGAGACGGAGACAGACATCGTGGGCAAGACGAGGAAAAAGAGGGCGACGACCCCCAGGCGACGCAAGACGATCCGCGTCGCCGTCATCGGCGCCGGCGGGCGGGCCGCCAGCGCCCACTACCCGTGTTTTGCGGAACTGCCAGGGTGCGATCTGGTCGCCGCCTGTGACGTCGACGAAGAGCGACTCAACGGAGTATGCGATCGCTTCGGCATCCCCGGCAGATATGTCGACTTCCGCCAGATGATCGATGCGGAGAAACCCGACGCCGTCTACGCCTTCATGCCACCCCATCACCTGTACGACGTGGCGGCAGAGGTGATGGAGCGCGGCTGCCACCTGTTCATCGAAAAGCCGCCCGCAGTGACCACCGAACAGGTGCACCAGCTGGCCGCCATCGCCCGCCGCCAGAAGGTACTGACCGGCGTCACCTTTCAGCGGCGGTTCTCCCCCCTCATTCGCCATGGCAAGGCCCGCTGCGAAGCTCGCGGTTCGGTGCACACTGCCCATGCCTCGTTCTACAAGAACTGGGTCGGGGGTGCGCCGTACTACAAGGGCGCCATGGACATGCTGACCTGTGACGGCATTCACGCCGTCGACACGCTGCGGTATCTCTGTGGTGGCGAGATCGAGTCCGTCGCCGCCGACAACCGCCGCCTCGACGCCGGCCACTGGAACCTGCATCTGGCTCTGGTGCGCTTCTCTTCGGGGGCCACCGGTCTGCTGCTGAACAACTTCATGGCGGGGCGGCGCATGTTCACCGTTGAGATCCATGCCGCGGGCATCAGCTTCTTCGGTGATCCGGAGGAGGGCGGCCAGCTGTACGCCGACAACCAGGCCGAGGCGGTGGAGGTCCTTGACCCCTTTGAGCTGGCGGGCAGCCGAGAGTCCCATCGCGCCTTCGGCGCCTGGGACACGCACATGCATTTTCTCGATTGCCTGCGGACGGGTCGGCCACCGGAAACCGCCTTCGACGACGCTGTGAAGACGATGGCCCTGGTGGACGCCGTCTACGGCAGCCAGATATAGAGCCCTGAAGTTCTAGTCGGCCTGCCGGGAGATCGGCGCGCCGTACGGTCGAAGACCCGGCCCCGCTGGTCTACAGCGGCAAACACGACACTGTCGCCGGCTACATCAACGCGCCATATGTGACCCTTGCTTTCGAGTCGATCCAGGTACCAGCGACGCCGCAGGTGGACCTGCCTCGGGCCACGTGTCATTCGCGGACCCCGGCCGAAGGAACCGTCCCCGAGGTAGAGGGTTCCACGGGGATCGATGTGGTCGCCTCGGATCGGATGTGTGCGCTTGAAGACGTGGTCGTGGTTCTCGAAGGCCGCTGTCAGGCCATAGCGGTCAAATACCGGTTGCCAGCTTCGCCGCCCTGTTTTCGAGTACTTCGTGCTGGGAAGACGGAATCCCGGAAACAGGGGCACGTGATACGTCGCCAGGCGTACCGGCACCCCCGCATGGGCCGCCATCTGCTGCTCCAGCCATTGTGCCTGAGCGCCGCCATGACTGGCCAGGTGGCCGCTGTCGAGCAGGAAGATGACGAGTCGGGAACCCACCTGGCGCAGGTAGTAGCTGCGATCCCCGGCCTGGGCCAGATAGCTCAGGTAAATGGGGGCGTTGTCGGGCGCGCCTCCGTAGCCGCCTGAGACTTCGTGATTGCCGATGGCCGAGACGATCGGCACGGTGTAGCCGGCGGGTGTCACCATCAGCTCCTGCCAGTTGTCCAGCCAGCGATCCCAGACCGGCCACTGGTCCCAGTCACCATCGGTGTAGGCCAGGTCTCCACCCAGCAGGGCGAACAGCGGCTCCTGGTCGGCCGCCACGGCCTGCAGTCGCCTGGAGCCTTCGGCCACACCCATGTCCCCGGCAGCGACGAAGCGCAACGGCTCCTCCCCGTCGGGCGCGGTGCGGAAGGCCCGCTCCGACGAGAAACCCGTCAGGGAATCACCGGCGACAAACCAGTAGGATCTCTCGGGCAGCAGCCCGGTCAGCTGCACACGATGCACCGATCGACCGGGCACGGCGGCAATCGCTTGCCGGGTCCCGACGGCGCGTCCTCCGTAGGTCGATGGCATGCCGCCACGAGCCACGGTATCAAACAGCACCTGGCTCACCGTCGACCCGGTTGCCACCGACGATGACGACGATGAGATGGTATGGTAGTTGACCGTGATCGCCCGGGCCGGATCGTCCTGCCATGTGAGATAGACATGCCGCGGTGCGGCCACGGCGGGGGAGCCGAGCCACGCCACGGTGAGCACCCAGAGCAGGGCGAGCTTTCTGATGGGGATGATGGTGTGCATGCTTTCGAATGTCACGGTGACATTGCCTACGGTCAACGCGAGTTTGCCCGCCTGCGGAGGCGCCTGTAGTATCATGCCCCGTTCGATCCCCTTCACCGCGAAAAGAGGCCCCCGTGAGCGACCCGGTGCGTGTCGCCGCCATCTGCACCATCTACCACCCGAAGTCCCATGCGGACGTGATCGTCACAAAGTTCCTCGAGGGCGCGTCGACGGACGAGGGCTTCCATCGGTTCGACGACGTCGAGATCGTGTCGATGTACATCGACCATGTGCTGGAGAACGATGTCGGCGTCGGCCGGGCACAGAAGCACGGTGTCCCCCTGCACCCCAGCATCCGCCGCGCCCTGCACAACGGTGCCAAGGAGCTCAACGTCGACGCCGTCCTGCTGATCGGCGAACACGGCGACTATCCCTGGAATGAGCGGGGCCGTCACATGTACCCCCGACGCTACTTCTTCGAGCAGATCGCCGGTGTGTTCTCCGAGAGCAAACGGGTGGTGCCGGTGTTCAGCGACAAACACCTGGCCTACGACTGGCATGACGCCGCCTGGATGTGGGCCCGCAAGCAGGAGCTCGGAATCCCGCTGATGGCCGGCTCGTCGCTACCGCTGTCCTGGCGTCAGCCATGGCTGGAATACGACAGGGGAACCGTTGAGCTCGACGAAGTGCTCGCCCTCAGCTACGGCTCGGTCGAGGCCTATGGCTACCACGCGTTGGAGACGCTGCAGTGTATGGTGGAGCGCCGTCGCGGTGGCGAGACGGGTGTTCTCTCCGTGCAGTGTCTGGAAGGGGATGAAGTCTGGCGTGCCCGCGACCGGGGCGACTGGTCGCAGGAACTGGCGTTGGCTGCCCTGGCACCGTCAGAGCACAAGAAGGGCGACAACCCCGAAGACTGTGACACGCCCACCCTGTTCCTGCTGCGCTACGCCGACGGGCTGCGGGCCTCGGTCCTGCATCTGCAGGGATACGTGCAGGAGTTTGCCTATGCGGCGCGGCGCCGGGACGGCACTGTCGAGGGCTGCGAGTTCTACCTGCAGAATGACGGACCCTTCTCGCACTTCGGCTACCTGACCCGAAACATCGAGCAGTTTTTCATCACCGGCGTGCCACCCTACCCCTGCGAACGCACGCTGTTGACGACGGGTGTCATCGACGCCGCCATGATCTCCCGCCACGAAGACCATCGAGTCGTCGAGACACCGCAACTGAACATCCGCTACGAATCGTACGCCGAGATGCCTCTGCGGCCTCGCGGAGAGCGACCCAGTGGTCCCTGCCTCGATCCGGCCGCCCCCGACCTGCCGGCCTGACCAGGAATATCAGCGCAAGGGATTCCGCCGCGCCAGATCAGGTAGCAGTTCGGGCAGGGGAAGGCCAGCCCGTTCCTGCCAGTCAGCGGCCCGCGACTCGATCTGACTCCATGTCGGCAGCTGGCGGCGCGGGATGCCCAGAGCGATACAGTTGCGCTTGCCGGCCACCGGCAGGTAGAGAATCTGTTCGAAGCAGGACTCGAGCAGCTGGCGCACCCGTCGTTCGACGACCTTGTCGATACCGTACCACAGGTTGGCGGCAAGTACGCCGCCGGCGGCGGTCAGACGCCTGCAGGCAGGCAGGAACTCCGGATCGAACATGACGGGGGACATGCCGTCGCTGGTATGCAGGTCGAGCAGGACCAGATCCCATGGCACCGAGGCATCCTGCACGTAAACATTGCCATCACCGATGTGCACTCGCAGATGATCATGCATCTTCGGCACGGCGAAGAAACGCTGGGCCACCTCGACAACGGCCGGGCGCAGTTCGGCCACATCGACATGACACGCCGCACACCGACGCAGGAGGAACTTCACCATCGAACCCCCGCCGAGGCCGAGCATCAGAGCGCGTGCCGGGGGCGACTCCATGAACAGCAACGCCGTCAGCATGCAGCGAGTGTACTCGAGGGCCAGCTCGTCGGGACGATCGACGAACATCGTGCTCTGTCGGGCGGACGTGCCGAAGTGCAGCGATCGCAACTGCCCCCCCTTCTCCTCGACCACATCCAGGGGGCCATACTGGTCTTCGGCGTGGTGGGTGACCTGCCCCAGATACCCCAGGTGAGACACGTTCGTTATGCCTCTGTGCGCCAGTCTTGGATGGTAGCGGCGGCGCGGTCACGCCACCGGGCATAATTGGGCGACAGTCGCAGAGCACCCTCCGGTTGCGACACCAGTTGGCCACTCAGGCCACGCGGGTCGCCCCGCTGCTCGTCAATGTCGGCCAGCCGGCGGCGCCAGACCTCGATCCGGGCCTGCCAGAATGTCTCCGCCGACAGGTCAACACACTCTCCCGGATCGGTGGTCAGGTCGAAGAACTGCTCCGCCCCGGTGTGATGGAACCACACGTACTTCTGTCGACCGTCGGTGACATATTGCATGCCGTGCTCATCGTCGTAGCAGCTGGTGTGCTCCCCCTGGACGAACTCGCGCCAGGGATCTGACGTGCCGTTGGCCAGAGACAGCAGACTGCTGCCGTCCACCGACGCGGGGATGTCGGCGTGAGCCGCATCGAGCAGGGTCGGCATGATGTCGCGCAGTTCGATCGGCTCGTCGCGCACCTGGCCACGCGGCGCGTCTTCACCCCAGGCTGTTGGCCAGTGGACGACGAAGGGAATGCGGGCGGAGCCTTCGTAGGCGTAGGTCTTCCGCCAGTGATGGTGATCCCCCATCATGTCGCCATGGTCTGAAGTGAACAGAATCAGGGTGTTGGCCAGACCTTCCGGATCCCGCTTGCGAAACTCGTAGAGGAAGCGACCGATCTGATGATCGATGAACGTGATGTTGCCGTAGTACCCGGCACGGGCACGATGGGTCTCACGGTCGGAGCGGTGTGACCTTGGGGCGTTGACGTCGGCCACGTTGTGATCGTAACGATCAGACCAGGCACCGACGTGGGCTTTGGGAATCTCGGCGTGGTCGACGTACATGTCCCAATAGGACTGTGGCGGGTCGTAGGGAGAGTGGGGCCTGGCGAAGGACAGCCACAGGAAGAGGGGCGAGGTGGGGTCACGGTTTTCCAGCGCCCGGATCCCCTCGCCTGCCGTCCAGTACGTGGGATGCAGATGCTCGGGCAGGTGTGAGGGTCGCGCCATCCAGCTGTTCCAGTCCACGGAGTGGTCACGGTATCCGTACTCCCCTTCGCGGGCACGATCGAAGTGTGCATGGTAGTCTGACACGAAGCCAGGTTCCCGCCGGCCGGACTCATCGAGTACCATGTTGTCAAAACCATACCGTGCACGCTGTGGTGCATGGTGCGCCTTGCCCACCAGTTGCGTGTGGTACCCGGCGGCGGACAGCTCCCCCGGGAGGGTGGCAGGGTACTCAAGGGGGTCACTGCCCGTCATCGTCAGACGACCGTGGTTCCAGGGCTCCATACCGGTGATGATCGCCGCTCTCGCCGGCGTACAGGACGGCACCGATGTGTAGGCACTGCGGAAACGCGTTCCGCCAGCGGCCAGTTCATCGATGTACGGTGTTTCCACCGCCGGGTGCCCGGCGCAACCGAGACAGTCACCGCGCTGTTGATCGGTGGTGATCAACAGCAGATGTGGTTTCCGGTAGAGTCGCACTTTGTTGCCTCCTTCGTGGAAGATTGCGCCCTGGCAGCAGGCGTCAGGCGCGAGCCCAGCGCGCGGCGAGGACGGCATCGACGAAGATCTGACCAAGATGTGAGGTGATGCAAGGGATGGCGATGAGACCCTTTACGTCCGCCGACACGGCGCTCTCCGGAATCAACGCCAGCACGGTGAGAGCGACGGGGAGGGTTTTCTGACTTGCCATGAGCACCACGGCTTTGCGCTGTGCCAGCTCGAGCTTCAGCAGACGCGTGACTCCGGCGTTGATCGCGAGAAACAGGGCGTGGATGACGAGGCCCGCCACGACCAGCGTGAGCAGGTTGGTGACGGCCACTGCCGCCAGACGATCGGAGGACTCAGAAAACTTCATCCATGGAATGCTGATCAGCGCCAGATTGCTGAGCACGGTGATCCGAGACCTGTTGGCCTCCACCCATACTTGCAGATGGCGGCGCAACCAGCGACCCGCCATCAGGGGCAGCAGAATCGACAGGCAGAGCTTGACGAGCAGATTCCAGGCAGACAGTTCGACCTGACCCAGAGCCCCGAGAACAGCGACGAGGACGAAGGGAATCGTGAAGATGCCAGCCAGGTTCGTCACGACCGTCAGCAATAGAGCCAGCGCCGCATTGCCCCGGGCCTGCGTTGTCAGCGCAATTCCCGAGGACAGTGTCGTCGGCATGCAGACGAATAGAGCCAGGCCCAGCTGGAAGGCGGGGTCCATCGGCACACGGTAGGCGAACAGACCACCCACGACGGGCGTGACAAAGAGGATGGACAGCACGCCCCAGGTCGTGGCCTGCCAGGCGCGCAGGGCGGCGCGGATCTCGTCTGTGCGCAGCATGAGACCGGAGCATATGAAGATGGCGCTGACAGCGATGTACTGCGTCGGCAACCTGGCCATGGCACGGCCGGGCTCGGGCCACATCAGGCCGATGACAGCCACGGTGAGCAGACCGACGGGCAGCATCTGCCGTCGCAAAAAGTCGAGGGCCCGGGTCATGATCGTGGGGTTCGGCCCCGGCGGCGGACCGCTGCGGAGCGGCCGGTTCAGTGGCCGTGCAATTCCGAAAGCCGTGGCTGCAGAAAGCAGATCTCGTCACAGATCAGACAGTTGACCACGTCCTTCTTGCACTCTCCATCGGCACCGGCCAGAGCACTCCGGAAGGCGTCCAGAAAACGTGTGGCCACCGGGTCCTGCGAGAACAGGAAACGGAGAAAGCCGACAAGGCGGCCCCGGGCTTCGGAACTGACGAGGTGTTCCACCTTGCAGGCGTCGATGTCGGCGTCGTCATCGTCCATGCCGAGAGCGTCTGAGAGGAACTTCTTGACGGTGATCCGTGTCGCCTCGGTCTCCCGCACGACCTCCAGTCCGCCATCGGTCAGTTCGAGGAACCGATTGTGGTCTTCCTGGATGTAACCGCGTTCCTTGAGGTGCTTCATCGCCGACGACACGCTGCCCTTGGTGATCTTCAGATGCTGGGCGATGTCGGAGACGCGGGCGTAGCCGTGTCGGCGGCGCAGTTCGTGCACCGCCATCAGGTGATGGGCGGCGGAGTGGGTGAGCTCGTTCTCGTCAAAGTGCTTCCAGACATCCTCGAACATAGAACTCAGCCTTCACCCGACAGACCAAGGCGGAAGCCCACGTTCTCACGCGTGTGGCCCTCGGGCGCGCTGGAACGGTGTGTAGTGCGCACGTTCGGCCGTGTTTCAGAGAAGAACCCACCGCGGATCACGCGTTCCTGGCCACCTTCGGGACCGCGCGGATTGGTGGCCGGACTGTACTTGTAGTAGTCCTCGTCGTAGTAGTCCTCACACCACTCGTAGACGTTACCCGACATGTCCCACACGCCGTACGGGCTGCGCCCCAGGGGATATTCATCGACCATCAGCGTGGCGCCCACAACGTTGTTGGAATTGCAGCGATCGTCGACGAAACGGCTGCCCCACGGGTAGAGACGTTCGTCAGTCCCTCTTGCCGCTTTCTCCCATTCGGCTTCAGTGGGCAAGCGCGCTCCCATCCAGTCGGCATAGGTCTTGGCATCCTGGTAGGACACGTTGACCACCGGGTGGCGGGCCAAGCCCGTGGGATAGGTTCCCCGCTGCCAGTGAATGGGCGTTTTCTGGCCGGTGCAGTTGACGAACTCGCGGTAGTCCTGATTGGTCACCGGATAGGCGTCGATGTGGCAGGTCGAGACGTTCACCGGGTGCGCGGGCCGTTCCGAGTCAGGGCTGTCCTCCTGGCTGCCGCCCATGGTGAACTGGCCCCCGGGAATCTCGATCATACGTCGCTTGTTGGCCTCGGGCAGCAGGTCCTTGCGTCGTTGCTCGAAATCTTCCAGCTGCAGATCCTGATCTTCGGATCGACTCTTGATCTGGACGATATCCTCCTGCAACTTAGCCAGCCGCGTCGTCATGTCGCGTTTGCGACCCTCCTGATGGTCGATCTGCTCCATCAGCTTCTTGGAGGGTTTGTTGAAATCCAGCAACAGCATGACAAAATACAGGCTGATGACGCATGTCAGGATCCAGTAGAACCAGCTATTGTCGCCCATACGAGACTCCTCAACTGATCAGTTTCGGGATCAGATCCACACAACGATTGGCGTACCCCCACTCGTTGTCATACCAACCCAGCACCTTCACCAAGTTACCCCCGACCACATTCGTCGAGCCAGCATCAAATACGCAGGAGGCCGGATTGCCGACGATGTCCTGCAGCACCAGGGGGTCCTCGGAGTACTCAAGTATACCCTTCAATCCGGCAGCGGCGGCCTTCTCGAAGGCGGCGTTCACCTGCTCGGCGGTGGCCTCTGTGGCCAGCTCCACGGTAAAGTCGGTGAGGGATCCGTCCGGTGTGGGCACACGAATCGAAAGACCGTCGAGTTTGCCGTTGAGTTCGGGCAGCACCTTGCCGACGGCAGCGGCGGCTCCGGTAGTGGTGGGGATCATGTTGACCGCAGCCGCCCGCGCCCGCCGCAGATCACTATGCGGCAGGTCGAGGATGCGCTGGTCGTTGGTGTAGGAGTGGATCGTGTTCATCAACCCCTTGACGATGCCGAAGGTCTCGTGCAGCACCTTGGCCATCGGGGCCAGGCAGTTCGTCGTACACGAGGCGTTGGAGACGATCTGGTGTTCGGGCTTGAGACCGTCGTCGTTGACGCCGAGCACGACGGTGAAGTCCTCGTTCTTGGCCGGCGCGGAGATAACCACCTTCTCGGCGCCGGCGCTGAGATGGGCAGCGGCCTTGTCACGCTCGGTGAAAAAACCCGTGGACTCGACCACGACGCGGGCGCCGGCCTGCTTCCAGGGCAGCTTGGCGGGATCGCGTTCGCTGCAGATGGGGATCTTTGCCCCGTTGACGACCAGCTGGTCACCGTCGGTGCTGACGTCGGCGTCGAAGCGACCGTGGGTGGAGTCGTACTTCAGCAGGTGGGCGAGCGTCTTGGCGTCGGTCAGGTCGTTGATGCCACGAATGTCGAAGCCGCCCTTGCTGAAGGCGGCGCGAAACACGAGGCGGCCGATGCGACCAAAGCCGTTGATGCCGACAGGAATGTCAGCCATGGATGGTTCCCTTCGTAGGAGGTGATGCTACGGACCGCCCCCGGTCTGCACTGAGGTCAGACCGGGTCAGAAACGGTGCCGGAGTGCGATTTTTCGCCTTTTCAGTCCAATCTTATAGGGTAAGAAGGTGCCCCCTGTACTGCAAGACAGGTTGCTCCCGCCGCAGGGCGCTCGTATCATGGGCGGTCTGCTCTGTAATCCATCGCGCCGCGGGCCGAACTGTTGACGACATCAATTCATCAGGACCACGCACAGAGGTTCCGTCAGCATGGCTGGTGTGCCGTAGACGGTTTCTTCGACGCGCGCGAAGTCGCGGCGCTGGCTGGCGAGGTGGAGCGGTTTCAGCGTGAGAAGCTCATGCGCAACGTGCGCACGGAGCGGGATGGGATCACTCGTTCCGACCAGGACCGTGCCGGCATGGCCTTCCATTTCCTCCACGGGGAGGTCGCCCCCGATGGCCTGGTCGCTCCCGACCGGGACCGCCGGCCCTGGGTGACAGATCCCCGCAGCACCGGCGGCAAGGCCGAGTATGGCGTCGACGTACGCGGGACCTTTGCCGCCGAGGTCGGGCGCGCCCTGGCCTCAACGCCCTGATGCGTCGATTCCTTCCCGAGCCCCTCACGCGGATCGGCTGTGCCCTGTTCGAGGCCGCCGGCTGCGGCGTCGACGATGCCCGCGCCGTAGCCGAGCACCTGGTGGAGTCCAGCCTCTTCGGCCACGACTCCCACGGGACTCTGCGCCTGTATGAATACATCGACCAGATCGGTGCCGGCACCTTCGATCCCCGGGGACGTCCCGAGGTCGTACGGGAACGCGGCTGCACCTCTATTCTCGACGGTGGCGGAGCCTTGGGAGCCGTCGCCGGAAAACTCGCCGTGGAGAGGGTTGTCTGTCTGGTTGAGGAGCACGGAGCCGCGACGGTGACACTGCGCAACTGCTGTCATCTGGGCCGCATCGGCGCCTATCCGCTGGCCTTGGCTCGCCAGGGGCTGATCGGTATGGCGTTCGTCAACGCCGGACGGCTGGGACGACAGATCCCGCCCTTCGGCGGCATCGACGGCAAGCTGAGCACGAATCCCATTGCCTTTGCCGCGCCCCGATCCGCCGGGCATCCCATCCTCGTCGACATGACGACCTCCGTCGTGGCTGAAGGCAAGATCCGCGTGGCTCACAACCGCGGGCTACCGGTTCCTGAGGGCTGGTTGATCGACGAGCACGGGCAGCCCACCACCGACCCGGGGGACTATCTGTCCCAGCCTCAGGGCGCCATCCTGCCGCTGGGCGGCGTCGTCGGCTACAAGGGCACGTGTCTGAGCATGACGGTAGAGATCCTCGGCGGCCTGCTGTCAGGAGAAGGCTGCGCCGCGGGTGCCACCGTCATGCACAGCAACGGCATGCTGCTCACCGCCTGGGACCCTGCCTTCTTCTGCGATGAGGGAACATATGAGGAGGAACTGGAGGCTCTGATCGCCCACGTGCACACCAGCCGGGTGGACCCGGCCGTCGGCGAGATCCAGCTTCCCGGCGACCCGGAGTTCCGGCACGCCGCCGAACGCGGTGAACACGGCATCCCCATCGATGACACAACCTGGGACCGAATCTGCGAACGGGCCACCCGAATCGGTCTGGACCCCTCGGGGTGGGAAGACGAGATCTGCCGCCGCGACTGATCGCTACGCGGCGCCCGTCGGGGGCCAGTCGTGGCAGCCGCGGAAGGGCATGTGCTCACCGTCGACGTATGGCGGCCACGGCAGATATTCGTTGACGCCCGCCACCGGCTGACCACGCAGCAGAAACGCACTCGGCCAGCGCCTCTCGTCGGAGACGATGCGAGTTGAGGTGGGAATGTAGCGGATCGTGAGGCCGCATCGACGCAGCGTCGATGTGTTGGCGTTGGAGCCGTGCACGATGTTCGGATGATGTACCGATACATCCCCTGGCTGCAAGACGATATCGATGGCGCGTTCGGCGTCCACCTTGTCATCTTCCATGGCCGATCCCAGTACGTTCTGTCCCCCTGGTGTGGGATGCATCTGCTGCAGGTCCATCACCTGTGTGCCGGGGATCACATACATGCAGCCATTCTCCGGCACCGACGGATCGATGGCCAGCCACAGAGTCACCACGTCCATCGGTTCCAGCGGCCAGTAGGCGCCGTCCTGGTGCCACAACACGGGCCGCCCGTCACCGGGCGGCTTGGAGATGTAGTGCGAGGCGAACAGGGCCACGTCGTCGCCGACGTACTCCGCCGCTACATCGACGAGTCGGGCGTCGGCCACGAGCCGCACCCAGAAGGGATCATCCGTCATCAGGTTGTTGTGCAGTTGTTCGGGACGGAGTCCCGGGTTCTCTTGCAGCAACCAGTCCACATGGGCGCTGACTTCGGCTACCAGATCCGGATCAATGACACTGCGGTAGGTGGCATAGCCTTCACTTTCGTACTGAGTTCGTTCGACGCTGCGGGTTCGACACGATGACATGGCGGGTCCCCGACCCCTACTCGGTGTCTTCGCCATCGGCATCTGCCGGGGCTTCGCCCAGCATGACCCCGATCTCTTCGAGGCGCTCCTGCATGGTGCCGCAACCGCGGTCGAGGGACTGCTACCTGCGGTCTGCCCGCATGAGCGCGTCGGCGATCTGTGCCACCATCAATTCCACCTCGTCCCGCCGTTCGGCAAGGCGCTTCTCTTCCGAGATCAGACCGAGCAGCTCCGCCCGCAGGCGGCTGATGCGGAACTGCGTCTGGTCTCGCACCACGAGGTTGACGATGATGAGCGCTACGCCGCCGATGAGAAGTCCTTCGAGCACCGGCTAGTTCTTTTTTTCGCCAACCGCCGGGGCGCGCCGCAGCTTCGATTCGAGCAGAGACAGCGTTCGTCGCACGACCTCAACATCGCGTTGCAGGCTCAGTCGATGTCCGTCCACCTCGGCCCGGATGAAATCCTGGGCCTCGCGGATCTTGTCCTCCGGAGTGTCCTCGGCGTCAACCTTGCCGGCATCCTCATCGCCGTCCTCGATGACGTCCTCCTTTTCGGCCGCAGCGGCTCCCCCTTCACCGAACACCTGGCGTTCGAGTCGCAGCAACTCTTCGCGAAGTTCTTCGGCCCGCTTGGCCAGAGCCTGCAGTTCGGTCGTGAAGTCGGCGATCTGTTCGGTGGCGACGCCCTGGATGCCACCCATGGCATCCTGCATCGCCGTGGCATGGGCCCGGATCCGACGCCGAAAAGGATCCTGCTTGGTTCGCAGGTCGCTGGCGCGCTTCTGGTAGCTGAGCAGAAGTTCGGCGAGCACGGCGATGAGCCCGACGACGACGACTGCGAAAACCCATATCACGGTGCGTGTCCGGGTCCGTTGGGATTGGGAGTAGGAGTGGGAGTGCGTTTGGGAGAGTGGCTTAGAGGTAACGGCTGGGAGCCGACGCGTCAAGACCGCCTGCGGGTCACCTCTACTGTGGCAGATCTGTGGCGTCAGGAACCAGCCGTCGTGTGGCCACCTCCGGATAGACCAGAGGCAGCGACCACGTCATACGGCGCTCGGCAACGTCTCCGAAGCCTTCGATCACGAGGGACAACTCCGTCGCGCTGTCACCGACGATCGCCGTCTTGCGATCAGCCTTCCGGTTGGGGAAGAACAGACGGTACACCGCCGTCTTCTGCAGGTGATCGTGGTGCGGCCGGTCGAACTCGTACGGATACGGCCCAGCCGTACCGCTGGGAGCGTAGCGCTCGCCCTCTTCGTCCACCAGAAACGTGTGATCACCGATATCGTCGAGTCGAGGATGCAGACCGGAGTCTTCGCCGTCGATGTAGATGGTGAACACGAGACGGCTGTAGAGAGTGTTCCCCCAACGGCCATCATAGCCGGGCCGCAGCAGCGGAAACTTGCGGTCACGAACGATGCCGAACAGTCGCCGCACATACTCGGCGCGCCAGGCGTCGAACTGGGACTTCTCGATGGGATTCGTCGGATCGAAGCCAGGATCGACGTAGATCAGGTACTGGAAGTAGAGATTGTTGATATCCGTGCCATTTTCGGCTGGATAGCGACCATCGATGAAGGCGTAGACGAACTCGCGCAGGCGGCTGTCGACCTGATCCTGATGCAGTCCGGCCTGCTCCGATTCGGAGTAGATGCGGGATATCTCGTAGGCGAACGTACGCCACGTCGCCTGCACGAAGATGCCGTCATCACCACTGTGGCTGCGATTGACGGCGCGCCAGGCCTTGGCCTCGGCCTGCTCGAAAGGCCCGGGGGGCGGGCCGTCGGGTCTACAGGCGGCCAGGAAGGCGAGGAGGAACAGCAGACAGATCATTCGCATGACGACTCCGTGGACAGCGGAACCCGGAGTACGACGCCTGAGAAACCGATCGGGATGGTAGTTTCTGTCAGCAGCCTGAACCACCGGTCGGCAACGCCGCAGGCGTTGCCGCAAGAACGGAGCGTAGCGACGTTCCCTATTCCTTGACCACCCAGAGCTTCACAGTCGCTGTTACATCATGCTCCAGCTGGATGGGCAGGCTGTAGACCCCCAAGGCGCGGATCGGCTCCTCGAGCTCGATCTTGCGCCGATCGATTTCGTGACCCTGTTCCTTGAGCAGTTCGGCGATATTCTGCGTCGTCACGGAACCAAACAGGCGATCCCCTTCGCCGACCTTGACCGTCGCCGTGAGCGATGCCTTCTCCAACGCCGCAGCCTGGGTCTCGGCGGTACGCTTGTCACGCTCAGCCACAGCCTCGTGCTGGCGGCGCTGTGACTCGAACTGCGCCACGTTGGCATCGGTAGCCAACAAGGCCTGGCGTTTTGGAATCAGGAAATTGCGGGCATAGCCGTTGGCGACGCTGACGATCTCGCCAGCACTGCCCACGGAGTTGATGTCTCTGAGCAAAATCACCTTCACGTGTCGATCTCCTGATCGGGGCCCCCGTTAGCGGGCGGCGGTTCGTCTTTTCTATGACCGATACGGCGCCAGTCGAACCAGGTGTCTCCGAGTCCCAGCAGCACCAGGAACATCAGTGACAGGCCCGATGTGAACGCCAACAACATGTACACCAGTACCTCCAGAAACCGCTGCACGCCGAGTCGCCACATCAGATGACGGATCAGCGCCAACCCTTGTGCTGCGTAGAGCAAGCCGAGCACGAGGGCTACATTGATCGCCAGGTCGCGCACAAGGCCACCGCCGACCAACAGTCCGGCGAGGGACGCGATGAGTGCCCAGATGAACGACTCCCACAGTCGCCAGCAGCGCACCGGGGCCGCCGGAGGCAGAGGCTGGCCGATACGCTCCCCCACCCCTTGTGCCACCCGGTACCCGAGCACGGCAACGAGCAACAGTGACACGAAGGCCATACCCGGCAGGAGCTTCAACGTCAGCTCGATCAGTTGCGTCAGCTGCTCGGTGTCGGGCAACTGCGCGCCAGCAGCTACCTCTTCGAGGGACCTCGTCACACCCTCGACGAAATCTCCTCGCTCCCACGATTCGCCGCGCAGGCCGAACAGCAGGAAGAGGGCCAGCAATCCCCCCGGCAGCGAGGCGGCGATAAGTGTCTCGCCGTAACCCCGGCCGCGCTCGACCTGCACTGCCGCCAGCAACCCGATGAGGGGTGCCGGTGCCAGGCCGGACAACAGAATCCACTGGAAGGGTGCCACGAACGACACCAGCAGCGGCAGACAGGCTGCCAGTGCCACTCTTCGAGTGCCGAATCGTCGTGCTCCCAGAAGGGTCGCGGCGACGAGGGCGAGACTCGCCAGCAGATGAAACAGGCTCTTTGTCCTCGCCCCGGTTACTCGCCCGCAGAACCGCTGTCGCCGCTGGCGGAACTGTCTGCACCTTCGGCCGCCGCCGCCGGTTTGGGCTCGCCAGCACCCTCGGGACGTCCGGCGGGCGGCCCATCAGGCCGACCGGCTCCCGGTGGGCCGTCGTCCCGGCGCGTGTCACGATCCCGGCGCGGCCCACGGCGATCATGAGGTCTGGCCGGCGGGTGGTAGATATAGACGTTCTCGGGGGCCAACTGAGGAATGCGCAGGAACTCACCGTCGACAGCGATGACCATGTGTCGCAGCACCGCCTCGTCGAGTCTCAGGCCCGCTTCGAGGGGGACGAGCATATCACTGTCTCCCTCAAACTGATAGAGCACGAAGAACGCCTGTTGTCGCTGGCGCAGTGCCATCGACGTATAGGCGAGCTTGCGCAGACCCCAGGGATCGACGTTGACGATCTCGGCGCCGGCGGACTCCAGCTGCGTCTTGTACTTCTCGACAGCGGCTTCCAGCTGGGTGTCGCCAACCTGAGGATCGAGGATGAGAACCAGTTCGTACTTCTTCGCCATGCGCTTATCTGCCTCGCTTCGCGGTCGGAGTCGGGGTGCCTGAAACAGACACCTAGAAAAGGTTCAGGCCGTGGTGGACGAACAAGGGGGCCAGGACCAGGGAGATGACCGACATCAGCTTGATGAGAATGTTCATGGAGGGGCCGGAGGTATCCTTGAAAGGATCGCCAACCGTATCCCCGACGACGGACGCTTTGTGGGGCTCTGAGCCCTTGCCGCCCAGGTTGCCCTCTTCGATGTACTTCTTGGCGTTGTCCCAGGCGCCGCCACTGTTGGACATCATCAGTGCTACCAGAACGCCGGACACGGTGGCCCCGGCGAGCATGCCGCCGAGGGCCTTCGGCCCCAGCAGGAAACCGACGACGACCGGGGCGAGAACCGCCAACAGCCCGGGAACGATCATCTGCCGCAGGGCGGCGACCGTGGCGATGTCAACACAGCGGCGGGCATCCGGCTTGGCGGTGCCTTCCATCAACCCCGGAATCTCGCGGAACTGGCGCCGCACCTCCTCGATCATCTTGAAGGCGGCATCGCCCACGGCCGTCATCGTCAACGCCGCTCCCAGGAAAGGGATCATGGCGCCGATGAAGAGGCCGATGACGACGACCGGCTCGGTGACGTTGATCACGAGCTTCTCACCACCCATGGCCAGTTGCACCGTGTTGTTGTAGGCCGAGAACATGGCCAGGGCGGTGAGGGCCGCCGAACCGATGGCAAAACCCTTGCCGATGGCGGCCGTCGTGTTGCCCAGAGCATCGAGGCTGTCGGTGATTTTGCGCGTGTCCTCGCCGAGGCCTGCCTGCTCACTGATGCCACCAGCATTGTCGGCGATGGGGCCGTAGGCATCGACCGACATGGTCACGCCCACGGTGGCCAGCATGCCGACGGCGGCGATACCGATGCCGTAGAGGCCGGAGAAGTGGAAGGCCAGACCGATGGCGATGGTGATGAAGAGGATGGGCAGAGCAACGCTTTCGAAACCCAGGGCCAGTCCTGAAATGATGTTGGTGGCAACCCCGGTCTTCGACGCTTCGGCCAGGTTGCGTACGGGCGCGCCACCGGTGTAGTACTCGGTGAGCAGGCCGATGATGATTCCCGCCAGAGAGCCGAAGAGCACCGCCAGGAAGGGCCCCGTGCCGAGCCCGAGCAGACCACGTGTCCACCAGGCACCGGCGACCATGAGGGCTGCCGCCAGGAACGTTGCATAGCGCAGCGCAGCGCCGGGGTCGGAGTTCTGCATGAGGCGGACGGTGAGTATGCCGATCAGACTGGCGGCGAGGCCGACCATGATCACGGTCAGCGGGTAGGCCATGGCCGAGACACGCGCCGTGCCTTCGGCGACGCCGGGGGCCAGTATGCCCAGGGTGGCCAGTGACGCCGTGGCGGCGATGGCGATGGTGGCGATGACGGAGCCGACATAGGACTCGAAAATGTCGGCTCCCATACCGGCCACGTCCCCGACATTGTCCCCGACGTTGTCGGCAATGACGGCGGGGTTGCGGGGGTCGTCCTCGGGGATGTTCTGCTCCACCTTCCCCACCAGATCGGCACCGACATCGGCCGCCTTGGTGAAAATGCCTCCGCCGACGCGGGCGAAGAGAGCGATGGATGAGGCCCCCATGGCGAAGCCGTTGATGGCGGCAGCGTTCGTCGGATCCTCCCAGGCGCCGAAAGCCTGCGCCAGGAGACTGATTCCCAGCATGCCGAGACTGGCCACTGCCAGGCCCATGACCGCACCGCCGGAGAAGGCCATCATCAACGCCGGTCCCTGGCCGTGCTGGTTGGCTGCCTGCGCGGTGCGCACGTTGGCCCGCGTCGCCGCCTTCATCCCGGAGAAACCGGCGACGATGGAGCAACCGGCACCGGCCAGAAACGCCAGGGCCGTGCCGCGATCGACCCCGGCCCAGAGGGCGCCGAAGACGACGATGACGAATACCAGAAGTATGGTGTACTCCCGTCTGAGAAAGGCCATGGCCCCCTCGTGGATCAGATCCGAAATCTCCACCATCTGCGCGTTGCCGGCGTCACCGGCCTTGATACGCGTGTAGATGATGAAAGCGACGATCAAGCCCGCTACGCCCAGGTAGGGGGCGGCTGTCGTCCAGACTTCCATGGTGGATGGTACCCTCCGCTCTCGCTGTCGCGAATTGTGTCAGTCTCTGTCGACGCCACCAGGCAGCGCCGGGCTCCCGTTGAAGCGGTTCATGGCCGCCTCGATCCCTTCCTGCAACCAGCAACGCGTCGCCGCGCTGCCACGCTGCACCAACCCCTCCACATCCTCCCCTCCCGAAAACGGGGCCAGCACGAAATCAATATCGCTCTCTTCCGGCGGCACCGGGCCGACGCCCAGGCGCAGGCGCGGAATCTCTTCTGTAGCCAGCCGTTCGAGGATGGAGGCCAATCCGTTGTGGCCGCCATCTGACCCGGACCGCCGAACGCGCAAACGGCCAAAGTCAAAGAGGAAGTCGTCGAGTACGACGAGCATATCCTGCGGGGCGATATCCACCGCCTCCGCCAGAGCCATCGTCGCGTCGCCGCTGCGGTTCATGTACGTCTGCGGCTTGACGACGAGAACTTCCTCATCAAAAAACTGTGTTACCGCCATGTGTGCTTCGTACCGCTCAACCCAACTGGCCCTGCCAGCCAGGTCGTCGGCAACGAGAAAGCCGACATTGTGCCGCGTGCAGGCGTAGCGGGTCCCGGGATTGCCCAGACCGACGACGGCACGCACGACGGATGGCGTCGATCAGGCCTCGGCGTCGGCCGCCGGCGCCTCGCCGGCCGCGGCCTCGCCTTCGCCTTCTTCGCCCTCGCCTTCTTCGCCCTCGCCTTCCTCGCCGATCTCGATTCCGGCAGCCTCCGCTTCGGCCTCGGCCGCGGCCTCCAACTCCTCGTCGATGGTGAGCCGCGGCGACAGCACGCTGACGATGGTCACGTCGCCGTCGGTGACGATGCGGCTCTCGGACTCGAGCAGGTCGCCCACGTGGATACTGTCGCCGATTTCGAGATCACTCGTATCGATCTCGATCTGCGACGGCATCTCGGAGGCGATGCAGTGCATGTCGACCGCGGTGACGCTGTGTTGCAGGGCGCCGCCACCGATGCGCACACCCACCGGAACCCCGACTGTGAGCAACGGCACGCTGGCCGTGTACTCTTCGTCAGCATCGATCCGCAGAAAGTCTACGTGCATGATGTCCCCATGCACCTTGTGGTACTGGACCTCGCGCACGACGGCACGTTCGTCCTTGTCGCGGCCCTCCTCGGTGAGCACGAAGATGGCGTTGCGCCCGCCTCCGGCGAGGGCCCGCTCCAACGTGCGGGCAACGACCTTGAAAGTATGGGGCTCTTGCTTATGCCCGTAGACGACACCGGGGAGCATGCTCTCCTCGCGGCGCAGTCGGCCCACGGGGCCCTTGCCGCGTTCGGGCCGCGGCTGCAGGGACAGCTCCTTGGTTTCGCGTTGGTAAATCTTGACCGCCACCGCCATTGGAACACCTCTCTCTTGCGTCAGCTGGCTGCCCGGCGAGGACTTGAACCTCGATAGACGGACCCAAAATCCGTTGTCCTACCAATTGAACGACCGGGCAATCACTCGTTGTCAGCCTCCCCTTGGCCGACCGCATCGATCAACCCCGGGACGGGTGTACATAGAAAGACCGGATACTCCGTCCCGCGCAGGATGGTTTCTGCGCGGCGCGCGGCGTTCCGGTCGTCATAGATGCCGTAGACAGTGGACCCGCTGCCCGACATCGATTGGGCCAGGGGGTCCGTGTCAGCCAGCAACTGGCTGGCTCGGGCGACGATGGGTTTGGTGTCTTCCACGAGAGGCTGAAAGTCGTTCTCCAGAACCGGCCACAGCCTGTCCGCGTGCAGACACCCGCCGCGTGCAGAGCCGATTAAGGTAGCGTATGATGAGGGATTCGACAAGACCCCATGCGGCCGCCGCCGAGCCAACTCGGCGTACGCCCAGGCGGTTGGCACCGGCTCAGGAGGGCAGACGAGGACGCACCACCACCCGGGCGGCGTCGCCCAGGTCAGCGGCAGCAGGCGTTCGCCCCGGCCTTCCACCAGCGACGTGCCCCCGCCGACGGCAAAGGGCACGTCGGACCCAAGATGTGCCCCCAGCTCGACAAGCCGTGACAGACCCAAGGGCCGGTCAGACAGCCGGTCAAGGCCGCGCAGAACAGCGGCGGCATCGGCACTGCCGCCACCCAGTCCGGCCCCGGCGGGTATTCTCTTCGTCAGCTCGATGTGGCAGCCGCTGGTGCCGGTCTGGCTTCGATACAGATCTGCGGCGCGCCAGGCGAGGTTCTGCGGCCCGGCGGGCAGGGCCGGGTCTGAGCAGTCGAGAGTGATCTCCGCTTCCAGGGTCACCCTGACCGTGTCCCCAAGACTGACGGTCTGAAAGACACCAAGCAGGTCGTGAAAGCCATCCTGCCGCCGCGACAGCACCTTCAACCCGAGGTTCAGCTTGGCATTCGCCGGCTCCAGACAGCTGGCAGAATCCTTCGTAAGTGACTGGTGTGACACGTCTTGACCCCAATCTGGGTGGTCTGTATCTTGGCCCGTTCCACGATAAAGTAGTGCACGAATCGGCTGCCTGCCGGCCTCCTTTCCCGGATATTCCTGCCGCCTTGGCGGTCATGCCCCCATGAATCGATGCGCTGATCAGGCGCGGCATTGCGCCCGCCTTTGCTTTCTGCTGCTGTTGATCCTGCTGCCCCCGACACGGGCCAGCGCCGACGCCGAGGATGACTTCGAGCTGGCGCGCAACCTGTTCCGCGACGCGGGCGACTACGGCACCTCGGCGCAACTGTTGGCCGAATTCATCCGCAATCATCCGGGTGACACCCACCTGGCAGATGCCCGGCTGCTGCTGGCCCGCTCGTACGCGCGCAGCCACCGCTGCGCCGATGCCGTGCCGGCCTTCGAAGGGTTCTACGACCAGCACCCCGATCACCTGGACGTCGCCACGGCGCGCCGGGAGCAGGCCGACTGCCTGCACGCCCTGGGTGAATTCGCCCGCGCCGCCGCCGGATATGAAGAAGTGCAGCGGCGTTTCAGCGAAGGCCAGTTCGCCGCTGGATCGCTGCTGGCGGCGGCCGCCGATTTTGCCCGCGCCGGCGACCTGACCAATGCCGTACGGGCCTATGACAAGCTGCTCACCGATTACGCTGCCAAGCCCGAAGCCCGTCGCGGACGCTACCGACTGGCACAGCTGTACTTCGCCGGCGGCAATGCCGCCGCCGCCCAGACCTTGCTGGCGGCCCTCACCGAGTCGGCGCCGGGCAGCGACGAAGCCCGCGACGCCCTGCTTCTGGTGGGCAATATCCATCTCGTGTTCCATCGCGCTGCGGCCGCCGGTGCCGCCTTTGACCGCCTGCACGAAGCCTTTGCCGGCAGCGCCCACAGCGATAGTGCCTACCTCGACCTGGCTGACCATCACCTGGCCAGGGGACGCTTCGACGAGGCCATTTCCGGGTATCAGCGGGGCATGGAGGCGATCGGCCGCGACACGTTGGCGGCCAGAGCCCGACTGGGCCATGCTGATGCTCTGCGACTTTCAGGGCAGGCCGCCGAGTCCCTGGCCGGCTACGGCGCTCTCGTGGCCGATGGGTCACCGGTGCGCGACCTGGCCCGACTGGGGCAGGCCATCGCCTTCGGCCAGACGGACCGCGTGGGTGCCGCCGTTGGCCAGTTCCTGCAGCTGATACAGACTCGGCCTGGCGGATCCCCGTCGCCGGTGACCACCGCGGCGGTACGGGAGCTGGGCGCCCTCTATCGCCGGCAGGGAGACCTGGCGCGGGCCAGCTCCTGGTTCCGCCGGTATCTCGACGACGCCGAACGTCTCGGCCAGTCCTTTTCCGAGTCGGCGGCCGAACTCGACATGGTGCACCTGCAGCTGGCCCAGGTGCTCGAAGCCAGTGGCTACCATGATGAGGCCGTGCAGCGCTTCGGCGACCTCAGTCGCGGCCTCGGCCCCCTGGCGGCGGAAGCCCAGTACGGACTGGCCTCGGCGTATGAGGGGGCCAGCGCCAGACGGCTCGCCATCGTCGAGTACGGCGTCTTCCTCGAGCGTTATCCCGGGCACCGGCGTGCTGGCCTGGTGCGGCAGCGGGTCGAGTACCTGCGCGGCTACACGATCGTCGACGAGGAGCGCCTCGCCCGTGCCCTGCAGCAGACCTACGTGGACGAGCTGACGGGAACATCGCGACAGCAGACCCGGCTGAACGTGGCCCGGGCTCTGCGCGATCACCAGGATTTCGCCAATGCGGTGCGCGCCTGGGAAACCTTCGTCGCCTCCTACCCTGGCGACGCGGCCCTCGCGGAGGCCCAGTTCTACCTGGCTGACTGCCTGTATCGTCTGTCGCGGCAACGGCAGTTGGAGGGAAGTCCGGACGCGTCTGATTCACTGCACACCCTCGCCCTGCAGGAGGATCGAATCCTGGCCGACGCCGACACCGGCTACTGGTCAAGGCTGGCGCGTCTGCGGCAGATCGAAGCCACCGCCGCCATCTTGCCTGACACGGCCCGCGCCGGGGTGCTGGAGGCCGGTTATTCCGCCTTCCTCGAGACACACCCTCGGAGCGATGAAACCGCCGAGGCCCGCGCCCGGGCATTGCTGGGGCTCGGAGATGCGCGCCGACGGTCAGTTGCGGGCGATTCAGCGGGACTGGCCGCGGCTCAAAGGGCGTACAGTCAGCTGCTGGAGGAAGCCGCCGCCTCGCCCCTTGCGGTTCGGGCTCGTTTCGGTCGCGCCCACGTTGCCTTGGAACTCGGCCAGATCGACGGCGCCATCGACTCGCTGTCGGCCCTGTTGCCAGACCTGGCCGGTACAGATCTGCAACCGGAGGTGCTGGCGGTGCTGGGTCGCGCCCTGGCCCAGGCCGGCCGCCATGGTGAGGCTGCGACTCGCCTCGGGGAATTGCTGCTGGCCTTCCCCGACTACGACGGACGGCGGGATGCACAGGAGCTGCTGGGCGACACCTATCTCGCCCTCGGCGACGCGGACCGGGCCGCGGAGCTCTTCGGCCGGCTGGCGGAATCCGACTCCCGAGGGGACGTGGGTGGCTCGCTGCGGCGACGGCTGGCCCGGGCGCAACGTCTCCAGGGAGATCTCGCCGCCGCCCTGCGCACGTACGACCGCTTGCTGGCCGAAGGGGCGGATGCCACCGACAGCCTGCAGCTGTCCCGCGGCCGGGTGCTGGCAGGGCTTGGCCGCACCGAACAAGCCGTTGCCGCGTTTCGTCAGGTGCGGTCCGGTCCCCTGGAGCCGGCAGCCCGACTGGGAGCAGCCGATCTGCTCTTCGCCGCCGGGCAGTTCGAGCCGGCGGCCTCGGCCTACGCGCCGCTGTTGATCGACGGGGTCGAGGCCGAGGTGATGGGTCGCGCCATCCTGTGCCTGGGCGAGCTGGGGCGCCGCGATGAGGCTGAAAAACTGTCTGACCAGCACCGCAAGCGCTTCGGCAAGGAGGGGATCTGGCCCCTTCTGTTCCGCCTCTCGGAGGGCCGCCACCTGCTGGCCAAGAGGGAGTACGACAAGGCCCGCAAGCTCTTCGAGGCAGTCGCCGAGGACGCCGTGGAGCAGCCCGTGCGTGCGGAGATGGGCACCAACGTACCTGTAGAGGTGCGGCGGATGGCCGCCGACCCGGCCAGTTCCGCCTCGTTCTACGCCGTCACCGCCCAGTGGGAGAAGATGCGGGCCGAACCCACCGAGGAGGGCACCTCGGCAGCCTTGCAGGCCCAGGCCAACTTCGCCAGTCAGAATCCGGCATCGCCCTTTGCGGCGGATGTCCACATGCGCCTGGCCGGGTTTCATCTCGCCCTGGACAATCTGTTGCCCGCGGCGGGGTCGTTCCGTCGAGTCATCGATGGTCCGCACAGCACGCTGGCGCAGAGACAGGAGGCCGTGTGGCAGCTGTTGCAGTGTTATTCGCGGTTGTTTCAGTGGGACGAGGCGCTACGGATTACGCGACGCATTGAGACCGAGTTCCCCGACCACCCCAAGGCGACTGACGTACAGCTCGAGATCGGGTACATTCTGCAGGAGAGGGGGCAGCACGCCCAGGCCATCGCCTTTCTGCAGAAAGTGTTGGAGTGGGCCGAAGGCGAGGATGCTGCGGAGGCCCGTTTCTATATTGGGGCAGCGTACCGGAACATGGGCGACTACACGGAGGCGATCAAAGCGTTCTACGAGGTCGCCTACTACGGTGCCGACGCCAGCACCCAGTGGATCAACACCGCTGATTTTGAGCGCGCCCGCTGTTACGAAGCCTTGAATCGACCCGATCAGGCCCGTAGCGTCTACCAGCGTATCATCCAGCGTGAAGGCGGCGACAGCGAGTTGGGTCGGTTCGCCCGCCAGCAGATCGACTTGTTGCCCTCTTCTCCCCGCGGGAGGTAGGGGGTTCCCCCGAACCAAGGCCGAGCCATGGATATCAGCCTCTTGCGCCGTGTGCCGCTGTTCGAGGTCCTCAAGGATGACGATCTCGAAGCCATCGCTCGCGTGACGATCACCCGCTCCTTCGACAAGGACCAGGTGATCATCCTCGCCGAGGAAGAAGGTGATGCCCTGTTCATCATCGCCAGCGGCCAGGTGAAGGTCAGCATCGTTACTGAGGACGGTCGCGAGGTGATCCTCTCCCTGCTCGGGGAAGGCGCCGTGTTCGGTGAGCTGTCGCTGCTCGACGGCAAGCCTCGCTCGGCCAATGTGGTGGCCACGGAAGACACCGAGCTGTACATGGTGCGACGCACCGATTTCCTGCAGTTGGTCTACAAGGTTCCACAGATCGCCGTGGGCCTGCTGGCCGAACTGGCCGCCCGCCTGCGCAAGACGGACCGCAAGATCGAGGGCCTGGCGCTGCTGGATGTCACCAGCCGCATCTCCGAAACGCTGCTGCAGCTGGCTGAGGAGCAGGGCTCGGAAATCGACAATGGCGTCACCATCCCTTCGCGTCCCGGCCACCAGCAGCTGGCCAACATGTCGGGCACGACACGCGAGACCGTGTCCCGCGTGCTCAAGCGGCTCGAGGCCCAGGGCTACATCTCATCGGAGGGTCGGTCGATCACCATCCTCCGCGAGGAGCACCGCAACACGTGAGCCTGCTGCCACACTGATGGCTACCGGCGTCAACCGCTACCTCCTGCTGACGCAGGATCCCGGACTGGTCGATGCCTGCACGGTAGCACTGCAGGATCGCCCGGCGGAAGTCGTTCCGGTGCGTGACATCGGACCGTTGCCGGCCCTGCTCGACCGCCAGATCGATCTCGTCCTCATCGATCTCAATCTCCCTGACCGCACGTTGCAGGCCACCGCTGACGTGCTAGGCCAGCGCCGCGAACTGCCCACCGTCATTCTGAGCAACGGACCTACGGACGCCTGGGACCGCATCTCCCGAGGCAGCCCGCTGGAGCGGGTTCTGCCGATGCCCTTTGCGGCCAAAGACTTGTGGACCATCGCCGACGATCTGGTCGAGCGCAGCCGGTTTCTGCTCGAGCAGCTTGTCGGCGAGTCGAGTGCGATCCAGGAGATTCGCGCACAGATCATTCTGGTGGGGCCGACGCCGGTGACCGTGCTCCTGTCCGGTGAGTCCGGCACCGGCAAGGATGTCGTGGCCCGGGCCCTCCACCACTACAGCGGTCGGGAGGGGGCACCTTTCAAGCCGATCAACTGCGCCGCCATTCCTGAGAATCTGCTCGAAAATGAACTTTTCGGTCACGAGAAAGGCGCCTTCACCGATGCCCGGTCGCAGACGCGAGGGATTTTCGAACAGGCCAACGGTGGTACCGTCTTTCTCGATGAGATCGGCGAGATGGCGCTGACGGCGCAGGTCCGACTGCTGCGCGTACTCGAAGAACGAAGTGTCACACGTATCGGCGGCGAGGCCGCCATCCCGGTGGATGTTCGCGTGTTGGCCGCCAGCAACAAGGACCTGCTGGCAGCGGTGTCCCGTGGCGAGTTTCGTCGCGATCTCTACTACCGGCTGAAGGTCGTCGAGATGGCCCTGCCGCCGCTGCGCGAACGCCGGCACGACATTCCACTGCTCATCGAGCACTATGTGGCGCAGTTGACCCGTGACCGCCGCGGTGCCCGCTTCGAAGGGGTATCGGCGGAGGCCATGGATCTCTTGATCGAGTATGACTGGCCGGGAAATGTGCGCGAGCTGCGCAACCTGGTGGAGAACCTCGTCTTTCTCGGTCCCCGGGGTCCCGCCGGCCCGCCGGACGTGATCCCCCATCTCGAGTCCCCGCCTGTGCTGGGTCGTCATCTGCCCATGCCGACACACAAGACACCGGATCAGTCAGAGCGGGAACTGATCTACTTCGCCCTGCTCGATCTCAAACGCGAAGTGGCAGAGATCCGCGGCTTGCTGGATGAACGGCAGGAGGAGCCCACGAGGCCGTTGGCCCGCCCGATCTATCCCATCGACGGGGACGAAGGCAGCGCCAGTGACCTGGCCGCTGGCGAGGGCGCGCCTTGGGAGGCTGACAACGGTTCGACCACTTCGTTGAAAGACCTCGAGCGCGGTGCCATCGTGCGCGCTCTCGAACAGGTCGAACACAACCGACGCAAGGCGGCCGAGCTGCTCGGCATCGGCGAACGCACCCTCTACCGCAAGCTCGACGAATACGGACTGAGATGAGCAACCTTCGCACGAGAGCCGCACTGGCGATCCTGCTTGCCATGGCCAGCCTCTGCCCGGCAACCGCCAGCGATGGTGATGATGGCGTGGCTCGCTTCGAGGAGTTGAGCCGCGCTTTCCGGTCGGTCTACGAACGGGTTGCACCGGCGGTGGTACTCATCCAGACGTCTGGCGACAGGGAATTCAGGCTGCCGCGCTTCCACCCACGCATTCCCCCCTTCGAGCCGGAAGAAGGCGGCCAGTTCAGCGGCCTCGGGTCGGGCGTCATCGTCTCTGCCGACGGCTACATCCTCTCCAACCACCATGTCATCCGCAACGCCGACTCCATCGAGGTCACGCTGCACGACCGCCGCCGGCTCACCGCCCGTGTGGTCGGCGTCGACTCTCTGATCGATATCGCCCTGCTCAAAGTGGAGGCACAGAATCTGCCGACGGCTGATCTTGGCCGATCCGCGGATCTGCAGATCGGTGAGTGGGTGTTGGCCATCGGTTTTCCCCTGGGAATGGGCACAACCCTGACCCACGGCATCGTCAGCGCTCTGGGTCGACAGGCCGACGTGATCGACGGCGCCGGGGTTATCGAGAGTTTCATTCAGACGAATGCCGTGATCAACCCGGGAAACTCCGGTGGTCCTCTGCTCGATCTGCGGGGCCAGGTCATCGGCGTGAACACGGCGATCTCGACGAAGACCGGATACTTCATGGGATATGGCCTGGCGGTGCCCATCGACCTGGCACACGAGGCCATGAACGACTTCCTCGAGCACGGCCGTGTCGTGCGCGGGTATCTGGGCATCGCCATGGGCGATGTCGACGCCGAGTGGGTAGCTCGGGAGGGGCTCGACCTGGAGCCGCCTCGCGGAGTCTATCTCAAGGAGATCTACGCCGACACCCCGGCCGCTCGCAGCGATCTGGCGGAGGGCGATGTTGTGCTTTCCGTGGATGGCGCGCCGGTGAACGAAGCCAACGAAGTGCAGACGTTGATCTACGGTCGTGATCCAGGCGAAACGGTGGGGCTCACAATTCTGCGCGATGGCATGGAACGCCGTATCGACGTCATCCTCGGCGAGCTGGAACAGGATCGGGCTCTGGCACGCGGCCACCGGCGCGTCGAGCAGCTTGGCCTGACGGTGACCGGTCTCGAGGCATCACGGGCTGACAGACTCGGGTTTTCTGACGATCTGGCGCAACAGCTCGGCCTCGAGGATAGACGCCGGGCCGTCGTCGTCGTCGACGTCGACCCTGAAGGTCCTGCCGCGTCTCGGGGCCTGCGCCTGGACGATGTCATCACTGAGATCGATCAGACGAAGGTGGAGTCCCTCGACCAGTTCATGCAATCCATGTCCCAGCTCGAAACGGGTAAGTCGGCTCTGTTCTGGTTCTGGCGTCCCGACGGCGGCATCGACGTACGCGCCTTGTCCATCCACTCTTCTGAATGAATCCAATGCGGTCCCTGTCATTGAACGGCGCTGACGCGCTGATGATGATCGGCGACTCGGAGCGCAACTGTGACCTCTTCTGGGCCACCGGTTTTCGCGCCCCCGACCCGTTCGTCTATGTGATGGCCAAGGACGGTGCCTTTGTCGCGGTGAAGGATCTCGAACTCGATCGTGCCCGCCAGCAGGTTCGGAACGCCGACGTGGTTGCCATCAGCACGTACGAGAAGCGAGTCGGTGACAGCCCGCCCGCCGGTGCGGTTCTGGCCGAGCTGTTGCGCCACCACGGTCTGCAGCGACTGCTCGTTCCGGACGACTTCCCCCTGGGCACCGCTGACCGGTTGCGCCAGGCCGGCTTCGAGCTGCAGTTGGCCCCCGCTCCGCTGTTCCCCCAACGGGCCGTCAAACGCGAGGACGAAATCGAGGCCATCGCCAGCGCTCAGCAGGCTGCCGAGGCCGGCATGAGGGCAGCCTTCGACGCCATCGGCAACGCCAGTATCGAAGGGGCGGAACTTCGTCTCGACGGTGCGCCCCTGACCTCGGAGGCGGTACGGCAGCGGATCCATCGGGCCCTGCTCGAACATGACTGTATCGCCCGCCACACCATCGTCGCCGGCGGTGAGCAGGCCATCGATCCGCATCAGGACGGGCACGGGCCGCTGCCGGCACACCAGCCGATCATCATCGACATCTTCCCGCAACACTCGTCCACGGGGTATTTCGGCGACCTGACCCGTACCGTCGTGCGCGGTACGATCACCGACGCCGTACAGCGGCTGTATGACACGGTCGCCGCGGCACAGGCGCTGGTCCTGCAGGGACTGGGCCCCGGCGCTGATGGGCACACATTGCACACCCGCGTCGTCGACCACTTTGAGAATGCGGGGTATGAAACCGGCCAGAGTGACGGGCGCATGCAGGGCTACTTCCACAGTACCGGTCATGGCGTCGGGTTGGAGATCCATGAGGCACCCTCGTTGTCTCGCCGCAACTGCGTTCTCGAGCCGGGTCATGTGTTGACCGTGGAGCGCGGCCTCTACTACCTCGGCATCGGTGGTGTCCGTATCGAGGACCTCGTCGTAGTGGACGCCGAAGGCTGCCGCAATCTGACGACCTTGCCGAAAGTTCTGGCACTCTGACAACAGTGGGCAATCAGCTCACCGTCGACCTGCTGCGGCGGCTGGACAGCGTTGCGGGACGGCAGTTGCTGGCCCGGGTGCAGGAGCTGTCGTCATCGCTGGCTCCCTGGCAGGTACTGGAGCGTCTGCGGCGGGACACGCCGCCGGATCTCTGTCGGGCAGCGGTCTCTGTCAGCGACGCCCGCAAGGCGGCTGGCGACAAGTTCGGTGCCGACGCCGCGCAGATGTTCTTCGACACCGAGGCCTTGCAGATGGCCAGCGGCGCTCCGGTGGCCCAGCATCGCGCCGCCCGTTTCGCCGCTGACGAAGCGGTTGCTGATGTGACCTGCGGCATCGGTGGTGATTGTCTGGCTCTGGCGCGGCGGGGTCCGGTGGCCGCCAGCGATGTGGACCCGGCGCGCCTGTGGATGACCCGGCACAACGCCGAGGTCACCGGTGTGGGCTCTCGACTGGTGGTTGCCCGGGCCGACGCCCGGGTGCCCGCCAGCCGCTGCCAGGCGTTGTTCGCCGACCCTGCCAGGCGCACCGAGGCGGGACGCCGGGTGCGTCGCGGCAACGACTACTCACCGACGTTGGCCGAGATCGTCGCACCGCGTCCCCGACTGACCACTCTGGCCGTCAAGGTCTCTCCCGCCCTCGACGAAGAGCAGATCCCCGCTTCAGTGGATGAAGTGGAGTACGTCTCCTGGCGCGGTCAGTGTCGCGAGGCCGTTCTGTGGTTCGGATCAGCGGCGACGGCGCGACGACGGGCGACGGTCATCGATGGCGGCGATCTGCGCTGGGACGAAGCGGCACCCCCCAGTGCTGAAGTCGGCCCCCCGGAAGCCTACCTCTACGACCCGGATCCGGCGGTCGTACGCTCCCACCTGGTGGGCCTGCTGGCGCGCCAGCTCAGTGCCACGCTCGTCACCGATCAGGTCGCCTATCTGACTTCGGCAACCGAACAGGCCACGCCCTTTGCTCGCTGCTTCCGCGTACTGGCTCAGGTGACCTTCGGCCTCCGACGGCTGCGGCAACGGCTCGACGCCGAAGGCTGGCACGTGGGCGAGATCCTGCGGCGGCGCTTCCCCGTCGATCCACCCGCCCTCAGGCGCGATCTGCGTGGCGCGGGTGAAACTGGCTCTCAGGTCGTCTCCCTCGTGTGTACGCGGGTCAGCGAACGGCCGGTCGTGTTCATTTGCGATCCTCGTTGACATTGGGGACTTTCCTCAGTGGCAGGTGCGCCAGAAGGTCTCCCCCTTGCTCGAATTGAGCTACAGATGAGAACCAAACTCCTAGTCGGCTCCGCCATCGTCGCTCTCGGTGTCATCGCCTTGATGATTCTGGGGGTGCGGCAATCGTCCTCCAGACACGTGACCCTCGATGTCATGGTAGAGCTGCCAGCCGCAGAGATCTCCGGTCGCCGCATCCAACTGGCTGGATGCACCGTCGTTCCCGGCACGATCGAGTGGGACGAATACCGCCATCGCCCCGTCTTTCAGATCACCGACGGTACCCGTCACATGCAGGTACGTTATACGGGCAACGCCGTGCTTCCCGATACCTTCCAGGATCGGGCCCAGCTGGTGATGGAAGGACGCTTCCTGCCGGACCAGGATCGCTTCGAAGCCGAAGTCGTGATGGCCAAGTGTCCGTCGAAATACGAAGGTCAGAATTACGACGACCATCGCTCAGCCCAGGCTGTAGAGACCGTGACGGGGAGCTGAGCCCGTACCGTGGTCGACATCGGCTACTTCGCTCTGTGCCTGGCCCTGGCTGCCGGCGGGTACTCGGTCTTTGCCTCCCTGCTCGGCGTCCACCGCCACCATGAGGGCCTGATCCGTTCCGGCGAGAATGCGGCGCTGGCGGTGTGTGCGTTGTTCACGGTGTCGGCTCTCGGTCTCTGGTATGCGATCTTCACCAAGGACTTTCAGGTGCAGTACGTGGCCGAGAACACGAGCCTGGCCATGCCGGCGCACTACGTGCTCGCTTCTCTTTGGGGTGGTCAGAACGGCTCGATTCTGTTCTGGGGCTGGGTGCTGTCGCTCTTCACCGGTGCCACCGTTCTGCTGAACCGGCACCGCTACCGTTCGCTGATGCCGTACGCCGTGGCCGTGCTGGCCGGCTCCTGTTTCTTCTTCGCCGTGCTCAACGTCTTCGCTGCCGACCCGTTTGTGCGACTATCCTTCACGCCGCAGGATGGCAGCGGCCTGAATCCGATCCTGCAGCATCCCTACATGGCCATCCATCCGCCGCTGCTCTACGCCGGCATGATCGGCATGACAGTGCCCTATGCCTTCGGCATCGCCGCCCTCGCCGCCCGGCAGCTCGACAACACGTGGCTGCGAGCCATGCGCCGCTGGCTGCTGATACCCTGGACGTTTCTGGGTGCCGGTCTGTTGCTGGGAGGAAAATGGGCCTATGTCGAACTGGGCTGGGGAGGATACTGGGGCTGGGATCCGGTGGAAAACGCCTCCCTCATGCCCTGGCTGGCAGCCACCGCCTTGCTGCACTCGGTGATGATTCAGGAACGCAAGGGCATGCTGAAGGTGTGGAATATGGTCTTGCTGTTTTTCACCTTCGGCATGACGATCTTCGGTACTTTCCTGACCAGATCCGGCATCGTCTCGTCCGTACACGCCTTCGCTCAATCAAGCGTGGGGGACTACTTCGTCGTCTATCTGATCCTCATCGTCCTCGGCTCGTCGCTGCTGCTGCTGCGCCGACTGCCGGATCTGAAGGCGGAGAATCACCTGGAATCTTTCGCCTCCCGCGAAAGCGCCTTCCTGCTCAACAACTGGATACTGCTGGCCCTGCTGTTCGCGGTTCTATGGGGAACGCTGTTCCCAGTCTTCTCCGAGGCCTTTACCGGCGAAAAGATCACCGTGGGGGCGCCCTTCTTCAATCAGGTCAGCATCCCTATGGGGCTGGTTCTGTTGTTCCTCACCGGGGCCGGCCCGCTGTTTGCCTGGCGCCGTACGTCGCGGGAAGGCTTCCGGCGCAACTTCGGCGTCCCCGCACTCTGGGCAGCGATCTCGCTGATGGCCGTCGCTGCGGCTGGCGTGCGTGACATCTACGCCCTCATGTCATTGAGTCTTTGCGGCTTCGTCGGCGGATCCGTGGTCCTCGAGTTCTGGCGAGGTATTGCCGCGCGACGGCGGACCACGGACGAATCGGCCCTCGTGGCGTGCTACACACTGCTGGCCAAAAGCCGTCGAAGATACGGTGGCTACCTTGTCCATGTGGCCATGGTCCTGCTCTTCGTGGGCTTTACGGGCAACGCCTTTTCCACGGACCGCGAAGTTGTTCTCCACCGCGGGCAGTCAGCGACCATCGGCGACTACACGATCACCTTTGAAACGCTGGCTGTTGGCGACGACGACACCAAGGCCGTGTCTGCTGCCGCCCTGGCTCTGGAACACGAGGGTCGCTTCCTGGCAACCCTGGTTCCCGAGCGGCATTTCTATAAGCGGGCAGAGCAGAATACGACCGAGGTCTCCATCTATTCGCGCTGGTTCGAGGATTTCTACCTCATCTTCGTCGGCTCGGCCGATGATGACGGATCTGCCAAGTTCCAGATCTACATCAACCCGTTGGTCGGTTGTGTGTGGTGGGGGTCGGTGTTATTCGTCCTCAGTTCCCTGTGGACCATGTGGCCCTCGGCCCGGGATCGACGCATGGCGCGCCTCGACCGCGAGTCGTCGCCGGCCGAGTCCTGGGATACACCGCTCTCAGGGGCCACTTCGTGATGCGCTGCAGCGCCCTGCTCGTCGCCGGCCTGCTGCTGGTGGTGGTACCCGGCGACGCGGCGCCGACGCCGGAACAGGTCAAGGATGTCGCTGCCGACCTGGTCTGTCTCTGTGGCACGTGCAATCGTGAGTCCCTGTCCACCTGTCTATGCGGCTTCGCCACCTCCGAGCGGGATGCCATCGGTGAAATGCTCGAAGGGGGCCAGACGCGACAACAGATCGTCGACAGCTACGTGGGCCGCTTCGGACCGATGGGACTGGCCAACCCCCCGGAAGGCTATGATCTGGTCTGGGTGGTGCCCTTTGTCATGCTCGGGGCCGGCGTGCTCGGTGTCCGGCAGGTACTGGTCTACTGGCGTGGTGAGCGGCCGGCGACGACGACGCCAGGCGGCGAGGGAACGGTGAAGACCAGCAGCTTCGACGACAGGTTGCGGCGCGACCTCGAAGAGTTCGAAGCCTGACGATGTCAGTCCTGACCACTATCGCCTGCATGGCTCTGGTCTGTCTGTTCGCCGCCGCCGCCATTCACCCGATTCTGACGCGGCGGCACGTCTGGCGACGCGCCACCGGATCACGTCGGCTGCGGCTGGAGTTGACGGAGCGCAAGGAGCAGCTCTACGCCTCCATCAAGGAACTGGAGTTCGATCACTCGCTGGGCAAGATGTCGCCAGAGGACCTCGAAGTGGTTCGCCAGGACCTGGAAGCAGAAGCCGTCGAGGTGTTGCGCCACCTCGATCGACTCGAAGACAGCGGCGACGCAACAGACGATCTCGAGGCGCGCATCGAAACCGAAGTGGCGGCTCGCCGCGGTCGCGGCGACGAACCCCGGAAACAGGGATTCTGTCACGGCTGTGGCGAACCGCGCCGTCCCGACCATCACTTCTGTCCACATTGTGGTCAGTCCTTCACGCCATGAGTCTGCTGTGGCGCCTAGCCACTACCATCATGCTGGCCTGCCTGCCGTTGGCTGCCGATACCGTGTCCGGCTACGTCCTCGACACGCAAACCGAACAGCGGCTGGTTGGTATTGAGGTGGCCTTTCTCGGCGGCGGCGAGGAAGGTCTGACGGAGATGGTTCGCCGCCGGACGGACGAAGAGGGAGCCTTCTCCTTCTCCGGGCCCTTCCTCACGCCGGGTACCACCTTCGTCCTGGTAGCCCACCACGAGGGCCTGGAGTACGACACCGAGCCGTTGCAGGTGGGGATGCAGGATCAGGTGATCATCGAGGTCTTCGACGGCACCGAGGACGACGGCCAGATCCGTCTGGACGGACATCACCTCTTCCTCGCCATCACCAAAGCGGGAGTCGATGTGGCCCAGCTCGTGCATATCGACAACGATGGTGCCTCGACCTACATCGGACGTGCCTTCGGTGACGAACGGCGGGTGTTCCAGATGCAGGTCCCCGCTGGCAGTCTGGCTCCACAGGGCCATTCCGGACAGGTGTTGCGCGCCGGGCCAACACGGCTGTTCACCACCACACCATTGCCCCCCGGACGGTCGCAGATAGCCTTCACGATTCAGCTTCGCGGCGACGACTTCGACGGGTCCTACGAACACGAAGTGCTCTATCCCACCAGCCGTCTCGAGGTATTCGTGCAACCAACCGACATCGAGTTGCCAGCCAGCCAGTTTGAGGATCATGGTGAGATCCACCTGCACGACCAGGGCTACCGACATTACCGGATGCGGGACCTGGATCGCGGTCGTACGGTGGCGATCCCACTGCCCTATTCACAGCCCCTGCGCTGGTCTCTGAAGTGGGCGATGCTCGTCCTCGTTCCGGCCTTGCTGGCAGCAGCGGTGGCCCTGACCCGACCCGCCGCTGCGGCGCCGCCGGCAGGGGCGACCAGATCCCAGTGCGAGCAGTTGATCGCCCAGCTGGCCGACATTGACGACCGGCTCGACACGGCCGATGAGCGTGGGGCCTTCACCTTGCAGCAACAGCGTCAGCAGCTGAAGAAGCAGGTCACCCTCCTCTATCGACAGCTCGACGACACCACGGGCTGAAACACGCGGAGCAACCTGCCTTGGACCTGTGCGTGGAAGGGGTGCACAAGCGCTACGGCCCGGCCGTAGCCCTGGCCGGCGTCGACCTGACCGCCGGCGCCGGTACCCATCTGCTGCTGGCGGGCGCCAACGGTGCCGGCAAGACGACTCTTCTGCGGTTGCTGGCGGGTCTCACCGGTCCGACCGAGGGACACGTGACGATCGATGGTGAAGACCCCCGTCGGTCCACGAGTCGGCGGCAGCTTCTGGGTCTGCTGTCGCATCAGACATTGCTCTACGATGATCTCACCGCGGCGGAGAACCTGCGTTTCTTTGCCGGCCTCTACGGATTGCCCGCAGACACTGTCATCGCGGCGCTGGCCAGTGTCGAACTCGGAGAGTATGCCCAGGCTCGTGTCGGTGGTTTCTCGCGAGGCATGAAGCAGCGGCTCGCCCTGGCGCGGGCGACGCTGCATGCGCCGCGAGTGTTGCTGCTCGACGAGCCCTTTACCGGACTCGATCGGAGTTCGGCCCGGGCCCTGTCCTGCCGCCTCCTGGAGCGCACCGGCGAGGCCGGCGTTTCTTCGGTGCTGGTAACGCACAACGTCGAGGAGGCGACCCACTTCGTGAACCGCGTCGTCGTGTTGCGCGGCGGGCGGATCGTCTGTGATGAGCCATGGGCGGATGGTGACGGCTCTGAGCTGCAGGCACTGTGCGACCACCACCAGGAGACCGAGACCCCATGAAGGCCCTGCCGGGAACCTGGGGCCACGTGAAGCTCCTGCTGCGCAAGGACCTGGTTTCCGAATGGCGCACCAAGGAACGCTTGAGTCCGATGGTGTTCTTCGTCCTTCTCGTCCTGCTGGTCTACAACTTCGGCTTCGAGCTGGGCGGTGCCGCGCTGTGGGAGATCGGCCCCGGCGTGCTCTGGTCTTCCTTTGTCTTTGCCAGCCTCTTCGGATTGCAGCGCACCTTTGCCGCCGAGAGTACCAACGACTGCCTCGACGCGATCCTGGTGGCCCCCGTCGAGCGGGGCGCCCTGTATCTTGCCAAGATGCTGGGCAACGTGCTGTTCCTTCTCGCTGTACAGCTGCTGACCCTGCCTCTTTTCGGGCTCTTCTTCAACCTCACGCCCGGTCTCTATCTATTGCCCTTGCTGCCGGTCTTTGCTCTCGGCTCAGCGAGCGTGGCCTCCGTGGGAACCCTGTTTGCGGCCATGGCCGGCCATTCGCGCCTGCGCGAGTTCCTGCTGCCTCTGCTCGTACTCCCCGTGCTGATTCCCGCGTTGATCTCCTGCGTTGCCGCCACGGGAGTGATTCTGGCGGCCCGGATCCCCGGGCACAGTCCCGCCATGTGGCCGCCGGAATTGACCGTGCACGTCGGTATGCTTGGATTGTTCGCCGTGGTCTTCACGACACTGGCCTGGATGTTGTTCGACTTCGTCATCGAGGAATAAGGCGTGATATCGCTCCCCGCAGCACTGGCTTCCCTGTCCATGCTCATCGCCATCGGTGCCGTGTTTCTCTACGCCCCCGCGGACACTCCGCCACAGATGGGCAGTACCTGGCCGTACGTGCAGCGCATCTTCTACTTCCACGTATCTGCCGCGCTGTCGGCAGGCATATCTTACGTGCTGGTGTTCGTCGGCAGCGTTCAGTATCTGCGCACGCGCGCCGACCGCTGGGACCGCTTCGCCGGGATCAGCGCCGAGCTTGGCGTTCTGTTCTCTGCCTTCGTGCTCTTCAGTGGTCCGATCTGGGCCCGGCCGATCTGGGGCGTTTTCTGGCGCTGGGAGCCGCGGCTGACGACGATGCTGATCACCTTCACCATCTATGTGGCCTACCTGATGGTCCGCTCCTACGGAGAGCCGGGTGAACGAACACAACGTTTCGCCGCCGTTGTCGGCGTCATCGCCTTCGTCAACGTGCCGTTGGTGCATTATTCGATCAACATGTGGGCCGCCGACCAGCAGCAGCACCCGGTGCAGGTCGAACTCGACCCGGCCATGCAGCAGACGAAGCTGATCTGTTACTTCGCCTTCGCCTGTCTGTACTTTCTGTTATTCCGCCTGCGGCTTCAGCAGGAACGCCAGGCGGCGAGACTTCAGGTACTGCAGTAGGCATCACACGCCTAAGGGGAGTACTCTCAGTGGAAACCGGACTGACCTATCTGGCCATCGCCTACGGCGGATTCTTCGCCCTGCTCGCCGGCTACGTGTTCCGTATCGCCCGCCGCAACGACGAACTGCAGGCATCGGTGGAGGCGCTCGAAGTACGTGCCGCGGCTTCGACCCGCGACGGGAGCTGACCTGTTGTCACGGTTTCGAGCGTCGCTATATTCACACCTCCTTTCGCAAACAGGGATGTCGCAGACCGATGGTTGAAATGGAAGTTCACCGGGTTCAGGTATCCTCCAGGGCCTATCACCGGGTTGTTCTGCACGCCAAGGAGGGCGAGGCGAATCTGCACATCGTCATCGGTCCGACCGAAGCGCGCGCCATCTCCATGGCACACCGTGGTCAGAAGCCCTCCCGGCCTCTCAGCTACGATATGGCCCACGCGCTGCTGGACGAAGCGGGTGCCCGTATCGAGCAAGTGGCGATCATCGACCTGCAGGACGGCATCTACTACGCTGAAATCCGTCTGCTGGATGAGGACGGGCGCAAGCGGGTCGTCGATTCTCGTCCCAGTGATGCCATCGCCCTTGCGCTGCGCAGTGATGCGCCGATCTTTGCCGATGAGTCCGTGTTGGAGGACGAAGAAGAGGACTGGGACGAGGAGCTCGAATTGGCCACCGATCTGTCCGGGCCCAGTGTCGACGAGGAACCACCGGCCGGCGCAGTGACCCTTGACGAACTGCTGGCTGAGTCCGAGCATCCCGTGACGGAGCGTGAGGAACTCGAGAAGCGACTGCAGCAAGCTGTGGCCGAAGAGGCATATGAGGAGGCGGCGCGTCTGCGTGACCGCCTCTCCCAGATGGCGAAAGACTGACAACCAGGACGATGTCCCGACTGCCATGACCGAGAACCGCAGCACATCGCGCAAGCGCCGAGCCCTGGTGGAGATGACAGTGGTGAAGGCGAGTCCCTACCTGCGAGCTGAGAAACCACTGATGTGGTTGTGCGAAAAGGACGCAGACGAACCGCGTCTGCTGCCGATTGCGGTGGGTGAATTCGAAGCGGCAGCGATCCAGATGCAACTCAGTGGCGAACGGCCTCTACGACCTATTTCCTACGACCTGTTCGCGGCGTTCCTCGATGAACTGTCGGTGCCCGTCCGCAGGGTCGTCATCCACTCCGTCGAGGGCCAGGTATTCCACGCCGCTGCCGTCGTCGAGCGGCAGGGCCGGCTGCGCGAGATCGACTGTCGGCCATCCGACGCTGTCGCCCTGGCGTTGCGTACCGACGCCTCCATCTTCATCAGTGGTGAACTGCTCGACATGGCCAGCATTTCCAGCGCCCCGGACTGCGCCGATCTGGACCGGACCATCAGTCGCTTCTACGAACTGGAGCCGCAGATTCTCGGTGATACGGCCGCTGAGGATGCCGCCCGCGCCGCGGCCCTGGAGGCTGACGACGCTCCGGCCACTCCCGTTGTGGAGGACGCGCCGCGCGACCACCTCTCCGACCTGCAGCACAAGCTGGAACAGGCCGTCATCTGCGAGGAGTACGAGGAAGCGGCCATGCTGCGCGACGAAATCGAGCGCGTCAAGAGCGCCCAGACCTGATCCGGCGGCTGAACGTGCCGACTGGTCGCCATCCCGCGGGGCTCCTTCTGGCTCTGCTGCTGCTGTCCTGCGCCGGCGAAGATCTCCGTTTTTCCACCCCTGCCACAACGTTCCGCACCTACCGTGAGGCGCTGACCCGCGGCGACGCCGAAACGTCCTGGCTGTGTCTGAGCAGCGGCTACCGTCAACTCGAATTCGAGGGCAATGCGGACCGCTGGGCGGCTCACATCGAAGGCCCGAGTGTGAGCCGGGAGGTAGACCGCCTCGAAATCGGTCAGGAGACGGAGATCAACGATCGTCTCGCCTTTCTCCAGTTTGATCCTTCCACCGTCGGACCCGGGCGCGCCCCGTTCTACTACTTTCTGTACGAGGCAGAAGGCTGGAGGATTACTACCCATCTGGACAGCCTGTTCCGGGTGGAGTTGGAAGCCGCCATCGAGCGTGACGAATTCAGCCTGCCCCGCCTCCGCCGGTGACCGCGCTGGAGGTTCTGGCGAATCTTCCGATACTACTACTATGAACAACTTGGCACAACGACTGCTGGGCCCTCTTTGTGTCCTGCTGGCTCTGACCCTGGGCGGTTGCGCCCTGCGGACGATTCCACCGATCCGCTACCTTCCCCTGTTCGGCAAGGAGAAGGAGGTGACCACGACACAAGTCCTGGTCCGGGCACTTCCTCGGCAAAGACATAGCGATTCGGGTGCTCGCTTCCTTCCTCGACAGCCGTCCGCAGCGACACGCCGTGCAGGCCTTCGCCATCGGCGCCGGCCATGTCGAGGATGTACTGCACAACATCCATGTGTGACACCAGATCCTCGCGCCGGAACTGCGGTGTCACGCCCGGCGCCTTCACCATCAGCGGCACGCGCACGATCGTGTCGTAGAGCTCTCCCTTGTAGATCAGGTCGTGGTCGAAGAGGTGGTCGCCGTGGTCTGAGGTGAAGATGACGACGGCGGCGTCGTAGAGTCCCTTCTCTTTCAACTTGTCCACCAGTTGGCCGATCTTCTCGTCGATCATCGTCACGCTGGCGTAGTAGTGCTTGCGCATGCGGCGGATTCGCTCCGGCGTCGCCCGGCTGGGCTTGATCACCGTCGCCCCGTGGGCTGCCTCCAGCCGACGGTGCTGGGCGAACAGCTCATCCGGGATCCCCGCCCGCTCCTCTGCCGTGACCTGCGGCATGGGGATATCGTCGTCGTCATAGAGATCGAGGAAGCGCTGCGGCGGGTCGTAGAGGTCGTGGGGGCTCAGGAAGCCGAGGTGCAGGTAGAGGGGGGCGCGCCCGTCCCAGGCGTCGAGCCACTCCAGGGCGCGGTCAGCCATGTAGATGTCCGGGTGCAGCCCCTCCGGGAGGGGCCAGACGATGGCCGCCAGGTTGTCGTAGAAGTCAGGGTCCGTGTCGTGCAGGTCGAAGGGTGGCTCGTAGCCGGCGGCGCGTACGGCGCGGATCCAGTCGCAATCCTGACCGCGAATCTTCAGGGCACACTTGTTGTCGTGTTCAGCCAGGTGTTCGTGGAAGCCGGTGGGCGGCAGATGCGTCTTGCCGATGCTGACGCAGTGATAGCCTCTCTCGGCCAGCCGCGGCAGCCAGTGCAGGCAGCCCGACGCCGGCTGGAAGCCGTAGATCCCGGTGTTGTGGGGAAACAGGCCCGTGTAGAAGGCGGCACGACTGGAGACACAGGTCGCCGCCGGGGCGAAGGCCCTGTCGAAGACGACGCTGTCGCCGAACAGGCTGTCCAGATTCGGGGTCCGCATCCACTCGGCGCCGCCAGCGCGCACCGTGTCCGCCCGCTGCTGCTCGGCGCTGATGAAGATGATATTGGGGTGCTCGCTGGACATGCAGGTCCCTCCTGGGTGGATTGTACGACAGGTCAGGTCAGCCCTTCAGGGCACCTACGGTGATACCTTTCGTCAGGTGCTGCTGCAGCACCGAATAAACCAGCAGCGTGGGCATCATCATCAGTACCAGGCCGGCGAAGGCCATGCCCCAGTCGGAGCGGTACTGGCTGACGATGGTGATGTTCGCCAGCCCCAGAGGCAGCGTGCGCATCGCCTCGGAGCCCTCGCCAGACAGAAACATGAAGGCCATGAAGAACTCGTTCCACGTTCCGAGGAAGGAGAAGATCCCCACCGTGATCAGTCCCGGCCGCGCCAGGGGCAGCATCACCGACCAGAAGGCGCGCAGCTCGCCGCAGCCGTCGATCAGGGCCGACTCGTGCAGGCTGGAGGGCAGGGATTTGAAGAATCCCGTGAGGATGAAAATGGCGAAGGGCATACCGAAGGCGACGTAGGCGATGAGCAGACCGAGGCGCGAATTGAGCAGCCCGATCTGTTTCATCTGGAAAAACAGCGGCACGATCGCCAGCTGCAGGGGGATCATCAGGCCAGCGAGGAAGTAGAAGAACAGTGGCCGCGCCCCGGGAAAGCGAAACCGCGACAACGCGTACGCCGCCATGGCCGCCACGAACACCGACAACGTGACCGTGGTGACGGTGAGGACGATGCTGTTGAAGAAGTAGTCGCCGAAATGACCCTTGGTCCAGGCGTTGGCGAAATTCATCCACTGAAGGTCACCCAGGTCCGGCAGACTGAAGGGGTCGAGAAAGATGTCACGATCGGTCTTCAGCGACGTGTACAGCAGCCAGGTCATCGGGAACACGACCACACAGGTATACAGGATCAGGATGCAGTAGATCAGCAGGACCATGTTAGAACTCGACGGTTTCGCGGCGCATCAGCCGCAGGGTCACCGTGGTCCCGAAGAACACGATCAGGAACAGGATCACGGCGATCGCCGTGGCCTCGCCCACGTGAAACTCCTTGAACATGGCCTGCACCATGCGCGTACCGATCACGTGGTTCTCCGTGACCGGCCTCTGGTTCGTCAACAGCCAGATCACTTCGAAGGCCTTCATGCCGCCGATGATCATGAACACGATGGAGATGGACAGCACCTCCCAGATCAGCGGCAGAGTGATCGTCCAGAACTGCAGCCAAGGCGAGGCGCCGTCGATGTCGGCTGCCTCGTACACGGTCTGGGGAATGCTCTCCATGGCGGCCAGGAACAGGATCATGTTGAACCCCGCGGCGGCCCAGATCGACATCGGCACCAGGGCCCAGTAGAGGTTCTGCTGGGCCAGCCAGGCATAGCTCTCAAAGCCATCGAGTCCGAGGCTTGTCAGGATGGCGTTGACCGGTCCCCCTTGCGGGTGGTAGAGGTGCATCCACAACAGCGAGGCGGCGACCTGTCCCAGGATGTTGGGAAAAAAGAACACGATCCGGAACAGACGCGATCCCCATAGCTTGCGGCTGATGCACACCGCCAGGAACAGGGCCAGGGGGAGCACGAAGCAGGGGATCACGAGCATGATGAACAGGTTGTTGCCGAGGGCGATCCAGAAGCCATCGCTCTCGAACAGCAGCCGCCGAAAATTGAGCAACCCGACCCACGTCATCTCCGTCAGGCCGTCCCAGCGGTGCAGCGCCCAGGAGAACGACTTGAGGCTGGGGATGATGACGATCATCGTGTAGAACACGGCCGCCGGGCCGACGAAAAACGCCACCCCCGCCCAGCTGAGGCGCACCCGCCCTTCGGATGAGATCGCGGCCGCTTTCTCCCGTCGCTTCTGCGCCCTGAGATGCAGCGTCGACCACACCCAGTAGGCCATGGCGGCAGCCAGCAGTCCGAGCAAGAATGTCGGCTTCCACACGTGCCGTACCGTCACCACATCCGGGTTCTCGGTGCGCGACCGCACCACCTGGGCCGCCCCCTCCAGGAAGTCAGCCACTTGCTGCGGCGTCGACGCGCCGCTGAGCAGCTGGAAGCGTGCGTCCTCGAGAAACTGGTCGAACTGCGGATACCCCTCGCCTGGGGCCTGGCCGAAGGTCGTCGTCGCCCCCTGCACGATCCGCATCAGCTCGTGCATGTCCTCGGTGAGGTTGCCCTCCATCGCCCCGCGCACGGCGACGACGATGTCGCGCATGCGCGCGAACTCACCGGCCATCCTGGCTGAGGTCATGAAGCGGAGAAAATCGACCCCCTGCTCCGGATGACGGCTGCCTTTTAGCACGAAGAAATATCCCGCCGAGGTGTACAGCGCCTTGGGGTCGGCCACGCCTGCGGGTGTGATGGGGAGGGGAAAGGTGCCCAGTCTGAAGCCGTCTGGGATTTTCCCCTGCATCTCGCTCTTCAGCCAGGAGCCGCACAGGATCATCGCCGTATGGCCGAGGAAAAACTCCATCTGCGCCTCGGTGTGGCTCATCCCCGCGGCGCCGGGCTGGAAGTAGTTGGAGCTCGTTCGCTGCACCAGCTCGAGGGCCTGCACAAACTCCAGATTGTCAAAGCTGCCGGGCACCAGGAACTTCTGCTCATAGAACCGCTCCCGACCGACAAGGTGGTAGTAGGCGTTGTCGGTCAGGCCCTGGGAGTAATTGGGGTACCGACCCTGAAAAGCCAGCGGCCAGATACCCTCCCCCCTGATTTGTTCGCACAGGGCGAGGAACTCGTCCCAGGTACGCGGCTTCATCCAGCCGCGATCCTCGAACATGTTGCGGTTGTACCACACGGCGTGGGCCGCGTACTGCAGTGCGATGCCGTAGGTCTTGCCATCCTGGGTGTAGCGGTCGAGGCTGCCGGGCAGGAAGGTCTCGCGCCAGGTTGTCTCCCCCGTCCAGCTCGGGCCGTCCAGGTACTCATCGAGAGCCAGGACTTCGCCGCTGCGTATCAGGATCCAGTAGTTGAGGTCCGCATTCGTGACCTCGGGATAGGTGCCCTCGAGGATGCGGACCCGGATCTTGTCGGCAATTCGGGGGTCGCCGTAGATGTCGACATCCACATCGGGCCGCGTCGCCTCGTAGGCCTCGCCGACGTGGAAGTAGAAGTCGAGTCCTGAGCCGCCTTCGAAGACAGGCACCTCAATCGTGACGGGCGGCTCATCGGCGTGTGCAGGGGCCTCGGCGCCGGCACTGAGGGCGCCGAGCAACAGCGCCATCCCGAACCCACGCAAAGACTCTGTAAGACGTACGTAGGCGCTCAATCCCCGCTTTCGGTGTAGTTGGCGATCCACGCCGGGGGCTCCTGCCGCGGATCGATGATGTCCGGATCGGTGAGCCGCAGTCTTTGTTTGCGCTCGTTCAGGTCGTTCCACACCGCCCACACGGGTAGGCCCGGGATTTCCCAGTCTGCCATGACGAGCTCATCCATCTGGCGGATGCGCGTCGCGTATTGCGGATACCATGCCAGGTTTACCGATTCCAGAGGATCGTTGTCCAGATCGTAGAGCTCGCAGACGTCTTCTTCGGTATGGATGTACTTGAAACGCTTGTCACGCACCATGCGACATGGATCGAGACTGTGGTAGTACTCGGAGAACACGTGCTCTTGCACTTCCCTCCCATGGAAGGTCGGTTCCAAGTCCTTGCCCTCCACGACCTCGGGGACTGCCGTCCCGGTCATGGCCAGAACCGTCGGCAGGATGTCGATGTTGCTGACCAGTGCCTCGGAACGTTCTCCTTCGGGCACGACACCCGGTTGGGAGAAGATCAGCGGAATCCGCACAGCATCCTCAAAGAAGGTGTGTTTCTCGCAGATGCCGTTTCTGTAGAGCATCTCCCCGTGATCGGAGGCGTAGACGATGAGGGTGTTCTCACGGAGTCCCGCCGCGTCGATGGCGTCGACCAGTCTGCCGATGCAGTGATCGGTGTAGGACACGAACCCGAAGTAGGCGGCGATTGATTTGCGGATCATCTCCTCGGGCAGATTCCACAGCTCGTAGTAGTTGACGCGCTCCACGACCCGGCGGGGCCGGTCCGTGAAGTGCACGAGGTAATTGGGCAGCTCGCCGATATCGTCGGGGTCGTACAGCTCATGAAAACGCGGCGGCGCACACCAGGGCGGATGGGGGGCACGGAACCCGGCGTAAGCGAAGAACGGACGTGTGCGGTCGCTCTGCTCGATGAACTTCAGGCAATCGTCGACGACGAGGGTGTCGAACATCTTCTCTTCGCCATGGGGGAAAGGATCGCCTTCGACATTTCGGTAGCTGTGCTCCCACATCTCCGAGATGATGTGATGATTGTTGTAGCGTCGCTGGACGACGTCGCCGACGAGGTCGCCGTATGAACCTGGGCTGACCCCGTAGTTGGCAAACCCGAGCTCGCCGAAGGGGTCGTCGCCGTCCACGTGCTGGTCGGCATGCATGAAACCGGCGCCGAAGCTGTCGTATCCGTCCCGCCTCATGCAGTCGACCAGGGAGGGTACGGCGGGATCGATGCACTTGCGGTAGGCATTACCCGAACGGTGGCGCAAGTTGTTGTGCGTCACGACGCCATTGGTGTGGGGTTGCGTGCCTGTGATCCAGGCCACGCGCGAGGGGCCGCACAGAGGCGAAGCGCAGAAGGCGTTGTCGTAGGTGAGACCGCGCTGTGCCAGACGGTCCATGTTGGGCGTGTGCACGATGTCGTGACCGTAGCAGCCGGCCACGGCCTTGCTGTGCTGGTCGGACATGATGAACAGGACGTTGGGCCGGTCATCTGCCATCGATTCACTTCCCCTCCCGTGTGAGCCCGTATAAAAGAAAAACAGGGGTAGAAGCCTACCCCTGTCCTTCCTTAGCGGTTCACTGTGAAACCGCGATGTAGTGCGGACTCTTCTTACCGAGCCACAGCCGCCTTGATCCGTGCCCAGGATGCATCCTCTACGGCGGTGGCGCCATCGGCCCCCACCAGGCGGGCGTCTACGAAGCGCTCGGCGAAGCGGAAGGTCGCTGCCTGACCGGAGAGTGTGTGGTAGGCCTGGTAGTCCAGCGGTGCCGTGTCGTAGTCTGGCATCGCGATCTGCAGACCGATAACCTTGCCCGGCGTCAGCGGCGAAACCTGGCTGTCGTCCTCGGAAAGGACGAGATCATCGAAGGGAGTGACGTAGAACTCCAGGATCGACCGGGTGGGGTTCGTGCCGGTCGATCTGCCGAAAGCACTGAGGTAAGGCAATTCGTTGGCCCAGGCAGCGCCGCCGGGATAACCGCCCCAGCGCTCGTCCGGTACGTCGTAGGTAAAGTTGTACTTCTGGGCCTGAGCGTTGAAGTGACGCTTCTTGTCTTCGTCCGACAGGTCTTCGTTGTTGCGGTTGTACGAACCGCCCGAGTGGTCCCCGTCCACCATGAACTCCATCGAATCCTGCTGCCACGTCGAGCCGGGATTGCCGCCGGCGTATTCGTTGATATAGACGTTGTCCAACCTGTCGACGGCGCCGTACAGGTGATTGCCCGTCTGGTTCCAGGCCACCCAGATGCGGTAATCGAGATCCGCCGGATCGTACTGCGCACCGGCACCCACCGTCGGGTCCTGGAAGAAATCTGTGGCGATCAGAGACGGAGGTCCCACCACATCTTCCCAGTCGTCGATGCTGCCGTCGAACGCGATATCGGGCAAGTCGGCGTCGGCAATCTCGAAGATGAGGTATACCTTTTCGCCGATGTGGGCGCTCGCACCGGTGGCGAACCCTAGAAACAGAGCAAGCACTGAAAAGCGAATGAGAAATCGCATGAAATCCTGCCTGGTTTTGGGGAAGATGACGGTGGCTAGGGATAGAGGGAAAGGAACTAGGACGGACATCACGCGATTAAAGCAAATCGCCTCTCCGAAGTCAAGAAAAAGTTCCCCGGCGGGCCCGTCCGGCGTATTTTGTGGGCTGGTGCGCGGCGCCAGAGCCAATCTGACTCGCACGTGCCAAAACGGGTCACAAAGAGACCTCTCTCCGACTTCTTCTGGGGAACCTACGGTACCGATGCCAGGACAGTCTTCGATGGGTGCGATGGGCAGGAGAGGGTTGCCGATGCTTCTGGTCCTGCTGCTGGCGGTGTCTTCCGGCTCGGCCGAGGTCAAACGGTGGCGTGTCGGCGATGCGGCACACCCCTGGAATCTCGCGCCGGTCACCGGCCGGCTCGATTGGGGTCGGGGGTGGTCGGTCGAGATTCTCGCCGACGACGACGGCGACGGGCTCATCGACGAGGATGGCGTCGAGCTGATCGACAACGACGGCGACGCCCTGATCAATGAAGACGGGCCCGACGCCCAGATCGACAACGATGGCGACGGGACCTTCAGCGAGGATCCGCTCAACGGACTGGACGATGACGGCGATGGACTCGTTGACGAGGACCCGGAGGAAGCCGTCGACAACGACGATGATGGGCTCGTCAATGAGGACTTTTCCGATCCCCAGGTGGATGACGACGGAGATGGCCTGCTCAACGAAGACGGGACGATGACCGATGGGGACGACGACTACGACGGCCTGAGCAACGAGGACCCACCCGACGGGATCGACAACGACGGGGACGGACTCCTCGACGAGGACGGACCACGACTGTTGGACGATCCGGCGCGTCAGATCACCACGTGGCTGCGGCCGATCAGGTTGAACAGCACGCGCAATCTGGCCACCCTGATCAACGAGCGATACCTGGCGGGGGAGTTCGGGGGCATCGTCGAAGACAGAGATCCCTTGAGCCCCTTCATGCTGGTCCCCAGTGTATTCGGCTTTCGCAACGAGCCCGCCGATCCGTTCTCGGCGTCCAATTTCGCAACCAACCTCGACATCGCCCGTGTGGACTACGGGAAGATGGTCGATGGTGACCTCCGTACGGCCTTCGGCTCTACCCGGGGTGGACGTGGAGGCATCGCCGCGTATTTGATGGGCTTCTACTACATCGATCGTGTGGTTTTTCGCCCTCGGCCGACCTTACCCACGGCCACGATTGCCAACTACATCATCCTCTACGGGACTCCCCAGACGATCGACTCGAGAAACGAGGTGCTTCAGGCCTCACGGACGCTTGTACCGCAGGTCAGCGGTCAGGCCAGGCCCGTGGTCAAGGATCTCCGCTTCGATCCGCCGGTCCTGATGGGCAGGATCGACATCAACTCACTGGATCCCACAGGCCTTCGCGTGGAGACGGCGGAGGTTGGTCTCTACGGTGAGGGCTTTCCTCTGGACGCGTCCTTCACGTCCGAGATCATCGACGTGGGCACCCCCGTGCCCCGCATCCGGCGTTACCGTCACCAGTGGGAGCTGTTCGGAGCCTCCGAGCGCGACGAGGTCGATGCTGTATTCGCAGACGTTCCCGGCAATCTGGTCAACTGGGGTAAGGTGCGTTGGCGTGGACGGCGAGTCGGCGACGGAGGCGATGTCCGGATCCAGTTCCGCGCGGGGAGTTCGCCAGACACTCATGTGTACGCCCGAAGTCTGGGACCCGGGATCGAGGATATCCGGGACACGGACAGGCAACCGCTGGACAGCTTTGCCTGGGCAAAGCTCAGGGAAGGACGGATCGACGTGAGGGGTCTGCGATATAATGAGTTAGGTGTCGATCTCGGTGCGGATGACGAAGCTGGCTGGAGCTTCTGGTCGGCTCCTTTCCGATTCGAGGACGGCCTGATCGACGAGATTCTTCCTCCTGAACTGTGGCACACGGCGGGCGTGACTCTGCCTTTGCCCGGCCGTACCCGCTACTTGCAGTTTCGCCTCCTTTTCGACAGTACCCAGCAGAGCGCGGTCATGCTCGATTTCCTGGAGTTCGATTTCGACGTGCCTCTGGTCAGTGGCGGCGTGCTGGCGGAGGTGTTTCCGGCAACGGTGCCGCTGGGGGAGGAGGTCTCCTTCCGTTACTTTCTGCGAGCTTTCTTTGACGACGAGGATGCCACCGGCTTCAACCGCCTCGAGATCGAGGTGCCCGACATCGGAACCCGGGTAGATACTCTCCGCTTCGACGGCCAGGACTGGGGCGAGCTCCCCGTCCTGGACAGGTTCACCGGCGACCCGCTGCTGGACGTTGATCCTCGGCGTCTCGCACCACCGGTGGGCCTCACCGATTCCCTTGGACAGTTCGCGCAGACGGTCCTCGTCGATTCCCTGACCGGTTCGACCAAGCTGTTGATCAAGCTGCCACCGATGAACGCAGAGCATTTTCGCTTCGGCGAAAACCTCGAACTCATTTTGAGCGCGAAACTCTTCCGTGGATCAACACAGTTTACCTCCGTCGTGTGGGACGACCGCTCCGCCCAGCGCAGTGATGTCATCCCTCACCCCGTCGAAGGCGGGGACGCGAGTCCGGAGGTTGCCACCGATGCCCTTCTCGTCGTCGTCGACGGAATCGACCGAACCCTCAAGACTCCGCGGGTGAGTCCCAATCCCTTCACACCTAATGGTGATGGCATCAACGACGAAGTGGTCATCGCCTTCGATCTGTTCCTCCTCCTGGGGGAGGCCAGTGTGGTTGTCGACATCCACGATCTGTCCGGCCGTCTCCTTCGCCGTGTACGGCCTGTCTCCCGCGGTGCCGGCGCCGCCGAGGTGAGCTGGGATGGACGCGACGAAGAGGGGATCCTGCTCCCTCCGGGGCTATACCTCTACCTTCTCAGGGTCGGCAGCGACAAGGGCAACGACGAGCGGGTCGGCACCCTCTCCCTGGTCTACTGAGATCTGGTCGGTCCCGTCCAACCCTGGCTCATCTGGCCACCCCGGCCTGGGCCAGGTTGTTCTCGAACCAGCGGGTCTGTGGGGCGTGCCGATCTCGCAGGGAGTCGATAAATCCCTCGAAACGGGACGCCTCCTTGCTCTTGCGCAGTCGGTGACGGATCGGCCGACGGATCTGCTCGTATGGGACGGCCACCAGCTCGATGGGAGCGTCGAGTCGGAACACACTGTACCGATCTTGTACCCGTCGCGGTCCCAGAACCTTGCCCACATCTTCGCGGTTGCTGTCCCCGAAGACATCGCGGTAGGACGACTGGAAGAGGGATTCGATGTGCATGCGCCCGCTGTCGCTGAGGGTGTGTCCTCCCACAGGCGCGAGCTGGCCACGCTTGGAGTAACGCTGGGCGAGGGCCTGGAGACTCTCACCAGCATGGGCTGCGTCAAGGATCTGCTGAGCCTCCTCCTGCGAGTCGACCAGGACCTCGGTCATTCGGATCGGCCCCGGCAAGGAGGTGTACGAGTCGAGGTGCTGCTCGTAGTGGCGCCGCACCTCCTCCTCGTCAACGCTCACCCTCGAGGCGACCTCTGCTTTGTAGAGGTGCTCGAATACCAGCTCCTCCCGTTTCGCTTCCACCCAGGCCAGCACGTCCGCCCCGAGATCCCGGCCCCCTACTCGCGCCTGCAGGAGCAAGAGAGTGTCACGGAGAGCACTCCTGTCCACCGTCAGAAAGACGGCCAGACTATCCTTCGGCTGATGGGTCGTCGCCAGCTGCCTCATCGACTCGAAGAACGTGCCTACCTGCAGCTGGCCACCGCGATAGGAGACCAGGGCGGCCCCCTCCTCCGCCGCCTGCAGGCCCCCCCGCTGCAGGCCGTTGAGCACGGCTTGTGCCTGCTCGCCGTGGTAGCGCACCTCCCAGCGGGTATTGAGCCGGGCCAGAAACTCCAACACCTGCGTCGCCCGTTTTCGCCTGTGGGCCTGAGTGGAGAGAGTTGCTCTCAGCTCCTCAAAGGGCAACCTTCGCTTGTGGAGGATCTTGACGACCTCGAAACCATCGGCCGTCTGGATCGGAGCGCTGACCTCTCCCGTTTGCAGTCGAAAGGCGGCCAGGCGTACAGACGCTGACATGTCCCCCGGATTGAAGAACTGCTCCAGGTTCCCTCCTCGCTCGGCATCGTCTGCCAGCGACCGCACACGCGCCAATGTGGCAAAGTCAGACCCTGCCTGTAGAGCTCGGACGACCTCTTCGGCGTCTGCTTCGGTCGCCAGGAGCATATGGGCGGGAATCACCTGCCATCCCAGGTCGCGGGCTTCGTAGTCCTCTCTCAGCTCTTGCTCTGTGACGTACACCCGGCTGTCGACCGAATCTCTGAGCACGTCCTGGATCAGCTTGTCCCGCAGCTTCTGCGCCAGTTCCTTCTGTACATCGGGTGTGGCTTCCAGTTCTCTCCTCTCGACTTCGATCCCCATGATGTGGCGATCGACGAGACTCTGCAGATGCTTGCGTCGCGCCTGCGCACCGGGGGCGGACGATTTCGCGAACTCCGGCAACGCCTCCTCGAAGCGCTGCAGCGCGGTCAATGAGATCACGTGATCCCCCACCGCCACCAGAGGCGGGTCGTCGTTCAGCGGATCCTGCTGTCCGCATCCGGTCGCGAGCAGGACAGCGGCCAATGCGCCCCTGATCGCGTTCAACGCCATTGTCGTTTCATGGACGGCTAGTGCGCACTCATCTCGATATGGCCGTCTGCATAGATGCGTCCCACGTCGCGCTCGAACTCCGCCGTGACATCGGTGGTTTCGATGGGCTCGTCCTTGTAATCGAAACGCAGGGCGACATCGAGAATGTGAACGGTCACGCGCGAGACATCCGGGGCCAGGGGTTTGAATACGATGTACCCCTCTCTCTCCTGAGCGCTGAAGATGTGCGCGTCGGAAAACATGGTCGATCTGAGCACGTCGATGCGCGACCGCCACTCGTTGAATTCGTTCCCCGGAATCCCCGGCAGGACGCCGCCCTCACCTCCGCCCGCGTAGCGCCGAAAATACACATACAGCTGTTCGAAGCTCAGGGCGTAGTACTGACGCCCGTTCTGCGTCGTGATGTGGATTCGCCTCGGGTCAATATGCACTTTCGGATACTCGTAGTTCTCGACCCGCAGATGAAAAACTGTAAAGCGTTCCGGTGTTTCGCCAGTGCGAAAACTCTTCGAATCACCGAATGTGTAGGGATTGGTGGAATGTGCCCCTTGATTGGAATGCGAATTGAACTGGCGATTCAACTCCTCGCTGGTCGTGGGGCGTAGGCTGATTTCCAGGCGTTCCTGTCTGAACGTCACCGTGCCATCATCGGCAACCTCCTTTCCCAGACCCTGGAATTCCTCTTGCAGGGGTTTGAGCGTACCGGTGTAATACCGGTATGACGAGCACCCTGCTGCCGCGATCGACAGCGACAGCAGCAGAATTCTCCAATAGCGACATCCGTTCATGACGTCCCAGATCACCCGGTGCTACTCCAGTCCTGCGTAGACAGTGATGAACACGATGCTCTCGGTACGCACTTCTTCTGCTGTCTTGCGGTCGACACGGGCGATGCGCAGACCCGATTGGGCCCACAGATTGTAGCCCAGATAATCGACGTGATTGGTGAACTGCGCCGCATAGACCCACTCGCTGCGGTCCGAGCGAATCAGGTCGTCTTCGAGTTCGTCGCGGAACTGGTTGACGGTGAGGTGCTCCAGACCGGTCTGCAGCTCCGTATGCGACAGAATCGGCAGGCGCACAATCAGAGACACCAGCTCGTGTAATTCCGTTGTGGCAACTCGAACGATGTCGCCCTGTTTGCGTGGTGGCCTGTGGTGTTGGAACTCACTCTTGATCCGGGGCTGCACCAGGAGCCGGCCGAAGCTGTACGTATAGTCAAGCTTGTTGATCATGCCGAGAAACGTGGCCGTCTCGCGAATGTCCTGCTCTTCGACGGGTCGATCGTCGTAGTCTACCTGTCGGAAGAACTCGTTCTTGATCCTGGTCCGGAAATTCACCCTGTCGGTGTGGTACTGGTAACCCAGGTAGCTCGTGCTGGCCCAGGCATCGCGCATCGGCAGGGGATCGGCATAGGGTACGAGATCTCCCCGGGACCCCTCGCGCACAACCCACTCGACGACGTCGTCACGGATGTTGTCTTTCACCCGCCGCACGCTCTGGTAGACCTCCACTCGTCCCCAGCGGGGAAAGTCTCTGTCGTAGGTGAAGAGCGCGTAGTTGCTGGTGCTCGAGCGGTCGTCCGCCAATTGGCGCTCGTCCAACCGTCCGAGGGTCAGGCGCGCTTCCGGCCATGGGTGGGTGCCGACGTAGATGTTGTATCCTCTGCGGTCGCGCTTGTAAAGATAGTCGGGCAGTTCGTCATTCTCGAAGCGGTCGACGATACCGTTGTTGTTCATGTCGATGCCGAACAGAAACTCCGGGCGATCCGAAGCGTAGCGCAAGAACGGCTCGGCGTAATCGGGGGACGTGTTCTGGCGGAAGTTCGTGTCGTTCTGATTGAAGTCGTTGATGAAATCGTTGTTCTCGTCGAAACCGGGAAAAACCCTCGTGTCCTGCGAGAAGCCGGTTCGGAACCAGTCGGGATTGCGGTCCTGATCGTCGTTGTCGTCGACTAGCTCGTAGACGAAGCGAGTATTGTCATCGTAGTTGATATCAGCCGCGCTGTTCTGAATGCCTGCCAGATACGTACTGGTGCTGTAGTCGGCATCGACGTTGTAGAACTCTCCGAACAGGAAGTTCGAGTAGCCGCGCTTGTAGACGTTGACGAACCACGCATCCGCCGCCTTCATGCTGGCGCTGTGCCGGGTCACGTCGGTCTCGGCCCGACGGGGGTAGCGGAAATGCTGCCGGCTGCGGTCGTACTCCGCCGACAGGAAAAAGCCGCCTGCGTCGCTCACATCGAGGGTGACGCCGTAGACCTCGAGGGCCACCGGCAAACCGTACACCACCCGCACGAAGCGCTGGTTTGAGCCGTCCTGGACATTGCCGCTGGCTCGAAGTGTGCGCTCTGGAATGCCCTCCGACAGGATGACGGGCTGCCCGTTGTTGTTGAGCTGACGGTTGGAGGTGACATCGATGCGGTAATCGTTGGCCAGCAACAGCAAGAACTCGATGCTCTTGATCCGCGACGCCGCGGGCCCAAAGGCATTCTTGTACTCCGGGCCTTCGAGGTCGTAGATCAGGACGATCACCTCGTTGCCGTTGGCAGACACATATCCCCGCTCCCGGAAGCCGCCTTGAACCGACGGGTGGTAGTCGAGAATATTGCTGCCGTCCAGAGATCGGCGATTGCTGACGCGTTCGCCGTCAACGGAGGTGATGATCATCTCTTCCTGGAAAAACGCGGCACCGGCGAGACCGTCCTCAGGGGAGTCGTCGGATAGCCGGACCTCGATACGGGTGACGTCGGCATTGTTCTGACCTTCGGTCAGCGTACCTCTGAGCGGGCTGCCCTGGAAAGCCTCGCCTTTGGTCTGCGCGTTGAAGGCGCTCACGTAGGTCACCCCCACGGCGGCGAAATCACCCACCTGCACGACGCCGCGCCCACCCAGCAGATTCGTGTCGTTAGAACGCTCCCTCGCCGAGCCCACAAAGCCCGTCTCAACGTCCCCGATCGCACCCGGAGCACTTGGACGCGAGGCCAGGAACGTCGCCTGGTATTTGTCGGAAGCCAGATCCAGTTGGATCCCCGTGAAGGTCGGCTTTGAGAATGTCATCGGCGTCAGTGTCGAACGGATCCGATCGCCGATGGTCAGGGCGTAGGCGTACTGGCCTCTGGAGTCTGAGGCGACGATCAGGTTGCTGAACCAGCGCTGAAAGACCGTCGTCTTGAACAGGTTGCTGCCCCCGGTCTGGGGGGTTGAGACGCGCCAGTCGTAGACGAGTTGACCTCGGGTGAGGTAATTGCCGTAGAGATCGTAAAAGTAATCGCCTTCCTGCGAGGTGTTCACGTAGCGCTCGTAGTGCGTGCGTGCGTAGTTCGTATAGGACTGCTGGCGCCATTGGTACTCGTTGAACAACTCCTGCGGCACGTACCATTTCTTCACAGCCGGGTCCAGCGCATTGTACAGCACGCCTGACCCCAGGGGCTCGTAGGATACCTCTCCGCCTCGCCGGACGCCGAGACGCGCGCCAAAGTCTTCCTGGGCGATGGCGACACCCGTCGCCGACCTCAACAGCAGGGCAGCCGCGACGTACGCCAGTATCCTGCAGGCTCTCTTCACAATGTTCCCTTCGCCAAAAACTCGGACGATCTCAGTATACCACGTGAACTGTGCGTACCAACTCCTCGTCACCCTTGTCTGCCTCCACCTTGATACGACACAGATAGATCCCGGGTGCCACGAGCCGGCCATTCAGATCCCGGCCATCCCAGCTGAACTCGACGAGCCCTGCCGTGACCTTTTGCGCCGCGCTACCCTGCGACGTTGCCCGTCCGACCAGACGGCCACCCAGATCGTAGAGGTTGACCTGGAGCGGGCGTTCCTCCAACACCTTGAGAACCGTAAGACGGAAGGACGCTACATCGTTGATCCCGTCCCCGTTGGGGCTGAACACCGGGGACAGAGCCAGATCGGCGATCAGGCCCCCTGAGACGGGCATCAGGCTCACCTGCGCGGTACCGCTCGACACCAGCTCCGTGGCGTCCTGTCGCTCGGAGTCCACCCGCTGGAATACCGACTCGAGATCCTTCGAGTCTCGGATGAAGCTGGTGAATTCGATCCCCTCTCGGAATGCCTGTGAGGTAAACTGAACCTCGATGATCGAGTGCTTGCCAGGCGCCAGCTGTCCGTTGGCCGAAAACGGCAGTCGCAGGAGGAGCGAATCGGGGCCCGTGGCCAGGACCTCCAGCACGTTGCCGTCGGCATCGCGGAAGGGTTCCTGATCCGCGACGCGCTCAAAGGTGTGGGTGAAGTTCGTTTCCATCGCTGAGGTCAGCTGGGTTTCCGGATCCAGACTCGAGGGGCGGAAACCCACGCTGACCTGCCCGATGCGCATCCCGCGCAGAGTCGACGGTTGGGGTGTGACGATGAGTAGCTCGTCGAAACCTTCTCGGACATCGCGATCCCCCGGGTCAGGACCCGCCGCCCGGATGAAGTACGAGAACACCTGCCGCCGCCGCGGATCCACGTCGCGGGGCAGGCCGTAGTCCGTCGGTTCGACCCGCAGGTCACGAACCGGTCGCTCCAGCCCCGTCTCGCTCACCAGGGCCAACTCACCGACCAGCTCCAGCGACAGGGGTGGCGCCAGATCGACGCGCACGGAGCGGATGCGCGCTGTTTTGAACGGGTCCTCCGAGCTGATGTTGATCCGGAGCTGCAGAAACTTACGGGGGTTGGGCGAGTTGACCACCGCTTCGTTGCGACCGTTGGTGGGCTGATAGCTCGCGCTCCACTGGCTCCAGCCCACGAGTGCGAGCTCGTCATCGCGGTCGGGCCTCGTCCTGGGTTTCCGGCCCTTGCCCAGTTTTCTGCCATCCTCGTCGATCAGCCCATCCCCGTCGTTGTCCACGAAGTCGATCGGATCCTCGTCCTCGAACCCGTCGCCATCGTCGTCGGCCCGGCTCACATGGGGTGTGCTGAGACTCTCCCATTTGTTCCACACCGCCCAGCGGAACACCAGGTCGTCATAGGCCTCCACGCTGATTTCCAGGCGCTCCTCAGCTCCCTCGATCTCGACGACTTCGAAATAAGTCCACGCTGTGGCGGTCTGGTCCGACGTTCGGGTCTGGATCTGCATCCGCACCTCCGAGTGCAGCGCCAGCGGCTCGGCCACTTCGACTTCCCGGCCGCTCACCGGATCTACCTGACGGATGATCGCCTCTTCCTCCCAGACGATCCTGGGGAGGGTCTTGCGGATGAAGTTGTCGCGGCTGTCCTGCAGCTTGATCGGAGGCGAGTAGACCCACACGCTCACGGGGTAACCGACGCCATAGGCCTGCATGTCGCCCAGCGTTCCCAGAGAGCCATACTGCCCGGACGCGATTCCCCGGATGTCGATGTTCCGCATCTGCAGAAACCGGAGCTTGCGAAGCGGGAAGGACTCGTTCCAGATGCGTACCTGTGAATTGTTGTTGTCGATATGACCCTCGCTGATGATGTTGTCCCACTTCAGGCCATCCTCGAGCTGGGGAAAGTCGTCCGGCTGCTGCATGCGGATCGGCTTGAGCAAGGTACCATCCGAGGCCAGGAAGTCGTGCCCGCGGAATGCGCCTTGATTGTCCTGGGATAGGCGCTTCATAACGAAGTACAGGTTGTCGACCCAGAACACCGCGCCCAGATCGAACCACGCCGTTCCCTTGTCGAAGAGCGGCGACCATGTGTTGGCCAGCCACTCGGTATCGTAGATCCCGTCGACGCCGAGAGAGGGCGTACCCAGTCCTCCGTTCTCGAAAGTGGCACCGGCCCGTTCCTGTAGGCGCAGGGCGTAGTTGTCACCCTTCGTCCACACCTGGATCTCGGAGATGCGCGGTACCTCCTTGCGGAAGTAGAGGACCGGTCCCCGCTTGTCCTCAGGCAGGGCCTCGTACTTCTGCTCGGCGGTCTCTTCCCTCTCATCCTCCAGTTCCACCAGGACTCCGCCCCCTGTCAAGCGCTGGTAGACCAGGGCGCCACGCTGCTCGGAAGGCATGGCGTCGTAGAGTTCCCGCGCCTCATCCCCCGCTCCCACAAAGGCGTCTCGCCACAGACCGGTGTCGGTGATCGTCAGCCTAAGGTATTGAAGGAAGGCGCCGTCCACATCCGCCTGGCCGTCGCCGTCCCAGTCGGCGCGATCGAGGGGCTGCAGTTGAAAGTTGATCCGCTGGTACCCGCCGTCGTCACCGAAGGCCGCCCCCCCCGTTCCAACCGAGGTCTGTTGAGTCTCCGCCTGCCCCAACAGGGTGAATTTCAGATTCGTGCCGAGCGGAAAGGGAAAGCGCTCTCCCATCGAACCGAAGAGCGCAAAAGACTTCACCGGATCGCCCAGAAACTCCCCGTCCTCTCCCAGTTGGCCAGAAGGCACGACGACGGTAACGCTGTCGGCGTAGACCAGGCGCCCCAGATCCACCTGGATCTCCCAGTCGCGCAAGCCGTCCACGGAGAAATCCCTCTCATCCCGTAGCCGCTCCGCATAGCTGCTCGGCGTGTCTGGTTCCCAGAAGGTGCGCAGGTCACCGTCGATGATCCGGTTGGCGGCCCGCTCGTTGGTCAGGGCCGTGGCCCCACCGGTCGTCAGGGCGCCGTCGGCGCGCAGGTCGGGATAGGAGAACAGTCCCGCGTCCGCCGCCGCGTTGGACTTGCGTCGGAAAAACACCGGCTTCACACCGTCGCTGTCGACGAGGAACAGTTTCGACGACACGATCGGCACGCTGAGGGAGGATACCATGTCGTTCTGATAGATCCAGTCCTGCCAGTCGCTGGCGCGATCAACGCGGATCGAATTGCGCAGCAGATGATACCCATCGCTCGACTGG